>Ga0209066_10004418_pt1 | contig 15349 bp, 16 predicted proteins | sample All_14_2_FD_187198 | JGI IMG/M metagenome (GOLD analysis project Ga0209066, IMG submission 187198) | Freshwater microbial communities in response to fracking from Pennsylvania, USA - Allegheny Zone_MetaG_DW_15 (SPAdes) (version 2) ...
GCTCCAACACCAACTTCCACTCGAGCCGCAACTACTCGATCGAGGAGTACTGCAGCGACATCGTCGAGTCGATCATCACCGTGCTGTCGCGTCACAACATCCCCCACCCGACGATCATCACCGAGTCGGGCCGGGCCATCGTCGCCTACTACTCGGTGCTGCTGTTCAACATCCTCGACGTCTCTTCCTTCCTGCCGCCGCCGATCCCGGAACAGCTGCCGAAATCGACCAACGATCTGCTCGAAAACCTGCTGATCGCCTACGACATGGTGTCGCCGAAAAACATCCAGGAGTGCCTCAACGACGCCCTGTTCTACCGCACCCAGGCCCGCCAGCTGTTCAAGCACGGCCAGATCACCATCCGCGAGCGGGCCCTGGCCGAAAACCTGGCCCAGCACACCCTGATCAAGATCTCCAATCTTTCCCGCCACATGGAGCATATCCCAAAGGAGATCATGGAGATCAATAAGCTGGTCTACGACATCTACTACGGCAATTTCAGCCTGTTCCAGTCGCTGCCGGATGTCTGGGCGATCGACCAGATCCTGCCGGTGATGCCGATCCACCGCCTGACCGAGCCGCCGTCGCGCTCGGCGATCATCTCCGACATCACCTGCGATTGCGACGGCAAGATCGATTCCTTCCCGGACTACTCGCACGAGAAGAACAGCATCATGCTCCACGACCTCAAGGACGACGAGGAGTACTATATCGGCGTCTTCCTCGTCGGGGCCTACCAGGAGACCCTCGGCGACCTGCACAACCTCTTCGGCGACACCAACGTCGTGTCGATCCATGTCAACGAGAACGGCAGTTATAAATTTCTCCGGGAACTGGAGGGTGATTCGGTCGCCGACGTCCTGTCCTACGTCGAGTACGACGTCAAGTCGCTGAAGAAGCGGCTCAAGCATATCGCCGAGGACGCGATCCACAAGGGCTTCATCACCGCCAAGGAGCGCAAGTCGATCCTCAACGAGTTCGACGAGGGCCTGCGCGGCTACACCTACTACGAAAAAGAATGATGTCAAATAGTTACCTGACAATCATCAGCCACGGGAGGAGACCATGTCACGGATACTGATCATAGGGGCCGGGGGCGTCGGCAACGTCGTCGCCAAGAAATGCGCCCAGCATCCCGAAGTCTTTAAGGAGATTTTCCTGGCCAGCCGCACCAGGGCCAAGTGCGACGCCATCGCCGCCGAGATCAAACAGCTGTACAACGTCACGGTGCAGACCGCCGCGGTCGACGCCGACAACGTTCCGCAACTGGTGGCCCTGTTGAACGCCATCAAGCCGCAGCTGGTGATCAACGTCGCCCTGCCCTACCAGGACCTGGCGATCATGGACGCCTGCCTCGCGTGCGGGGTCAACTATCTCGACACCGCCAACTACGAGCCGCCGGATTCCGCCCATTTCGAGTACAGCTGGCAGTGGGCTTACCAGGACCGGTTCCGGGACAAGGGCCTGATGGCGGTGCTCGGCTGCGGTTTCGATCCCGGGGTCACCAACATCTTTTGCGCCTGGGCCCGGAAGCACCACTACGACAGCATAAAGACCATCGACATCCTCGACTGCAACGCCGGCGACCACGGCCACCCCTTCGCCACCAATTTCAACCCCGAGATCAACATCCGCGAGGTCACCCAGGTCGTCCGCCACTGGCGGGACGGCCGGTGGATCGAGACCCCGCCGATCCTCGACGACGACTGCGTCCACTTCAGCTTCGACTACCCCGAGGCCGGGCCGCGCGAGAGCTACCTCCTCTATCACGAGGAGATGGAATCGCTGGTCAAACATCTCCCGGGACTGAAACGCATCCGTTTCTGGATGACCTTCGGTCAGGCCTACCTCACCCACCTCAAGGTGCTGGAGAACGTCGGCATGACCCGGATCGATGCGGTCGACTACGAGGGCCACAAGATCATCCCCCTGCGCTTTCTCAAGGCCCTGCTGCCCGACCCCGGCTCACTCGGTACCAACTACACCGGGAAGGCAGTCATCGGCTGCATCTTCGACGGGGTCAAGGACGGCAGGCAGAGCCGCAAGTACATCTACAACGTCTGCGATCATGCCGAGGCCTACCGCGAGGTCCAGGCCCAGGCGGTGTCCTACACCACCGGGGTGCCGGCGATGATCGGGGCAATGATGATGCTGACCGGCGAGTGGCAGGGGGCCGGGGTCTACAACGTCGAGCAACTCGACCCCGACCGCTTCATGGACTGCCTGAACCGCTACGGTCTGCCCTGGCAGATCGTCGATTTCGACGGCCAACTGCCGGATTAGGGCGATGACGACCAGCCTGGACGAGCGGCTGCGGCACGATTTCCCGCAGGCCTTCACCGATCAGGTGGAGACCCCCTGCTACCTCATCAGCGAGGACGTCATCGCCGCCAACTGCCGGGTGCTTCATCAGATACAGCAGCGCACCGGGGCGAAGATCCTGCTGGCCCTCAAGGCCTTCGCCCTGCCGGCCCTGTTTCCGCTGATTGCCCGCAGCCTGCACGGGGTCTGCGCCAGCGGCCCGATCGAGGCGCAACTGGGGCGCGAGGATTTCGGCCGCGAGGTCCACACCTACGCCCCGGCCTATACCGATGCCCAGATGGAGCGGGTGATCCGCTACTCCGACCACATCCTGTTCAACTCGATCGCCCAGTGGCACCGCCACCGGGGGGCCATCGCCGCCAGCGGCCGGCGGATCGAAGTCGGGCTGCGGGTCAACCCCGGCCACTCCGAGGTCGAGATCGATCTCTACAACCCCTGCCTGCCGGGGTCGCGCTTCGGCATCCCGGCGGCGGAGCTTCACGGCATCGACCTTGACGGCATCGACGGCCTGCACTTCCACGCCCTGTGCGAGCAGAACGCCGATGTCCTGGTGCGGGTTCTGGCCAGCTTCGAGCAGGGGTTCGGCCACCTGCTGCCGCGGCTGCGCTGGGTCAACTTCGGCGGCGGCCACCATATCACCCGCGACGACTACGACCTCGACCTGCTCTGCGCCACGGTCACCGATTTCCGCCGCCGCCACGAACGCATCGCCGTCTACCTCGAACCGGGCGAGGCGGTCGTGCTGCACGGCGGGGTCTTCGTCACCACCGTCCTCGACACCATCACCAACGGCATCGATATCGCCATCCTCGACTGCTCGGCCGAAACCCACATGCCCGATGTCCTGGCCATGCCCTACCGACCGCATATCCTCGGGGCCGGCCAACCGGGCGAGCTGGCCCACACCTACCGCCTCGGCGGCATCTCCTGCCTGGCCGGCGACGTCATCGGCGACTACTCCTTCCCGGTCCGGCTGATCCCCGGCGACCGGCTGGTGCTGGCCGACATGGCCCTCTACTCCTTCGTCAAGAACACCACTTTCAACGGGGTCGAACTGCCGTCGCTCTACAGCTGCAGCCCGGCGGCAGACCGGCTGACCCTGATCCGCCGCTTCGGCTACCCCGACTACCGGAGCCGCCTGGCATGAGCGACCAGACCCTCAATTTTCACGGCATCGATGTCCCGCCGTCACTCCCGGAATCGGCCCTCTTCCACGTCATCCCGGCCCCCTACGAGAATTCGGTGTCCTACGGTACCGGCACCGCGGACGGCCCACGGGCGATCCTCGAGGCCTCGGCCCAGCTGGAACTGTTCGACGGCCGGTGTATCCCGGCCGATTCCGGCATCCACACCGCCGCCCCGATCGACTGCGCCGGTCCGCCGCCGGTGGTGCTGTCGCGGATCGAGGCGGCCGTCGGCCGCTGCCTGACCCTGGGCAAATGCCCGGTGCTGCTGGGCGGCGAGCATACGGTGACGAGCGGCGCCATCGCCGCCCTGCGCAAGAAGCACGACCGCTTCGGAGTCATCCAATTCGACGCCCACGCCGACCTGCGCGACTCCTACGAGGGCTCGCTCTTCAGCCATGCCTGCGTGATGCGGAGGGTCGCCGAGCAGGGCATCCCCATCCTCCAGCTCGGTACCCGCAGCTACAGCCTGGAGGAACAGCGCTACCGCCGGGAACACGCCATCCCCTATTACGATGCCGAAATCATCTGGCGCCGGGGGATCGATACCGTCACCGTGCCGGCGGATTTCCCGGACAAGGTCTATCTCACCTTCGATGTCGACGGCTTTGATGCGGCAGTCATGCCGGCCACCGGCACCCCGGTGCCCGGAGGCCTGAGCTGGTACCAGGCGCTGTGGCTGATCGAGCGGATCATGGCCGAGCGGGTCTGCGTCGGCTTCGACGTCGTCGAGTTCGCGCCGCTGGCCGGATTGCACGGCGCCGCCTTCACCGCCGCTCAGCTGACCTACGCCATCATGGGCTATCTGATCGCCAGCCCGCTCAACCGGAGCTACTGGCGGCTGCCGGACCCCGTTCCACTTCCCTGACCGCCACAGTTACAGCCACCACGCTGGAACCACATCGCCCCCAGGACGAACGATCCGGTCAGGATAGCCACATCGGCAAGGTTGAAGATCCCGGTGCGGAAAGTGCCGAGACCGAGATTGAGGAAATCGATCACCCGCCCGTCATGGAGCAGACGGTCGAGCAAATTGCTCAGCCCGCCGCCGAGCACCAGCAGCGCCGCGACCGCCGTCGACCGCGGCAGCGATGAGCGCCACAGGACATAAACGATGCCGGGAACGACCACCGCCGCCACTCCCCAGGTCAACAGCGGGAAACGGAGCTCCTTCGGCAGGCCGCCGAGCAGGCCGAGGAAGCCGCCGCTGTTCTCGACATAGGACAGGCGCAGGATGTCGTGGAAGAATGACCGAGGTACGGCTGGGTCAAGGTAACGCCAGGCCAGCCACTTGCTCAACTGGTCGCTGCCGACGATCGCCGGCAGCAGGGTCGCGAGCCTCACCACCCTGGTCGAATGCAGGAGCATCAGCGGCGAACGGCAGCGCACAGGTCGCAAGCGATACACCTTCCCTGGTCGCCATGGAATGCAATCATCCTTCCTCAACCGCCGACAGACTTAACGACGATCTCCCGGTCGAAATAGTTGATCTCCATGCCGGCATCGACGACAATGGCCTGGGCGTTGATGCCTGACGACCGGTGCGACAGCAGGAAGGCAGCGGTGTTGGCCACCTCCTCGATCCGCAGCGCCTGTTTGCGGGGGATGACCTTTTCCGCGAAGAGGTAGCTGTCGACATAGCCGGGGATGCCGGCGGAGGCCGAGGTCTTCAGGAGTCCCGGGGCCACGGCGTTGAAACGGATCCGGGAAAAGGACGAGAAGCTCTGGGCCAGAAAACAGAGCGACGAGTTCAGCGCCGCCTTGATCGGCGCCATATAGCCGTAGTTCTCGGCCGCCATCCGCGTCGTCGAAATGGAGATCGTCAGCATCGACGCCTCGGGATCGAGAATATCCTTGAAGTGATTGGCAATACTGATAAAAGAAAAACACGAGATGTCGACGGCCTGGAGAAAGTCCCGCTTCATCGTCTGGTGGAAGGGCTTGAATCCGTCCGAGTAGTTGGCAAAGGCAATGGAATGGACGATGCCGTCAAGTCGTCCGCCTCCTTCCGCCCCGATCTCAGCGGCGATCTCGTCTCGGACCCGGACGATATTGGCTTCATCCTCGACATCGCAGACAAACACCGCCATCCCCGGAAACAGTTTGCGGGCGGTGATCCGCCGTTCTTCCGTGCGCACGACATGCATGACCTCGGCGCCCTCGGCCGCCAGTACCCTGGCGATGGCGCAGGCCACCGATTTTTTATTGGCCAGACCGAAGACCACGAAGCGCCTGTTTTCCAGCTCGAGAAATCCCATTGTCCCGTCAGCAGAGTAGAGCTTTGAAATTCACCACTTCCATCCGTCGCAGGATACACCACCCGGCAACCCGGGACAAGCCGCAATCACCCTGCGATCACCCCTGGCGCCGGCCGCCGACCACCGCCGCCGGCGTTTTCCATTGTCCTTTCCTCCTGTATTACGGTATATGGTCTGCAGGAATACCCCCGGCAGACCATCTGTCGCGCAAGACGACCGCATCGTACATCGCGAAATCCCACGACCACAACAGATCATGCAGAAATATATCATCGGTATCGATACCGGCGGCACGTTCACCGATGCCGTCCTGATGGAGACGGCAAGCGGCAGGATCATCGCTGCCGCCAAGCAACCAACCACCCATTATAAACTGACGGACGGCACCGGCGCCGCCCTTGCCGCGCTGCTGCAGGGGGCCGGGATACCCCTCGCCGAAATCGGCGCGGTCGCCGTCTCCTCGACCCTGGCCACCAACAGCGTCGTCGAGAACAAGGGGGCCCGGGTCGCCCTGTTTGTCATCGGCTACGTCAAACACTTCAAACTCCCGGTCAAGGCGGTGATCTTCGTCAAGGGCGGCCACACCATCATGGGCGAGGAGGAGGAACCGCTCGAACTTGATTATCTCGTCAGCCTGATCCATGGCCTGCGGGATGAGGTCGATGCCTACGGCGTCTGCGCGGCGATGGCGATGGTCAACCCGACCCATGAACTGGTGACGGCAAAGGCCATCGAGATGATCGATCCCAAGCCGGTGTTCTGTTCCCATCGCGTCAGCCAGACCGCCGGCATGCAGGAGCGGGCGGCGACCGCCGGTCTGCACGCCAAATTGATGCCGATCATGCAGGAGTACATCATCGGGGTGCAGCAGGCGATGACCGCCCGGGGGCTGTCCTGCCCGATGGTCATCATCAGCGGTAACGCCAGGACCATTTCCTCCGACCAGGCCGTGGAACTGGCGGGAATGACGGTGGCCAGCGGCCCGGCCTGCACCGCCCATTTCGGGGCCGAGCAAACCGCCGGCAGCGCCCTTATCATCGATATCGGCGGGACCACCACCGATATCGCGATGATACAGGACGGACGGCCGCTGATGGCCACGGAGGGATGCACGATCGGAGGCTGGCGGACCCACGTCGAGGCCATCGACATGAGCACCGGCGGTATCGGAGGTGATTCGCACGTCTCTATGAACGACAAGGGCCACATTACGATCGGCCCCAACCGCGTCGTCCCCCTGGCGATGGCGGTCGACCTGCCGCCGATCGACGACTGGTTCGGCAAGAAAGAGCGGAGCAAACTCATCGTCTTTCGTCCCGAAGCCGAAACGACAAGGGTAGATGCGCTGGCAACCTTCCTCCGCACCCAGGGCCGAGCCACCCCGGAGCAGATCCGGCGGGCCACCGGCCTCAGCGGCGTCACCCTCGACCGGGATCTCGAACATCTGGAGAGGTTGCAGCAGACTTACGAATGCGGCTTTACCCCTACCGACGCCCTGCATGTCCTTGACCGCATCGATCTGGGGGATCGCGCCAAGGCCCTGGCCGGCGCCGCGGTGCTGGCGAGGGAGATCGGCATGACCGCGGAGGCCTTCTGCGAACTGGTCATCAGGCGGACGGAGGAGCAGATCGAGAATCTCGTCATCGATCACCTCGTCCGCCATTACTGGGGCAATTCGCTGACAAGCTTCATCGCCGGCCGCAACGACCACCCGGTCCTCGGCGTCGACTTCGCGCTGAAGATCCCGCTCATCGGCATCGGCGCCGCCGCCCGGTACTTTCTGCCGGCAATCGCCTCGAGGCTGGCGACCACGGTCTCGTTCCCGCAGTACTGCGAGGTCGGCAACGCCGTCGGGGCGGCCCTGATATGCAAGCAGACCCTGACCGGCCAGACGGAGCCACCCGTGGCCTGAACCGTACCGAGAGAGCGAAAGAATATCGTCCACCCGGCAACCATGCCCATGACCAAAAGCACCGATTTCAGGGCCTCATGCATTGCAGGTGCCACTCCCGCCGCGGCCCTCGCGGCAGTCCCATGAAGGACCGGACGCCGGCGCCGCAGCCGTGCCCGTTGTGCCACGGCGCTGGGCAGATCTCCTCGTTCAAGGGGGTCAGCCGGTTCCTGCTGACAACGGAAGAATGCCCCGCCTGCGCCGGCACCGGCCTGAAGCTCGATAACGAGTTGGAGGCAGCTCAACCCCCGCCGCCGAAAAAACGCCGCGACAAGACGACAGGATAAGTGAATTCTACGTGTTGGTGAGCCGCCTATGGATATAACCGGGATGTTGTCGCCGCCCTATGGCCTGGTCTCCCTGTTCAGCCTCAGTTTTCTGGCCTCGACCCTGGTGCCGCTCGGTTCGGAATGGCTGCTGGTCCTGCTCATCGTCCAGGGGCATCCTGTCTTGACCACCGTGGCGGTCGCCACTCTGGGCAATTCCCTTGGTGCCGTTACCACCTACCTGATCGGCATCTTCGGTTCCGACGTCCTCACCCGGAGGGTACTGCGGCTTTCCGATCAAGACCTGGACCGTGCCGGAAAGGTGTACCGCCGGTTTGGCGTCTGGTCGCTGCTGCTCTCCTGGGTTCCGATCGTCGGCGATCCCTTATGTCTTGTCGCCGGGGCCTTGCGGACCCCCCTGCCGCTGTTCCTGGTACTCGTCCCGCTCGGCAAGATCTGCCGCTATGGGGCACTGGCCTTTTTCACTCTGCAAGGCCTGCGCTGAAACACTGCTGATTTTACCCCAGGGATGACAACCGCCAAAACCGCCTTATAGCACCCCAACCGAGCAACCTTATGCTACAGAGAACATAATGAAAAAAACAGCTTACCAGACCATCATCGCCGAATTCGACCAATGGGGACAGCAATACGACCGTGTCTGCTCGATCGGATGCAGTACCTGCTGTACCGAAAATGTCACCATCACCGCCCTCGAAGGAGAGAGAATCCTTGCCTATGTCATCGACCACGGGATGGAGCAATGGCTGGCGGACCGGCTGCGCCTGCCGGCCCACGTCGAACGGCCGCGAATGACCACCAACGAGTTCGCCCACGCCTGTATCAACCAACGGGAGGCCGATCCCGGGGCCAACGAGTCCCTGGCCGCCTGCCCCCTGCTTGAAGACGATGTCTGTCGTATCTATCCGGTGCGCCCATTTTCCTGCCGCTGTTTCATCTCGACCGTTCGCTGCGCGGCGACCCGGCCGGCGCAGGTCGACGAGCACTATCTCGCCGCCGGCACCGCGATGCTGCAGCTCATCGAGCACCTGGGACAGAAGGAGTACTGGGGCACTATGGTCGACGTCCTGCTGGCGCTTCTCGATATCTCGGCCTACCGCCCGGTGGCGGAGGCGCTCGCCGATCCGTCGCGGATCATGCAGGGACGGCTCCGCACCATGACCGCCCGCCCCCTCCCCGGTTTCCTGTTCACCGAAGCCGAGGAGAGAGAACTGCGGCCGCTGCTGCAGGCTATCTTCACCACCCGCATCGGTGACGTCACGGTCGAAGACATCCTCAACGGCAGGACAGACGCCGCTGTTTCGTCCAGGTGATGGAGAAAATGCATACGACTCCCGATACCACCACCGAAACCCTGCATGTCGAGGCAGAGATGCCGGCCGTCGTCGGGACCCTGATCGATTTCCACGATCGCAGTACCGGCACCAAACAGCGGCTGGTCAAACTGCTCGAGGCCCCCGATTTTCCCTTTGCCGAGGTCTGACCGCCACGTCCCTGCCGATCGCCCGAACACCAGCAGTCTTCTGCCGCCCGCCTGTCACATAACCAGCCATAATTTCAGCGGTGGTTCCGGCTTTTCTATTCCAAAAAAGGGGTGCCATTGCTATAGTAGCGCGATGAAAACACCACAGACCAGCAAACGGACCAAGTTCATTTTCGTCACCGGCGGCGTTCTTTCCTCCCTGGGCAAGGGGCTCGCTGCAGCCACCATCGGGGCACTGCTTGAGAGCCGGGGGCTCACCGTCACCTTCCAGAAACTGGATCCCTACATCAATGTCGACCCCGGGACGATGAACCCGTTCCAGCATGGCGAGGTCTACGTCACCGACGACGGGGCCGAAACCGATCTCGACATGGGACATTACGAGCGCTTCACCAACGCCGTGATGGCCCAGAAAAACAACTACACAACCGGCCGCATCTATTATTCTGTCATCACCAAGGAACGGCGCGGCGAATATCTCGGCGGCACCGTTCAGGTCATCCCCCATATCACCGACGAGATCAAGGCGGCCATCCTGCAGCTCGACGGCTGCGCCGATTTCGCCATCATCGAGATCGGCGGCACGGTCGGCGACATCGAGGGCCTGCCGTTCATCGAGGCGATCCGCCAACTACGAACCGACCTCGGTCGGGAATACTCGCTGTTCATCCACCTGACCCTGGTCCCGTACATCAAGACCGCCGGTGAGGTCAAGACCAAGCCGACGCAGCACTCGGTCCGGGAACTGCGGGCGGACGGGATTCAGCCGGATATCCTCATCTGCCGGACCGAGGTCCCACTCGAGGACAGCCTGAAGGCCAAGATCGCCCTGTTCTGCAATGTCCAGAAAGATGCGGTCATCACCGGTATCGATGTCGAGACCATCTATGAGATGCCCCTCCACTTCTATCGCGAGGGCCTGGACGCGAAAATCCTCGAGCTGCTCAACGTGTGGACCGGTCAGCCCAATATCAAACCGTGGGAGGACCTGGTCCACACCATCAAGCACCCGAAAGACGAGGTGACGATCGCCATCACTGGCAAGTACGTCGAGCTCACCGAATCGTACAAGAGCCTGCATGAGGCCCTGATCCACGGCGGTCTGGCCAACGGCACGAAAGTCAGGCTGCGCTACATCAGCGCCGAAGACCTCGAAGAGAAGGATCCGGCCGAACTGCTCGACGGCTGCAACGGTATCCTCGTTCCCGGCGGCTTCGGCAAGCGCGGCGCCGAAGGAAAGATCAGGGCCATTTCCCACGCCCGGATCAACCAGATCCCCTTCTTCGGCATCTGTTTCGGCATGCAGCTGGCGGTCGTCGAATTCGCCCGCAATATCGCCGGCCTGGCCAATGCCAATTCGACCGAACTCGATTTCGCCACCCCCGATCCGGTCATCTACCTGATCAAGGAGTGGTTCGACTATCGCGCCAACCAGATGCAGGTCCGGGACGAGACCTCCGACATGGGCGGAACCCTGCGTCTCGGCGCCTATCCCTGCATCCTTAAGGAAGACACCCATGCGGCCCGAGCCTACGGACAGGTGGAAATCTCCGAGAGGCACCGTCACCGCTTCGAGTTCAACAACCTCTACCGGGAGCAACTGGAGACCTGCGGTCTGGTGGTCTCAGGGGTTTCTCCCGACAATAACCTTGTTGAAATCGTCGAGATAGAGGACCATCCATGGTTTCTCGGCTGCCAGTTCCACCCCGAGTTCAAATCCAAACCGATGCACCCCCATCCCCTGTTCCGCGATTTCATCAGCGCCGCCCTGACCAAGAAACACCATGGCTGAACAGATGGTAGCTCCTGTTGCCATCGATCATCCGACAGAGGCGCCGATCCTGGTCGGCAGCGGCCAGCCGCTGCTGCTGATCGGCGGGCCGTGCGCCCTTGAGTCCGAACAGCTCGCCCGCCAGATTGCCGCCACACTGAAGGCAATCTGCGCCCGGCTGGGGATCAACTATGTCTTCAAGGCTTCCTTCGACAAGGCCAACCGCACCTCGCTTCAATCCTACCGCGGCCCGGGGATCACAGAGGGACTGGCCATTCTTTCCCGGATCCGAAAAGAACTGGGGGTGCCGGTCATTTCCGATATCCATGATGTGTCCCAGGTCGACATGGCTGCCGAGATCCTCGACATCCTGCAGATTCCGGCCTTTCTCTGCCGCCAGACCGACCTGCTCGTCGCCGCCGCCAGGACCGGCAAGCCGGTCAACGTCAAGAAAGGCCAGTTCGTCTCCCCCTGGGATATGGAGAACGCCGTCAACAAACTGCGGGGCGCCGGCGGGAGAAAGATCCTGCTGGTCGAACGGGGGGCGACATTCGGCTACAATAACCTCGTGGTCGATATGCGGTCGCTGCCGGTCATGCGCTCGTTCGGCTGTCCAGTGGTCTACGACGCCACCCATTCGGTCCAGCTCCCCGGAGGGGCCGGCGGATCATCGGGAGGGCAGCGGGAGTTCATCGTGCCGCTGGCGCGGGCGGCGATGGCGGTCGGGATCGACGGGCTGTTCATCGAAATCCATCCGCAGCCCGAGAAGGCCCTCTGCGACGGTCCAAACTCTCTGCCCCTCGACGGCATCGAGCCTGTCCTCGCCCAATTGCTGAGGATCCGGGCCGCCCTCTGAAATCAGGAAAGACCGCATCGTAATGACCAACCCGTGCTCACCCACAAATCCAGGCGCCTATCCGTCCGACTGCGAGATTACCGAGGGTTACCGCACCCTCGCCCGCGAACGGACCCAGCGCTCGGACAGCAGCCGCGACAATCTTCTTGTTCGCGACAAGGCCAAGGAAATACAGATACTGCTGCTGGATGTCGACGGCGTAATGACCGACGGCACCATCCACTATTCAGGCGGCGAGGTCGAAGGGAAGAGCTTCCATACCCAGGATGGTTTCGGCCTCAGGCTGCTGCAGGAAGCCGGCATCGAGGCCGGCCTGATCACCGCCCGTTGCTCGGAGGCGGTGACCCGCCGGGCCAGTGAACTGAAATTGCGCTACACCTTCCAGGGTTCTTCCAACAAGTTGGCAACATTGACCGAGATCCTCAAGACCTCCGGATTCAAGCCCTACCAGATCGCCTATATGGGAGACGACTGGCTCGATCTCTGCCTGCTGACGCGGGTCGGTCTTGCCCTCGCTCCAGCCAATGCCGTTGCCGCCGTCAGAGAGACCGCCCACTATGTCACCTCGCGGCCGGGAGGGGCAGGGGCGGTGCGCGAGGCCTGCGAGGTAATCCTGGAAGCGAAGGGACTGCTTACCGGTTTGCTGCAACGGTACCTGAGCCGATGATCAGTCAACGCAACCTTCTCTGGCTGGTGCCGCTGGCCCTGCTCGTCACTTTCCCGCTGTGGCGGATCCCCCTGGCCTCCTTTCTCACACCGCGCGGCGGTTATGATCCGGCCTACGCCAACGTCGACACCGAGACCCACAATTTCACCATGGACAAGGTCCGGGTCCAGCAGATCCACAGCGGTAAAAAATCGGCGGAAATACGGGCGGAAAACGCCCGGACGGGAGACAAGCCCGATGAGTATGTGATGACCGGAGTCGATACCGACATCTATGACAAAGAAGGTGAGATCACCAACATCACCGCCGACCACGGGTTGTACAACATCGAGACCAAGCAGCTCACTCTGATCGACAACGTCGTCATCAACAAGACCAAGGACAAGCAGAGCCTGTATACCGACCTGCTCTACTATGACGATGAAAAACGGACGATCTGGTGCCCGGGGGCGACCCGTCTGGTCGCCGAGGATGCCGAAATCAACGGCGGCAGTCTCCGGTTCGAGGTCGATACCGGCCAGTACGAGATCGGCGGTCGGGTGCGCAGCGTCATCGAAGGTTTCAGCCGGCCGTAACCTGCCGACAGCTGAGCACCAGAAAATCATTCTCCCGCGCCCGCCAGCGGACGTTGACGTCCCACAACTGCATGCCGAATTCCCGTCCCGCCTCCTTCTGACTGGCTGGGCGCGGGTCCTGTTGCAGAATCTGACCAACCAACCGGAGAAGATCCCGTCCCTGCTCGTTCCGATAGTTCTCGCCAAAGGCGATAGCCTCCTCACTGAAGCTCACCGCGACCGGGGCCGCCAATATCGTCGCATATCCGCTTGTCGCCCCGGCGATCCGGTCGCTGTAGGGAAGATACGGCTTGATGTCGACAACCGGCGTCTGATCGAGGAGATCTACCCCGCCAAGATCGAGGAGGATCTTCCTGTCCTCGAAGCGGAGGGCCAGGAGCCGGACAACGGACAGGCCGAGGAAGTTGGGGCGGTGCGGGCTGCGACTGGCGAAAACCCCCACCCTTGTCTGGCCCCCGAGCCAGGGCGGCCGGACCGTATTCTTCCAGCCTTCGGCGAGGGTGTCGTGAAAAATGAAGTGTACCCAGAGGTGGGAGAACCTCTCGAGCCCTTTGAACATCTCTCGACGATCAAAGGGGGGAAGGATCTCCAATGTCGCCGTCGCCGCATCAACCAGTCCCGGTTGCCGCGGGATACCGAATTTTTCGCTGAAACAGGAATGAATTAGACCAATCGGGGTGAGGGTGCATCTTTCCCCCGGAGTTTCCGGATCAGTGGTCATCCCTGCTCCCTTTCATCGACTCAGGGCAACGTAATGTAGTCCGGGTCATCTGGAGATTCAACGACGCCCCACTCCTGCTCATGATGGTCAAAATCGGCAATCCTGCCGATATCCATCTTGAGGTATTTTCCCTTCGCCTCTATGGCCACCGTTCCATCCTCGAGGATGATCTCACCGGTGCCCTCGAAGCTTCTTTTGCCGTCACTGACGATCCTGCCGATGACCCGGACTTCCCGGTCGATCGGTACCGGTTTACGGAGGCGCATCGAAAAATCGACGGTCACCCCCCAGATATTATCGGAATACGCCTGCATTATGGCCCGGCCGATGGTTTCATCGAGGATGGTGGCGGCAATCCCCCCATGCAGTCGCCCGGGATATCCCTGGTGTTCCGGCGACGGCTGAAATATCGCCATAAGCTCACCATTCTCCAGCTCGTAGAAACGGCATTTCAATCCGAACGCATTTTTCAGGCCGCAGACAAAACACATCTTTGAATTCGGCTGCTTTTTTTTGACGTTGACCTGCATAGCGACCACTGTATTGAGTTGAGACGGGTTGGTGCTCACCAGGCTCTCCGCCTGGCAAGGCCGGCGCGCACCCGGCGTTCAGACCGGAACCGGTCAGAAAAGGGTTGGAGGACCTTGAATCAGCATCTCGGCGATGGTCAACCTTATCTTCGGGCGCGGACGGTGGAGTCCCTGTAGCAAATCGTTTTCCACCACGACCAGTTGCTGCAGCAGTCTGGTTCGGTCGACAAAGGGGACCACGACATCATTTTCCTCAGTCCTGACGATCTCCTGACAGCGGTAGCAACCAGGAAAGGACAACCGCTTTCCGTCCGGCCGCGTCATCACCGCCGGAATCCCGTGTGTCCTGCAGACCAACAACCGATAGGGGTACAGGACACAGAGCCCGTCTTCGTTCAACGGGCACATGACGACCGGCCTTCGCCCGTGCGCCAGCTCCTCCCGGCAGAGCCGGACCACCTCAGCGGCCCGGCGAAGGATCTCCCGCTGGTGTACCGGGGACAGCTGTCGCATCCCTTGCCACAGGTAGACCCATTCAACATAGGTATAATGGAGAAAATACGAGTCACAGCAGTTGTCCGGACACCCTGAACAGCTGAATTGGAGCTGCCGCGCCACCTCGTCGTAATCCTCCTCCAGGGCCCGATAGATCTTTTTGAGCCGCTGGGCCAGAGGCTCAGGAAGCGGAAGTTCATTCACCTCTTCCCTCCTCAAAGCTCTGGACCCGGTAGATGCGGATCTCCG
>Ga0209066_10004420_pt1 | contig 15347 bp, 19 predicted proteins | sample All_14_2_FD_187198 | JGI IMG/M metagenome (GOLD analysis project Ga0209066, IMG submission 187198) | Freshwater microbial communities in response to fracking from Pennsylvania, USA - Allegheny Zone_MetaG_DW_15 (SPAdes) (version 2) ...
GCGGATGAAAAGCCCATCAAAACCAGCGCAAAAAGGACAATCTGTCCGCACAAACGGTCATCCTGTAGGCATCATGCCGCACCGCGGCCAATCAAGTCGCCAAAATCACGGTTGTTGCGGGTGTCCACCTGCTGTTCGAGCGCGGTGTGGCGGCGGGTGTCGATCACCGGATGATCGACCCGCACGAGGAAATAGCGCTCGTCGGCCTGCACCGGCTCGCCTTCGACGGTGACGAATTGTGGGGTGAGGCGGGCGATCTCGGGGCCGGGATCGGCGCGAATGCCGGTCTCCTCGAACAATTCGCGCCGCGCCGCCTCGGCAAAGCTCTCCTGCGGCTCGCATTCGCCCCCCGCGGTGACCCAGAAGGGCGCCCGGCCCGGCACGTCGAAGCGGAACATCAGCGTGCGCGCCTCGCGGTCGAGCACGATGATCCGCGCCGCCCGGCGCAGGCGCAGCGCCTGGCCCGGCGCGCTCATGCGGGAGACGCTCCGGGCGCGCTCGCCCTGATCGCCACGGCGTGCACCCGCTCACCCACGATATCGCCAAGCGCGGCGATCACCGCGCGCTGGCGGGCAAGGCGGTTCATCGTGGCAAAGGCCTCGGCCTCGATAAGGATGGTGAAGTGCGATTCGCCCGAACCATCATCCCCCGCATGGCCGCGGTGACGGGCGCTGTCATTGACGATCTCGAGCCGGGTGGGGGCAAAGGCGGCGGTGAGGAGCGCGTGCATTTCCTCGGCAATGGACATCGGGTCTGGTCCTTGGGGCTTGCGCAGATGCGCGCGATTGGGTCTTGGAACAGGCGCGGCAGATTGCCATGCTTGGCCATGCCTTCACCACGATTCCATGGCCGCGTCGAGGGGGCTCAGCGCTGCTGCGAGGCGCCGGGCTGTGATCAGCCGGGCGAGTTCCGCGCTCCCGGCGCGCGCCCGCACGGCTTTGACGGGCCGGGCGAATGGCGCTGGTTCTGCCTTGAACATGTGCGCGCATTCAACGCCGCCTATGACTGGTTTGCCGGGATGAGCGCTGAGGAAATCCTCGCCGCCCAATCGCCGATCGCCGGCTGGCAGAGCGAGACCCGCGCCTTTCGCCCCAACGCCGGCATTGCCGATGGCCCGCGCTGGGCCGATTTTGCCGATCCGCTCGATGCCATCAGCGCCCGGGCGCGCGGCATTCGCTCGCGCGCCGAGCGCCAGGCCCGCGCGGCGACGTCGGCCCGCTTCACGCGCGAGGAGGCCGCCGCGCTCGACGTGATGGGGCTGGGCACCGATACGGATCGCGCGCGGCTGCGGCGCCGCTACACCGAGCTGGTGCGCCGCTACCACCCCGATCGCAACGGCGGGGATCGCCGCCACGAGGCGCGGCTCAACGCTGTGGTCGAGGCCTATCAGCTGCTGCGCAAGAGCGCGGCGCTGGCCTGAGCCGTCACAGCATCCGGCGGAAGAACACCACCCGCTCGGTCTCCTCGAAGCCAATGGCCCGGTGAAAGGCGTGGCTGGCGCTGTTGTCGAGAAGGGCGTTGGAGGCAAGTTCGCTGCAGCCGCGCGCGCGGCCCCATTGGGCCACGGCCTCGACCAGCGCGCGCCCCACCCCGGTGCCGCGCCATTCGGGCAGGATGAAGGCCCCTTCGCCAAAGGCCACGGGCGAGGTGTCGCAGCCATCGACATAGTCGCGCCGGATGCTTGCCTCGACAAAGCCGATGAGGCGGCCATCCTCGTGCTCGGCCACAAAGGCCACCTGATTGGGCTCGCCGGCAAGGAAGGTTTCGGCGATATCCGCGGCGTGGGCCGCGGCATCATCATCAGGCCACAGCGCCGCGCGCATCGCGGCCCAGGCCGGCACATCGGCAGCGCAAGCGGGGCGGATCTTCATGCGTCTTGCTGCGCCGCCTTGATCAGCGCCGCATCGATGGCGTTGGCCTGCGCATAGGCGGGCCGCTGGGTGACCCGATCGACATAGGCCCTGAAGGTGGGCGTCTTGGGGATCGAGCCGAAGCGCAGGCCCCAGACTAACTGGCTGCCGACATAGGTGTCGGCCATGGTGAAGCGGCTTCCGGCGATGAAATCGTGGGTCTTGAGCCATCCCTCGATCGCCGCGAGCGCAAGCTCGAGGCTGCCGAACCCGGCCATGCCCTGCTTGCCTTCGGGCACCTGCCAGCCCATCGCCTTGCCCACCACCGCCTGTTCGAGCGGCCCGGCGGCAAAGAACAGCCAGCGGAAATAGGCCGCACGCTCGTGAGGTTCGGGCAGCAGGCCCTTTTCGGGGTGGGTTTCGGCCAGATAGTGATTGATCGCCGCACATTCGGTGATGACGTGGTCGCCACCATCAAGGTGATGGACGAGCGCGGGCACCTTGTCCATCGGGTTGATCGCCCTGAAGCTTTCGGGCCGCGTGGCCCATTCCATCACCACCTGCTCATAATCCGCGCCGGCCTCTTGCAGCGCCCAGCGGGAAATCTGCCCGCGGCTCATGGCGACGGTGTAGAAGGTGAAGGCGGCCATTGGCACGGTCTCCATGTTCGTGGATCAGCGTGGGCGCTGTGCGGCGTTCTGGCGAAAGGCCCAGCGCAGGGTGCGGCCCATGCCCCAGGTCGCCGCCCGCGCCGGAAGCGCGGTGAGCACAGGGCGTTGCAGGTGGAGCATCGCGCGCGCCCAATCGGGCAGCATCGCCACCGCCTCGGCAGCGATCATGGTCTGCACGCTGCGCGGCGTCCCGGGCGGGCGCTGCGAAAGCACCAGCTGCGCCACCTCGCGGGCCGCGGGCGAGGTGCGCAGATCGCGGCGCAGGCTGCGGAAGATGGCTTCGGCCTCGGCGCGGCTTTCAGGCACCGGATCGGCCCCCAGCATCCGCGCAATCAGCGCGAACTGGCGGTAGTATTCGTCCTGCTCGTGGCCCGGCATGTCGGGCCGCACATGGCGCAGGTAGCCTGCAAGAAAGCTCTGCGCCTCGGTGACATGCACCCAGGCCAGCGTGCGCGGATTGGTTGCCTCATAGGGTGTGCCATCGGGCAGGGTGCCGCTCACCCGGGCATGGATGCGGTTGACCCGCGCGATCGCGGCCAGCGCCTCGTCGCGGTGGCCGAAGGTGGTCACCGCAATGAAGCGCGCGGTGCGCCGCAGACGCCCGTGCATGTCGGAACGGAAATTGGAATGGTCGAGCACGCCCTGCAGCGCGTGGGGATGGAGCATCTGCAGCAGCAGGGCGCGGATCCCGCCGGTCATCATTCCGACAAGATCGGCATGAACCAGGCGGATCGGGGTGTCGCGGGCGAACAGCGCCGCGTCCGAAGGCGGGGTGGGGGCCTGTCCGGCGCTGGCATCATGGAACACGCCGCGCACCCGCTTGACGAGGCTGAGACGCAGCGATTCGACCGGATCGGGCATGGCACTGGCTATAGGCGCGCAGCAGCGCCAAGACCATCCGCCTCGCCAAATTGCCAGCCTGCTGGGCAAAGCCAGCCCTTGCAGGCGGCGGGCCGGCGTTCTAACCCGGCGCGACGATGACTGCACCTCTCTCCCTGAGCGCCACCGGCGCTGCCGCCATGCCCACCCAGCCCGACACCACGGTCAATGTCCGTGAGGTGTTTGGCATTGATGTCGATTGGCAGGTTCCGGCCTTCTCGGTGAAGGACGAGCACGTGCCCGAGATCGACAGCGCTTATGTGTTCGATCCCGATACCACGCTGGCCATCCTTGCGGGCTTTGCCCACAACCGCCGGGTGATGGTGCAGGGCTATCATGGCACCGGCAAGTCCACGCATATCGAACAGGTCGCCGCGCGGCTCAACTGGCCGAGCGTGCGGGTCAACCTCGATGCCCATATCAGCCGTATCGACCTTGTCGGCCGTGATGCGATCGTGCTCAAGGATGGCTTGCAGGTCACCGAGTTCAAGGAAGGTATCCTGCCCTGGGCGTTGCAGCACCCGGTGGCGCTGACCTTTGACGAATATGACGCGGGCCGCCCGGACGTGATGTTCGTGATCCAGCGCGTGCTGGAGTTTGACGGCCGCCTCACCCTGCTTGACCAGAACCGGGTGATCACCCCCAACCCGTGGTTCCGGCTGTTTGCCACCACCAACACCGTGGGCCTGGGTGACACCTCGGGCCTCTATCACGGCACCCAGGCAATTAACCAGGCGCAGATGGACCGCTGGAACATCGTGGTGGCGCTCAATTATCTGCCGGCCGAAACCGAGCAGCAGATCGTCAAGTCCAAGGCGCCCGAGGCTGATGACAAGCTGATTGCCGACATGGTCAAGGTCGCCGAACTCACCCGCCAGGGCTTCATCAATGGCGATATTTCGACGGTGATGAGCCCGCGCACGGTGATCACCTGGGCGCAGAACGCGGCGATCTTCGGCTCGGTGGGTTTTGCCTTCCGCCTCTCCTTCCTCAACAAGTGCGACGAGGCCGAGCGCACGCTGGTGGCCGAATACTATCAGCGCGTGTTTGGTGAAGACCTGCCGGAAGGGGCGGCCAAGCGGCGCTGATGAGGCCGCTTGCGGCCAAGTGTGCTAGGCTGACCAAGCAATTGCCGTCATCAGGGGTGACAGCAAGAATTTGACAGAAAGGGCACAATCGCCTCGCGTAGCAGCGTCTCATCATCCCTGGTGAAATGCGGCAAGAGCGTCTCGGCGAGTCCCCTGGCGCGCAGCTGCATGGCGCTATCATCATAGGTGGAGCGCAAGAAGTCGCAGATCTTATCGGCCGGCGCGCTGCGCGGCCAGATCACCCGCGCCACTCCGGCTTGCTCGGCGCAGCGGGCGACATAGAGCTGTTCAAGGTGCTGTGGCAGGCAGACTTGCGCCAGGCCAGCTGCGAGCCCCAAGCTGAGCATCCCGTGCTGCCCCGCGTTGCACACGATCCGCGCGCAGCGGGCGATCTCGTCAGCCGACAGGGGGGCAGGTTCGATCCGCATCCCGGCCGCGGCCAGGCGATTGATGATCTCCGGGCAAGCGCCAGGCAAGTAACCGCGCAGCGGCAGGCCGCAGCGCTCCAACGCCTCGACCAGGCCCGGCTGTGCCAGTTCCGTGGTGGAGAAATAGCAGAACACCTCCGTGCCCGTGCCAGCCGTAATCCCGCTGTAATTGGCCACTGGCGGAAGATAGGGTGCAGAGCGCATGCCGCGATAGGGATCGAGCATTTCGAACGAGCGGACAATCTCGCCGCTGCGGGCATAGACATCGGGCAGATGGGCCAGCTCGGGAAGGCCAAGCGGGCCCAGCGCGGCGTTGAGCGTGGCGGTGAGCATGGCCTCGTCCGCCTCGCGCGCGGCATATTCCGGCAGGAAGATCGGAAAACTTTTCAATCCTGCCGGGGGTATCCCATAGCCGGTGCCAATTGCCAGCGCCGGGATCCCGGCAATGCGCGCCGCCATCAAAGCGCAGGGGGCATAATCGCCGATCAGCAAACCGATCTGGCGGCGTCCCAGCGTATCGAGCCACCATGACACGCGCCGGGCCATTTTCGCTCCGTCGCCGAAACCGCAATCGAGCAGCCATTCCGCCCAGCTGGCCGATGGTGGCGCCTTTCGGGCGGCGCGCCCGGCGCGGTCATAGGGCAGCCTTACCCCTGGGAACACGCCTTCGCACCACGGCGCGATTTCGCCGGCATGGGTCATCCAGCCGAGCGCGGCATCGCATGGCGCAAGCCCGGAAAGGGCGCGGGCAACGCGGGCCAAGGTAACCACGTGCCCGCGCCCCGCGCCTCCTTCCCAGGCCAGCATGACCCGGTCCACAGCTTGCCCTAATTGCTAATTGCAATATCCGCCGTAGGAGCCGCAATCGTCATCATCATCATCATCCGGCGGCGGCAAGGGCACGGCAAGCGAGCGCCGCGTGCTGGAGAAGGTAAACAGATCTTCCATCAGCATGTTGTCGAGCAGCGGCTGGCCGCCTTCGCTACCGCCAAAGCGGGTGCGCAGCCCGATGAACAGTGCGTCGGCGTCGCCCTTGCCGGCACGGCCTTGTGCGAAAAGCGCTAAGTTCTCGCCAAGGCCGACAACAACGCCGGCGGCCACCGCGTTGCGCCCGCCGTTGAGACGATGTCCAGCCGAAATGCCAAACATCTTTGACGGCTGGAAACGGATGTCCGAAGCGGCAAAGAACCGGCCCCGACCGCGATAGACATCGAAGATATCGTCGGTTGCGGTGGTGCGGATCAGGAAGGTCCCACTGTCGGTATCCTCATACCCGGCGATGCTGCCGAGGCTGAAATTGCCAAGGTCGAAATCGATCTGACCGCCAAGCCGATAAACCGTGAGCCCCCGGTGGCGATCATTCTCGCTTACCGAGGCATAGGCCCCCACAAAGCCACCGTCCGCGACCCGTGCCCCGGCATGCAGCGCAACGCCTGCCACGGTGTCGCTGCGGTGCTCGGCGAGCATCCCGTCCACCTGCACCAAAAAGTCGCTGCCAAAGGCCACGCTGGCCAATCCGCCAAAGGTGCCATCATCATTGCCGCCCGTCTTCTCGCTGTCATCCTGCACGACACCGCCGAATGCCCCGAGTTCGAAGCGAGCGGATTCGTCTTCGGCCTGGACGGCCACCGGTGCAGTGATCGCCAGCGCAGCGGCAAAGTGCCGGAACTTCCATTTCATCGGATCTTACCCCCATTTGCCCAATCAACTTGGAACCGATCAATGAGCGACCCGATGACCCAGCTTTTTTCTTTGCTGGTGCTCAGGACTCTAGCAGCAGGGGCATGTGTGCAATTCCTGCAACCCAGTCGTTCCAGCTATCTTCTGACGAGAGCCGGACCCGCAAGGCGGTTACGATGGCGCCTTGTGCCGCATCGGACATCGGTTTGGCATGCCCCGTCGCTGCGCCAAAAGTTGTGCGTTGGCGGGAAGCAACTGGTCGCCGAAGATTGCCAGCGCCCTGAGGCGACGACCTGCCGGAAGGGGCAGCCAAGCGGCGCTGACCAAGGCGCTTGCGGCCGAGTGTGCTAGGCTGGTAATACAGCGGGCGCGATGGCTTTCCTCGATCGATTCCGCAAGGACCCACCGGCTGGCGCGCGCGCTGGCGAGGATGCGCCCGGCGGCTTCTTCCCGCTCTACGAATCGACCCGCGCGCTCGATGATGACGAGCCCGAGGAACGCCCCGGCGCGCGCGCCGCTGGCGCCCCTGATTATGCCGCCTGGGACGCGCGGCTTGGCGCGATCGATGAAGCGCTTTCCGCCGAGGAGCGGCGTCGGCGCAGATGGTGGCAGCGCGCCTATTGGCAGGGCCGCTCGCGCCTGTGGTGGGCGGGGCGGGGGCTTATCGCCGCCCTCGGCCTCTTTGCTCTGCTCATCGCCTGGCTCGCCATTACCGCGCCGCTTTCCAAGAGCCTTGAACCCATCGCCCCGCCGCAGATCACCCTGCTTGCCAGCGATGGCACCCCGATCGCGCGGCAGGGGGCGATCGTTGCCGCCCCGGTCAGGGTTGCTGACCTCCCCCCGCACGTGGTGCAGGCTTTCCTCGCGATCGAGGACAGGCGCTTCTACAGCCATTGGGGCATCGATCCGCGCGGTATCGCCCGGGCGGCGCTCACCGGCTATGGCGGCGGCTCGACCATCACCCAGCAGCTCGCCAAGTTCACCTTCCTCACCCCCGAACAATCGCTCAGCCGCAAGGCGCGCGAAGCGCTGATCGCCTTCTGGCTCGAGGCTTGGCTGACCAAGGACGAGATCCTCGAGCGGTATCTGTCCAACGCCTATTTCGGCGACAACCAATATGGCCTGCGCGCCGCGTCCCTGCACTATTTCTACCGCCAGCCGGAAAAGCTCAGGCCCGAACAGGCGGCGATGCTGGCCGGCTTGTTGCAGGCGCCCTCGCGCTATGCCCCCACGCGCCATTATGACAAGGCCAGGGCGCGCATGGAGCAGGTGATCGCGGCGATGGTGGAGGAAGGCTACCTCACCCCGGCCGAGGCCGCGGCGCTGCCCGATCCCCGGCTTGACGTGCGCACGCGCGACGACAAGCTGCCCACCGGCACCTATTTTGCCGATTGGGCCCTGCCGCTGGCGCGCGAGGGGATCGAGGCAAGCTATGCCACGCAAACCATCACCACCACACTCGATGCCCGGCTTCAGGGGCTGGCAAGCCGGATTGTCGCCCGCGCGCCGCTGGGCAAGGCGCAGGTGGCGCTGGTGGCCATGCGCCGCAACGGCGAGGTGGTGGCGATGGTCGGTGGGCGCGACTATGCGCGTTCGCCCTTCAATCGCGCCACCCAGGCGCGCCGCCAGCCGGGATCGACCTTCAAGACTTTCGTCTATCTGACCGCGCTCGAGGAAGGGTGGAAGCCGTCCGATACCATCGCCAACACCGAGATTGTCGAAGGCAGCTATCGCCCGCGCAATGCCGGGGGGCGCTATTCGGACAAGATCACGCTGGAAGATGCCTTTGCCTCATCGAGCAATGTCGCTGCGGTGCGGCTGCTCCAGGCGGTGGGCAGCGACAAGGTGATCCGCACCGCCCGCCGCCTCGGCATCCGCGCCCCGATGGCCGAGGGTGACCCGAGCCTCGCGCTCGGCACCAGCGCGATGACCTTGCTCGAACTCACCGCCGCCTATGCCGGGATCGCGGCCAACCAGTTCCCGGTTGAACCCCATCCCTTTGCCCGGGGCGAGCCGGGCTGGTGGGAATGGCTGACGAGCGGCAAGCGCAGCTTCTCGCGCCGCACCCATGCGGACATGGAGGCGATGCTACGCGCCGCGATCAACCGCGGCACCGGGCGCGCGGCGCGCCTGCCGGTTGCCAATTTCGGCAAGACCGGCACCACCCAGGATTACCGCGATGCGCTGTTCGTGGGCTATGCCGGCGATCTGGTTGTCGGCGTGTGGATCGGCAATGATAACAACACCCCGCTTGCCGGGATCACCGGGGGCAGCCTGCCCGCGCGGATCTGGCGCGATTTCATGCGCGGGGCGCTCAGGATCGAGGGCGAGGGGCGGCCCCGGCCCGATACCACCCCCGACCCCGAAGGCCCGGTGCAGCCGCTCGATGTCGAGGGCGGGGCGCTCCCGCTCGGGCAGGAGGGGGCCAAGATCAGCATCGAGGGCACTGGCGTTACCCTGCGGCAGGAAGGCGTGCCGGTCGAACTCAGGATCGATGGGGGCGGGGTGGCGGTGCAGCCCGCGCCGGCGCCGGCGCCGACGCCCTCGGTATCGCCCACCGGCCCGCCATAAGGCCGCCATCACCTTCGCGCCGCCGCGGCGTTAGACCATCAGGATGTTCATCACCGCGGTGGCGATCGGGCGGCTGCGATCATCCTGCCAGGCCTCGACCGCGATATTGGCGTTGCGCCGCCCGAGGCGGGTGATGCGGCCCACCGCATGGCTCGCCTGCGACCGGCCTGCGGAGAGATATTGCACCGTGATGTTGATCGGCTTCATCACCGGATCGCGCCCGGCCGCCACCAGCGCGGTGCGCAGCGCGGCATAGCCCGCGGTCTCGAGCAGCCCGGCGGTCGCCCCGCCGTGGAAGTGCCGGGGGCGGCCCTCGACCATTTCTCCAAAATCAAGCCGCAGCTCCGGCATCCCCGCCTCTTCCTCGCCAGTGAGTTTGATCCCGAGCGAGCGGGCATAGGCGGGCAGTTCGATGATCGTGTCAGCCAAGGCCAACAGCTCCCTTGAGTGCGGGCACCTCCTGGCGCGGATCGGCGGCAATGGTCATGAAGCAGCCGGCCACATGGGCGACCGGATCGGCCGGGTCGGCATCATAGGCAATGCCGCGCACGAAGGCGGCCGAGCGGGTGGTGCGATAGCATTCGACCCTTCCCCTGACGCTCGCCCGGGGGCGCGCCGGGCGCTGGTAATCCACCCTAAGATCGAGCGTTGCCACCGGGGCAAAAGTGCCGCGGGTCTGCCAGATCGCCATGCCGCTGGCCATGTCCATGAGGCTGATGATCGGGCCAGAGGCGAGCACCTCGCGGCCGGGATCGCCGATGAGATCGGCGCGCCAAGGCAGTTCCAGCTCGACCCAGTTGTCCCCCTGATCGGTGAACCTGAGGCCGAGCCAACCGGTATGGCCATGGCGGAAGAACCATTGCGAGGCGGTGCGCGAATCGAAACGGGCAGCAGGCGTGGTCATGCGCTTGCAATAGGAGCGGCGGCGGCAGGGTTACAATCTTTTAATTTTGCATCCCTCATGCCGGCGCGCACGCTTGCCGGCGGGCGCTTGCCGCACAGGCGCGCCGCCGCACAAGGGGAAGGGGAACGCCACATGCCCAGAATCGAACTCAACGAGATCCCGCTGCTCGATGATGCCGCCGCGCTGTTCGGCGCGGTGATCGAGGCCGGCGGCCAGGTTGACGACCGGGTCTTCGAGATCATGGTCTATCTCTACGAGATCCTGCCCAAGTGAGCGCGCGATGCGGGTTGATCCTGCGCTCGCCCGGCTGCGCGCGCAGGGGCCAGACCAGCCGCTGACCGAGGCGGCGCTCGCCACATGGCGCGCGCAGAGCGAGGTGGGCGCGATCACCGCGGAACTGGCGCGCCATGCCGGGGGTGCGGGGCTGGAGCAGTGCCCGGTGCTCGCTCGCCTTTTCGCCGATGCACAGGCGGGCCAAGCCCTGCTTGCAAGCCTGTTGCAGCCGCTGTTCGCCGCCTTGAGGGCCGAGCCGCTGGCCTTGCCCGCGCTTGGCCACCGCAGCGCCGAGGGCCTCGTCCGGCTCGAACTTGCCGCTCACGCCGGCGCGGTGCTGGGCCTTGTCGTCCACGCTCCCCGGGCCAGCGCTGCGCCTGAGGCCGTGCTCTTCGAGGATGGCGAGGTGCATGAAGTGGTGCTGGCCGGCGAAGGCGCGGCGATCTGCTATCAGCGGGCGCCCGCAAGCCTGATGAGTGCCGAAATTGCGCTCAACCCAGGCGTTAGGCTCGCGCGCCGCGGGGTGGGCGAGGCCCGCCGGATCGTCGCCGTCACCCGCCCGCTTGTGCTCCTGCAGCTGATCCGCGTGCCCGATACGCCTGCTGAAGGGGCGCTGGTCGCCTGCGCTGATGGGCGCGTGCTGCGGCGAGTGAGCGGGTGCAAGCGCACCAGCCAGAAGCTCATGGCGCTGGGCGTGCTCGGCGCACTTGGCCATCGCCCGGCGCTCTTGCACATGGCGCGGCTGGTACGCGACCAGGCGGCAGCGCGCGATCTGCGCTGGGAAGCGCTGCGCCAGGCGCTGGCGCTCGATGCGGCGGAAGGTCTCAAACTCCTCGGCGCGCTGGCGGGCGATCCTGCCGATCCGCTTGCGGCTGAGGCGCGCGGCCTGACGGCGCGGCTGTGCGCGGGTCGGCCCGAGATGGCCGCACTATTGACCGAGGCAGCCTGATGCCGCTGGTGATCGACAATCCTCATGAGGAGAGCTGCACGCTTGCCGAATGCGTCGCAGCGCTCGAGGACATTGCCTTCCTGGCCGACGATCCGGCCAGCACCCGCGAAGCGGCCGATTGGATGCGGCGGCTGGCTAACAACCGCGACTTCCTCGGCGAATTGCTGGTCGATCAACTGGCCGGTCGCACTGGCGCGCTGATTGACAGCGCCTATGGGGTGCAGGCGCTCATGCTCAGCCGCCCGCGCTTGAGCCGCCCGGGAGCCGCCTTCCTGCGCGCGGCGATTTGGCCCGCGCCGCACGACCATGCCTTTCATGCAAGCGGGCCGCAAAGCTTTGTCTATGGCATTGCGCATGACCACAATTTCGATTTTCTCACCGTGGGTTATTGCGGCCCGGGCTATGTCAGCGACTATTACGAGGAAGATTATCAGGCGCTTGCCGGCTACACGGGCGAGGGTGCAGGCCTGCGTTTCGTCGAGCGCAGCGCGCTCACCCCGGGCAAGCTCATGCTCTATCGCCGCCATGTCGATGTGCATTGCCAGCACCCGCCCGAAAGCCTCTCGGTCTCGCTCAACCTCATTGCGGTGGATCCGGCCCAGGCCTGGTTCGATCAGTATGGCTTTGATCTGGAGCGCGGCACGCTGGCACGGCTCCTCAACCCCAATGTGCAGGAGGTGCTGCTGAAGGTGGCGGTGGCGAGCGGGACGGATGCGGCGCTCGACTATGCCGCATGGGTCGGCGCGCATCATCCCAGCGATCGGCTGCGCCTCGCCAGCTTTGCGGCGCGGGCGGAAATCGCCGCCGATGCCGAAGCTGCCGAGGCGATCTGGCGCGCGGCGGAGCTTTCGGGTAGCCGCATGGTGGCCGGCGCCGCCCGGGCACGGCGCCGGATGCTATCGGCACGGGAAGGTTAGAGCACGCCGCCGGCGAGCCGGTCGATCGCCCCTTGCAGGATCACCGCAGCGGCATGGGCATCGATCGCGCGCGCGCGCTTGGCCCGGCTCATATCCTGATCGATCATCGCCGCTTCGGCTGCCTGGGTTGACCAGCGCTCGTCCCAGAGCAGGATCGGCAGGCCGAAGGCGGCGGCAAGGTTGCGGGCATAGGCGCGGCTGGCCTGGGCGCGCGGGCCTTCCGAACCGTCCATGTTGCGCGGCAGGCCGAGCACGATGCCCCTGACCGCTCGTGCCGTGATCAACGCGGCAAGCGCCTCGCGGTCCTTTCCCCACTTGCTGCGGGGAAGGGTGGTGTGATTGGTGGCAAAGCGCCAGCCGGCATCGCACAGCGCGGTGCCGATGGTCCGCGTACCGAGGTCAAGGCCGAGCAGCACCCCGCCATCCGCAAGCGCCGCAGCAAAGCCGCGCGCATCCTCGTGGATCAGTGCGTCCATCGGCTCTAGGGGGCTTTCCAGGCTGCGGCGCGGCGGATGACATCGGCCCGGGTGTTGGCCCAGAACAGCGGGATATCATAGACGTGGTAATTGTTGCCCGGCAGGACATAGCTGCCCATTTCGGGCGGCGGGCCGATCAACAGGATCCCGCGGCTGTCGCAGCGCGCCGGGACGAGTCCGGGGACGAGTTCGCCCTTCTCCATCGTGTCCTCGGGCACCAGCGTGCCGAGATTGGCGCTGGCGGGCGCGGCGCCGCCGGGCATGCCGGTCAGCGGATTGGTGCACAGCATCGGCTCGGCGCCCGGCGGCGTGCCATCGAGCGCCGGGGTCTTGCCATAGGCTTCGAGCACTTGCGCGGGATCGGCCGGCTCGGCAAAGCTCGACCAGCTGATGACGCAGCCGGTCTGGTCTGGCGCACCGCAGGCGGGAAGGCCCATAGCGGGCAGATCGCGGTGGGGCGAGACCGGCCAGCCGATGAGATAGGCCGCCACCAGCCGGCGCGCTGCCGGGGTGCCCTTCACTTCCTCGGCAATCAGGCGCTTGAGATGGAGCGCGCCTTGCGAATGGCCGGCGAGCACGAAGGGCATCTTGGGGTCGATGGTGGAAAGAAAGTAGCGGAAGGCCTCGCGCACATCGCCATAGGCGGCATCGAGCGCCCGGCGCGCTTCGGGCGCATCGGTGAGGAAGGCGCCCATGGTCGCCTGGCGATAGCGCGGCGCCCAGATCTCCTGCGCCGGGTTGAAGGCGCTCGCCATGCCGCGCAAATAGATGCGGGCAATGCGCTCAGCCTCGGGATCGCCGCCATTTGCGAGCGGCGCGTTCCAGGCGGCCCGGTTGAGATAGCTCGTCGGGTGGACGAAGAACACCGCGAAGGGTGGCGCCTCGTCTGCCGGGAGCGGGGCAGCGCCGGGAGCAAGCGGCGGCTGCCAGCGGGTGGGATCGCCAAGACCGATGCCGGGGCGCGCATACCACATGCCCGCCGCCTCATAGGCGCTCTCTTCAAGCGGGCTGACCGGGGCGAAGGGCGCGGAGGGCACCAGCGCAATCGCCGCCAGTTCCTTCTGGAACAATTCGTAAACGATCCGCGCCCCGATGACGAGCACGATCACCGCCGCCACGATATAGAGGAACTTGCGCGCCATGGGCTGGTTTGCCCCCTTTGCTAGTGCTTGGCCGCGCCTTCCATCAGCGGCGGGCGCAGGCTGGTCCAGGCGCGGCCGGGCCGCAGGCTCGAAAGCCAGGTCGCCGGGTTCCAGGTGGTCGAGCCATCGAGGCTGAAGGTGATGAACTCCGCGCGCCCGCCGATATTGGCCATCGGCACCCCGCCACCCAGCCCGTTTTCCTCGGCCGGGGCGCGGCTGTCGGCGCTCTGGTCGCGATTGTCGCCCATCACGAAGACGCTGTCCTTGGGCACAGTGTAGGGGCCGAAATCATCGAGCGGCTGATCGATGAAATCGATGGTGAGATAGGTCGCGCCATTGGGCAGGGTTTCGCGCCAGGTGGGCGGGGCGAAATAGTCGCGCCCGTCCGGCCCGGTCTCGCGATAGGCCTCGAAGCTCGCAAGGCACGGGCCATCGCGGCAGATCAGATCAGGCTCGAAGGGCAGGCGCACCGGGGGCACCACCTCGCGCTTGATCGGCTTGCCGTTGAGGATGATCTGCCCGCCGCGCACCTCGATGGTATCGCCCGGCAGTGCCACCACGCGCTTGATGTAGTCCTCGTCGCGCAAGGGGTGCACGGGGATGACGATATCGCCATATTCGGGCGTCTTGGGCCACACCCGCCAGCTGCCGCGCGGCAAGAGGTGGAAGCTCGCCGAGGCCCACGACCAGCCATAGGGATATTTGCTCACCACCAGCCGGTCGCCCACCCACAAGGTCGGCATCATTGAGGTCGAGGGGATGTAGAAGGGCTTGGCCACCAGGCTGTGGAAGGCCAGAACGGCAAGCAGCATCAAGGCCAGGCCGCGGATTTCCGCGATCCAGTTGATCTTTTCGGGCTGGGCCTGAGCGGAAGTGGTTTTTGTGCTTGCCATGAAGGGGCCGATCACAGGGGGATTGCCTCGATGATCACGAAGGCCTGGGCCCAGGGATGATCATCGGTAAGGGTGAGATGGATGCGCGCCTCATGGCCCTTTGGCGTCAATTCTTCAAGCCGCTTTGCCGCGCCGCCGGTAAGCGCGAGGGTCGGCGCGCCCGAGGGAGCGTTGATGACGCCGATATCCTTCATGAAGACGCCGCGCCGGAAGCCCGTGCCCACCGCCTTGCTGAAGGCCTCCTTGGCAGCAAAGCGCTTGGCATAGGTGCCGGCGATGGTGAAGGGGCGGCGCCGCGCCTTGGCGATTTCAACGGGCGTGAAGACGCGGTTTTCAAAGCGCTCGCCATAGCGTTCGAGCGAGCGGGCGATGCGCTCGATATTGCACAGGTCGTTGCCGAGGCCGATGATCACTTGAACGCCCGGATGATCACCGCGACCAGGAGGCCGATGGCAACGAGGTGGAGCATCACCTGCGCCTTGAACAGCGGGTGGGCAAAGTCGCCCTTGGCCACGCGGATCGCGCCGACAAAGCCGAAGATCATCAGCGCCACCCAGCCCACCGCGAAGACGCGCATCACCCCGCTGCTCAAGGCAAAGCCGAGAAAGCCGATGCCGAGCAGGAAC
>Ga0209066_10004421_pt1 | contig 15344 bp, 17 predicted proteins | sample All_14_2_FD_187198 | JGI IMG/M metagenome (GOLD analysis project Ga0209066, IMG submission 187198) | Freshwater microbial communities in response to fracking from Pennsylvania, USA - Allegheny Zone_MetaG_DW_15 (SPAdes) (version 2) ...
GGATGATCTGATCGCCATTCAGGCCAAGACCGGCACCACCATCGTGCTGGTCACCCATGACATGGAAGAGGCGATGAAACTGGGGCACAGGATCGCGGTGATGGACAAGGGCCGCGTGCTGCAATGCGCCGAACCGGCAGAAATCATCGCCCATCCCGCCAACGCCTTTGTCGCGGAATTGCAGGGCGCCGGGGACAAGGCATTCCGCCTTCTGTCCCTGCAACGACTGCAGGAGCATATCGAGCTGGGCGTCGCGGAAGGTCCGCCGCTCTCGGCCGGTATCTCCCTGCGCGAAGCCTATTCCGAACTGCTCTGGTCCGGCCGCGACGCCGCCCCCGTTGAACGAGACAGCCGGATTGTCGGGCGGATAACCCGCGATACCATCGCGCAGTGCGCGGCCCAGCCCCGATGAAGATCGGCCTTGTCCTGCGGCTTTTGGCCTGCGCGGCCCTGGTGCTGCATCTGCTGCGCCCGGACTGGTTCGAAGGCTTCTACGCCCTGTTCGCAGACCCGCAGCAGCCCGCCATCTACAACCGTGGCGATCTGCTGGAGATAGCAGCCACCCATCTGGGTATTGTGGCCGCTGCCATGACGGCCTCTACCCTGCTGGGTGTGGGTCTGGGCATTCTGGTCACGCGCCCGTTCGGGGTGGAGTTCCTGCCCTTTTCGCGCGCCATCGCCAATATGGGACAGACCTTCCCCCCGGTCGCGGTCCTGGCCCTGGCGGTTCCCGCGCTCGGCTTCGGTACCGCCCCGACGCTGGTAGCCCTGTTTCTATACGGCCTGCTGCCGATCTTCGAAAACACGCTGGCGGGTCTGACCAATCTGCCCCCCGCCGTGACGGAAGCCGCGCGCGGCATGGGCATGACCGGGTGGCAGCGGCTGAGCCAGGTGGAACTGCCCCTGGCCTTGCCGGTCATCCTGTCGGGCATCCGTCTTTCGACCGTCATCGCATTGGCAACCGCCACCATCGGCTCGACCGTGGGGGCCCGCACACTGGGGGAAATCATCATCGCCGGCCTGCTCAGCGACAACACAGCCTATCTTTTGCAGGGCGGCATCATCGTCGGCGCCCTGGCCGTGCTGATCTATGATGGGTTTTCCGCCATCGAACGCCGCCTGATGCGACGGACAGGACGGGCGGGACGCGCCGCTTAGCATTCCTACCGACCGGACATGTCCGGTTCACGGCCATCCCCGCTCTTTCATCCGGCGAAGATGATCGCGGTCAGACGTCCCCACATCGTTAAAAGAACCAAATTTCCGATCATGAAAAGCGGCGTGCGGATGTACAGGCGATTGACGGTGATCTGACAGATGGCATGGGCCCAGCGCAACCCGACATAGCACCATGCCAGGACGGCAATTGTCCGATCCGGTGCGGGAACGGCTACAGCGAGCGCTACCAGAGTGAAGAACAGCACCGGGAATTCGAACTGATTGGCGAGCTGACGCGTCGGCCTGGTTACCCAGCCGGGAGCACCAAGGCCTGAGAACTCCTCATAGAAAGCAATCCCACGCTCCCTCCGCAGGAGATCTACCGAACGCCCGATCAGGATTACTAGACCCGTCAGAAAGGACAATGCAACCAGGGCCAGTACCTGAGGCAGATAGAGTGCGGCAACGGTCATGGTGCGCGCCCGATCCGCGCCATTGCCCGGTCAAGAAATTCCAGCATGACGGAAATAGCGCGCTCGAAATGATGGCCAAAATAGATATCGAAGTGATCGGCGTCGAAATGCGCCGCCTCTCCAAACGGGGCCCGTGCCGCCACCCCTGCCATCGCCCGCCCGGGGCAAATCCCATCCCGATCCGTCACGAGCATCAACAGACGGGACCGCAGCCGATGGGCGCGCAGGGCCGGGCGGAAGAAAGGGATACCGAGGATGAACCGCGCCGCAATGGTATTGCGCCAAGGCGATTCCCCGTCGATCATGGCGTGATAGGTCTTTTCGGCTCCCGGGGCGGTCATCAGACCCAGCTCTCCCGGCTCACCCGCAAGCTTGATATAGTGTGGCGTCCGGCCAAGCGCGGCGCGGAACAGATCGGTCATTCCCGCGACCACCCAGCGCATCACCAGAACCGGTGGAGCCAGGGCCGCCGCCTTCAAACCATCCACCACCGCACATTGTGCGATCACTGCGGCAAGATCAGGTCGGTCAGCCGCGACGGCGATGGCCAGCCCTCCACCAAAGGAGGTACCGAACAGCGCGATGCGCGCAGCATCAATCGCCGCCAGCCCCCGAACGCAGTCGATTGCCGCCCGGATGTCGGCTTGTTGTCCACCTATGTCGCAGATATAGCGTGGCAGGCCTTCACTCGTTCCCCAATGGCGATAGTCGAAACTGAAAACGGCATATCCAGCGGCCACAAATCGCTGCGCATACGCCGCGACACGTACCTGACGGATCGCGCCAATCCCGTGGGCGAACACAATACAGGGAAATGGACCCTGCCCCGAAGGCAGATGGAGCCAGCCCTCACAGCGCTGTTTTCCGGATTGAAAATGCACATCGGTCCTGATCACGGCAATCTCCCTGTCGCCCCCCTTGCGAAGCGCTCGGGTACCGCCAATAATCCGAGCAATTACTCAGCTTCTCAACTCGGGTTTCGAAGGACCACATTCCCGATGTCCGCCAAAGCGCCAACCCCAAGAAAGCGGCCGGTTCAGTCCCGCTCCAAGCAGACGGTTGCCACCATTCTGCAAGCCACCGCTCAGGTTTTGGTTCAGCGTGGATATGATCGAACCACGACGAACGCTGTCGCCGAGCGCGCGGGTGTCAGCATCGGATCGCTCTATGAGTATTTTCCGAATAAAGAGGCATTGGTCGCTGCCCTGGCGGAAGCCCATGTCGCCGACCTGATCGAACGCGTGGACAGTTTGCTTATCCAGGCGGAGGGGCAGGATCCGCCCACCCTGCTGTCATCCCTGATCCAGGCCGGCATGGACGCCCATAGGGCCGACCCGGCCCTGCATAAAGTGCTGGTGGAACAGGTCCCGCGCATCGGCGCGTTGGCGGACGCAATGGATGTCAGCACGGCTTTGCAGCAGCGCATCGCAGTCGCCCTGTCTCGCAGGAACCCCGCCCTGCCCGACGAACGGATACGCCTTCTGGCGCTCGTCATCGAAACCTGTATCGAAGCCCTGACGCACCGGGCGGTGCTGGACGAACCGGAATGGCTTGCCTCCGGCCATGTCGAGCGGGAAGCACAAATGCTTTTGGAACCCTATGTCGTTCGGGCCCTAAAGTGTTAACCGACCGATCCCGGACATTTAGTGATGCATTGCTTTCCGCATACCGGGAAGAAGCACCACAGGACAGGTTCTTCCGGCGGCACATCACCAAGCCGCGCTATAGATCGCCAGGGCGTCAGCCTCGGTCAGCGGCCTTGGATTGTTGACCAGGAGGCGGGTCTGCTTCATCGCGTCTCCCGCCAGGCGCGGCAGTGCGCTTTCTGGGATGTTCACGTCGCGCAGGCGCGGCGGCAGGCCGACACGCAGCGCCAGCGCCTCCAACTCCGCAATGAAGGCATCGCAGCGTGCCGGGGCGCCGATTTCCGCGAGTTTCGGGAAGGCATCCGCCGCGATCTCGGCATAAACCCCCGCCGCAACCGGCGCGTTGAAACGCAGCACGGCCGGCAACACCAGCGCATTGGACAGACCATGGGGAATATGGAAACTGCCCCCCAGCGGATAGGCCAGCGCATGCACGGCCGCCACGGGGGAGTTGGCGAAGGCCTGCCCCGCCAGCATGGAACCCAGCAGCATCGCGCCGCGCGCCTCTCGGTCCGTACCCGTGGCCACCGCCGTTTCGATATGGGCACCCAGAAGCCGCAGCGCCTCGCGCGCCAGCATGCGCGACACCGGATTGTTGTTGGCGCTGGCGGAGGCATAGGCCTCTATCGCATGCACCATCGCATCCACCCCGGTGGCGGCGGTGATTGCCGGTGGCAGGCCCAGGGTCAGATCGGCATCCAATATGGCGATATCCGGCAGGATGACCGGGCTGGACACGCCCCTCTTCTCCTCCCCGCCTACCGACATGATGGACACCGGGGTCACCTCCGACCCTGTCCCAGCCGTAGTGGGGATAAGTACCAGCGGCAGGCGCGGCCCCTTGGCATTACCAACGCCCCAAGCCTGGCCCAGATCTTCCCCGGAACCGATCAGCAACGCCGCCAGCTTCGCCACATCCAGCGATGATCCGCCACCCAGCGCAACCACGCCGGTCGCGCCCGCCGCGCGCCCCATTTCCACCGCCTGCATCAGGGTTGCCTGGGATGGGTCGGCCTCCACCGTATCGAACAGTGTGATCTGCGTTCCCGCCGCTTTCAGCGAGGCCAATGCGTCATCGCACAGGCCAAGCCGGCGAATACCGGGATCGGTGACGAACAGCACACGCGGCCCCAGCAAACTCCCGGCGATCCCCGCCAATTCGGCAGCCGCTCCGGGTCGGAACACCACGGATTTGGTGGTGTTGAAGCTAAACGGATTCATGCTGTCCTCCCCGAGTTTTGTATGATTTTCTTGGGTTCATTCCGCTGCATGGTTCGCCCTTCGAGACGGGCTTCGCCCTCCTTGAGGCACGAGGGGAACCCAGAGAAGCCCGCATTCTGAGGGCGCCGAAGGCGCGTCTCGAAGAAGCGGGCCAGCCCAACAATCTCCTCGATCATCAGGCTGTGCCCTTGTTGCTACGGCATATAGGCCCCGCCATTGATCCACAGCACCTGACCGGTCATGTAGGCCGCATCCGGCCCCAGCAGGAACAGAATCGGCCCGACCACATCGGCGGGTTCGGCCAGGCGTTTCAGCGGGATGGAAGCGATGTAGGGGCCGAAATCCGCCCCCGCATTGGCCATTTCATCCGACCGGCCGGTCCCGCCACGTAGGAAGGCGGTATCGACCGCGCCCGGCCCCACTGCGTTCACCCGCACGCGCGGTGCCCATTCCAGCGCCAGCGTCTTGGTCAGGGCGATGACACCAGCCTTGGCGGCGGCATAGGAACCGAAGTTCGGTCGAATATAGCTGCCCAGGCCGGAAGTGACATTCACCACCGCCGGTGCCGGACCAGCCAGCAGGGGCAGGAAGGCCTTGGCAGCCAGGAAAATGCCGCGCAGATTGCCCGACAACACATCATCGAAATAGCTGGTCTCGGTTTGCGCCACGGGAACGGTCAAACCATTATAGCCCGCCAGATTGACGAAGCAGTCCATGCCGCCCCACAGCGCCTTCAGGCTGGCCGCGGCAGCCAGCACGGATGCCTCGTCATGCAGATCGACGGGAATGGCATCGCAGGGTGGCTGGTGCCGCTCCAGCGATGCCGGCAGGTCGATCACGCAGACCTCATCGCCTTCCGCCAGAAGGCGGGCGACCAGCGCCCGACCGATCCCGCCCGCGCCACCCAGGGCAACGATCTTCCGCTTCGCCGCCATCACGCAACCACCCCGTTCTTCAGGCTGGAGAGATAGGACAGCGCCTCCCCCTCCGACACGACATCGGCATATTTGGCGTTCATGTCGAACAGGTTCGCCTCATGCGGGGCCGGGTGGCGGTCGCCGCAGGCTTCCGCCACCACGATCGTCCGGAAACCATGCGACATGGAATCCACGCAGCTTGCCCGTACGCAGCCCGATGTGGTCAGCCCCGTCAGGATCACGCTGTCGATGCCGTTGGCCGTCAGCGTCGATGCCAGCGAGGTCCCGAAGAACGCGCTTGGATATTGTTTGGTGACGATGATTTCATCGGCACGCGGCACCAGCCCGTCGGCGAAGGCGGCCGTCCTTCGCCCCTGGATGAAATTATGCAGGGGCTTGGCCTTTTCGAAAAAGCGCCCGCCATTCAGCCCGCCTTCCTGATAGCTGACCTCGGTCAGCACCACCGGCACACCGGCCGCATGCGCCGCCGCGCGCAGCCGAAGCGCCGACGCCAGCGCCGCGTCCACCCCGGCGAAAAGCTCACTTTCCGGATCGAAATAGGCATGGGCGAAATCGACCAGCACCAAAGCCGGGCGATTGCCGAAGCCCACGCGGTTGCCATAGGCCTTCTTGTAATTCTCGACCAGATCGTCGCTCATAATCGCGTCTCCAGGAAAAGCCAGGGTTGGGCTGCACGGTGACCGGACTCAAAAGCGGCGATGACCTCGCCCTCCTCCTTCAGCATCAGATCGATCTCGTCCCAGCCGTTCAGAAGGGTCTGGCGCTGACCATCCGGCAGATCAATGGCGGCCACCGGCACGCCATCGACCAAGAGGGCGCGGCGTTCCAGATCAACGGTAAAGATGGCCCCCGCCTCCGCCTTTTCTCCCAAGCCGATACAGACGGGTTCCGGCAAGTCGATGGGCAGCAGCCCGTTCTTAAGGGCGTTGTTGCGGAAGATTTCGCCAAAAGACGGCGCGATGACGCAGCCGATGCCGAAGCCCGTCAGGGTCCAGACCGCCTGTTCCCGGCTGGAACCGCAGCCGAAACCGCCGCCGGCCACCAGCACGCGCGCCTGGTCGAAGGGCGGACGGTTCAGCACGAATTCAGGTTTCGGCCTGCCATCCCTGTGGAAACGGCGATCCCGAAAGGCATAATCGCCCAGCCCGTCACGATCCAACACCAGAAGATAGCGCGCCGGATAGATGATATCGGTGTCGATATTGGGTTCGGGCAGATGCGCCGCGACCGAACGGATGGTGTCGAAGGGCTTCATGCCGTTCGCTCCCCCATCAGCTTGCGAATATCGGTCAGATGGCCGGTCACGGCGGCGGCCGCGGCCATGGCGGGGCTCATCAGATGGGTGCGCCCGCCCGGGCCCTGTCGCCCTTCGAAATTGCGGTTGGAGGTGGAGGCGGATCGTTCCCCCGGCGCCAGCATGTCACCATTCATGCCCACGCACATGGAACAGCCGGCGTCGCGCCATTCGAAGCCTGCGGCCAACAGGATATCGGCAATCCCCTCCGCTTCGGCCTGCTGCTTGACAAGGCCGGAGCCCGGAACCGCCATGGCCCGCACGCCCGGTGCGACATGCCGTCCGGCGGCGACGGATGCGGCGGCGCGCAAATCCTCCAACCTGCCATTGGTGCAGGAGCCGATGAAGACCACATCGACGGCCACCTCTTCCAGCCGCATGCCGGGTTTCAGCCCCATATAGGCCAGGGCCTTCTCCCGCCGCGCCCGGCGGGCCGGATCGCTTTCGCCTTCCGGATCGGGCAGCACTGCGTCGATGGGCAGCACGTCTTCCGGCGAAGTGCCCCAGGTCACAACCGGGGCCAGACCGGTCACATCCAGCACCATTTCCCGGTCGAAGACCGCGTCCGGATCGCTGGGCAACGTCCGCCAATGGGCGACGGCCTGTTCCCACAGGGCACCGTCCGGGGCCAGAGGGCGGCCCTTCAGATAGGCAAAAGTGGTATCATCGGGCGCCACCATGCCAACACGCGCGCCCGATTCAATGGTCATGTTGCACAGCGTCATGCGCTCGGCCATCGTCATGGCGGAAATCACCGGCCCGGCATATTCCACCGCGAAACCGGAAGCGCCATTGGCCCCCACTATGGCGATGAAGGACAAGGCGATATCCTTGGCCGTCAGCCAGGGCGACCGCGCACCGGTGATCAGCACCCGCATGGTTTTCGACCGGCGCTGGCGCAGGGCCTGGGCCGCCATCACGATGCCGCATTCCGACGCACCGATGCCGAAGGCCAAGGCCCCCAGCGCGCCATGGGTGGAGGTATGGCTGTCGCCACAGGCCAACGTCATGCCAGGCAGGGTGAAGCCCTGTTCCGGCCCAACCACATGCACGATGCCCTGGCGGATATCATCCAGCGGGATATAGGGCACACCATGGCGGGCCACATTCTCCGCCAGTCGCTGGGTCTGCGCGCGGGCCTGCGGGTCGGGGATGGGCTGGTCCCGCCCTGTCGTCGGCACCACATGGTCAGGCACCGCCAGATTGGCGACTGGCCGATGCAGGCTTCGCCCCTTCGCCTCCATCGCCAGAAAGGATTGCGGGGTGGACACTTCATGCAGCAGATGCCGATCCACATAGATCAGGCAGGAGCCATCCCCGTAGTCACGGATGACATGGCTCGACCAGATTTTGTCGTAGAGCGTGCGTCCCGGCATGATGGCGCATCCTCCCCCGCAGGCAACCGTCAGCCGATCTCGTTGTACTTCTTCTCGAACGCCCAGATATCCTCGAAGCCAAGCAGCTTGTTGAATTCGGAGAAGTCGTAGAGGTCGATATCCGCGCTGGTTTCGCCATGCTGCAGCAGATCGGCATAGCCCTTGCGCAGCGCCGCCCCCGCCGACAGGAATCCGATGGCGGGATGGATGGCAATGGCATAGCCAAGCTCGGTCAGTTGCTTTTCCGACAGAAGCGGGGTGCGCCCGCCATTGACCATGTTGGCGAACAGCGGCGCGTCGATGGCATCGGCCACCATCTTCATCTCCTCCACCGATTCCGGGGATTCGACGAAGACGACATCCGCCCCGGCCTCCGCATAGGCCTTGCCGCGCCGGATCGCTTCGTCGATCCCAAGCCCAGTGCGGGAATCGGTACGCGCAATGATCAGGAAATCATCGCTGCGCCGCGCATTCACCGCCACATCGATCTTGCGCACCATCTCTTCCAGCGGAATTACCCGGCGGAAAGGCGTATGGCCGCACTTCTTGGGGAATTCCTGGTCTTCCATCTGGATGGCGCTGACGCCCGCATCCTCATAGCCCTGAATGGTGTGGCGCACGTTCAACAACCCGCCATAGCCGGTATCGGCGTCGGCAATCACCGGATGGGTGGTGCGCTTCACGATCTGGGCGATGCGTTCCAGCATGTCGCGATAGGTGGCAAGGCCCGCATCGGGAATGCCCAGATAGGACGCGACAGTGCCATAGCCCGTCACATACAGCGCCTTGAAATCCATGGTGTCGGCAATCAGCGCCGAAATCAGATCGAACACGCCAGGAGCGAGCACGAATTCCTTGTTGCGCAGATATTGCCGCAGAGCCGGATCAGCCATCGTCGTTTTCCCTATGTCATCGATACTGGTACTGGCCCCCGCCCCGGCGAAACCGGATCGGGGTCATGGTTGCAGAAACAGGCGGCCGCAGCCCTGCAGCCGGTCTTCCAGACCGGCTCGCCGCAGGCTGGCCCAGAGCGTCGCCTGGTTGGAGGTCACGACGGGAACGCCAAATTCGGCTTCCAGACGCGCAATCAGCGGCAGGGTTGGAAAGTCCGTACAAGTGATCAGGATGGCATCGCAGCCCGGTACGAAGGCGGCACGCACCGTCTCCTCCACCCTGTCCAGCGGTGTTCGCGCGATCTGCGGATATTCCGAAGGGCCACCCGCGCCGATGCCGAGCCCGACCAGCTTCAGCACCTGGAAGCCGTTCTCCTCCAGGAAATGGATTTCATGTGCGTTCAGCGCATCATGATAGGGCGTGGCCACCGACAGGCTGCACGCGCCCAAAGCCTTCAGAGCCGCAACGATGGCCGCCGATGTCGTTACTGCCACGACCCCGCTGCGCGCGCTGATTTCGTCCGGCAAGCCATTGACCGGGTTCATCATCGAACCCGCGGTGCAGGCATAGGCCACCACATCCACATTGGCCTGTTTCAGCAGGCCTACCACCCCGTCCAGATCCTGCAGCAGTTCCGCCCGGCCTTCCGGCGTCGATGCCTGGGGATGCAACGGCATGCGATGGGTGTGGAAGGTGACGCCGTCCGGCATCAACCGCATCCACTCGCCCTCATTCACCGTATTGGTCGGCGGAACGATCAGCCCCAGCTTGGCACGATAGGAATAGGTGGATTGATGACGTTGCCCGGCCATTCTCAAAAAACCCATGTGTTGTATGTATCTTTTGTGCATATCACATTTCATTTGTCCATATAAATAAGCGATGATTCCTCTTCCGTCCTATGCCAAGGTTGCGGCAGGCGGCGCTCTGCGTCACAAAGGCGATATAGCTGCGGACCTTTGGAAGGATACCGGACAGAATGGCGGTAACAGAAGATGCAGGCGATGCCATACCGCTCTATGCGCGGATTCAGAAGACGCTTCAGGATCGAATCGCCGATGGCAGCTATCCGATCGGCAGCCTGATCCCCACCGAGGCCGAGCTGGCGAAGGAATTCGACACCAGCCGCTTCACCATCCGCGAAGCGCTGCGCAACCTAACCGATCTGGGGATCGTCGAACGCCGGCAGGGCGTGGGAACCCGCGTCGTTTCCAACGCCGCGCATTCCAGCTATGTCCAGTCCTTTACCTCGCTGCAGGAGCTGTTCCAGGTCGCCATCGAGACCTATTTCGTCCTGCATGAAATCGGGCGCGTGGTCCTGACGCCTGAGCAGGCCAAGATCGCGGGCGGCGAGGCCGGAGAGGAATGGTTCCTGCTGGAGGGCGTGCGCTGGACGGAACCGGGCGGCAAGCCGATCTGCTATATCCAGTGCTTCATCCCTGCGCGCTTCGCCGAGGTGATCCCTAGCCTGGAAGGCCATCAGGGGCCGTTCTTCGCGGTTCTGGAAAAGGCGGCCGGTGAGCCCATCGCGGAAGTCACTCAGGAAATCCGCGCGGTGCAGATGCAACCCCGCATGGAGCGCGCGTTGGGGCTAAAGCCCGATTCCATCGCGCTGCAACTGCTGCGCCGCTATTCCACGGAACGGGGCGTGCTGATCGCCTCGGTCAACTGGCACCCGTCCGATCAGATGAAATATGTGATGCGCATCCATCGGCGCAATCAGACGGGCGACTGAACCTTCAAAACATCACCGGATGAAACCCGCCATCCAGCCGCCGGGCTCGCAATCCCGTCGCGTTGCGGATATGGGCCGGGATGAGCATCGTCCCTTCGGCCTGCGACTGTTCCAGCAACTCCACCCGCATCCGTGCCGCCGCCACCGGATCGGCGCAGAACCGGCTGGACCAATGCGGGCGATAGACCTGCACGGGTGAATGGAAGGCATCGCCGCAGAACAGCGCATGCCCGTCCGCGCCGCAATCCAGGTCAAGCCCGATCTGCCCCGGGGAATGCCCGGGCAGCGGTACGATGCGCATGCCGGGTCCCAGACTGAAGCCGCCTTCGACCACGTCCACCAGGCCCGCCTCCACCACCGGCAGCACGCTGTCGGCATAGGCGCCGTGATTGTGGCGACCGGGGTCGATCCGCTCCTCCTCTTGCCAATGGGCAAGTTCGGCAACCCCGATCAGATAGCGGGCGCGCGGAAAGGTCGGCACCCAGCGGCCATTTTCCAGCCTGGTATTCCAGCCGACATGATCGGCATGCAGATGGGTGCACAGCACCACATCAATGTCTTCCGGCCGCAGCCCCGCCCGGGCTAAGGCCGCCAGATAGCCGGTATCGCTGCGCCGATGCCAGTCGGGGCGGATCGGGCGTTCCTTATGCTCCCCCACGCAGGCATCGATCAGCACATTCAGTCCGCCGGCCTTCAGCACATAGCTCTGCAGCCCCAGAAGCACCGTCCCGGCCTGAAAATCCACATGGTCGGGTGCCAGTACATCGGCATGCGCCTGCATTTCCCCGATCAGCGCATCGGGGATCAGAAAATCCATCACGATGGGAAACGGGTCGATATCGATGATGCGGTGCAGTTCGGCCTGGCCCAGACGCATGGCCTACTCCTCAATTCCCCGTCCAGCGACACGCAAGGCCGGAGCGGAGGACAGGGCTTTCGGTTTGGTTGAAATCACATGGCCCGTCATAGCGAGCGAGGCCCATTCGCTGTTGCGCTGCGACAGGGCCTCCAGAATGTCGCGATGCTGTGCATTCGATCGGGCGATATTCAGCTTCTGTCCCCAGACGAATTGCTTGATCGTAGTCAGCGGCACGGCCACGGTCTGCGCGATCAGCGAATGCAGGCGGCTGGAGCGTGTCGCCCGCACGATCAGCGTGTGAAAATCGGTATTCAGCTTCAGGAAGCGCTCGGCCGCCTGGGTCGGGTCCAACCCCGCCAGATCGTCCACCTGACGAATAATGCCGGCCAGTCGATCCAGCTCGACCGGGGTGATGCGCTGGGCAGCCAACGACGCGGCATACCCTTCGATCTGCGCGCGCAGTTCGAAAACGGTGATGATCTCCTCGAACGAAAAATCCGCCACGAAACGATGGCGCCCGTCCTGCGTCGCCAGCCCTTCCGCCACCAACCGGTTCAGCGCGTCACGCACCGGGGTCCGGCTGGTCCCGGTCATCTGCGCCAGCAGTTCTTCGCGCAGATGACCGGGACATGCCAGCTCCCCGCTCAGGATCGCGCGTCGGATACCGTGATAGGCGCGGTCGGCGGGGCGCTGGGACGCCCCCTCCTCCCCCATCAGATCCAACCCGTCCAACGGCAGATCGCTGGCGGCGAAGACGCTGTCATTCGCCGGAAATGGCTCTAGATATGGCTTGCGTGGTTGTCGAGATACCATTCAGCGATTTCCTCCCGCGTCGCGAACCAGACGCCTTCGAATTGCTTTGCATAGCGAATGAAGTCGCGCAGGGCACGAATTCGGAATGGTTGGCCGATGACATGCGGATGCAGGCCGATATTCATGAACCTGCCCGAGGTCGCGCTTTCCGCATAGAGCCAATCGAACTGTTCCTTGAACATCTGGAATCCGCTGTCCACGGTCAAGCCCTGGCGCAGGAAGCTGAAGTCATTCACCTCCGAGGTATAGGAGACCGACACCATCGGCCTGCCGCTGCGGGTCTGCACCAGATAGGGCTGGTCGTCATTCAACAGATCGGTGATGAACAGCAACCCTTCTTCCGCCAGCAGATCAATCGTGTTCAAGGTTGAGCGCAGGGAAGAAGACAGCCAGCCCCTGGCCTTGCGACCGCAGGCTTCCTCGTAAACCTTCAGGGTCTGGCGGATGACCTGGCGCTCGGCCTCCTCATCGAAGGTGAAATCGGTCAGAAGATCGGTCTGCACATAATTATGGGCCACGATCTCCCAGCCACGCTCAAGCGCCGCTTCGACCACCGGGCGGCGTTCCAGCGCCATTTTGGCATTCATGGTGCAGCTTGACGGCACACCTTCCGCATCGAACACATCGAACATGCGCCAGACACCCACACGCTGGCCATATTCCCGCCAAGTGTAGTTCGGATTGTCATAGACATTGCCGGCCAGATTGCCGCCGACAATGCTAGGACCACCCGGATAGAAGGGTGCCGGGTCGTCCCGCACCGGGTCCCAATACTCGAAATTCGTGGTCAGGATGATCGCCAGCCGGTTGCCATTGGGCCAGCGCAGTGGTTTGCGCTGGGGCAACGGCACGAAATCGTAATGCATCGCCAATCCCTCTCCTGTCCGATCAGAATTTCGATAGCAGCGAACCGAAGCCCTGGATCTTGTCCTGGAAGCCGTTCTTGCGCAGCGCATACCAATAGGTCGCGGTATTGATGGCGATCACCGGCTTGCCCAGCCAGAATTCCGCGATGCCGGCCACGCGCGCCATGGCCAGATTGGTGCCGACCTGGACAATGGCATCGACCGACGGATCATTCAGTTCGATGATCGCATCGCGCAGTTCCGTCTCCGAAACATGGGCGATCAACATCGGGCTGGGGCATTTCAGCCCCTTGATGGCGGCGACGTCATAGCCGCAATCGGTGAAGAAGCGATACACCTGCTGGTCACCTACCGGCATATAGGGGGTGACGACGGCGATGCGCTTGATATTGCCATAGGCGTTGAGTGCGGCCTGGCAGGCATCCGACCCCATGGTGACGCCCACGCCCGCGCGCTCTTCCACCCGGCGCTGCAGATCGATGGAGCCCTGCTTGCCATCCCAGAAGGTTTCGGCCGACATGCCCATCACCAGATGGCCGGGGCTGCAGGTCATGACCGCGTCGATGGAATCCATCATGGTCTTGCGGATATTGGCGATCAGCTGGTTGAAATCGGCATCGCTGCCCACCGCATCGTCGGGAATGACGATGCGCGAGAAGTGATTGGTTACGCCGACCGGGCGCATGGCATCGAATTCGGGCTGAACGGAGGTATTGGTGGACGGGGCAATGACGCCAAACTTCATACGGTAGCCGAGGCTGTCGACCATAGTGCTGTTTCCTTCACTGGGATGAAATTGTGTACCGACCGTTCCGTCAGGCCACGTTCTTGAGATCCTGGAGCGACTGGATCATGGAGGTGCGCATCACATAGGCTAGGTGACGCGCGGGGTCCGCCACGGTGGCGCGCATATCGTCGTGATAGGCACGGCGGGCGGCAGGATCGCTTTCCTGCAGCATGGCGCGGTTGCGCAGGGTCTGGGCCTGCACCGCTTCCAGCGCCACCTTGCGCCGCTGGCGCTCGTAGCGGCCCATCAGGTCCAGCGAGGCGCCGTTCCAGACTTCAATCAGCTTTTCCGCCAGATTGAACGCATCATGCACGCCCCCGTTCATACCCATGCCACCCAGGGGGTTGTTCACATGGGCCGCGTCGCCGGCCAAGAAAATGCGACCCGCCACATAGTGCGCCGCGACACGTTCGTTAACCCGGTATGCGGTGGCGTGAACGATGTCATAGTCGCCATCCTGCGGGCAGAGGGCCTGCAGCCGGGCCTTCATCGCCGCCGGGTCCTTGATCTGCTCTTCCGTCTGGTTGGGATCGGTCGGCAGCAGCACGCGCCACAGGCTGGGCGTGCGCAGCAGCACCGCCCATTCCTGCGGGTCGGTGATATAGGCAATAGGCTCCAGATCCGGTACGGCCTTGGCGAAGTCGAAATGGGTAGACATCGACAGGAAGATTTCCGGAATGGTCTGTCCTTCGAACGAGATGTCCAGCGCCTTGCGCACCACGCTGCGCGCACCGTCGGCGGCGATCAGATAGCGTCCGCGCAGCTCCTCCAGCACCCCATCGGGACGCTTCACGGTCAGGGTCACGCCCAGATCGTCCTGCGTCACGTCCACAGCTTCGGCTTCGTATACAATTTCCGCATACGCATCGCCGATCAGCCGATCACGCAGCTCCTCCGACAGCTTCCACTGTTCGCACTGCAGCCGATAGGGATGATTGGTCAACCCCGCCAGCAGCGCCAGATCGAACGTCGCGACCACACCTTCCTGACGATCGCGGAACTGCCATTTCGGGCATACGAGGCCGCGCGCGATCAGCTTCTCCGTCACCCCGAAGCGATCCAGCATATCCAGGGTCGGCGGATGGAAAGTCGAAGCGCGCAAATCCATCGGAAGCTCTCGATGCGTCTCCACCACCGTGACCGGAATCCCGGCCTCGGCAAGGCAGCTGGCCGCCACCAAACCGACCGGCCCCGCGCCGACGACAATCACCCGATCTCGTGCCTGTGCCATACCGTTTCGCTCTCCACTCTTTCGCTTGACAACCCATCTAGGCAGTCTCATTG
>Ga0209066_10004423_pt1 | contig 15338 bp, 12 predicted proteins | sample All_14_2_FD_187198 | JGI IMG/M metagenome (GOLD analysis project Ga0209066, IMG submission 187198) | Freshwater microbial communities in response to fracking from Pennsylvania, USA - Allegheny Zone_MetaG_DW_15 (SPAdes) (version 2) ...
TGCTGGAAGGGCTGGACGGCGTTGAAAAGATGTCCAAGTCCAAAAACAACTACATCGGCATCAGCGAAGCGCCCAACACCATGTTCGGCAAGCTCATGAGCATCAGCGACGACCTGATGTGGAAGTATTTCACTCTCCTGAGCTTCCTGCCGCTGGACCAGATCGCCCAGCTCAAAGCCCAATGCGCCGAGGGACGCAACCCGCGCGACGCCAAGGTCCTGCTGGGCCAGGAAATCGTCACACGCTTCCACAGCGCCCAAGCTGCCGAGGAGGCGCTGGCCGATTTCAACAACCGCGCTCGCGGTGGCATTCCGGACGATGTGCCCGAGGTGTCACTGAGCTTGCCTGCCGATGGCGCGGGCATGGGTATCGGGGCCTTGCTGAAGCAGGCGGGCCTGGTGGCCTCAGGCAGCGAAGCGCTGCGCATGGTCGAGCAGGGCGGCGTGCGCATTGACGGCCAGCCTGTCAGCGACAAGGGCTTGAAACTGCCGGCCGGGTGCTTTGTCGTGCAGGTGGGCAAGCGCAAATTTGCCCGGGTTACGCTGGCCTGACAGATCTGTCTGTGCGGTATCGGACGGTTGAAAACAGACTACAGCGCAGTGGCTTTTGCCTCCCAAAGTGCTGGTTTAGCGTGTCCTTTGGCAGCTAGGTATTTTCACTACCCTTGCCTGAGGGGGAGCAGTGTGGCCTGAGGTCCTCAGGTTCACTGATTGTTGCAATCTGGGGGATAACTGACTTGTTCTGCGCTGCAGGACCCTTCAATATCTTTCGTATGCAGACCGGTTAAGTCTGCAAGTGATCGGGGGATGTTGCGGACGCCCCTGCTTCGCTTGAAGTTCCCAAACAAATCAGTTCGCTTTCGAGAGTGGAGATCAAGATGAAATTTGCATTGAAGAATCTGGTTGTCGCTGCCGCCTTCGTGGCTGCTGGCGCTGCCAACGCTGCTGACCTGACCCTGAACGCTGGTGGTTCCGTGACCGATCAAGGCTGGACTGTGTCCGGTTTGACGGGTTCGGGCACGCTGTCGTTCTCGCCTTTGCTGTTGCAAGCCCTTTACGCGGGTAGCGTTGACGTTGCTGGCGTTGATCCAGCCGTCGCGACCATCGTTGGCTCTTTGGCCGACGGCGGCTTCGTGTCCATTGACGCTGCAGCGCCTATTACTTCTCTGACGGGCTCGTTCGACGGCACCACGGTGACCGTTGGTCAAGTGGCTACCGCTGGCGGCGCGCTGCAAACTGCCTACGCTGACGACTTCACCAACTCGGGCGGCTCGTTGGCCATCACCAACCTGCGTGTGGACCTGGGCGCCAAGATCGTTTACGCCGACCTCGAAGGCGGTAACGGCGTTGGCCTGAAGCAAAACATCGCGCTGTGGAACATCGCCAACATCAGCGGCCCTACGTCGTTTGCTGCAGTGCAAGGCACCATCACTTCGGTGAATGAGCTGACTGGCCTGTCCATCACCAGCGAAGCCTTCGGCTACTTCACACAGTCGTTGGGCATCCTCGCAGGCGGCCTGGGCGTTCTGGAAAGCATCACCGACTACGGCAGCATCTCATCGACCATCACCGTGACAGCTAGCATTCCTGAGCCATCTACCTACGCCTTGATGGGCGTGGGCCTGCTGGGCGTCAGCCTGGTTGCTCGCCGTCGCGCCAAGTAATGGTGGGTGTGTGCCCACCTAGGGTGCCTCCCACACTCATGTGAGGGGGGTGTCGCGTGAAAGATGCACACCAAGCCGCGGCGGGTACACATGTTGGGGAGCTTCCCTGATGTCTTTCAGAGAAGTTCCCGATAAAGTTAAATAAACGCAGACGACATCTGGTCTGCGGGATCCAGGGGGGTGCGGTCACTCCTGAATCTCAAGGGTTTTAATTGAGCTGACCGTTCAATAGTGGAGAAACATATGAAATTTGCACTCAAGAGCCTGGCCATCGCGGCCGCTGCCTTCGTCGCTGCTGGTTCCGCCAGCGCTGTCACGGCCACCCTGAACACCAACGATTCGATCACCGACTTCGGCATGACGCTGAGCGACCTGAGCGGTTCGGGTTCCCTGGCTTTCTCGACCACCCTGATCGGTGCGTTGAACGCCGGTAAGCTGTCTGTGGCCGGCGTTGCACCTGCAACGGCTACCGTGACGTACAAGACCAACGCAGCCACCAAGGTTGTGTCGATCGCTACGGCATCAGCCGCTGCACCAGTTGCTTCGTTGACCGGTGACTACACCGCCACCAGCCTGACCGTCCTTGGCGTTGGTACCCTGGGTGGCGCGCGTCAAACTGCTGCATCGTCCAACATCGCCACCACAGGCGGTTTCATTGAAATCACCAACCTGAACGTTGACCTGTCCACCAAGAAGGTGTTCGCCACCATCAATGGTGGCAACGGTGTTGGCTTGCTGAACAATGTTGAACTGTGGGACTACGCCACCATCACTGGCCCCACCACGTTTGACCTGTCTGTTGTGCCTCCTGGCGGTGGTGTGGTGACTTCCACCAACGTCATCTCCGGCCTGAAGATCAACGCCACTGCGTACAACATCTTCGCCCAGGCAACCGGTCTGACCGCCAACGGCAAGCTGTCGCTGTCTGCAGTGACCGACTTCGGCACCATCACCTCTACGATCAGCGTTCGCGTGACGCCTTCCATTCCTGAGCCTTCAACTTACGCTCTGATGGGCGTTGGCCTGCTGGGCGTGAGCTTGGTTGCTCGCCGCCGCGCCAAGTAATTGGTGCAGGTTCAGAGGCAGGCTGTCAGCAGGCTGCCTTTGTGCCAGCAAAGCCGCTCGCATACTGTGTGAGCGGCTTTTTCTATATAGTAGGCACCCATCGCCTATATAAACAAGACAAGCAAATTTCTCTTCAGGAGACAGCATGAAAGAATCCAGCATGGCTCGCACCGCGTCAGCCATCGTGGTAGCCATTGCCGCGCTTGGCTCGTCGTTTGCCGCGCAAGCTCAAATCGCCAACTCCATCTTCCCGGCGGGGTTTGAAAGCAAGGTGCGTGATCGCCTTTTCATGCGTCTCGGGTACACCATGTCCTTCATCAAGACCAAGTCTGAGGCAGCGAAGGATATAACGGGCAATGTGGTTTCCAAGGAGGAGTTACATAATGCTTTTTTGCTTGGCCAAGCCATCAGTGTGGATTGCGATACAACTGACCCTAGCTATTTGACCGAGCGATGCCTGCGCTATAACGACGGCAATGGCGGAAGTAATTACCTTTTCATGGACACAGCCTTGGTTACTGGGGGCACGGGCGGGCCATCTAACCTGGATGTGCTGGGAATGAATGGTCTGGGAACCCCTCCAGGTATCAAAGTCAAAGCTCAGAAAAGTGTGGGTACGCCAACGGTCTCTGTCGGATATTGGCTTGAAGACGAGTATAAATGGCTGATCGAAGCCTACGTGCTGGCTGCCCCTTTGACGGTCAAGATTTATGGTGATGGCGTCCGTGATGATGGCACGCCAATGGTTATAAATGGGAAACATGTGGCGACATCTAAGTTGTTGCCGCCACTTGTGATTGGTAGTTATCACTTCGGGGACAAGCGATCCGTTGTTCGACCCTACGTGGGCCTCGGTGCCATGTATGCCATATTCTTTGATGGCAGATCAACATCATATTTCGATGGATACCAAGGCGGTAAAACAACCGTTACAACCAAAAACACGTTTGGCTTTGGCCCGTTTGTTGGGTTGCAAAGCAATTTGAGCGACGATTGGCATGTGAATTTGTCTGTCGGTCAGATTAAGCTGAAGGCTACCTCCCGACTTGTAACATCGAATACAAATATCCAATCGGGTTCGGACGTGCTGGCTGATTTTCCTAGGCTGCTTGCCGATCAAATTGTGGTGGGCGAGGATCTGTGGGGGCAGAGTCGACCTGATCAGATCGGTAAATTCACTACTAACTTGATGGCTTTGGTTAGGGAGGGCCGAGGCGGCAAGGCAGATCTCGGTACTTTTGTCCGGGAACAGAAGATGAAACTTACCAACACCATCGTGACGTTGAGTGTTGGGCGCAGTTTTTAATTGCTATTCGCTTTGTGAAAGCCTCCAGCTTGTCGCTGGAGGCTTTTTTGTTTGCGCTTTGGGCGCTGCCAATTCTCCAATTAAGCACTGTATGTGATCAACGCTAGGAGGGCAGGAGCAACTACACAAAGGTCGGACATCTTTACTGACTTGAAAACAACGGCGCCAAACTTGACAAGCTTATTCCGTATGATGAAAATTTGAAAGTGCCATCACTGCATTAGTGATGTGCGCTGAATAAACAATACACACACGGAGTTTTCATGAAAAATATTCTGGTCCAGGGACTGGCGGGTCTCGCCTTTACTTTTGTTACGCTGAGTGCTCATGCCACACCGATCATTGTCACCGCGGGGGCCACAACAGGCATACAGATTGTCGAGCCTTCATACGGCTACATCAAGATGAGCACCACGGCAGTTGGTATGTTCAACGCATTCAAGATCAACGGCATGACCGCTTCAAACGGTGCGTCGGTCACACTCGCGCAGAAAACCAACACATCCACCGGTGTCACCAGTTGGGCGAACATCGCGTTCAACGTGCCTCTCCAGGCCATAACCTTTGACTCTGACAACAAAGGGCTGCTCAGCGAAGATTTCCGGGGCAGTTTCAAAATGGTTGCGACGCCGAGCGTATTTACAACAGGGGGTGAGTTGACGCTCAGCAATCTGCGGGTCGACTACATGACCAAAACTGTCTATGCAACGGTGGTGGGTGCAAACGGTGTTGGCACCAGGTACAACGCTGCGCTGTGGAGTTACGATTCAGTCGCTGGCGACCTGATCTTTCCAGGCGGCAACATCCAGACTACAGTGTCTGCTTTACGGCTAACCGCTGATGGCCTCAATATTTGGGCGCAAAGCCTTGGCTATACCAACAATGGTCGGCTTGTCCTTGCGAGTACTAACCAGAGCGCGGCTGGGCTAGGTACGCTATCCACCATAGTGAGCACCACTGGAGCTCCCCCAACGCCCCCGCAGTGCCCCGCTCCTGCAGCCCATGCAGCCCCCTCACCATTTTGATGTTCTCGCTGGCGTGATTGCTTCGCGCCGTCAGCGCAATCACTGAAGTCGCCATGCGGCGGCGCAACTCGAAGGCTTCCTGATTGGAGGCCTTTTTTATGGGCGCCGACTTGGGACCAGTCAGCCGCTGCGAGTTAGTCAATGCTAGTGAAGTGTCGCAGGCCCGAGGTGACGGCGCGAAAGACAGCATGTCTTGCAGTGAATAACCTGTCTTGAGTTGCTGGGCCCTTACTTGAAATTACCCCATCGTGCTCGATGGCAGGGAAATCCCCTTCTTCAGGTGGAATCCCTCGGTGCCCTCCCATTTTATGGGGGTGGGTTTGCGCTAGTCAGCGTGTGATTTGCCGCGTTTTGAGGGGGGTACCCCCTTATTCGCGGGGGCGCGCGAGTTGGGGTGAATGGACATCATTAATTCACCGCGCACCGCTCACCCAATCGAGACCCAGAGCGAGCCAGGAACCAATCACCAAATGGAGCTACACATGAAGATTTCCACCACTGCATTCCGTTCTATCGCCGTCTCCGCCTTGATCGGCACGGCTGCCCTGTCTGCTCATGCTGACCTCAAGATTCCTTTCGACTGGACCTCGTCGAACTCGGTTCAAAAGTTCCCCCTCGAAGTGCTGCAGTCGTTTGACCTGCTGTACGTCGAAGTGAACCCCAAGGGCAATGCCACTGCTTTGGGCGACATCGCTGAAGGCACTTCCAACAAGGCTTCGTTCAGCTTCCCTGTCACGCAAATCGTGATCGGCAACAAGCTGAACATCGCTGCGGGTTCCGCTGTGGGCTCGGCTCTGGAACTGCGTCGTGCCAATGACGACGGCGTCTACATCGGTTTCACGCTGGCCAACTTCAAGCTGGACTACGTGAACAAGAAGGTGATCGCTGACGTGACACCTATCGGTGGCACCAGCACCAACATGGCTATCTACACCTTCAACGTGGCGACCCCCCTGGCGCTGAAGTACAAGTTCCCTCTGACCGTGACTGGCCATGAAGTGCTGGACAAGCTGGCTCTGACGCCAGATGCCAAGGCTGTGTTCACCAGCGCCCTGGACCTGCCAGCGTTCGCTCTGTTCGCCCTGGACCTGGACTACGGCACACTGACGCAAGACATCAGCACCAACATCCGCAAGCCCAAGCTGGCTTCGAACAAGCCCTACGTCGCCCAGTAATTTGGGGCGCTCGCCGCCCCTTGCTCCGGGGGCAGCGTAAAAGCCAAGGCACACCGCGAAAGTGGTGTGCCTTTTTGCTTTGGAGGTGACTTGGCGAGCCGCTTTGACCAGGTGCCAAACGATGCTTTGGTCGGCGAAATGGCTTGGTGTGGCTCACGTTCGGGAAAGCCCGTGCCTTCGGTGGAATCCCTCGGGTCGCCCCCCACTTCATGGGGGCGGGTTTGCGCGCAAAGGTGTGTGAATTCGCGCATTCAAACGGGGTTGGCCCCTTATTCAGGGGGGGGCGCAGGAAGGGGGGCTTGGACATCATGAGTGCATCGCTCAGCGTTCATTGCGAAGTGATCAAGAGCGAGCCAGGAACCAACTATCAAATGGAGCTACACATGAAGATTTCCACCACTGCATTCCGTTCTATCGCTGTCTCCGCCCTGATCGGCACGTCTGCCCTGTCTGCTCACGCTGACATGACGATTCCTTTCGACTGGACCTCGTCGAACTCGGTTCAAAAGTTCCCCCTCGAAGTGCTGCAGTCGTTTGACCTGCTGTACGTTGAAGTGAACCCCAAGGGCAACGCCACTGCTCTGGGCGACATCGCTGAAGGCACTTCCAACAAGGCTTCGTTCAACTTCCCCGTCACGCAAATCGTGATCGGCAACAAGCTGAACATCGCTGCGGGTTCCGCTGTGGGCTCGGCTCTGGAACTGCGTCGCGCCAACGATGACGGCGTTTACATCGGCTTCACGCTGGCCAACTTCAAGCTGGACTACGTCAACAAGAAAGTGATCGCTGACGTGACACCTATCGGCGGCACCAGCACCAACATGGCCATCTACACCTTCAACGTGGCCACCCCCTTGGCTCTGAAGTACAAGTTCCCTCTGACCGTGACTGGCCATGAAGTGCTGGACAAGCTGGCCCTGACGGCTGATGCCAAGGCTGTGTTCACCAGCGCCCTGGACCTGCCAGCGTTCGCTCTGTTCGCCCTGGACCTGGACTACGGCACGCTGACGCAAGACATCAACACCAACACCCGCAAGCCCAAGCTGGCTTCGACCAAGCCTTACGTGGCTCAGTAATTTGTTGTCAACGACAGGCCCCGGCTCCTGGGCCTGTGACACCAAGCCAAAGCACACTGCGCGAGCAGTGTGCTTTTTTACTTTCCGCCTTAGAAAAATGCACAGCTTGTGACTTCCTGAACATGCAGCGCACGCAGCCCCCTCATTCACGGGGAAGGCGGGGTGAATCGCATAACCCATCATTACTAACCCTCTACATTCTTTGTGAATGCCCGCCTTATAAACACGTCATAAGCTTAGGAGTCTGTATGCAACTGTCTTTTCGTTCTATCGCCATCACGTCCGTTCTGGGTCTTGCCGCAGTCTCTGCACAAGCCAACCTGACTCTGCCTATCCATTTCACCCAGTCCAACTCGGTTCAGAAGTTCCCCCTCGAAGTGCTGCAGTCGTTCGACCTGCTGTACGTTGAAGTGAACCCCAAGGGCAACGCCACGGCTCTGGGTGAAATCGCTGAAGGCACGTCCAACAAAGCCTCGTTCAGCTTCCCGGTCACGAAAATCGTGATCGGCAACAAGCTGAACATCGCCGCCGGTTCCGCTGTGGGCTCGGCCCTGGAACTGCGTCGCGCCAACGATGACGGTGTCTACATCGGCTTCACGCTGGCCAACTTCACCCTCGACTACGTGAACAAGAAGGTTGTTGCCGACGTGACACCTTTCGGTGGCACGGGTACCAAGATGGCCATCTATGACTTCCATGTGGCCACGCCGCTGGCGCTGAAGTACAAGTTCCCCCTGACCGTGACTGGCCATGAAGTGCTGGACAAGCTGGCCCTGACAGCTGATGCCAAGGCTGTGTTCACCAGCGCCCTGGACCTGCCAGCGTTCGCTCTGTTCGCCCTGGACCTGGACTACGGCACGCTGACGCAAGACATCAGCTTCAAGGCACGCAAGCCAGCCGCTTCGACCAAGCCCTACGTCGGTAAGTAAGTTGCATCGCCCACCACGTGTGGGCATCAACCCCAAAAAGCACGCCGTCAAACGCGTGCTTTTTTATTACCTGAGCCAGCTTGTCTCACTCGAGGGCGTCAACCCACGGGCTGCCCTGAGGACTTGGGCGTCGTCGTGATGATGCAGGACCACGCCGGGATCATCGACGTCGATGTCTTCGCAGGGGTAGCGGCTCATCAGGCGGTAGAGGTCACGATCGTGGTCCAGGCGGATGAGTTCAGAGAACAACTCTCGGCCGAACCCCATGGGGTGACCACGCCTGCCTCGGTATTGGGGCAGCGCCACGGGGATCGTTCTCAATGCTTGCGCGACCAATCGGAGCGTGTTGGGCTGAAGCATGGGCATGTCGGCCGGCAATACCAGCCAGCCATCTGATTGGGCACTGGCATGCACGCCAGCCACAATGGCGGCCACACCCGCACAGGGTGATTGGGACTGCTTGGGCGGCAGCTCCACAATGCAATTGCCGGGGATCAGCCTGCGCGCTTGCTCGGTCAGGTTCGGGTAGGCCACCAGCACCATGGGCAACTCGCTGGCCAGTACGCGGTTAAGCATGGCTTGCAGCACGCCATATGGGGGCGTGCTGTCCAGCGTGCCGGCAGGCGTGGCTGCCTCGCTGAGGGTGTGGGCCAGGACGATGACCGTAGGTGGTGTGTGCATGGTGGCGTCTCTTGCAACAAAGTGTGACTACCTTTGCTGCACTGCACCAGCGTGCCTTCACTTAAGTGCATACCCCCGCCCGGACTTGATCAGGGTCATTTCAGGTGGCAATCGAAGTGGTCGATACTGCGAATATGGACAAGACACCTCACGATCTGGCGCAAATGCGCAAAAGCTACGAACAGGCTGAACTGGACGAGTCGCATGTTCGCCCTCAACCTATGACCCAGTTTCACCATTGGTTTGACGAGGCCGTGCGCGCCAAGGCCATGGAGCCCAATGCCATGACCCTGGCGACCGTCGGCGCGACGGGGCGGCCATCCACACGCGTTCTGCTGCTCAAGGGGGCCGACGAACAAGGGCTGGTCTGGTTCACGAATTACGGAAGCCGCAAGGGCCAGGATCTGGCTGCGAACCCTTTTGCCGCCATGCAGTTTTATTGGCCCGAGCTGGAGCGCGTTGTGCGCATCGAGGGCAGGGTGGAGCGGGTGTCTGAAGCCGAGTCAGACAGCTACTACCTCAGCCGGCCGATCGGTTCTCGCATTGGCGCCTGGGCCTCGCCGCAGAGCCAGGTGTTGTCGTCCAGGGCCGTGCTGGAGGCCGCCTGGGCGGACCAGCAAGCTCGTCTGGGCGAAGATCCACCCAGGCCTGCCGGCTGGGGTGGTTACCGCCTGCTGCCTGATCATTGGGAGTTCTGGCAAGGCCGCAGTTCCAGGTTGCATGACCGGATCGCCTATGCCCTGCAGGGCGACGGCACCTGGCTGATTCAGCGCCTGGCGCCATAAGGTGTCAGGGCCTCATGCCGTTTTAAGCAAGTCCGCAAACGTCTGCCTGAATTTGCTCACCTTGGGCGAGATGACAACCGCGCAGTAGCCCTGATGAGGGTGCTGCTCGAAATAACGCTGGTGATAGCTTTCGGCGGCATGGTAGTTCTGCACCGGGGCAACCTCCGTGACGATCGGCGTATCAAACACCTTGTCAACAGACAGTTGCTCGATAAGCGCCCGCGCCTGCAGGCCTTGCTGAGGCGTATGGGTGTAAATGCCCGAACGGTATTGCGTGCCCACGTCGTTCCCCTGCCGGTTCAAGGTGGTGGGGTCATGGATCGCAAAGAACACTTCCAGCAGCTCGCGGTAGCTCACGCGTGCCGGGTCGAAGCGTACCCGCACCACTTCCGCGTGGCCTGTGCGACCGGTGCAGACGTCGTCATAGGTGGGGGAGGGGTGTGCCCCATTGCAGTAGCCAGACTCTGCGTCGAGCACGCCTCGCAACTGATTGAACACGGTTTCGATGCACCAGAAGCATCCGCCACCAAAGGTGGCTTCTTCAAGGTGTGCCTCGGGCAAAAGGCGGGTGTCGGTCATCGTCGGCTTTCTATTGCGTAGACTGTGGGCATTATCACGATGCGTGGGGAACAAGCATGGCAGATTGGGCAATGTACAAACCGGTGCTGACCGCGCTGGTGCTGCCGCCACTACCGTTTCTGCTGCTGATCCTGATTGGTGCCCGCTTGATTCTGCCGCGCAGAGGTCTGGGTTATCTCATTTTGATCGTGGGCGTGCTGGGCATATGGGTATCGTCCTGCCAGGTGACGGCGGTCTGGTTGCAAGACCATGTCTTGCGCCCGGCGCCCGTCTTGTTGGGGCCACAACAGGCGCGTCTGACTTCGCTGGGGCAGTCGTATGCCCAGCAGGCGACACAAGCCAGGCGTGCCAATCAAGGCGGTGCCGTGGTGCCACCTGTCGCGATCATCGTGTTGGGGGCCGGGCGCGAGCCTTTGGCACCCGAGTACGGCAGCTCGGACCTGTCTGATTCGTCACTGACCCGCTTGCGCTACGGCGTCTGGCTTAGCAAGCAGACGGGGCTGCCTTTGGGCTTCAGTGGGGGCGTGGGTTGGGCGCAAAAGAGCGCGCAGGTTGACGCGACAGAGGCCGAGGTGGCGGCCCGTTTGGCCGAGCAGCAGTTCAACGCGCGCTTGATGTGGGTTGAAAGTGCATCGTCTGACACGCGCGGCAACGCCGCCAGGACGGTGGCGCTGCTGGCCGAGCAGGGGGTGGGCGAGGTGGTGGTGGTCACACAGGCGTATCACATGCCCCGCGCACAACGCGCCTTCACGGAAGCGGCGCAGCAAGTTGCCCGCAGCCATCCCAAGGGCCTGTTGTTGAAGGTCACGCTGGCCCCGATGGGGCGCTGGCAAAAGGGTGACCGCCCGATCCTGGACTGGTTGCCCTCGCCCGAAGGCATGGTCAATGTGCGTAGCGCTTTGAAAGAAGGGCTGGGCTTGCTTGTTGGCGCATGAAAACCGGGGCATGAAACCGTTGCCCCAATGAGAAACCCCCGGACGAGGCCGGGGGTTGGAGCGGCACGCGGGCCGTCCGAGGAAAGGGCAAAGAGTTTGTCTGCCGCTTCCCAAGACGCAGTGACTGCGTCTCTTTGAGTTGCCTGTTGAGCAGGCAAGATCAGATTAGTACAAGGTTAGTTGTGGTGCAAGGCCTTTGGTCGGCTTTGCTTGTAACAGGTCCAATCCGCAGCGCAAAGCGGGTACTGCTCACGGCTTTCTCAGGATGCGCGAGACGATGTCGTCGACGCGTGCGTTGACTGATGCAGGCATGGTGATGGTGCGGCCCCATTCGCGACTGGTCTCGCCTGGCCACTTGTTGGTGGCGTCCAGGCCCATCTTGCCGCCCAGCCCGCTGATGGGGGAGGCGAAGTCCAGGTAATCGATAGGGGTGTTGTCAACCAGGGTGGTGTCGCGTACTGGGTCCATGCGGGTGGTGATGGCCCAGATCACTTCCTGCCAGTTGCGGATGTCGACGTCGTCATCACAGATCACGATGAACTTGGTGTACATGAACTGGCGCAGAAAGCTCCACACCCCGAACATCAAGCGCTTGGAGTGGCCTGGGTAGGCCTTCTTCATGCTGATGATGGCCATGCGGTAACTGCAGCCTTCGGGCGGCAAGTAGAAGTCAACGATCTCCGGAAACTGCTTTTGCAGGATGGGCACGAAGACTTCATTGAGCGCCACGCCCAGTACGGCGGGCTCGTCAGGCGGCTTGCCTGTATAAGTAGAGTGGTAGACCGGGTCCTTGCGGTTCGTCATGCGCTGCACTTCGAAAACCGGGAACCAGTCCTGTTCGTTGTAATAGCCGGTGTGGTCGCCAAAAGGGCCTTCAAGCGCGTGCAGGTAGCCGCCACGCTCCATCAGGGGCACGCCATGCTCGCTCACGCCCTTGAAGCCGGGCGCGGCGGTTGGGATGTGCCCTTCGAGCACGAATTCGGCACTGGCAGGCACTTGCAGCCATTGCTCGCCTTCGCCCACCTGCGTGTTGACCACCTCGGTGCGGCTGCCGCGCAAGAGGCCAGCGAACTGGTACTCGCTCAAAGAGTCGGGGACAGGGGTTACCGCGCCCAGGATGGTGGCCGGGTCAGCCCCCAGCGCTACCACGATGGGGAACGGCTTGCCCGGGTTGGCCAGGGCGAACTCACGGAAGTCCAGCGCACCGCCCCGGTGTGCCAGCCAGCGCATGATCAACTGGTGGCGGCTGATCAATTGCTGGCGGTAGATGCCCAGGTTCTGACGCCGACGAGGGGTGGGGACGGATTGCGGGCCGCGCGTGACGACCAGACCCCAGGTAAGCAGGGGCGCGGCGTCTTCAGGCCAGCACCACTGGATTGGCAGCTCGGTCAGGTCCACTTCGCTGCCCTGCCTTGATTCGGCCTGGCAGGGGGCGCTGCGCACGGTGGCGGGCTTCATGTCCCATAGTGCCTTGGCCATCTGCAGCAGCTTGCTCGCGTCCTTCAGGCCCTTGGGCGGCTCGGGTTCTTTCAGGCTGGCCAGCACGCGCCCGATATCACGCAATTCGCTGACGTCATCGGCCCCCATGCCCAAAGCCACACGTCGAGGCGTGCCAAACAGGTTCGCCAAAACCGGTACTTTGTAACGTTTTGTTGGATCAGCAGGGTTTTTTGAGAGGCCTGTTGGCTGCTCGAACCACAAGGCCGGCCCGGCCGCGCGCAGCACGCGGTCACTGAGTGCGGTCATCTCCAGGTGCGTAGACACGGGCTCTGCCACGCGTTTGAGCTCGCCGAGCCGCTCCAGGCCTGACACGAAGTCTCTCAGATCACGGTATTTCATCTTCTGAAGTTATAAAGGATTGATTCTTTATGCTTGACTGGTTATTACAGGACTGCCTAGAATCCGCCCCGACGCACCCGGCGTCCACTTTTACCGGGTTTCCCCTTGTGCCCCTGTCGAGGTGCAACGCTGCCTGCCCTGGCAGTTCCCATGGGGTCTGTGCTTGTGTGGCAGACCTTTCGTGATGGCGGATGAGCTTTGCACGGCTCTCGACATCGATTTGGCCAGGGCCATTATCACTGCCGCTTGTGTGTGGCACGGCGCGAGGCCTTCAGGCCCGCTGTGACACAGACAGGTCAGGTGAGGAAAGGAGAAGCATGACAGCGTATGAATGTGCAGTGACGACCCAGGAGGCCGTCGCGGTTGATGCTGATGAGTCCGTGAAGTCGAAGGCCTACCCCCATGGCCAGATGACCTGGCACGCAGGCGTGGCGATGTTCATGTCTGACGTGGTGGGCGGCGTGCGTTGTGTGAGCCACAACGCGCTGGCGATGCTGGGTCTGGCGGCTGTGGCCGTGACGGTGTTCCTGATGGGGCGTGCAGATGTGCGCCACAACCTGGAAACGCAGGCGCTGAGCTGGCTGATCGAGCGCGCCAGTGTGCGCGCCAGCGTGTCCGGCGATGCCCCTGAGGGCGATGGCAACGCTGTTTTGCTGGCCATGGCCGAGCCCGAGGCGATCCAGCGTGCCACCGCCACCAACCCATCCGAGTTGAATCGACAGCAGGCTGCCGTGGCCTATTGGATTGCGCGCCGCTACAACGTCGCACCTGAGCCCATCAGCCGCCTGGTTCAAGAGGCATGGGCTGTCGGGCAGCGTGTGGACATGGAGCCCACCCTGGTGCTGGCCGTGATGGCCATCGAGTCGGGCTTCAACCCGTTTGCGCAAAGCCATGTGGGCGCGCAAGGCCTGATGCAGGTCATGACCCGCATCCACCACGACAAGTACGAGATTTTCGGTGGGCAAAACGCGGCTTTCGACCCGGTGACCAATCTTCGTGTGGGTGTACAGGTGCTCAAGGATTGCATCCGACGTGCGGGCAGCCTTGAAGGTGGCCTGAAGTACTACGTTGGCGCGGCCAACCTCGTGGACGATGGTGGTTACGCGACCAAGGTGCTGGCTGAACAGGCCTACCTGCGCCAGGTGGCGGCGGGCGCCAAGTTGCCCGTGAATGCCCCGCTGCCTCAGGCAGTGGCTCAGGCTGATGTGGCCGCCACGCCTGCTGCGCCAAGCCAGCCAGCCCAGGTGACGCCAGCCAGCGCCCAGCCTACGGCGCCAGCCGCCAGCGATTCGGCCCCCGTGGTGACGCCACCCTCGGCACACCGCGAGCAGGTGGCCCTGTTGTCGCCTGAGCACCGCTGAAGCGGCTGCGTCCATTACAATCCAGATCTGCCGCGCAACTGGCGATACATGGCGTGACGCATTCCAATGCGTCGCTGCCTGAGGTGGTGAACCACCGGGAAGCGCGGCCAGCCCAGACGTTCAAGGTTTGGGCTGTGTCAGCCGTTCGCCTGGGCAGCCCTCACGCTTGGTCATGTGGAACCAAGGCTGCGGGTCTTCAACCTTGAAGAGGACTGCCAAGTCATGTTTGATCGTGCCCAATCTACCCTTGCCAACGTCGACGCCGAACTGTGGGCGGCCGTGCAGGCTGAGAACCAGCGCCAGGAAGATCACATCGAGCTGATCGCTTCCGAAAACTACACCTCGCCTGCCGTGATGCAGGCGCAGGGCTCGCAACTGACCAACAAGTACGCCGAAGGCTACCCAGGCAAGCGCTACTACGGTGGTTGTGAATACGTGGACGTGGTTGAGCAACTGGCCATCGACCGCCTCAAGCAACTGTTTGGCGCCGAATACGCCAACGTGCAACCCAATTCGGGCTCGCAAGCCAACCAGGCCGTGTTCTTTGGCCTGCTGCAGCCTGGTGACACCATCATGGGTCTGAGCCTGGCCGAAGGCGGCCACCTGACGCACGGCATGCCCCTGAACATGTCTGGCAAGTGGTTCAAGGTCGTGTCCTATGGCCTGGACGCCAAGGAAGACATCGACTACGAAGCCATGGAGCGCCTGGCCCGTGAGCACAAGCCCAAGCTGATCATCGCTGGTGCTTCTGCCTTTGCCCTGCGCATCGACTTCGAGCGCTTTGCCAAGATCGCCAAAGAAATCGGCGCTTACTTCATGGTGGACATGGCCCACTACGCCGGCCTGATCGCCGCGGGCGTGTACCCCAACCCCGTGCCGCATGCTGACGTCGTCACCTCGACCACGCACAAGAGCCTGC
>Ga0209066_10004425_pt1 | contig 15323 bp, 6 predicted proteins | sample All_14_2_FD_187198 | JGI IMG/M metagenome (GOLD analysis project Ga0209066, IMG submission 187198) | Freshwater microbial communities in response to fracking from Pennsylvania, USA - Allegheny Zone_MetaG_DW_15 (SPAdes) (version 2) ...
TTTCATCCTGTGAGAACTGCCTTTTGAAATTCTCCTCCACAAACTCGAAGATTCTGCTCATGCGCTGGTGGTCCTGTGGTTTCACTTCGGCGCTGACGTGGTTGATGTTCAGCGGAACAAAATCCTGGGAGGTGGCCAGCAAGTGCAGGACTTTCAGCAGCTCGATGAGCCGATGGAAATTGTCCATCTGAGTCATTTTGGTCAGCATTTCGCCAATCACCCATTTTGTGTGGCCATAAAATGTGATGCCAGATTTGGCACGTTCGAACAGTTGTTTGATGTCGGCCAATTCAGGAGTAGTCATAAAATCCTCGCCCAAAAAATCGCCACGCATCTGGATGACAATTTCGTAGTGGCTTTCATAAACTTCCTGCGCAAAGCCGAGGTGTGGGATGTTGGGCCCAAGGAAAATCAAATCGCCTTCTTGGTAATAGCTGATGTGCTCGGCAATCTGCCGTTTTCCCCGTCCGTTTGACACGAATGTTATCTCGTACTCAGGGTGGCAGTGCCAGTAGGGTAGGCTGGAGCAGTTTTCTTCGTTGAATTGCCGAAAGGCAAACGAGCTGCCGAAGGATGGCAGGATGTTTTCGAAGATGGGTTTGGTGATTCTTGATTTGGTGCTCATCAGATGGAATTTGACGCAATGAAAGACAAAATTAGCCACTTTGGTTAAAATTGTATCATTACTAGTCAAAATCAGCGTAGAAAACCAGTTCGCTATGCCGCTATCTTTGCATTGTATTAAGTTTCATGTATTACCATTTAGTTTTAAGCACGTGGCATCCAACCTTTGGATGCCACGCCTTTTTCAAAGCGATTCAATCTCCATTTTTTCAGATATATTTTATCCTGTCCAGAAGTTGTGCCGCTATCCGTTCGGATGCGGCTTTTTTATTTCTAGCAATCGGCAATCTAATTTGTCGGACGGGCTGCAATTTTCATTTTACGTATTGGGTTCCTGTAAATTTTGCTTTCGAAATTCGTTCTTGCAGAACAAGTAAGAACCTGATTTTCATTTAGAATTGGTAATGAAGTTGTACGTTGTAAGTTTGTTTTAAAACTGACTGAATCGCATGGAGAAAAGATAACGTAGTTGTGAAAATAACTTTTTAAATAACTCATTTTCAAGTGTTTAAGTTTTAAAAAATAAAAACCATTCAAGTTCCAAGCGCTTTGTTCAAGGCTCATTCTTGGCACAACTTTACAAGAAAAACGAGGTTAGGGTGCAAGCATCTAAAAGCTGACTTTACCCTTAAATTGGTATGCTAGAGCCTACGACGAAAATTACATTTGTGGAAGAAATCAAACGAAACACGAACGGTGTGGCGTCCAAAAAATCAGGTCGAAGAAATAGGCGAAAAATGCGGAGCTTAGTTGATTTTGTAGCGAGCATATCTTTCACTAAGTTTGCGCACTTTCTCTGAAATTAAGTTTAGATTAAATTTCATTTCAAATAAAACTCATGTTTATGGCGCGTAATTTACTACTCACAATCACATTCCTACTGACGGGTTTGGCCGCCTTCGCCCAAACAAAGTTGGAAGGAACCGTGAAAGATGCCGAAACCGGAGATCCAGTGCCTTTTGTCAACGTTGCCATCTACAAGGATGGTGTGCTCAAGACGGGAACGGACACTGATTTTGAAGGTTATTACAGCATTTCCGAAATTGATGCTGGCACCTACGCTGTTGAATTTTCTTCCACAGGCTATACCCCTTCCCGTGTGGAAGGCATGGCAATTTTGGCTGGAAAGGTCAACAAACTGGATGGCAAGATTTCAGCTGGTATCGAACTTACCCCAGTTGTCGTTACTTACGAACGGCCACTTATCATTCAGGATGGTACCACGCAAGGTGGCTATTTGAATTCTGAACAGATCAAGGCACTGCCTACTCGTAACGTCAATGCGATGGCTTCGCTGACCGCAGGCGTTTCGTCTTCGGACGAAGGCTCCGCACTTAGCATCAGGGGATCCAGGTCGAATGCTACCAACTACTACTTGGATGGTATGCGTGTCTCTGGAAACCTGCCTCCGAAGCAAGCAATTGACGGGTTGGAGGTTATCACTGGTGGCGTCGAAGCGAAATACGGCGACGTGACGGGTGGTATCGTTTCTATTACCACCAAAGGTCCTTCTGAGAATTTTAGCGGCGGTTTGGAACTGGAATCTTCCAGGCTAACCGACCCTTATTATCAGGACTTGGCCAGTTTGCAGTTCAGCGGTCCGCTGCTCAAAAAGAATGGACGCACCATTCTCGGCTACCGTATCAACGGTCAGTACCAATATAATAAGGATGACGATCCACCAGCCATTCCTGTTTATTACGCAAAAGATGAAGTCAGGAGCGAACTGGAAGCAAATCCAATCAGGTTGGTTGGAAACACCGTTTACCCAGCCGCAGAGTACGTGGACAATTCTGGTGTGGACGTGCTGAAATACAAGCCCAACGAGGACAGGACTTCCCTTGACCTCAACGGTAAATTGGACGCCAACATTGGCAAGAACATTGACGTGACCCTTTCTGGCACGTACTATAAAATTGACAACAAGTTCACACCTGCAAACTGGAGGACTTTCAACTCCCAGTTCAACCCAACGCAGTACGATGACAGGATTCGTGGCAACTTCCGTTTCCGTCATAGGCTTGGAGGTGCATCCAACCCAGCGGGTGAAAGGAACGAAAAAGGTTCTGTAATTCAGAATGCGGTTTACACCTTGCAGTTTGGCTACGAAAAAGCTACTACTAAGGTGTCAGACCCACGCCACGGTGATAACCTCTTCAACTACGGTTATATCGGCAAATTCGATCGGGTTTGGGAACCAACCGTTCAGCCAGTTTCCATAGAGTATCCAGATTCAGTGGTGATAGTTGATCAACAGGTGGACTACTCTCCTATACTCAACTCTTACACGCCCAATACTGACATCAACCCAATCCTGACCCGTTACATCCCACAAAGCTTGGCAAGCGATCCATCTGCTTTGTTTTCGGCTTTTGATGTAATCAATGGTAGGATTCCTTCTACCCTGAGCAATGTTTGGGCAAACCAGCATGCAAACGTGGGTTCGGTTTACAACCTGAACCGCAAGCGTGAGAGTGATCTTTACACTTTTAATGCAAATACTTCATTTGAATTGGTACCTGGTGGAACTGGCAGCAACCGCCACACCTTCCAGTTTGGTATCCTCTACGAAGAGTCTGTTCAACGCGGCTACGATGTGAACCCATTTGGTCTTTGGACTACGGCAAGGCTTCACGCCAATGAGCATATCGAAGGCCAAGGCTTGGATACACTTAAGCAGATTGGCACACAGAAAGGCACAAGGACGGTTATTGATTTCTTTGGAGAACGCATTGATACTATTGATGTGCCTATTTATGCTCCAAATATTACTACGGAGAACTCCGACAATCAGTTTTTCCGTAAAGTCCGCCAAGCAATTGGCCTACAGGAAAACCAATACGTAAACGTGGATGGCTTGGATCCAAGCCAACTCAGCCTTGACATGTTTTCTGCCCGTGAGTTGAACGACGATGGTCTGGTCAACTACTGGGGATACGACTACCTCGGCAACAAGCTCGATGGCGTAACTTTTGAAGACTTCTTTACTGCAAAGGATGCCAATGGCGTGCGTACATTCCCTGTGGCGGCATTCCAACCAAACTATCAGGCAGCCTACATCCAGGACAAGTTCAAGTTCCGTGAAATGTTCTTCCGGGTGGGTCTTCGGGTGGACCGGTACGATGCCAACACCAAAGTGCTGAAAGACCCATACTCCCTGTACGACGTAATGACTGCCTCTGATTTCCACAGCCAGTTTGGTGGGAATCGTCCAGGTAATATTGGCGATGATTTCAAGGTGTATGTCACTAACGAAGGCGGTGAGGCTGTGAAGGCTTACCGTGATGGAGATACTTGGTATTTCGACAATGGTGCTCCTGCAAACAGCGGCACTGAAATCTTCGGTGGTACGATTGTTTATCCTCGCTATGCAGAATCCGATGAGTCAAAACGTGACGTTACCAGCCCAAATTTCGACCCAGACGTTTCTTTTGAGGATTACAAGCCACAGATCAACTGGATGCCTCGTTTGGCGTTTTCGTTCCCGATTTCCAATGAGGCGAACTTCTTTGCCAACTACGATGTGCTCGTTCAACGTCCACCGTCGAACTCATTCGTCAGCCCGCTCACCTATTTTTATTGGGAGCAAAACGGAAGTGGCCTTCGTAACAACGGCAACCTGAAACCAGAGCGTACCGTGACTTACGAAGTCGGTTTCCAACAAGCGATAGGTGCCAATTCCGCATTGAAACTTTCAGCCTACTACAAGGAATTGCGGGACATGATTCAGAGCCGTTACTTCCTGAACGTACCTGCTCCAGTGAACAGCTACGAGACTTTTGACAACCTCGACTTCGCCACGGTGAAGGCTTTCTCCATCAGCTACGACTTGCGCCGTACTGGCAACATTCAGTTGAACCTTTCCTACACGCTTCAGTTTGCGGATGGAACTGGTTCCGATTCAGAATCTTCCAGGGGCCTAGGCTCAAGGGGTATCCAGCGTTCGCTGTTCCCAATGAGCTATGACGAGCGTCACCGCATCAATGCGATTTTGGACTACCGTTATTCTTCAGGTACGGCCTACAACGGCCCAACCATTGCAGGTGTGGACATCTTTGCAAACGCAGGCGTCAACTTTGCTGCTTCTACCGTTTCAGGTCGTCCTTACACTGCCGCCATACAGCCCGAAGCCTTCGGTTCTTCAGGCATCAAGGGTGCCATCAACGGTTCAAGGTTGCCATGGAACACATTGGTCAGCATGCAGGTGGACAAGCAGTTCCAGTTTGGCAAGGAAGGCAAGAAAGGCATCGGTATGAACATCTATATCCGTGTGTCGAACCTGTTCAATAAGAAAAACATCCTCGGTGTTTACACCTACTCTGGCGAAGCAAACGATGATGGCTTCTTGAACTCAGCACGTGGTGCTCTTCAATTACAAAATGCCACAGGCGAAGGTCAAAGTGCAGCAGCTTATTTGGCTTCCTACCAATGGCGTATGCTGAACCCAGACAACTACAGCCTTCCAAGGAGGACTTACATCGGTGCCATTTTTGACTTTTAATCTTGAAGCAAAATTGCCGAATAGGCAAACTTTCGCTAAGCATTAATCTTGAAATTTCATTGAAATAGTTTGTTGGGAAAATGGATGGACTTTGAGCAAATCCTTCAACAGCTTGAAAGTCCATTCATTTTCCGACAGCAAACCAAATATCTGAACCATGCATAGTTTTAAAACAATATTCACGACCGCAGTGGCAATATTGGTTTTCGCTAGCTCGGCAAGTGCCTACTACGACCCGAGCAAGCAAAAAGGGAAGCCAAATTCCAACAAAGTGCGCTTCCGGGAAGCCTGCGTTACTGCAAAAAAGCAAATTGACCAAGACATCAACAACGTGCGTGCCCGTCTGACAACAGGCGGTGACGTGTGGTGGGACCGTAACGATGGCAAATACGTGGTGCCAAAAGTGCCACTTGGTCAGCCTGAAGTTTCTTCCATCTTTGCCGGCGCTGTTTGGCTCGGTGGTTTCGACCAAGGCGGTAGCCTCAAGACCGCTTGCCAAACTTATGGTAACAACGGTGGTGACAGCGACTTCTGGCCTGGCCCATTGAAGCCAGATGAAGGTATCACTACAAAAGAAACTTGTGATGACTGGGACGATTTCTTTGTTGTAACTGGCAAAGAAATTCAAGAGCACCTTGCCTTATTTGAGGCAGCACAAAGTGGTGGCCCAGAATATACCGAGGACATGCTTCCTGCTGGTGTAAAAGGATGGCCGGGCAAAAGGAACCCATATTTCTTGGATGAGCGCCGCTTCCCACTGCCCGACACTGACCAAGGTCTGGCTGGCTTCTACGACGAGGATGGCGATGGTGAGTACAACCCTTTGAACGGTGACTTCCCTACCATTGAAATCAGGGGCTGCGAGGAATTTCCTCCTCAATTCCCTGACCAGATGATTTTCTGGATTTACAATGACGAAGGTGGTGGAGCTATCCACGGGGAGACGAAAGGTATCCCTATCCGTATGGAAGTTCAGGTGCAGGCATTTGCCTATGCAACGAACGACCAAATCAACGACATGACGTTCCAGCGTTACAAGCTTATCAACCGTGCAAAGGAAGATATTGACAGTACCTACTTTGCCATGTGGGTGGATCCTGACCTTGGCTGCCACTTGGATGACTATGTTGGTTGCGACATTGAAAGGAGCATGGCGTATGCCTATAACGTGGATGCTGAGGATGGCCAACCAGGCATTACCTGCGATGGTGTTCCTACCTACGGTATTAACGTGCCAATCATTGGCGTGGACTACTTCCGTGGCCCATTGGATGAGGCAGGCAATGAATTGGGTATGTCCTCCTTTACCTATTTCAACAACACCTTGGGCAACCCTCCTCCGGGAACGACTGACCCAGCTACTGATGTTGAGTTCTACCGTTACCTTTCTGGAAGCTGGAAGGATGGTTCGCCGTTCACTTTCGGCGGGGATGCCTACGACCCAGGTAATCCAAATGCTTCTTTGATTGATTTTGCATTCGTTGATGACCCTAACTCAAACGGTTGGTCAATGTGTAATCCTGGGCCGGAGTTCCCATCCGGTTTGCCTGCTTACGACCGCCGCACAGTTCAGGCTTCTGGTCCGTTCAAGCTGCAGCCAGGTGCTGTTAACGAGCTGATCATCGGTGCAGTTTGGGTTCCAAAACTCGAATACCCATGCCCAGACATCACAAAGCTGCAAGTAGCGGATGACCTTGCTCAGAACCTGTTCGACAACTGTTTCGACATCGTGGACGGCCCTGATGCGCCAGACGTTGACTGGATCGCACTGGATCGTGAGATCATCGCTGTGCTAACGAACAAGCCTTTCCCTGCTTCTAACAACCATCTGGAGCAGTACGAAGAAATTGACATCACTGCACCAGACATTGGCAATATTGACACCACCTACAACTTCGAAGGCTATTTGCTCTATCAAGTTGCAGGGCCAAACGTAATCACCGCCGATTTGGGCGATGAAACCAAAGCCAAACTGGTGTATTGGGTGGATGTGAAGAACGGCATCAAGACACTTTACAATTGGGAAGCCATTGAGAACCCATCTCCGCTTCCAGGCCAACCTGAGTATGTCTATTACCCAGAGGTAAGAATTGAAGCATTGGATAGTGGTATCAAGCACACCTTCAATTTTACGGAAGATGTATTTGCGACTGGCGACAGGCGGTTGGTAAACCACCGGAAATACTACTACATCGCCTTGGCTTACGCCAACAACACTTGGCAAGAGTTCGACCCACTCAGCGGCATTGGTCAAAGAGTCAACTTCTTGGCTGGTCGTAGGAACATTGGTCCAAATGGTGATGGTTTGCCCTATGCGGTTATCCCTCGGCCAATTGTGGATCGCAAGCTCAACACCGTTTACGGCGATGGCCCAACCATTACCCGTATTGATGGTGAAGGTGTCGGTGGCAACTTCCTCGATGTTTCGGATGAGATGCGCATGAAAATGATTGACCCATCATTCGATGGCAAAATTGATTACGAAGCTGGCCGTGGCCCTATTGATGTACAGATTTTCAACCCACTTGAAGTTCAGGATGGTGAATTTGAACTGACGTTCATTGATGAAAACATGGCGAACGCACAACTTGACAATAATGTGTTCTGGAAATTGAAAAACGTCGCCACTGGCGAAGAAACGGCTTCCGATAAATCCTTGGAATTCCTGAACGAGCAGATTTTTGGTCAATACGGTTTCACTATCTCTATCGGCCAAACGACTGATGCAGGTGATTGCTCGGATCCAACACAGGGTGCTATTGGTGCGGAGAAAGTTTACTCAGATATTGCCGGGCCAGATTGGTTCAATGGCATCGAGGATGGATTCACCTTGACTGGGTTCCCTACTGCATTGGCATCGGTTTTTGACTATGTCAGGTTTAATGAAAACACTTGGGGATGTCATTACGAAAATACACTCGGAGCAATGGGTGAAGGTTCATTTGTGCCTTACCAGTTGGCTGAATACACCAGCAGGATTGGTGCACCAGGTTACCCATTCTATCTGACTCCAGCATGGCGGAGCACTCAAAACGCCATCGCACTCAAGATACCAGATAACCTGAAGCAATTGAACAACGTTGACATTGTTTTCACTTCTGACAAGAGCAAATGGTCACGCTGCGTTATCGTGGAAGAAGGCAACAGTGACTATACTAGCACCGCTTTCAAGGATGATGGAACACCTGTCGAAACTGTGGGTTCTACACCCGGCAATCCAATGCTCAGCTTCGATTTGCGCAATTCACTTTCTGTCGGCAAAGAAGATGGCGATGGTGACGGCTTACCTGATCCAGATGGCGCTGTGGACGAAGATGGCAACCCAATATACGGCATGGGCTGGTTCCCAGGTTATGCAGTTGACGTTGAAACGGGCGAACGTTTGAACATCTTTTTCGGTGAAAACTCCGTGTACTCTGCACAGAACGGACACTTGGCCGATTACGATGATGGCAAACCCAATGGCGGCGACATGATGTTCAACCCAACTGCCCAAATGTTGTTGCCATCAGATGCTTCCGAAGATTTCAATGCATTCAACTCTGCATTCGTTTGGTTTGCTGGCGGTCAACACTTTGTGTACGTAACCAATGAGAAGTACGATTCTTGTGAATACCTGCGTGACAGGTTTGACAACCAAGCTCAAGACATCAGGAAAATCAATGGACTGAAAAAGATAACTTGGGCCGGCCTTCCAATGCTGAATCCTGGCACCAAAATGTTGTCCTACGCTGAAGGCTTGATACCTAACGATTTGACATACAAGCTGCGGGTTGACAATCCTTACGAAGTGAAAGTTGGTACCAACGATTTCAAAGGCTACCCAACTTATCGTTTCAAATTGGAGGGCAAGCAAGCTTCTGAACTGGATGATGTTGGAACCAATGAAGCACTTGACAAAATCAATGTGGTTCCGAACCCATACTATGCCTTCTCAGACTACGAAGACAGCCGCTTGTCAAATGTGGTGAAAATTACAAACCTACCTGCAAAATGCGTTGTGACGATTTACTCCCTTGATGGCAAATTCATCAGGCAGTACAACCGTGACGAGGTGCCTGGGCAGTCGAAGGGAGAGGGTACACCTTATTCCCAAATCGTTCCTGACCTGGAGTGGGACTTGAAAAACAGCAAGGGAATCCCGATTTCAGCTGGTATTTACCTCATCCACGTGGATGCAGGGGCCGACGGGGAACGTACCTTGAAATGGTTTGGTATCACCCGCCAATACGACCCAACTGGTTTGTAAAATCCGAAGAATTTGAGCTGTTGGTTCCAGTCTGACCTAAAAAATTGGGCTGGAACCTACCTCAAACACCTTCACAAATTCAAAGAAGTTTATGAATAAGTTAATATACTCTTTGCTAACCTTGTTTGTGCTGTCCTTGACAGCAACGTCTGTGCAAGCCGGTAACCCTGACCGTCAGGGCGAAGCAGGCGCTCCAGAGCTGCTCATGAACCCTTGGGCTAGGAGTGCGGGCCTTCATTCTATGACTACTTCCATGATTACGGGCGTGGAATCCATGATGCTGAACATTGCCGGCCTTTCAAGGATTCAAAAAACGGAAGTGGAATTTGGCCACTCCCTGTACCTGCGGGGCACTGGCATCACCACCAATGCGATTGGTATTGCACAAAAAATTGGCAATAACAGCGCCATTGGTTTGAGCATTATGACACTTGATTTTGGGGACATCATGCGCACCACAACCCTTCAGCCAGAAGGTACTGGTGGCACTTTTTCTCCTCGTTTTGTCAATATCGGCCTTGGTTTTTCTCACACTTTTGAGAATAAAGTTTCTGTAGGAGTGTTGGGCCGTGCAGTTTCCGAAGGCATCGAAGACGTGAACGCAACGGGCATCTGCATGGATGCTGGTGTTCAGTACGTGACTGGCGAACGTGACAATTTCAAGTTCGGTATTTCGCTTCGCAACGTTGGCGGCAGGATGCAGTTCCGTGGTGAAGGCTTGTCTGCAGCAATCACGATGCCATCATTCGATAACGAGCATGGTTTGGTACTCAACCAGCGTGCTACTTCTTTCGAAATGCAGTCCGTGTTGAACATCGGCATGTCCTACGACTACTATGTGATGAACACCAGCCGCATTTCAGTTGTGGGTAACTACACTTCCAATGCGTTTTCCGAAGACCAACTTGGCGGTGGATTGGAGTTCTCCTACAATGAAATGGTCATGCTCCGTGCAGCTTACAAACTCGATTTTGGTCAATTGAAAAACACGACTAGCGAGTTCAATGACCAGCCATTGTACACTGGCATTTCAGCAGGTGCAACCTTGAACGTGCCTACTAGCAAGAAGAGCAATGCGCCTCATATCGCCATTGACTACGCATACCGCACTACCAAGATTTACGATGGAACGCACAACCTTTCCATTCGCATCAATCTGAAATAATTAAAGAAACACTTTGGAGCACGGCTTTCTTGGCCGTGCTCCATTTTTTTTGATTTTGGCACGTTATCTCACTTTATTCCTACCTGTATAAATTTCCCACAGCAAACTTTCGGCTTAGCTAATGCGCTAGTTGAAAACATTTCTGGTCCATTTACCTCTCAAATGCTATGTTTCGAAGGATCACACCTTTCGCCATTCTAGCTTTTGTTTTTGTGGCTCAAACGGTTTCTGCCAAGGAACCACTTCGGCCACCTAAGAAAAAGTTGTTACCAAGCAATCAAGTCAATTTCCGCTCGGCGTGTACCACAGCACAAGCGCAGATTGACTTGGACATCAACAATGTTCGGGCACGCCTGCTCACAGGTGGCGATATGTGGTGGGACAGAAACGCCGGCGCTTACGTAGTGCCAAAACCACCCCCTGACCAGCCTGGTGTTTCTTCCATATTTGCTGGTGCAATTTGGCTCGGCGGCTTCGACCAAGGTGGTAGCCTAAAAGTTGCCTGCCAAACCTATGGTAACAATGGGGGGGGCAGCGACTTCTGGCCAGGCCCGCTCAATGCTGATGGTGAAACCGACCCGCAAACTTGCAATGATTGGGATCGCCATTTCGAAGTAAAAGGAACCGAGATAAAGGAACACCTCAATCGTTGGCAGCAGGCCTTCAATGGAATAAAACCTTATTTAGAAAGTGAAATTCCTGGAGGTGTAAAAGGCTGGCCTGCAAAGGGCAACCCTTATTTTGGCCTAATTCACGGCTTCGCCCTACCCACTACTGACCAAGGGCTGGCAGGTTTTTTTGACCAAGATGGGGATGGAAGCTATGAACCACTGAATGGTGACTTCCCAATCGTTGACATGAGGGGATGTAATAATAGTCCACCCCAATTCCCTGACCAAATGATATTCTGGATATACAACGACGAAGGCGGTGGGGCAGTACATGGTGAAACAAATGGAATTCCCATCAAGATGGAAATTCAGGCTACTGCATTTGCCTACACTACCGAAGACCCTATCAATGATATGACCTTCCAGTACAACAAGCTCATCAACCGGGCAAAGGAAGACATTGATTCCACTTATTTTGCACTCTGGCTGGACGGCGATTTGGGCTGTCATTTGGATGATTACGTAGGCTGTGACCCTAGTCGTAACCTTGCTTATTATTACAACATGGACGGCATGGATGGCCTGCCTGGCATCGCTTGCAATGGTGTGGCGACTTATGGCATAAATATCCCAGCCTTAGGTATAGATATTTTTAGGGGGCCACTAGATGAAAATGGGAATGAGTTGGGGATGTCAAGTTTTATGTATTTTAGCGGAGGTGCATCTGACCCACCTCCGGGGGCGTCCGGGCCAAGCACAGATTTCGAGTTTTACCGTTACATGTCTGGTAGCTGGAAGGATGGTAGCCCTTTGACTTATGGCGGAGATGGTTACGACCCAGGTAATCCAAATGCAATCATCACTCATTTTGCTTTTCCTAGTCCGCCCAATGATCCAAACGGCTGGTCAATGTGCCATCCTGGGCCGGAATTTCCTGTTGGGTTGCCGGCATACGATAGGCACTCTGTCCAATCAAGTGGCCCATTTACCCTCCAACCAGGAGCCGTCAACGAATTGATTTTTGGGGTGATTTTCGCACCCAATATTGACTATCCATGCCCTGACCTTTCCCGGCTTTTCGCAGCAGATGATTATGTGCAGTCCTGGTTGTTTGATAATTGCATTTTGTATTTGGATGGGCCTGATGCGCCAGATGTGGATTGGATTGCGGGAGATAGGCAAATTACCGGAATTTTGACCAACCCAAACTGGTCAAACAATTTAAACGAAGCCTTCGAAGAAACGGTATTTGGACATCCAAAGGGCGTGAGCGATTCTACATATAACTTTGAGGGATACTTGGTTTACCAGTTGGCGGGCCCGTCAATTATATACCTCGACGAAATCAACGATACGACCAAGGCACGGTTGGTTTTTCAATCTGATATGGAAAATGGCGTGATCAATGTGACCAATTGGAAGGCGGAACGCAACCCGAACTACCAACTCAGCCCTGGCATCGAGGAATTTATTTACTGGCCAGCCTCAAGCATCCAAGGTAAAAACGGGGGCATCCAGCACGAGTTCAGGATTACGGAAGACCTCTTTGCCAAGGGCAATGACCGCCGCTTGGTCAACCACAGAAACTATTATTACATTGCTTTGGCATACGCAGTTAATAATTTCCAGCCATTCAATACCACTAATGGCATGGGGCAAAAAACGATGTACGTAATCGGACGCAGTAACATCGGGCCAAATGGGGATGGATCGCCTTATATTGTTCTCCCGAGACCAGCCCAGGGCGGTCTTGACAAGGTTCAAATCGTGCCCAATCCATTTTACAATTTTTCGGCCTACGCCGACTCAGAAGGGAACGGTGTCTTGAAAATCACCAACCTGCCCGCCAAATGCGAGGTATCCATTTTTACTTTGGATGGAAGAATGGTTCGGCACTTCAGCCGCAACGAAGTACCTGCGCCGCCTTATGGTTCAGGCGTTGTGGAGCAACAAATTTATCCAGACCTCATTTGGGACTTGCAAAATAGCTATGGCAAAACTGTCGCATCGGGCATTTATCTGGTGAGAATTCAAGCGGAAGGTTTCGGTGAGATAACCCTAAAGGCCGTGGTGATTTAAGTATGCAGTTCGACAATTGGCAGTATTACAGTCAGTTAGTTGCTTCCCATTTACCTCGGCTGATTAACTGTCTGACTGTCTGCCCACTGTCGAACTAGCAATTTTAAAGTGTTTCCGTCTGCACCAACTTCCCAGTCGCTTTCACTTTAAGCAACAGCTTCCGATTGCCATCTGGCAAAATTTCTTCCTTCAATAGCCAGTGGTCGGCGTCATATTCCACTTCTTTTTGAACCTGAACGGCCTCGTCCGGTAGCCCACGCCATTCCTTCAGTTGGATGGGTTCCCACTGTTTGGTCTTGGCGGATTTATAGGCTGCGTCCATGATGGCGTTCACCACGTAGCCATCGTAGAAGGATTCCAGCGGCTGTTTGCCTTTTTCCATGGAATCCAGCATGTCGGTGAACATGTGGTTGTAGCCAAGGTCGTTCGTTTCGTCGCCGACCGGGAAGAGCCAGCCGCTGGCGGACTCAGCTTTTTCGGCCACGTAACCTGTTTGGCCAGGAGCAGTGAACATCTCGAAGCCTGTGCGGAGGAAGTTGTTCAGCCAGATGGTGCCCTCGGTGCCCATGACCTCATCCCGCAAATCCATGCCGCCCCGGAAGGCCCAGCTCACCTCGAACTGGCCGATGGCGCCGTTGGCATATTTCACCAAACCAATGGCGTGGTCTTCGGCATCAATGGGTTTCACTTGCGTATCGGCCCAGCACATGACCTCCACCGGGCGCACGTTTTTGCCAATAAAATTCCTTGCAATCTCGATGCAGTGGCAACCGAGGTCCACGAGTGCGCCACCACCAGCAAGGGATTTGTCCCAAAACCAAGGGCTGTGCGGGCCGGGGTGCGTCTCCCGGCTTTTCGCCCAAAGCACCCGCCCGATGGCGCCTTCCCGCACACTTTGAGCAGCCTTGAGGTTTTTTGGTGTGTAAACGAGGTCTTCGAGATAGCCTCCGAAAACGCCAGCACTTTCGATGGCCTGCACCATTTCCCATGCTTCGTCGGCAGTACGGGCGAGGGGTTTGGTGCACATCACAGCCTTGCCAGCTTTGGCCGCAGCTTGGGCGGCTTCCAGGTGTTGGTAGTTGCGCAAGCCGATGCACACGATGTCCACATCGGGGTGGCTGACGGCCTCCTGCAAGTCGTTCGTCCAGTGGGGGATGCCGTGCTTTTCGGCGAAGGGTTTTGCCCGCTCTGGTGTGGTGGAGTAGGCCATGATGACCCGGTCACGGCTGCGCTGGCCGTGCAGGGCGGAGATGTAAAAATCGGCGATGAAGCCGGTTCCAAGCATTGCAATGTTTGCCATATTTTATTTGGATTGTTGAATTGTTTGATTGCTGCGTTGTTGGTGACAGCCATTCGTGGCGCACCCCAAACTTTGAAGCGCTGAAATTACAAACTGCCACAATTCCACCGCATTTTTGCCGCAAAATTTCCTCTATGCCCAACCAATCACCAATCACCCATCACCAGTCTCCAATCTCAGCCGTTGTAATAAGTTTCAATGAGGCCCGAACCATTGGGCAATGCGTGGCGGCACTGCGGAAGGTCTGCGACGAGGTGCTCATCCTCGACAGTGCCAGCACGGACGGAACCGTTGAAATTTGTGAAAAACTGGGGGCGAAAGTAGTACAGCAGGCATGGCTCGGCTACTCGCAAACCAAGAATTTGGGCAATAAAATGGCCAAGCACGATTGGATTCTCTCGATTGATTCCGACGAAATATTGTCCGAAGAACTGATTGAGACATTGCGCAAGCTAAAAACCGAAGCAGGGAAGGTTTACGCCCTTGACCGGGTGACGGAATTTGATGGCAAATGGGTCTGGCACAGCGGTTGGTACCCAGAGTGGAAGCCCCGGCTTTTTGACCGGAACCATGTGGAATGGCAAGGCGATTTTGTGCATGAAACACTTCGAATTCCAATTGATTATCAAGTAGTTAGGTTAAAGGGTAAGCTATTTCATTATTCCTACAAAGACGCCGACGACCACTGGCGGCGTTTAGAAAAATACGCCCGGCTAGGCGCTGAAGGCCAGTTTGCCGCAGGCAAAAAAGTGACGTTCGTGAAGCGCTACCTAGCTCCTGGCTTCCGTTTTTTC
>Ga0209066_10004426_pt1 | contig 15323 bp, 12 predicted proteins | sample All_14_2_FD_187198 | JGI IMG/M metagenome (GOLD analysis project Ga0209066, IMG submission 187198) | Freshwater microbial communities in response to fracking from Pennsylvania, USA - Allegheny Zone_MetaG_DW_15 (SPAdes) (version 2) ...
AGGGCGACGCCGCGCGCTTGCGGCAGGTGCTGCACAACCTGGTGGGCAACGCCATCAAGTTCACGGACATGGGCGAGGTGCGGGTGCAGGTGACCCGTGCCAGCGCCTCGCCGGACCTGGTCGTCTTCCAGGTGGAAGACACCGGCGTGGGCATCCCCCTGCAGCATCAGGCGCTGATCTTCGAAGCCTTCCATCAGGTAGACGGCACTTTTGGCCGCAAGCACAAGGGCACCGGCCTGGGCCTGACCATCTCGCGCGAGATCGCGCGGGCCATGGGCGGCGACATTGTCTGCACCAGCACGCCCGGCAAAGGCGCGTGTTTCACACTGACCGTGCCCCTGCCCGTGGCCGCGGTCGACAACGTGGACCTGCACCTGCCCATTGGGGACGACTCAAACATCGAGCCCACGCAGCCGGCGGCCAGCACCCAGGTGCACGTGCTGCTGGCAGAGGACAACCCGGTCAATGCCCTGGTCGCCGAGGCCACGCTGGCCAACCTGGGTGTGCGGGTCACGCGGGTGGAAGACGGCCACCAGGCCCTGGCCGAGCTGCAGCGCCTGGACCACCCCTACGACCTGGTGCTGATGGACTGCCAGATGCCCGAGCTCGATGGCATCGAGGCCACCAGGCGCCTGCGCGTGTGGGAGCACGACCAGCGCCTCAAGCCCCTGCCCGTGGTTGCCCTGACCGCCAACGCCATGCAAAGCGACCGCGACCGCTGCATGGCCGTGGGCATGAACGCGCACCTGGCCAAGCCCTTCCGGCAGGACGAGTTGCGCGACATGCTCAGGCTGCATCTGCCCAGCAAAACCGTGCGAGCGGTGGACAAGGCCCGGGCTTGAGGCCGGCACGGGCCGGGCGCTTGGACGGCGCTCCGTCAGTGGTGCATCAGTGCTCAGACAGCGCTCAAACAGTGCCTGACTCGGCCCTGGCCGCCTGCGCCTCTCGCACGCGCTGCTCGTAGTCCGCCAGGGTGAGCAATTGCCCACCCAGCAGCACGTGCACCGCATCGCCCTCGCTCAGGCTGTGCTGCCGGTGCGTGATGATGAAACGCCCGCAGCCCAGGGCGTTGATGGAGGCCTGTACATGGCTTTCGGTGTCGAAGTCCAGGTGGCTGGTGTATTCGTCCAGCAGCAAAAAGCGCGGCTGTTTGTACAGGGCACGGGCCAGCAGCAGGCGCTGCTTCTGCCCGCCGGACAAGGTCGCGCCCATGCCGCCCACCAGCGTCTGGTAGCCCATGGGCATGCGCTGGATGTCGTGGTGCAGGCAGGCAGCTTCGGCGGCCTGGGCCACCTTCTCGGGCGTGGCCTGGCTGTCGTTCATGGCGATGTTGTCGTAGACCGAGCACGAGAACAGCTGGTCGTCCTGAAAGACCGTGCCCAGCACCGACCTGAAGGCTTCAGCGCCCAGCCGTTGCAGGGGCACGCCATTGAGCAGGACCTCGCCCGACTCGGGCACGACCTGGCCCGACAGCACCTTGAGCAAGGTGGACTTGCCGCAGCCCGATGGCCCAACCACCGCCACCGCCTGCCCGCTGTGCAGCGTGAGGTTGACCTTGTCGAGCACGGGCTCGTCCTCGGGCGCGTAGCGGAAGGTCACGTCGCGCAAGCTCAGCGTCATGGGGGCATGGGACGCGCTTTGATCTGTCAGGCCAGACTGGGCCTGCTGCGATGAGGTGGCCTCGGTTTCGCTCAGCACGATGTCGGCCAGGCGTTCACCTTGCAGCTTGAGCAGGCGCAGGCTGATGAGCCGCTCGATCAACTCGCCGGTGCGCTGCAGGAACTGGCCCTTGTAGGCCAGGAAGGCCACCATCATGCCGATCGAGAACTGCTCCGCCAGGATCAAGGTGGCCGCCAGGTACAACACCAACGCCTGCTCCAGCGCGCTGACCAGGCCATTGATGCCTTCGTACAGCATGCTGATGCGCTGTTGCTTGACCTTGGCGTTGACCATGGCCACCTGCTGGTTCATCCAGCCGCCCACACGCCAACCCGGTTTGGCAAAGAACTTGATGGCGGCCATGCCGCGCAAGGTCTCCAGCAAGTAGGTCTGGGCCGTGGCTTCGCGCACGATGCTTTCTTCAGCGGCCTGCCGGTAGGGCTTGAACACGGCAAAGCGCACCACGACGTGGATCAGGGCCGCGCCCGCCACGATGCCGGCCAGCAAGGGGCTGTAGACAAACATCAGGCCCAGGGTGACCAGGCTGACCACGCCGTCCAGCACGGCCTCGACGCCATGTTGCGTGATCGTGTCCTGGATGTGGTTGACCGAGCCGAAGCGCGACAACACATCGCCCGTGTGCCGCTTGTCGAAGAAGGACAGCGGCAGCTTGAGCATGTAGCGAAACACATTGGTGCTGGACGCGACCCGCCAGGACTGGCTGGCACCCAGCACGATCCAGCCCCGCAACAAGCGCGTGCCCAGCGTCATGGTCGCCAGCAGGAACACCGAGATCGCCAGCACCATGAGCAAGGGCGCGTCCCGCGAGACGATCACGTCATCGATGACCCATTGGCTGAGCATGGGCATCAGGATGGCAAAGACCTCCATCACCAATGACAGCAGCGCCATCTGCCCGAAGGCGCGCCACAGGTGGCGCTGCCCGGTGAACAGCACGCGCAGGTCAAACGGGGTCTTGTCCTGGCGCCGGCTGAAGCCTGCACTGGGCGCCAGTTCCAGCGCCACGCCGGTGAACTGGGGGCTGACCTCTTTCATGCTCAGGGTGCGCTCGCCCAGGGCCGGGTCATGGATGGTGATGCCCTTGGCGTCGGCCCGCACCAGCACCACGAAGTGGTTGAGGTTCCAGTGCAGCAGGCAGGGCGTTTGCAGCTGGGGCAGCTCGTCCAGCTCCAGGCGCACGGCGCGCGTCAACAGGCCCATCTGCTGGGCCATGTCCATCAGGGTGGCCAGGGTGGCACCGCGCGACGACACGGCAAAGCGCCGCCGCAGGGTCAACAGGTCGGTGTCATGCCCCTGCGCGCAGGCCACCATGGCCAGGCAGGCCAGGCCACATTCGGCCGCTTCGGATTGCAGGATCAGGGGCACGCGTCGACGCGGCCAGAGGGTGAGTCGCATAGGCGCGTTCATGTCACAGGCGGCCGCTGAAGGCGAAGAGGGGGTCGAGCATCCAGTGGATCAGGCGGCGGCGGTCCACCTCGATGTCGGCGGTGAGCGTGTGCCCGGGCCGCAAGGGCACCTGGGTGCTGTAGGCACGCACGCTGGACTGCGCCAGGGCCACGTGCACCAGGAACACGGCGCGCCGGTCCGGGTTGCCGGATGTGGTGCTGGGCGGTGTCACGTCGGCTTGCGACACGCTGCGCACTGTGCCCGGGTATTGCCCGAAGCGCTGGTAGGGAAAGGCGTCGTAGCTCACACGCACGGCCTGGCCAGGCCGAATGAAACCCACGGCGGTGCTGGGCATGTAGAGCACCGCCTCCATGGCCGAGGTGCCCGGCACCACCGACGCCATGACCGCGCCTTGCGATACGCCCTGCCCTTGTTTGACCTGCAAGCCGGAGATCACACCGGCCACCGGGGCCTTGATCAGCGTGAGGCGGGCGCCGCGTTGCTGCACCTGGGCCTGTTGCAGGCTCAGCAGATCGCGGTCCAGGCCGGCGCGGGTGGCGCGCTGCTGGCCGATCTGGCGCTGGCTTTCATCCTGCGCCTGGGCCAAGTCGGCTTCGCTGGCGCTGAGCTGCCGCTTGAGCGTTTGCAGGCGCGCGGTCTGCTCCAGCAAGGCCTGGTGCTGCTGGGTGTACTGCAGCTCGGAGATGATGTGTTCGTCCAGCAAAGGGCGCAGCTGGTCCAGCAGCTTTTGAGACGAGGCGATCTGCTGGGCTTGCAGGCGCGCCTCTTCGCGCAAGGTGCCCAGGTCTCGCCGGGCCTGGGCCATGCGCTGTTGCTGTGTGGCCAAGGCGGCCTGGTGCGCCTGGGCCTGGCCCTCGGCCTGGGCCTGAACCTGCGTGCGCTGCTGGTCCAGGTTCTGTTCAAGCAAGGCCTGGGTGTTGCCCGCATCGGTGTAGCGCTCGTTGGAGACCTCGGCGATCACCTCGCCCGCCTGGACCTGCTGGCCCTCCTTCACCCGCACGCGTTGGATGGTGCCGGGCTCCTGGGCGCTGACCACGGCCACGCCGTCCACCGCCTGCACCACGCCCTGCACGCGCTCCTTCTTGGTGTACGAGCCGCCCAGCAGCACCGCAATGACCGCCACGGCCAGGGCCGCGAAGAACAGGGTCAGGACCCGGGCGCCAACCGGGCGGATGGCCATGGTGGCCCCCGAGGCCTGGTCGGATTGCGCCGCCAGCACCTCCGCGCGAAACAGGGATTGCGGGTCTTGGCTCATAGGGTGTCGTGGTCCACCAAAGGGATCAAAGGGGCGATGTGCTGGCCATCGAGCTGGTCCAGCGCGGCCAGGATGGTGACCTGCGCTGCCAAGGCGTTGATTCGCGCGCTGACCAGACCCTGGCGCGCGGCATAGATCTGCTGTTGCGCATTGAGCAGGTCCAGGTTGCTGCGGGTGCCGGCGGCGAACGCCTTGCGCAGGGCCTCGTAGGCGGCCGTGGCGGTGGCCTGCAAGGCCTGCTGGACGCCGATGGCCTGGCGTGCGCCCGCCAGCGTCTGGTAGGCGTCGCGCAGCACGGCCGTGGTCTCGGCGTCGGCCTCGTCCAGCCGCGCCTGTGCCTGCGTGAGCAAGGCGGCCGCTTCGCGAGAGCGCCCGTCCTGAAAGCCGCCTGTGTAGAGTGGCCAGTTCAGTTGCAAGCCCACCGAGCGGGTCTGGCTGCGCTGCTCGGTGCGGGCGGCTTCGGTGTAGGTGCCCTGCTGGTTGCGCTGCCAGCTGGCCTGGGCGTCCAGCGTGGGCTGCCAGCGCTCGGCGTCGCGCGCTTGCAGCGTGGCCTGCGCCACGTGCTGCTGGGCCAGCGCAGCCTGCCGCGCAGGGTTGTGTTGCCATGCCAGGGCCAGCGCCTCATCGAGCGGCGGCACCACTTGCGGCACCCCAGGCACATCGGCCCGCAAACCGGCGGGCAAGGCCACTGGCTCACCGGTGAACTTTTCCAACAAGAGGCCTTGCGAACGCAGCCGGGTGGCAATGTCTTGCGCCTGCGCGCGAGCCTGCTCGACACGCGTGCTCGTTTCCAGCACGTCCAGCACCGTGCCCACACCCGCCTGCAGGCGCCGCTCGTTGATGTAGCGCTGTTCTTCAAGCAGCGCCTGCTGCGTCTGGACCAGGCGGCCTTGTTCGGCAGCCTCGCAGGCTTGCAGATAGGCCAGGCTGAGTTGCTCGGCCACCGACATGCGGGTGTGGCGTGCCTGCCAGGCGAGTTGATCGGCTTCGGCAGACTGGGCCTGGCTGAGCGCGCGGTCGGCACCGCGCCAGATCGGCAGGGTCGCCGCCAGCGTCAGTTCGGAAGAAGGCGAGCGAACGGTATCGCCCTGGCTGGTCTGCACTGCATGGCGCGCGCCAGCGGCGGCATCGACCCGGGGCATCCAGGCGGTGGCCCGCGTCTGGTCCCACTTGGCCAGGCCCGCCAGCACCCCGGCTTGCGCGCCCAGGCTGGCGGGCGCGCGCAAGGCAGCGCGCGACAGCAAAGTAGGCCAGGCATCACCCGTTCTGGCTGGGGCAGCCTGCACGGCGACATCGGGTGGCATGCTAAGGCCCGCGGACCAGCGCAGCGCCAGAGGCTGGTTTTGAGCGTGGGCCTGCACCATGGCCAGGCAAGACAGCAAACCCACAAGGCAATATCTATATCTGAGGACTGCGCAGGCCATATTCAGCCCCCTCGTGCGGCGATAGTCGGGAATAACTCAGCCGCCTCTTTATATTGAAAGACAAATGCATCCAGCCCCCCAGGGCATCTTGCCGAGGGGAGCTTCAAGCCGCACGCTCAATTACTTGATGTACGCGATCTTGTTGTTAGGGAAAATCAGGTTCCAGGCCAGGATGCCGCCATTGACGAGGGGCTTGCCGTAGGTGTTCCACTCGTATTCGTGGATGGAGTCGATCAGGCTCTTGCCGCCGCTGACTTGCTTGACTTCGGATTGGGAGAGAACTTTCATGTTGTTTCCATATGTTAGTTTGAATAGTCTGCGTGATGCGCAGACCTGACCCGACCGGGCTGACTCATGAAACCAGCACAGCCAGTGGTGCAAACTTTAATTGCAATGCGTTAAACATACCCAATCGTTACTACTAATGCACATGCATGATGCACTTGGATGAGGGGCGGAACATACCTGGGGGCTTTCTGCGACTTGCAGGGGGCCGCAGGCGCCGTCAAGCCAAGAGGCCCTCATGGGATAATCCTGTAACACGGCCAATGAGGGCATCAGGCTCATGGAGCAACAATCAGCGCGGCAGGATTGCGGTGACGTCCAAACCAGAGACCGCCTCATTCAGGCGGCATTGCGGCTTTTTGCACGCCACGGCATCGAGGCGGTGTCCCTGAGGCAGATCACGGCGCAGGCCGAACAGTCCAACCAGTCGGCCATCCAGTATTACTTCCGCAACAAGCAGGGTCTGGTCGCCGCCGTGCTGGACTTCTCTCTGCGCGGTTTGAACCCCATCCACGAGCAGGCACTGGCCGAACTGCAGGCGCTGTCCACGCAACGCAGCCCCACGGTGCGCGACGTGATCTCGGCCTACCTCAACCCATTTGTGGCGTGGTATGCCGGTTCGGACACAGGCAGAAGGTCGGTGCGGTTTCTCTCGCGCCTGACCTGGCAGGCCGAGGTCGCTGAATTCGACCAGTTGATCTCGCAGTGCCTGCCGTATTTCGACCCGGCCATCACCTACCTCCACGCGGCCCTGCCCCACCTGTCTCGTCAGGTGGTGGCCACCAAGTTCCTGTTTGCGCTGATGACGGTGGTGCATGGCCTGGCCGACACGCGTTTGCTCGCCGGCGTGGCCTTGCCCAATGTCGGCCCGCTGTACCAGACGCGCCCGATGGACTTTCTGGGACACTTCACGGACTACATCGTGGGCGGCGTCTGCTCCGGACCGGACATGGGCTCTGCGCCCTGAGCACGCGGTGTCGTGCCCGTCCAGCGTCGAAAGGCCCGGTAAAACGGGCTGAGTTCGGCAAAACCCAGTTGCAGCGCGATGTCGCGCACCGTGCGCTGCCCACCGCCCAGCCATTTCGCAGCCAGTTCATGACGGGCCTGGTCCAGCAGGGCGTGGTAAGTCGTGCCCTGGGCTTGCAGACGGCGAGCCAGGGTGCGTTCACCCAGGCCAAAGGCGGTTGCGGCCTCGGCCCGGGTGGGCGCCACCTGCCTGGCCCCGGACGCCAGTTGTTCGCGCGCCCAGGTCCGCACGGCTTCGTCCAACCCTTGTTGCCTGGCCAAGGCTTGCAATTGCGCGGCCGCGTACTGCTCGTGCAGGTGCGCCAACTGGGTGTTGGCCAGTGGCAGCGGTGCGTCCAGCGCATCGTTGTCGATCAGCAGGCCGCTGTAGGCCTGGTTGAACTCGATCGGGCAGCCGAAAACCTCGCGGTAGCCGGCCAGCGGGCCTACCGCATCGTGACTGAAGCGCACCACTGCAGGCTTGAGCGGTAAGGCCGTGATCCAGCGTGTGGCGCTGACCATGGCGGCCAGCACAGCCTCGATCTGGTGGGGACTGAAGGCCAGATCGCCTTGGCGCGGATGGTAGACCAGCCAGCTGGTCTGCTCGCCCGCCAGGAGCTGGAAGCGCCCGCCATCCGACACCAGCGACTGGTACTTCTGCACCACAGACAAGGCCTGCCTCAGGGTGGCCGCCGATTGCACGATCAGCCCGACCACGTTGAAGCTGGCCGGGCTGACCAGGGCGCCGACCTTCAGACCAAAACCCGCGTCCTGCGTCAGGCGAGCGGCCGCCCTCCACAAACGGGTGATGTGGTCGATGGGCCAGCGCTCGCGTTCAAGCTCCCGCGCCTGGATGCCTGCAGCGCGCAGCAGGGCCGTCTCCTCGATGCCCTGGCGCTGCGCCTGCCCCAACACGGTACGCACCCAGCTCATCGACACTTTGGCCTGTGAAGTCAATGGCCTTGTCCTCTAAAGTCAATCTGGCGAGATCATATGCGCTAAGGTCGCAACCGGCGGCGATGACCGCCAGCGCGAAAGGGTGCAAACAAGATGGCTTCGGTTGTGCGAACCGATGTGGTGGTGGTGGGCGGCGGCCTGGCGGGCATCGTCACGGCCCTCGAATGCCTGAACGCGGGCCGGCATGTGACCGTGGTAGACCGCGACACACCCGAGCGCCTGGGCGGCCTGGCCTTGTGGGCCTTTGGCGGCATGGCCCTGGTGGGCACGCCGCTGCAGCAGCGCATGAAGATCGCCGATACGCCCGAGCGCGCGCTGCGCGACTGGCTGAGCTTTGGTGAGTTGGGCGAGACCGATGTCTGGCCGCGCCGCTGGGCCGAGTACTACGTGCAGCACTCGCGCGAGCATGTCTACGACTGGCTGGTGTCGCACGGGCTGAGGTTCTTCCCGGCGGTGAACTGGGTGGAGCGCGGGCGCTTTGGCGAGGGCAACAGCGTGCCGCGTTACCACGTGGCCTGGGGCACCGCGCGCGAGCTCACGCGCCGCATGGTTTCGGCCATGCATGGCGCCGATGCGGGCGGGCGCCTGACGGTGCTCAGCGGCCACCGTGTCACCGCTGTCGAACGCAGCGGTGGCGTCATCAGTGGCGTGATGGCCGTGCGCGAGGCCAGCGGCGCGCAGGTGCTCATCCACGCCCCGGTGGTGGTGCTGGCCATGGGCGGTGTCAACGGATCGACCGAGCAGTGCATCGCCAACTGGCCAACCCAGCGCCCGCGTCCGGCGATGCTGCTCAACGGCGCCCACCCTTTTGCCGATGGCCAGTTGCACAAGCTGGCGACCGAACAGCTCGGCGCTCAGCTCACCCACGCCGGCGAGATGTGGAACTACGCCGCCGGCATCCCCCACCCGCAGCCTCACTTTGCAGGCCACGGGCTGTCGACCATCCCTTGCAAGTCGGCGCTGTGGCTGGACCACACCGGTCGGCGCATCGGCCCCGAGCCCCTGGTCACCGGCTTTGACACGCACGCGCTTTGCCAGCAGGTGGCCGCGCAAGCCAGGCCCTGGACCTGGCACCTGCTGAACTGGCGCATCGCGGCCAAGGAGTTCGCGATATCGGGCGCCGAACACAACCAGCGCGTGCGCGACAAGCAGCTCCTTGCCTTCCTGCTGGAAACGGCACTGGGCAACCACCGCCTGATCAGGCAGATGCAGCGCGAGAGCCCGCACTTCCTGGTCGATGACACGCTGGTCGGTCTGGCGCAGAAGATGAATGCCCTGACCTTGACCGAGCAAGGCGAGCAACACGTCGACCCGGCCGTGCTGCAGGCCACGGCCGACGCCTTCGATGCCAACTTTGCCAAGGGCCTGGCGCTGGCCAACGACGACCAGATCCGCCGCATCCTGCACGCGCGCCTGTGGGGCCCCGATCGCATGCGCACCTGCAAGCCTGCGCCGCTACAGGCCAAGGGCGCTGGACCTTACATCGCCATCCAAATGCAACTGATCACGCGCAAGAGCCTGGGCGGGCTGCAGACCGACTTGCAAAGCCGCGTGTTGCAGGCCGATGGCAGTGCTGCATCGGGCCTGTACTGCGTCGGTGAGGCGGCCGGATTTGGCGGGGGCGGGGCCAACGGCAAGCGTTCTCTTGAAGGCACCTTCCTGCCCGGCTGCATCCTCACCGCGCGGGCCGCAGCCCGGTCCATCGTGACCGGGACCTGACGTGGCAGAAGGCCGGCATCACACAAGCTCATGACAAGGACCCAAAGTGCAAGGTGACGTTGTTTCTATCGTACTGCTGCCGCTGATCCTGGCCTTCATCATGTTCTCGCTCGGCCTGGGGCTGACGGTGGGGGACTTCCGGCGCATCCTCATGCAGCCGCGGGCCCTGCTGGTGGGCGTGTTCAGCCACTTCGTGCTGCTGCCGCTGGTGTGCTTCGGCATGCTCAAGCTCGTGGGCCTGAGCGGGGCCTTCGCGGTGGGCTTCATGATCCTGGCGGCCTGCCCCACGGGCGCCACGTCCAACCTGCTGACCTACCTGGCGCGCGGCGACGTGGCCCTGGCCCTGGGTTTCACGGCCATCGCCAGCTTGCTGACCATCTTCACGCTGCCGGTCATCGTCACCGCGGCGCTGGGCCACTTCATGGACACCGAACGCGCGGTGAACATGCCGGTGGGTTTGATGATGGCGCAGGTGGCCTTGGTGATGGGATTGCCGGTCACGCTGGGCATGGTCGCGCGCCACCGCTGGACAGCCTGGGCACTGCGTTTCGAGCCGCGCGCCACACGCGTGGCCACGGTGCTGTTCGTGCTCATCGTCGTGCTGGCCGTCATCAGGAACTGGCCCATGGTGCAGGCGCACTTCGCGGCCCTGGCGCCGCTGGCCCTGCTGCTCAACCTGACCATGCTGAGCCTGGGCTTTGCGGTGGCATGGCTGGCGCGTTTGCCCCGCAGCCAGTCGATCACGCTGGGCATCGAGACGGCGGTGCAGAACGGCGCCCTGGCGCTGGTGATCGCCAGCACCGTGCTGCAGGACGACAGCATGGCCATCCCCGGGGCGCTGTATGGCGTGCTGATGTACATCGGCGGGCTGTTGTTTGCCTGGGTGATGCGGCGCCACGTGGCCGCGCCCGGTGCGTCCGATTCGGCCACTGGGTCTCGCTGAGCCCCCCGGAAATCGGCCCTTTACCCAAGTACCCAAGCGTCCACGCATCAGGCCCCCACCCAACATGCCGCTGTCCCTTCGCCTTCCCGCTACCGCCGCCGACCTGCGCCTGAGGGCCCAGGCCCGACTGCCCCGCTTCCTGTTCGACTACGTGGACGGCGGTGCCACCGACGAGCAGACCCTGCGTGCCAACGAGGCCGCCTGGTCGGGCGTGACCCTGCGCCAGCGCGTCTTGCGCAAGGTCGATGGCGTCGACACCTCGACCACGCTGGCGGGTCAGCCCTGCAAGCTGCCACTGGCGCTGGCGCCCGTGGGGCTGGGCGGTTTGCTGGCGCGACGGGGTGAGGTCCAGGCCGCCCGCGCCGCCGAGGCCGCCGGTGTGCCTTTCACCCTGTCGACCGTGGGCATCTGCCCGCTCGACGAGGTGCAGCGTGCCGTGCAGCAGCCGATCTGGTTCCAGCTCTACATGCTGCGCGACCGGGGCATCGTGCGGACCCTCTTGCAGCGCGCTTGGGCCGCGGGTTGCCGCACCCTGATCTTCACGGTCGACCTGCCCACCTCGGGCATGCGCCACCGCGACACCCGCAACGGCTTGTCGGCCCCGGCCGGCCGCGCGGCCCTGATCAAGGCGGCCCACCTGGTGTCTCGCCCCGGCTGGATCTGGGACGTGGGCGTGCGCGGCAAGCCGCATGGTTTCGGCAGCCTGAACGATCAGGTGCCGCTGGCCCAGGACATGGACGCCTTCAAGGCCTGGATCGACACGCAGTTCGACCCCACGGTGACCTGGTCCGACATCGACTGGGTGCGCAGCCAGTGGCCGGGCACCGTGCTGCTCAAAGGCATCCTCGACGAAGAGGACGCGCGCCAGGCCGTTCGCAGCGGCGTGCAGGGCCTGGTGGTGTCCAACCACGGCGGCCGGCAGCTCGATGGCGTGGCGGCCACCGCCTGCAAGTTGCCGGGCATCGCGCTGGCTGTCGATGGCGCGCTGACCGTGCTGGTCGATGGCGGCGTGCGCAGCGGCGTGGACGTGTTCCGTGCGCTGGCGCTGGGCGCCCAAGGCGTGCTCATCGGCCGGCCTTGGGCCTGGGCACTGGCCGCTGGGGGCCAGGCGGCCCTGACCGAGCTGCTGCGCAGCTGGCAGCGCGAACTCCAGCTGGCCATGACCCTGGCTGGCGTGACCCGTGTGGCGGACATTGGCCCCGCCCATCTGGACTTGCCCCCTTTGTGAGCCCATTGCAACGGCATTCGCCACGAACACCAGACCCGCAGGAGACAACCACATGAACGGCGCCCAAGCCCTGATGAAGACCCTCGCCGATGCCGGCGTGACCGTGTGCTTCAGCAACCCCGGCACCTCCGAGATGCACTTCGTGGCCGCGCTCGACCACGAGCCGCGCATGCGCGCCGTGCTCACGCTGTTTGAAGGCGTGGCCACCGGCGCGGCCGACGGCTACGCCCGCATGACGGGTCAGCCCGCAGCCACCTTGCTGCACCTGGGCTGCGGCCTGGGTAACGGCCTGGCCAACCTGCACAACGCACGCAAGGGCCGGGTGCCCGTGGTCAACATCGTGGGCGACCACGCCACCCACCACGTCCAGTACGACGCGCAGTTGCAGTCCGATATCGAGACGGTGGCGCGCAACGTCTCGAAGTGGGTGCGCACCTCGTCATCGACGGCCGAGCTGGGCCAGGACGTGGCCGAGGCCGTGGCCACCGCACTGGGCGGCTCGGGCGGCGGCGGACAGGTTGCCACCCTGATCCTGCCGGCCGACGTGTCCTGGGGCGAAGGCGGCATGCCTGCGGCCATGCCCGCGCTGACGCCACCGCCAGTGGCCAGCGACGAGCTCATCGGCACCATCGCCCAGGCCATCCAGTCGGGCGCGAAGACCGCGCTGTTGATGGGTGCGAGGGCGCTGCGCGAGCCGGGCCTGATGGCGGCTTCGCGCATCGCGGTCAAGGCCGGGGTGCAGCTGTTCGCCGAGGTGTTTCCAACCCGCATCGAGCGCGGCGCGGGCCTGCCCCATGTCGAGCGCATCGCCTACCTGGCCGAGCTGGCATCGGTGCAGTTGCACGGCATCCAGCACCTGATCCTGGTCGATGCCAAGTCGCCGGTGTCCTTCTTCGCCTACCCGGGCAAGGCCAGCGACCTGGTGCCCGAAGGCTGCACCGTGCACGAGCTGGCTGGTCCATCACAGGACGCCGTGGGTGGCCTGCTCAAGCTGGCGCAAAAGCTGGGTGCCGACGCCGTGCAGCCCCTGCTTGAGACGGCGACCCGACCGGATCGCCCCAAAGGCAAGCTCACCGCCGAGAAGGTCTGCAAGGCCGTGGGCCACCTGCTGCCCGAGCGCGCCATCATCGTTGACGAGGCCCAGACCTCTGGCGTGATGCTGCCCCACTTCACCCGGGGCGCGCCGCGTCACGACGTGCTCACGCTGACGGGCGGCGCCATCGGCCAGGGCCTGCCCAACGCGGTGGGCGCGGCCATCGCCTGCCCCGACAGGCCGGTGCTGGCCCTGGTTGGCGACGGCTCGGCGATGTACACCATCCAGGCGCTGTGGACGATGGCGCGCGAGCGGCTCAACGTCACCACCGTCATCCTCAACAACAAGTCCTACGCCATCCTCAATGTGGAATTGCAGCGTGTGGGCGCCCAAGGCAAGGGAGACAAGGCCCGATCGCAGCTCGACCTGTCCAACCCCGGGCTGGACTTCGTGCAACTGGGCGCCAGCATGGGCGTGCACGCGGTGCGCGCCACCACCGCCGAAGAGTTCAGCACCGCGCTTGAAAATGCCTTGCGCTCGCCAGGCCCGCATCTCATCGAGGCCTTGGTGCCCAACGCCTTCTCGGGCCTGAAGCTGCGCCTGCTGCCGCATGTGCTGAGCTCGCTGGCCAGCCTGCCCCACCCGCTGGCCACACTCATCAAGCGCAAGGTGTCGCCTTGAGGTGATCGCGCCACAAGGTCAGGCGAGCAAACTGAGCCAACGCCCGCCCGCCGCCACGCTGTCGATCAGCGGGCAGGCCGGCTCGAACCGCAGGCGGTCGCCCCAGCCACCCAGGGCCGCACCGCCCAGGATGATGCTTTGCACAGGCTGGCTCAGGCGCGGCGCCAGGTCCATCTCGGCTTGCGCCGCCGACACGTAGCCTGCGTCGTCGTTCATCAGTTGCTGGCAGGCCTGGCTCAACTGCACGACGCCGGCATCGGGGTTGGCCACCATCTCACCGCCCGATGCCTCAACCGCCTGGACCCAGCGAAGGCGCGTGGGCCCGCCCAGTTGCAGCCCGCGCGCCAGGCGCGTCAGCATGGGCGCCCAGGCGCTGCCACCCGTCACGATGCCGAAAGGGCCCAGGGCATCGGCCTCACGCATGGCGGCTTCGGCCAGGCCCATCACCGGCACGCCGGTGGTTTCGCGCAAGGCCCACACACCCGGGTCGCCAAAGCAGGCCACCAGCACGGCGCGGGGCCGGCCATGCTGCTGCACATGCAGCTGCCAGGCGTCCAGCACCGCGTGCGCGGCCACCACGTAGCTGCTTTCGCTGGCGATGTAGTCCGACCCGAAAGGCGCGGTGGCGCCCATGAGCTGTAGGCCTTGGCCTGGTCCACCCAACTGTTCTCGCAACTGCGTGAGCAACTGCGCGGTCAAGGCCTGGCGCGTGTTCGGGTTGATGACCAACACATGGGGCATGGGTGGCGCTCCTGGAGGCTGGGCGCTCAACGCGCGGGCTTGGCCAGGGACTGCCACAGGTCGTCCTGTGCCAGCTCGGGCTGGTTGAAACACAGGCCTGCCTCGATGTGCGCCAGGTGCGCGGTCATCAGCTCGACCGCCTGGGCTGGGTCACCCTTGCCTTTGCCCTGAACGGCCGTGCGCAAGGCCGTGAGCAGGCCCCGGTGCTCTTCGCAGCGGCAGGCCTGCACCCAGCGCACGGGCGCGCTTTGGGGGGTGGCGCGGTGGCGCTCCACCGGCGCGTAGCTCATCAGGATCAGGCTGGTACGCGACACCAGCTTGCGCAAGAACTGCTCGAAGGTGCCATGGCCGGCCGCAGCGGCCAGCAACAGGTGGAACTGCCCCGAGTGGCGCAGCGCCATGGCGTGGTCGCCTGCCTGGCGGGCAGCCTCTTCGGCGTCGATGCAGGCGGCCAGCGCTTTCAGGTCAGCGGCCTTGGCGCGGGCGATGAAGCGGCGCACCAGCACAGCTTCGATCACGCTGCGTGCTTCGAACACCTCTCTGGCCTCGTCCACCGTGGGCTCGGCGATGCTCGCGCCCTTGTTGGGCAGGATGGTGACCACCTGCTCTTGCGCCAGGCGGATCAGCACCTGGCGGATGCGCGTGCGCGACACGCCAAAGGCCTGGCCCAGCTTGTCCTCGACGAGCTTGGTGCCCGGCAGCAGGCGCTGGTCCACGATGGCCTCGATCAGGCGCTGGTGGATGTCGTCGTCAGAGATGGACGCTGCCTGCGCCCAGTCCGCACCGGCCTCAGGTGCTTCTTTGGCCGTGGCTGGCGCGGCGGCAGAACGGGGCTTGCGGGGGGGGCGAGTCGACATGGCGTGGGTTCAAGGGTGGGCGGCGGCACGGCGGCGCATCAGGGCGGCGGCCACCAAGGCGAGCATGATGACGCACAGAGAGACCAGGGTCGTCATGCTGCCCAAAGC
>Ga0209066_10004427_pt1 | contig 15322 bp, 16 predicted proteins | sample All_14_2_FD_187198 | JGI IMG/M metagenome (GOLD analysis project Ga0209066, IMG submission 187198) | Freshwater microbial communities in response to fracking from Pennsylvania, USA - Allegheny Zone_MetaG_DW_15 (SPAdes) (version 2) ...
GGAAATCGTTGAGCAACTGCTCGCGCTCGGCGTCGCGGATCTTCTGCAGGATCACCTGCTTGGCGGCTTGCGCACCGATGCGGCCGATCGGCACCGATTCGACCGACTCTTCGAGGTAGTCGTCAACTTCGATGTCGGGGATCTGCTCGCGGGCTTCGAACAGCAGCGTCTCGGCTTCGGGCAGCTGCAGGCCGGCTTCGTCGGGCACCACATGCCAGCGGCGGAAGGTCTCGTAGACGCCGGTATCGCGGTCGATCGCCACGCGGATGTCGACCTCACCTTCGTAGAGCTTCTTCGTGGCCGAGGCCAGCGCCGCCTCCACGGCACCAAACACGACGTCGCGCTCGACGTTCTTCTCGCGCGAGATCGCATCCACCAGCATCAACAGTTCGCGGTTCATTCTTCGAGACCTCCGGGTTCCTGGGCGGCCGCATCAGCCGCCTCACGGCGTTTGCGTCCTTTGAAATCCAGCACAGGCACCAAGCGCGCCTCGCGAACCTCATCCAACGCAAACCCCAAAACTTTGTCTTCCTTGCCGTCCTGAAACACCAGCTCGAACTCGGCAACCGGTTCAGCGGCAGCTTCAGCGGCCACGACAGCCGACTCGCCCTGCGGCGCCACCTCGGCACGGCGCAATGCGCCGCGGAACTTCTTGCGCCCCATGAAGGGCAATCGCAGGGTCAGGTCGATCTCCGACCCGAGGAAGCGCTCGTAGTCGCCATGGCGGCGCAGCGGGCGGTCAAGGCCCGGCGACGACACTTCAAGGCGGCTGTAATCACACCCCTCCACCTCCAGCACATGCTGCAGTTGTCGGGTAACCAGTTCGCAATCTTCGACCAGGATGAACTCACCCGGGCCCGTGGCATAGGCCTGACCCGGCAGTCGGTCGATGTAAACCACGAGCAGGCCGCGGTTGCCACGCTCGCACTCCACCAGGTCGTATCCCAACCCGGCGACGGTCTTTTCAACGGCTTGTTGCCAGCTACTCATCGGTGAACGAACGAATGGCGCCCGGGGGCGCCACATCTCCTTCCAGAACCTGCATGAAGGCCTGCTTCACGATCAATTCACTCGAATTGATCAAAAAGATGGCGACCAAGCAAAAAAAATGGGCTGGATCTCTCCGCCCATTCAGCGTCTTTAGCGAAAGTCGAATTATGCCTCATCAAGGGCACCCCGGCAATGCGGGCACCACAAAGGTTGTCAGACAGCCTCACGGCACCCCGCCGCCGCCCCTTGCGGCCCTCTCGCAGCACCCCTGCCACCCCGTGCGAGAATTCGCGCCCTTTGAAGACATCCCCTGACGGAGCATCCATGGGCTTTCTCGCCGGCAAACGCCTGCTCATCACCGGACTGCTGTCCAACCGTTCCATCGCCTACGGCATCGCCAAGGCCTGCCACCGTGAAGGTGCCGAACTGGCCTTCAGCTACGTGGGCGAACGTTTCAAGGACCGGATCACCGAGTTTGCAGCCGAGTTCAACTCGACGTTGGTGTTCGACTGCGACGTTGGCAACGACGACCAGATCAACCAGCTCTTCACTGACCTGGGGACTGCCTGGCCTGAAGGCTTCGACGGCTTCGTGCATTCGATCGGCTTCGCGCCGCGCGACGCCATCGCAGGCGATTTCCTCGACGGCCTGACGCGCGAAAACTTCCGCATCGCCCACGACATCTCGGCTTATAGCTTCCCCGCCATGGCCAAGGCGGCACTGCCCAAGCTGCGCGAGGGCGCGTCGCTGCTGACGCTGTCGTACCTGGGTGCCGTGCGCTACGTGCCCAACTACAACACCATGGGCCTCGCCAAAGCCTCGCTGGAAGCCAGCGTGCGTTTCCTGGCGCAGAGCCTGGGGACCAAGGGCATGCGGGTCAACGGCATTTCGGCCGGCCCGATCAAGACGCTGGCCGCCTCGGGCATCAAGGATTTCGGCAAGCTGCTGGGCGAGTTCGCCGCCGTCACACCGATCCGCCGCAACATCACCATCGATGACGTGGGCAATGCGGCGGCCTTCCTGCTGTCCGATCTGTCGTCGGGTGTCAGTGCCGAGATCCTGTATGTCGACGGCGGCTTCAGCCACATGGGCGTTGGCTCCCGCAACGGCCAGGAGTGAGCTGACGGCCTCGCAGACAAAGCACTGCCCGCCCATGACCACCTCAGCCGCGCCCTACCCCCGCCTGCTGGCCGACGTGGGCGGCACCAACGCACGATTCGCTTGGCTCGCGGCCGACGGTGCCCCCATTGGCCAGGTGCAGGTGCTGCCCTGCGCGCAACACGCCAGCTTGGCCGACGCCGTGCGCCACTACCTGACGCTGGAAGGGCTGCCCCCGCCACGGTCAATGGCCATGGGCATCGCCACCCCGGTGGTGGGCGATCTGGTGCGCATGACCAATCACCATTGGTCCTTCTCGCAACAGGCCCTGCAGGCCGAGCTGGGCCTGGACCTGCTGCTGGTGCTGAACGACTTCACCGCCCTGGCCCTGGCCCTGCCCTCGCTGCCGGCCAGCCAGTTGCGCCAGATCGGCGGCGGCGCGCCGCTGGCCGATCGCCCCAAGGCCCTGCTCGGCCCGGGCACCGGGCTGGGTGTCTCCGGCCTGGTGCCAGCGCCGAGCGGCTGGATCCCGCTGGCTGGCGAGGGCGGCCACATCACATTAGCCGCCCACGATGATCGGGAGGAAGCCCTGATCCGCCACCTGCGCCAGCGCTACGGCCATGTCTCGGCCGAGCGGGCCCTGTGCGGTGCGGGCCTGGTGGCGCTTTACGAGGCCGTGTGCAGCGTCGACGGGCGAGAGGCAGACACCTTGCTGCCGTCCGACGTGTCCGCACGCTGCCTGGCAGGCACCGACGCCGCCTGCGCCGAAGCCTTGTCGCACTTCTGCGCCCTGCTCGGCAGCGTCGCGGGCGACTTGGCGCTGACCTTGGGCGCCCACGGCGGCGTCTACATCGGCGGCGGCATTGCCCCGCGGTTGGGCGACTACCTCGCCACCAGCCGGCTACGTGAACGCTTCGAGGACAAGGGCCGCTTCCAGACCTACCTGGCGTCCATTCCGCTGCTGGTCATCGATGCCAGCATCTCCCCTGCACTCGACGGCGCAGCGCGCGCGCTACAGCAAGCCTCAATCTGAGGGCTCGGCACGTGTCACCCGCGCAAAAGACCCACGACCAGGACGGGGCGGCCGCACAATGCATGTAACGGGGCCGGCACGATGTTTAGCCGACACGCATTTGCCAGCACCTGCATGCCTGCCCCTCCCAAGCGCTGAGGAGACGAGACGATGATTGGGTATGTGACGCTTGGCACCAATGACCTCGAACGCTCCGCTGCGTTCTACGATCAACTGCTGGCCCCGCTGGGTGCCCGGCGCACGGTGGAAGGCGAGCGCTTCATTGCCTGGGGCACCAGCCGCACCGCCTCCAGCCTGGGCGTGATCAAGCCTTACGACGGCCTGCCGGCCTTGCGCGGCAACGGCACGATGGTGGCCCTCACCGCCGCCTCGCCCGCCCAGGTGGACGAGCTCTACAAGATCGCCCTCAGCCTGGGCGCCAGCGACGAAGGCGCCCCCGGCCCACGCGGCCCGCACTTCTACGCCGCCTACTTCCGCGACCTGGATGGCAACAAGCTGAACTTCTTCTGCTACGCCTGAGCCCCTGGCTGCATGGCCCTGCGGCCCCACCGCGCGCAGGCGCTTCCTACAATGCCGAGGTGAGCTTTCTGAATGTTGATCTGCACTGCCATTCCCGCGTCTCTGATGGCACCCTTGAACCGGAAGCGCTGGCAGCGCGGGCCCATGCCAACGGGGTCGACCTCTGGTCACTGACCGATCATGACGAGATCGGCGGGCAGCACCGTGCCCGCGCCGCGGCCCGGCAACTGGGCCTGGCCTACCTTTGCGGGGTCGAGATCTCGGTCACCTTCGCCGGCGAGACCGTGCACATCGTCGGCCTGGGCTTCGACCCCGACGACACTGCGCTTCAAGCCGGCTTGGCCAGCACCCGAGGCGGCCGCGAGCGCCGTGCCCGAGACATGGGCGACGACCTGGCGCGCGTCGGCATCGCTGGCGCCTACGAAGGCGCGCTCAAGTACGTGGGCAACCCCGAGCTGATCTCGCGCACCCATTTCGCGCGCCACCTGGTCGAGCAAAAAGTGTGCAGCGACACGGGCGAAGTCTTCCGCCGCTACCTCACCGAAGGCAAACCCGGCTTCGTGCCACACCGCTGGGCCGCACTGGGCGATGCCGTGCGCTGGATCCGCGAGGCCGGGGGCATGGCGGTCATCGCCCACCCGGGCCGCTACCGCTTCACCGCCACCGAGGAATACGCGCTGTTCAGCGAATTCAAGCAGCATGGCGGCGAAGGGGTGGAGGTGATCACTGGCAGCCACGGCCAAGCGGACTACAAAAAATACGCCGACATGGCGCGCGAATTCGACCTGGCTGCCTCCCGCGGCAGCGACTTCCACTCGCCCGAGGAAAGCCGCATCAACCTCGGGCAGCTGCCCTATCTGCCCGGCCAGTTGCGCCCGGTGTGGGAGCTGCTCGCCGAGCGCATCCACCAGGCCTAACCGCCTCAGCCCGCCGCCATGGCCCAGTACTTCGAAGTCCACCCCGACAACCCGCAGCCCCGCCTGCTCAAGCAAGCTGCGCAGATCCTGCGTGACGGCGGCATCGCCGCCATCCCCACCGATTCAAGCTATGCCTTGGTCTGCCACGTGGACGACAAGCCGGCGGCCGAGCGGCTGCGGCGCATCCGCGGCGTGGACGACAAGCACCACCTCACCCTGCTTTGCCGCGACCTGAGCGAACTCGCCGCCTACGCCAAGGTGGACAACACCCAGTACCGCCTGCTCAAGCGCGGCACGCCCGGCCCCTACACGTTCATCCTCGAAGCCACCAAGGAAGTGCCGCGCCGGGTGTCGCACCCCTCGCGCCGCACCATCGGCCTGCGCGTGCCCGACCACGCCGTGACGCAGGCCCTGCTGGCCTCGCTGGGCCAGGTGCTGCTGGGCACGACGCTGATCCCGCCCGGCGAGACCGACGCGCTGAATGACCCGCACGAGATCCGCGACCGCTTCGAGCACCAGCTTCAGCTCGTGCTGGATGCGGGTGCCTGCCCGATGCAGCCCAGCACGGTGGTCGATCTCACCGGTGACTCGCCGGTGCTCGTGCGCGAAGGCTGTGGCGACCCAGCCCGGCTGGGGCTCTGAGCGCGCCTCAGCGCACGGCACCCAGCGCCGCAGCTACGCGCTGGGGATCAAACCCCAGCTGCACCTGATCGCGCACCAGCACGGTGGGCGTGCCGCGCGCACCGGTGGCTTCAAATCGTTGACGGCAGGCCGTGTCATGCTCGATGAAGCACTCGTTGAACGGGATGTCGTGCCGTGTCAGCCAGGCACGCGCCCGGTCGCAATAGCTGCAGGTCTGCGACGACAGCAGTTGCAGGTCACCCGGCCGGGCCTGCCCTTGCACCGCCTGCACCCACGTCTGTTGATCGCGCTCGCGCAGCCAGGTCGATGCGCCCCAGGCCAACCCCACGACCAACAGCAGCGACCCCAGGCCGTTGGCACGTCGCAGCTTGTCAAACATGGTGAGGCGCAAGGGCTCAGTGCCGGTGTCGGCTGTGCTTGGCGGTGTGGGCCGCCGCGGCAGCCGGCGCCGCCGGCCTCTTGCCCTGGCCGATCTTGCTTTCGGTGCCCGCCAGCAGCTTGCTGATGTTGCTGCTGTGGCGCCAAAGCAGCAGGCCAGCCATCACGATCAGGGCCAGTGTGACCATCGACGGCCGCCAGATCAACGCGTGATAGAACGGCGCGAACACCGCCGCCACCAACGCAGCCAGCGACGAGTAGCGGAAGAAGTAGGCGATCAGCAGCCAGGTCACCAGCGTGGCCAGGCCAAGCCAGGGGCTCAGCCCCAGCAGCACGCCCGCCGCGGTGGCCACGCCCTTGCCACCTTGGAAGCGAAAGAACACCGGCCACACATGCCCGGCAAACGCCGCCAGGCCCACCCAAGCCGCCGCCTGCTCATCCAGCCCATACGGCTCGCCGAACTGCATCACCAGTGCCACCGGCACAAGGCCCTTCACGGCATCCAGCAGCAGGGTGAGTGCCGCAGCCTTCTTGTTGCCTGAGCGCAGCACATTGGTGGCACCCGGGTTGCCCGAGCCATAGCCGCGGGGATCATCGAGCCCCATCACGCGGCTGACGATCACTGCGAAAGACAACGAACCAATCAGATAGGCCAGCAACAGGGCCAGCGCAAGGGTCACAAGCGTCATGTCAGTACCGCCCGGCTGCCCAAAGGAAATGACGCGCCCGTTGGGGGCAGCGAAAGAAGTGAGCTTGGGGTCGTTTCATTTCAATCAAGGACAAACAGAACCGACCGGCAGTTTACGTGCGTACGACCGCGCCCCTGCCAGGGGTCTGCCCCGAGAAACCTGTCAGCTGGCGCCACCTCGCGCCGGGTCAAGCGCCCTCGGCACCCGCAGCCTGCACCGGCCTGGCATCGAGCAGGCGGATCAGCACCTCAGGCGCGATGCCCACCAGGTAGCCCCGCCGCCCGCCGTTGATGATGATGCGCGGCAGCGCCAGGATGGTCGACTCCACAAACACCGGCATGGCCTTGCGCAGCCCGAACGGTGAGGTGCCGCCCACCTGGTAGCCGCTGTGGCGCTGCGCCACCTCGGGCTTGCAGGGCTCGATGCGCTTGGCCCCTACTTGCCGCGCCAGGTTCTTGGTGCTCACCTGGCAGTCGCCATGCATCAGCACAATCAACGGCCGGGCGTCCTGGTCCTGCATCACCAGGGTCTTGATGACCTCACGCTCGGGCACCCCGAGCTGGCGCGCCGATTCGGCCGTGCCGCCATGATCGACATAGTCGTACACATGCTCGGTGAACGCCACGCCCTGCTCACGCAACCACTGCGTGGCCGGCGTCTCGCTGACATGGGCCTGCTGCTTCTTCTTCATCGCCGCATGAGCCCCGCCATTCACTGCGCCGGATCGCGCAGCTGCCAACGGATCTCATCGATGCGCGCCAGCAACTCGGGCGACAGCGTGGTGCCCCAGGCGTCGAGGTCGTCATCCAGTTGGGCCATCGTCGTCACGCCGATGATGGTGCTGGCCACGCGCCAGTTGGTGTAGCACCAGGCCAGCGCCATGCGGGTGGGCGTGAGGCCGGCCTCGCGGGCCAGCGCGTTGTAGCGCCGAGCCGCTGCAAGTGATTCAGCCCGGCCCCAGCGCTGCTTGCGCATTGACTCGAACAGCGACATGCGCCCCGCATCACCGGCGGCCTCGAACCCGGTGTCGTCGTACTTGCCGGTGAGCAGGCCGAAGCCCAGCGGCGAATAGGCCAGCAGCGACACCTGGTGGTGGTGCATCGCCTCGTCCAGCCCGTTGTCCAGCACCCGGTTGATCAGGCAATACGGGTTCTGCACCGTGGCCACACGCGGCAGGCCGGCCTGCTGCGCCGCGTGCACAAACTCGGCCACACCGTAGGCCGTCTCGTTGGAAAGCCCCACATGCCGCACCTTGCCGGCCTGCACCAGCCGGTCCATGGCTTCGAGCTGGGCTTCCACCGAAGTCACGGGCACGGCCTTGGCGGGATCGAAGTACAGCCCGCCGAACGCCGGTACATGGCGCGCCGGCCAATGGATCTGGTAGAGGTCGATCGCCTCGGTCTGCAGGCGGCGTAGGCTGTCTTCGCAGGCCTGGATGATGTCCTGCGGGCGCAGCTCGGCACTGCCACCGCGGATCCAGTCCATCCCACGCGACGGCCCGGCCACCTTGGTGGCCAGCACCACGCGCTCGCGCGCACCGGGGTTGCTGGCGAACCAGCGGCCGATGATGGTTTCGGTGGCGCCGTAGGTTTCGCGGCGCGCTGGCACCGCGTACATCTCGGCGGTATCGATGAACTTAACGCCGCGATCGAAAGCGCGACTGAGCAGCGCGTGAGCGTCTGCTTCGTTGACCTGCTGGCCAAAGGTCATCGTGCCCAAGCACGCGGGCGTGACCCGAAGATCACTTTGGCCGAGGGGGATGAGTTCCATGCTGCGGGGTTCCTTGCGGAGTTCCTTGACTACCGAGCCGGCAGCGTAACCGATGGCCGCCCTGCCCGCAGCAGGACCAGGCTTACCAGCTCACCTCGTTCTCCGGCGTCGCGCCGATCTTGTGGATCGACAAGTCCGCGCCGTCGAACTCTTCTTCCTGGCTCAACCGCAAGCCCACCAGCAGACGCAGGACGCCATACACCGCGAACCCGCCCGCCAAGGCCCAGACGACGGCCAACAACGTGCCCAACACCTGCGACATCAGGCTCACGCCACCCAGCCCACCCAAGCTCGCGCTACCAAAAATGCCCGCGGCAATGCCACCCCAGGTGCCGCACAGGCCGTGCAATGGCCACACGCCCAGCACGTCGTCGATCTTCCAGCGGTTCTGCGTCAGCGTGAACAGGCGAACGAAGATCGCGCCGGCCACCGCGCCGGTGATCAGGGCTCCCACCGGGTGCATCAGGTCGGAGCCGGCGCACACCGCCACCAGGCCGGCCAGCGGGCCGTTGTAGGCGAAGCCGGGGTCGTTGCGCCCCATCAGCGTGGCGGCCAGCGTGCCGCCCACCATGGCCATCAGCGAATTCACCGCCACCAGGCCGGAGACTTTGTCGAGCGTCTGCGCACTCATCACGTTGAAGCCAAACCAGCCCACCGCCAGCACCCAGGCGCCCAGCGCCAGGAAGGGGATGTTCGACGGCGGATGGGCGCTCATCACCGAGCGGCCGCTGCTGTCGCGGCGGTAGCGGTTGCGCCGCGGCCCCAGCAGCAGCACGGCAGCCAGCGCCACCCAGCCGCCCAGGGCATGCACCACCACGCTGCCGGCGAAATCATGAAAGGGCTGGCCGAAGTGGGCGACCAGCCAGTCCTGCACCCCGAAGCGCTGGTTCCAGGCCACGCCTTCGAACAGCGGGTAGATCACGCCCACGATCACGGCCGTGGCGATCAGCTGCGGCCCGAAGCGCGCCCGCTCGGCAATCCCGCCCGAGACAATGGCCGGGATGGCTGCTGCGAACGTGAGCAGGAAGAAGAACTTCACCAGCTCATAGCCCTGGCGCACCATCAGGTGCTCGGCCCCTGCCAGAAAGCTCACGCCGTAGGCGATCGTGTAGCCCACAAAGAAGTAGGCGATGGTGGACACCGCAAAGTCGACCAATATCTTCACCAGCGCGTTCACCTGATTCTTCTTGCGCACGGTCCCCAGTTCGAGGAAGGCAAAGCCCGCGTGCATGGCCAGCACCATGATGGCGCCGAGCAAGATGAAGAGCACGTCTGCGCCCTGCTTGAAGTTCTCCATGTCGATCCTTGTGACGCTCTTGACCGACGGTCCTGGCCGGCGGATGGCCCGGTCATCGGGCACCATGCGCCAATAACGAGCCAGACGCACCAGTCAGCAACTTTTATTCCAACATTGGTGCAACCTGGCGCAACAACATCGGGCCGAAATCGCACACAAATGGCGCCATGTCGCGCCTCACATCGGTGCCAATGCACCATATTGATCTTTCGAGGGGTCTCGTTCAAGCCGGTAGAATGACGGCATGCCGGCGCAGACCAGTCTCCGCGCTGCCGTCGATTCAGACACCCCCAACCGCCTGGCTTGCTGACTGGTGCCTTCGCTCCCGCGAGGGTTGAAAAGCCGGTCCACCGCCCCGTCCGGGCGCACCAACTCACTCCATGACTTTTGACGATCTGGGCCTGGCCCAGCCGATCCTTCGTGCCGTGCACGAAGAGGGCTACACCATCCCAACCCCCATCCAGCAACAAGCCATCCCCGCCGTGCTCGCTGGCGGCGACTTGCTCGCCGGCGCCCAGACCGGCACCGGCAAAACCGCCGGCTTCACCCTGCCGCTGCTGCACCTGCTCAGCAGCGCCGCGGCCACCAAGGACAAACGCGGCGGCATCGCCATCCGCGCCCTCATCCTCACGCCCACCCGCGAGCTGGCAGCGCAGGTGGAAGAAAGCGTGCGCACCTACGGCAAGTACCTCAAGCTCAGCAGCATGGTGATGTTTGGCGGCGTGGGCATGCAGCCGCAGATCGACCGCCTGCGCAAGGGTGTCGACATCCTGGTGGCCACCCCCGGCCGCCTGCTCGACCACCACGGCCAACGCACGCTCGACCTGTCGAACGTCGAATTCTTCGTGCTCGACGAAGCCGACCGCATGCTCGACATGGGCTTCATCCACGACATCAAGAAGGTGCTCGCGGTGCTGCCCCAGAAGCGCCAGAACCTACTGTTCTCGGCCACCTTCAGCGACGAGATCAAGACGCTGGCCGACAAGCTGCTGAACGCGCCCAAGGTCATCGAGGTGGCCCGCCGCAATGCCACGGCCGACACCATCGCCCAGCGCGTCATCCTGACCGGCCGCGAGCAGAAGAAAGACCTGCTGGCCCACCTGATCAAGTCGCAGGACTGGCACCAGGTATTGGTCTTCACCCGCATGAAGCACGGCGCCAACCGCCTGGCCGAATTCCTGGAGAAGAGCGACATCACCGCGATGGCGATCCACGGCAACAAGAGTCAGGGCGCACGCACCCGGGCGCTGGCCGAGTTCAAGAGCGGCCAGCTGCAGGTGCTGGTGGCCACCGACATCGCCGCCCGCGGCATCGACATCGAAGAGCTGCCGCACGTCGTCAACTTCGAGCTACCCAACGTGCCCGAAGACTATGTGCACCGCATCGGCCGCACCGGCCGGGCTGGCGCACAGGGCGAGGCGCTGTCGCTGGTGTGTGCCGATGAAAACGCCTTCCTGGCCGACATCGAAAAGCTCATCAAGCGCCAGTTGCCGCGTGACACCGTGCCCGGCTTCGAGGCCCCGGCCAATGAGGTGGCGCAGCCCATCCTGTTGGGCCGCCGAACGCTCAATGGCAACGGTGGTCGCCCTGGTGGTGGTGGTGGCCGGCCGGGCGGTGGCAATGGTGGCGGGCGCGGTGGCGATCGTCCCCGCCAAGGCACCGGTGGTGCCGGCGGCGGCGGTGGGGATCGCCCGCGCCAAAACGCTGGCGGCGGTGGCCGCGGCCCGCAGGGCGCAGCACCGAGCAACGGCCCCAGCCGCGGTGGACGTGACGCCCGCGGCGGTACCGGCAGCGGCGGCGGCCGCGGCCCGCAAGGTGGCGGCCCCCGTGGTGGTGGCGGTGGTTCAGCCCCCCGCAGCGGCGGCGGCACCAAGCCGCGCTGACCGCAGCCGGCAGGCGGCTGAACACCGCTTGCCTTGCATCAAGCCCGCCCTGCTTGCGGGCTGATGCCGCTGGCGTGAGGTGCACACCGCTGGCATGCTGGCGTCGACCCAGCAACCGGGTGTTCACATGCACATCAGCTTCCTCGGCGCAGCCGACGGCGTGACCGGCTCACGCCACCTCGTCGATCTCGCCGGTCAACGCCTGCTGCTCGACTGCGGCATGTTCCAGGGCTTCAAGCTCTGGCGCGAGCGCAACTGGCAACCCTTTCCCGAGGCGCCGTCCAGCATCGACGCCGTGCTGCTCAGCCACGCGCACCTCGATCACAGCGGCTGGCTGCCCTGCCTGGTGCGCGACGGCTTTCGAGGCCCCATCTACTGCAGCCCCGGCACGCGCGACTTGGCCGAGTTGCTGTTGCTCGATGCCGCCCGGCTGCAGGAAGAAGACGCGCGACGAGCCAATCGTGGCGGCTTCTCGAAACACGCCCCCGCCCTGCCACTGTTCACCACCCGCGATGCGCAGCGCGCCATCACGCGGCTCACGCCCGTGCCCACCGGCCGGCCACTCAAGCTGGACGGCGGGGGGCAGGCCATCTTCACGCCGGCGGGCCATCTGCTGGGGGCCTGCAGCATCACGCTGCGCAGCGGCGATGAGAGCCTGCTGTATTCAGGCGACCTGGGGCGCGACGACGATCTGCTGATGCCACCACCCGCCAGCGTGCCCGCCGCCGACACCGTGCTGGTCGAAAGCACCTATGGCGACCGCCTGCATCCCGAAGAAGACATGCAGCGCCGCCTGGGCGAACTCATCCGTCACACCATCAAGCGCGGCGGCAAGGTGCTGCTGCCCACCTTCGCCGTGGGCCGCGCGCAGGCGTTGATGCTGGTGCTGCAGCGCCTGCGCGCAGCCGGCGACATCCCGCCCGACCTGCCGATCTACCTGGACAGCCCAATGGCGCAGCAAGCCACGACGCTGTACCTGAAACACCGCAAACTGCTGCGCATCAGCGCGGCCGAGGCCCGCACGCTGTGCGACGGCGTCACCGCGGTCGCCACGCCCAAGGAGTCGGAGGCATTGGTGGCCCGGCGCTGGCCGGCCGTGATCCTGTCAGCCAGCGGCATGGCCACCGGCGGGCGGGTGCTGCATCACCTCAGCGCCCTGGCGCCCCACCCGCGCAACACCATCGTGTTCCCGGGCTTCCAGGTGCCCGGCAGCCGCGGCGCCAAACTCGTGGCCGGTGCGCCAGATGTCAAGATCTTCGGCCGCTTTGTGGCCGTGAAAGCCGAGGTGCATCATCTCGAAGGCTTTTCAGGCCATGCCGACCGCAGCGGATTGATGCACTGGCTCAAAGCCCTGCCACAGGCGCCGCGACGCGTGTTTGTCGTCCATGGCGACCCGGCCGCCGCAGACAGCCTGCGCAGCCGCATTGGGGATGAGCTGAACTGGTCGGTCAGCGTGCCGGGGCACGGCAGCCGGGTCGATTGCTGATCAAGGCTGCGAGCCGTCGTTGCGACGGCGATTTGGCAATGCCTTGGTGGGTGCGCCTCTGGCACGAGGCGCGTTGCCATGCGCCACAGCACCCTTGCCAGGCTTGCCCGCCTTAGCGCCTGGTGACCCCTTGTTGGTCGGGCTCGCTTTCGCCGATTTTCCCGTTCGAGCGGATGGAGCCGCTTTGGCCTCTTGGGCATGCCGTACCACCGCCTTGACCGTGCGCTGGTGGCCACGCCCCTTGGCCGGCTCGGCTTCTTTCGCAGCCGTGGCGAGTTTGGGCGCAGGCGGATCAGGGCGCAGAGGCGGCTCGCGCACCAGCCGCCGGTCTTCAGCAACCGTCCCCTCGGCAGGCTTGGTAGGCCGACCTGAGTGCGCCGACTTGGCGGCCGCGGATTTGCCGACCGCTGACTGCCCTGCCCGCCCCGCCGATTTGGCCGGCGGCGCAGCCACCTCGTTGCCCTGCCGCGCAGCAGGCAGGCCATGCGCGGCCAATGCAGGTGCCACCGGCGCCGCCTCCACCGCAGCCGCACGCGCTGGCGCAGCAGGTTGCGCTGGCTGGGCCGGGGTCGGTACGGCCACACGGGGTGCGGCAGGGGCGGCCGGCGCCACCACCGCCGGAGCCCGAGGCCGCTGCACCGCCGGACCGGAGTCTGGCGCCAATGGCAGGGGCAGCGGCGCAGGCGTGGTGGTCACGCGCGAGCTGCCCGGTGGCGCATTCGAGCCGGCCTGAGCCCAGGCCGCCGCTCCGCCCAGGGCCAGCGACAGCACCATCACCCAATGCAGCTCATTCATTGTTGCCACCGCTCCGCCTACCTTGCTTTGTCTCATTGAACGCCTTCGTCTCATCATCGAACCGACCTATGCCCCTATGGGCACAGCGCGGCATCAATCGAAACGCCCCTGCCGCAGCCACTTCGTCGCCACCCACTTTTCACCCGCCACCACCGGGGCGCCGCCGTGCAAGGTTCGGGTGTGCGGATGAGGCTGGGCATAGCTGAAAAACACCGCATAGCCACGCTGCGCAGCCACCTCCAGCTGCACATCGGGGAACACCGTGGCGCCGCCCTGCTCGGGTGTGTTCAGGTACATCACCACCGTGGCCACACGTTGGCCACCGCGCTTGAGGATGGCGGGTGTGCCTGGCTGCTCGGGGTCGAAATAGTCGTAATGCGGCTTGTACTCGGCACCCGGCCGGTAGCGCAACACCTGCAAGCCCTCGCCGTTCTCCACCGGCCAGCGGGTGAAAGCGGCCAGGCGCGCCTCGATGCGGGCGATCAGGGGCGATTCGCCGCGGCTGAAAAACATACCCTCGCTGGTGCGCGCCGCGTTGACCTCGCTGCCGCCGGTGCCCACGTCCACTGTCTCGGAGCGGGCCAGGCGCTGCCGGGCCGCGGCCATCATCTCGTCGCATTCAGCATCACTCAAGAAGCCGGCCACCACCACCACCCGCGGGTCGCGCAGCGTCATCACCACCCGCGCGGAGCCGTCAGGCAGCGGCAGGCACGCAGGTGAGCTCTCCAGCGCGGGCTCGGGCAACAGGCCTGCCGCCTGGGCCTGCGAGGAGAGGAACTCATCCAACGTCGCTTCCACAGTGTCGATGGCCACAGCCTCGTCCCAACCGCTGGCCTTCATCGCGCTCAGCACCGACTCGGGACTGTGGCCGGCACGGGCCTGATCGAGGATCCATTGACGCAGTTCCGGCGTGGCCTGCTGCTGGCTCATCACGCGCTCCTCACCCCGTGGTACGACGGCGAAACACCCAGCGCTGCGGCTGCGACGCCTCGGGCGCAAACGCATAGCCCTCGGCATCAAACCCCTTCAACTGCTCGGCCTGCGTCGCCCGTTGCTCGATCACGTAGCGTGCCATCAGGCCGCGGGCCCGCTTGGCAAAGAAGCTGACGATCTTCCACTGCCCGGCCTTCCATTCCTCGAACACGCATTCCAGCACCGGCACCTTCAGGGCCTTTGGGGCCACCGCCTTGAAGTACTCCTGCGAGGCCAGGTTGACGATCAGCGGCGCCGGGTCCTTGCGCAGGCGCCGGTTCAGCTCCTGCGACAGGGTGTCGCCCCAGAAGGCATAGAGGTCCTTGCCATGGGCATTGGGCAGGCGGGTACCCATCTCCAGCCGATAGGGCTGCAGCGCATCGAGCGGCCGCAGCAGCCCGTACAGGCCCGAGAGAATGCCCAGGTGCTCCTGCGCCCAATCGAAGTCGTCCTCGGCCAGGCTCTTGGCATCGAGCCCGTCGTACACATCGCCGGCAAAGGCCAGCACGGCGGCCTTGCTGTTCTTGCGCGTGTGCCGCATCGACCAGGCGCCATAGCGCCCCACGTTGAGGGCCGCCAGGTTGTCGGACAGGTCCATCAACTGAGCCACCTGGGCTGGCGAGTAACCACGCATCAGATCGATCAGTTCGGCCGCGCGGGCAGTGAAAGGCGGGGCCCCACGGGCCGCCACATGACCGGGGCTGTCGTAGTCGAGGGTCTTGGCAGGAGAGAGCAGCAGCAGCATGGATCGTTGTGGGATGACGCAGGGAGTCGCAGTGATTATCCTGTGCGCCCGGCCTGCGGTGGCCGCGCTATCGACCATCCCCGACCATCCGACTTGACCGTCATCGTC
>Ga0209066_10004429_pt1 | contig 15320 bp, 2 predicted proteins | sample All_14_2_FD_187198 | JGI IMG/M metagenome (GOLD analysis project Ga0209066, IMG submission 187198) | Freshwater microbial communities in response to fracking from Pennsylvania, USA - Allegheny Zone_MetaG_DW_15 (SPAdes) (version 2) ...
GCGCTGATCGGTGGTGATGACCTCTATGGTCTCTGTACGCCTAGTCATACTCACAGTCCTATTCCTATCCGTAAGATAAGCGATAGTCCGTGTCCGGTGAATCAGGGGGCCGTCTCACGTGAAGGCCACACGCACGGTATCAGGGCCAGCGTGTCCACGGTATCGCCGCGATACCGTGAAGCTGAGGCATCACAAAAGGAGATGGCCTGATGCAGCGGCAGAGGGGCAAGCAAGTCCCTCAAGCGCTTGCTGAAACCCATTCCACAAAAGCTTCAAGTTAGGGGGATGCGCCCATTCTTGTACCGACTTCACGGCAAAGGCACTGTACGCAGTGCGCCATTCAAAGTAGCATTCCTCCACTACCCATGCAGTAGATGCATAAAATCAGGAGAACGGTAGTTTTGTGCCAGGGCAGACATACTGACCTTGCAAGACTCGTTCGGCGCGTGTGCGTGAAGCGAGCAATGCTCGCTGTCGGGGGGCAGGAGTAGTGCACAAAGAGTCATTCATGCCCTCGGCGCAGGGCAGTCCACCTGCTGCGTCTGAGAGCAGTGGGGGCCATTCGAGCAGCAAGAGTCTGACAGACAACTTCCTGCTTGCGTCTCCCAGCCTGTCATTACCCAAGGGTGGTGATGCTGTCCACGGCATTGGTGAAAAGTTCGCGGCCAACTCGGTCACGGGCACCGGGTCGATGTCTGTGCTGATTGCCTTGTCACCTGGCTGGTCAGGGATTGGCCCGCAACTTGCACTGAGCTGGTACTCTGGCCAAGGCGCATTTGGCCTGGGCTGGAACCTGCCCCTACCCAGCATCACCAGGAAAACCGACAAAGGCTTACTCCGATATCTTGACTAGGGTGAGTATGACGTATTTTTGCTTTCAGGCGCAGAGGATCTTCCCCCGTTTCTCGACGACCAAGGCTAGCACGTGGTCGCAACAGTGCAACCGTACAAGAAGTAACTACCGCGTCTGAGAGGTCCCTCAGAAGTTACTGGTGGACAAATTTTGGTGATTCGAGACATTAACCACTTTGGATTCTTTAACTTTCCCATAGTCAGGATCAACAGCATGCCAAGAGTCACTATCTTCAATCGTCTGGGCGAATTGCTTTCCTACAAGATGAATGTAGGCACAACGGGCGTGGGACCTGGACGCGTCATACCAAGCGGCGGCTCCGACGGACCGCACGGAGACTACGCAGCAGGAACGAAGCTCACAGTGTGGTGGAGACGAGGAGACGTTGAGGTCAAAACCTGCGACGCACCGGGATGCAACGGAAGGCAGTTTCAAGTGAACGACACCAATGTCGGCGTCTACCTGGGAGAAGACGGTAGCTTCAAGGAACAAGAAACTGGCACGTGATGCCGTGCGGCTCTGCTTGCGCTCGCTTCTCAGCCGCAGCACGGGTGCGCGCGCCCTCATCTAAATTGGGGATGAGGGAAACACGGCACCCCTCAAGAATCCCCACACCGCAAGACGGCCAAAAGGCGAGTCCGGCCTTCGACGGACAAGGAGTGATGGATGCAAAGTCAAGTCCTGCTATGGGAAAGCGGCGCTGCGGGCGCGAGCACGTCGATCGTGCTGTCGTCGAACACCGCTTTACCCTCACCTGCCGGCACGAAGGACGAAGATGATGTATTCCGTGCGACGCGGGTCCGCATCAGCGGCCCTGACGTACTTGCCGAACTGCAGGTCTCACCAGCAGTCAAGATCCCGACTCGCCTGCTCAAGCAGATTGGCGCGGACACGTGGCGATGTCTGACACCGACCGAGATCGGCGAAGCTGGCGCAACGGAGCTCGTGCGTGCGCTGCAATCGCTCAAGGAAAGTTGTCGCGCCGAGCTGGAAAAGCCACGCACGTTGACCGTGGACCACGCACAGGGCCACAGCTTCTTCGGAGTGTCATCCCATGGCAACGCCCATCTGCAGGCCTCGTTGCAACTGTCGGGCAGCCTGCTCGATTTCCCGGCCATCCCTGAAGGCACGAGCTTGCTGCGCGCAAGCGCCTCGGCCAACCTGCAACTGAGCGGCAACTGGTCTCTTGGTGCGGAACAGCACGTCGCCACCGCCAGCGGTCAACTCACACTCGAGGTCGCAGTGGTGAGCCGGGCGCAGCCCATCGATGCCCTCGTTTCCTTCGATGTGCCGAACTTCCCCGGCTTCGACCTGAAGTTGCCCCGCTTCGGGTTCGGCGCCTTGAACTTCGATGGCATCGACATCCCATTCCAGGATCTGTTGCCATCAATCACGGCATTGAACGCCCTGCCGTTTGGAACAGCGTTGACGTTCGCATGGCAACAACGTCCGATCCTGTCGCTGGCGGTTGTCCACGGGGCCCTCACCTTGGCCACGACCGCACCCGGTCGCGGTGACCTGATGCACGCTGGCGCCCCTGTGCTCACGGTCTCGAACCTGGCGTTGCAAGGCACGGACACGGTGCAAGTGACCGCTGCGATCGAAATTCCAAAGAAAAGCCTGAGCTGCCAGATCCCGCTCTTCGAGGAGGGGCCATTCGCCGTTGCGCCCGGCGAGGTGCTGGTGCAACTGGCCCCCTCGCCGCTCGCCGCCGGCAAGCCACTCTCGCTCGACATCGGCCTGCAGTTCGAGCGCATCGTCATCGCTTCGCGCAACGACCCGTCATTGGTGCTTGCCTTCAGGCTGCATCTGGCTGTCGCGCTTGGCGACCAGGGCGTTCAGACGCGGGTCACGGCATTCGAGATCCTCGAGCCCTCCGCCATCGAACTGCTGCAGTACCTGGCCGAGGCGGCCAAGGAGTTGAGCGGGCCGGACCTGCGGTTCGTGCTGGCCCTTCCGCGCTTTCCCGTGCCGAATGTCAACCTAGCACCCGTGTTGAAACGGATCGGCGACATGCTCGCCGCCGCTGCGCGATGGCTGGCCGAAAGGATCGCCGACACGGGACGCCTCCTGGCTGGGCTTGCCGAAGCCATCGCGCATTGCCTGAAAGCGCTCTACGACGCCATCTCGAAGGTCCAGGCACCTGGCGTACTGGACCATGTGGCCATCGAAGTCCGCCTCGATCCGCGCAGTTGGCGATTGCGGCAGATCGTCATCATGTCGGCTCCAGGGCATCCCACCACCGCAGACAAGTTCGAAGCGTCGGCGGTCGGTTTCACCCTGTCCTGTTCGACCAGCAGCCGGCCTGCGCTGGTGATCGATCTTGTGGAGGAATGGTTCGGACTGGTCGTCAAACACGGTGCCGGCGCCAGCCTGTCGCTGAACGCGGACCTGTGGCTCAGCAAATCGACGGGGCCGGCGGAACCGCTGAAGATCCTCGACCCTGCTACTGGCGACCAGGCCCCCGGCGACACGCCCAAGCTGCTCAGCCTCGATGTCAGCACGCTGCCAGGGGCCGGAGAGTTGGTGCTGATCGCGTTGCAGCGCAACCAGGTCAAGCTGTTCCAGACCTATGGTGTGGCAGCCAGCGGGGAGAGGATCGAGATGGCAGATGGCAATGTCGCCATCGCACTAGCCTCGTCGGCGGCATTGGTCGATGCGGACTTCGACACCCACTTCAAGGTTGAGGCCGAGGTTGCTGATCTGAAGGGAAAGCTGCTGGGCCTGCTGCCCAAGCCCAAGCCAGGCGAGGCCGGGGGCAGCTTCATCGACCAGCTTGCGCAGTATGTGGAAATCACAGAAAAACCCAGTATCAGTTCGGCTCCGGCTCCGGCTCCGGCTCCGGCTCCGACTGCGACTGCGACGATCTCAGGCGGAATCCTGCGGTACGACTTGTACGTCAAGGTCGTCATTGAGCGCGGCAAGTTCGAACCGCAAGCACAGCTGAAGATCGATGTTGATCTGCGCACCTTGTCGATGTCGATGAAAGGCGGTGACCGGATAGCCATCGTCAAGCCGGCAAAGGAAGTTTTCAAAAGCGAACTACTTGGCTTCCAGTTCGCAGTGAAACCGAAGGATCGCGATAACCCGCCCCCCACATACGAAGCCTTGTTCCTCAGCCTTGAAGGCGGCCGCGAAAGCCTGGGCCTGGGCAATGACGCGAGCGCCGAAATCAGCTATGGCCAGGTGAGCACACGCGGTCGCGGCCTGGTCTTTCAGGTCGACGATTTCAAGCTCGGGCGCGATGGCCTCGACCTTGCCGCCAGGATCACGCCCGAGCCCGTCATGCTTGGCGGCGTCGACATGCCCTTCAAATTCGAATCGGGCGGCGTCGTCATCCGCAAGTCTCGCTTCGTCGGCGGTTCGCTCACCGGCGCGGGCCAACTGCCGCGCGACCTGGTCGGCGAGGCAAATGCCCACATCGCGTTGTCGCTCGCGGCACGTGATGGCAACCGCGTGGTGATCGACAGCGCCGAAGCCAAGCTTGACAAGAGCGCCGACCCCATCGTGTGCGAAAGCACGCGCTTCAAGCTCACGATCACCGAGCTGGGATTCGGCTTTGTGTACGAAGGCACTTACCACTTCTACTTCCAGCTGACCGGCAGCGCCGTCTTCAACCCGGTGTCTGGCGATGGCGACAAGGTCTCCGGCCTGCTCAAACACCTTGGCAAGATCGAGCTCAGGCTGAACAAAACCCCGCTGACCAGCGATCCGCGGGTGTTGATGCGCTCGATCTCTTTCCAGGTTAAGTGCGATCCACCCCTGACCACGACGCTGTTCGACACCTTCTACCTGGAGGCGCGGTCCTTCGGTTTCCTGCCGCGCTGCGACAAGTTCGACGGCGCACCAGCGATCTCGGTCGGCGGCCAGGCCAAGCTGGGCTTCGGCGACATCGTGCGCACCAGCATCACCTGCCACGAACTGCTGATCACCACACCCAAATCGCCATCGGCCTTTCCGCAGGTGCGCTTTGACGGCCTGGCGGTCGGGCTGCAATTCGGCGGCATGGTCAAGGCCGAAGCCACGGCAATCGCTGTCGATGAGCAACTGCCCGACCTGTTCAAACCCAAGACACTGCCGGCCAACGTTACGGCCAACGGCTTCCTAGCGGCCGGCCAGATCGAAATCAGCGGCTGGGCCTCGATGTCCGCGGCGATGGGCTTCCTGGAGCTGCGCAAGGGCGAGGACTCTCCGCGCCCGGCCTTCTTTTTCTACGCGCAGCAGAACAAGCTGTCACAGCAGATCCCGACGCCTGTCGGCAACCTGTACCTGCGCGAAGTCGGCTTCGGCTTCGGCTACCGCTACACGCTGGCTGGCATCGCGCAGGCCGAGACGGCGTCTTCGCCGCGCGAACTGGTGAAGATCCTCGACGAGGTGTCCAAGTACCAGGGCAGCCTGGACCAGATCCAGTCCTGGCAGCCCACCTACGACAGCGACACGCTCACGCTCGCCATGCGTGCATTGTTCACGGTGGCGACGGCCTCGACCTCGGAGCAATACCGTGCCGACGCCGAGAAGGAGCTGTCCAACCCCTTGCTGTTCGACGTGGTGGCGGCGATCCGCAGCGACCTCACCTTCCTGATGAACGTGCGGTCCTGGATCTCGGTCAACTACGCGGATTGGGTCGACAGCGGCATGAACGCGGAGTTCAAGTCGCGGCCCACACAGCGCGGCTACCTGTACATCTCGGTTCCGCGCCAGGAGTTCCTCGGCCGCTTCATCGCTGATCGCAAGGGCCATGTCGGCGAACATCCCAAGCTGCCTGACGCACTGAAGAAGGCCATCGAGTCGACCGATTTCTCGGCGACGCTGTACATCAGGCCTGGCCTGTTCCACTTCGAGCTTGGCTGGCCCCACGAGCTGGGCATGGACTTCGACGATCCGAACGGCGATTTCCACCTTTCACTGCGTGGCGGCCTGGTCCACCGCATCGAAGACCTTGCCCTGCTAACCGGTGTCGCCTTCCGCGGCAGTGGCCATGTGCAATTCAAAGGCCGTGTCGGCAACAACAGCCTGGGTGCCTCGGCGCTCGCGCGCGCGGACTTCGCGATCGAGGCAAAGTTCATCTCCTACCTGTCGCTGCGCTCGCCAGGGGATTCGATGTTCTACGGCTCGATGCAGCTCGACATCACGGTGCGTGTCGAGGTCGAGGTCTGGCTTCGATTCAAGGTCTTCGGCGGAACCATCTCGCTCGGCGCGGGGTTCTCGCTCTCACTGAGCCTGTCCGTGGGACTGGAGCTAGTCATCCTGCTCGACAGCGGCATCGGGGGGCGGGCCCATGTGGCGATCGGCGTGCAGGCATTCGGCCGCTCGCTGTCGGTCGGCATCGGCGTGTCCTTCAACGATGATTTGCTCTCGCTGGCCCGCGCACGCGTGGCACGCTACATGGAACTGGGGCTGGGCATCGATGCCCCGCCCTCCGAGACCGTGGCGCGGCGCGAGGAGCCGTCACCGGCGCTCGGTCCGGCTCGCAGCGAACGCGCGGCCGTCGGCGATGCACGCATCCAGGACGAGCACGGTGGCGTCCAGCCCCCGGCGCCAAGGCCGCCTGCGGACAACATGTCCTTGGAAAGACGCTTTGTAGGGCGCGACATGCAGGCAAGCCGCTTCTGGGCCCTCATCTTCCCGACCATCAACCCCAAGGCGCCCGATGAGACCCACTACGTTCTGCAGTTGCTTCCACGCGACCACACAGCCCTGTCAGACGAAATGGCCGACAACGACCTGGCCAGTTTCTACGCCTCGCCCCAGGCCATACAGCTGAGCGAGCTGGGTGCCAAAACCCTCGACTACACCTGGATGAAGGACAAGGATTTCGATCATCGCCTGGATTTCACCGCCGTAGGGTCTGTGCCCGAAGGCCTGTCCGCACTGGGTGTCGATGGAACAGTGCTGCCGGTAAACGGTGAGTTGAGCAATCACGGCCAACTGCACGACACGCACATGGCGCTGGACGCCTCGATCATCCCCGATCAGCCGCCAGGCTCGCAGACCCTCACGCTGGGCGACTTCCTGCTGGAGCTTTTCATGGCGCCCAAGCCTGTCGCAAAGGACAAGGAACTGTGGCTGACGGAACCCCAGGCCCAGCCCAACAGCGGAGAGCGCGCGGACCTGGGCAAGCACCGTGATGCCGCGGCCGAACGCCTGACACGCGCTGGCCGAGCCCGTGCCGCTCTGCGCGGCCAGCCACAGCAGGAAGCCGAAATCGAAGAGCGTCGTTCCGCGGCGCTGGCGGCCATCGTCGCGTCTGCCGGAGCCCTGGCCGAAGCGCCCCGCTCATGGCATGACGCGCCGAAGGGCGGTCTGGACGCACGCCATGTCGGACTGACCTACCTGGTCAGCGAGAAGGCGCTCCACGTCTTTTTTCCCGACCTGGCGGCTGGCATCGACTTGCCGACACCACCCAAGGCCGCCGTGACGCTGCGCAAGCGCGATCACACCGCTGCTTGCGGCATAGAGCTGTTCAACCCCCCTCACCGGCACTTCCGGCACGCGGCCCCGCGGCTGGCCGATCTGGTCCACCACCGCGACGCCGCCGGCATCCGCCTGGATTGGGACCTGGAACCCGCGTGGGGCCGCTCGCGCGGTGTCTACGACGATCCCGAGTTCCACCTGAAGCACTACCGCATCGTCCGCCGCATCGCCGGTTTGAAAGACGGCGACTGGTCGCAGGACTTCAACGTCAAGGCCAGCGCACCGATCGAGCGTGACGGCCTGCAAAGTGTCTTCCTGCGCGCCGGCATGCAGTTCATCGACGATTTCAGCCTGCCGAAGAACCTGCCTGCGGAGCTGCGGGACTTCCTGTGCAAGCGAAGCACCGATCCGCTTTCGGCCTGGGACAAGTACACGCTTGGCACGGATCAACCCATCACCGTCGAGTACACGGTGATCCCCGTCGACATCGCCGGCACGGCGGATGTGGGCACCGTTGAAGAGATCACCATCGAGCGCCCCTTCGCGCAACTGATCTCGCCACGTGAAGCGCGCCTGGATGTCGTCTATCCGTCGCTGCCGGCGCTCGGCTGCTCCCCCGACCAAGAGCGTGACACCGTCGCTGTTTTTGAAGACCCGACGCAGCCCGCCTTGAGCTTTTCCCTCTGGCCTGCCATCGATCCACGCCACGCAGACATGAAGGTCAAAGCCAAGCCTGTCCCGCTGAACAAGGGCCAAAAGCTGCGCCTGCGCCTGCGCCCGGACCGCATCGTGCCGGGCGGCCAGTTCGGCGCGGACGCCGTGACCTCTGCCCTGCGTCGTCCAGACGAGGCCGAGATGAATCGCTTGCGCACCGGTGACGTGGACTACCAGCTTGAAGTCGTCAGCCACGAAGCCATGCTCCTGCCCCTGGTGGTGGACGGTGAGATCCCAGGCAAGCTCGCGCTCAAGGTCAGCCGCCTCGATGGCGATGACAAGGTGGACGTGTCCGTTGACGGCCTGTCTGATCTGCGCAAAGAGCTCGGCCTCGATGCCAACAAGGCGCTGCGCTCAATCCGCCTGTTTGTGCGGCGCGATGACTTCAAGAAGGACGACCCGACGCCCGGCGCCTGGCGCATGCTGACCACGGGCCTGGCGATTCGTGGCCTGGAGCCGGTGCCCGAGGGCGCCGAGGACACCACGCCCATCCCGAGACCAGAATTGGCACATCCCTCAAGGCCGCGCCCCGTGGACGCCGTCCTCGATGCCTTCGAAGCACCACGCCATGTGGAGTTCGCCGCGCTGTACCGCGAGGACATGGCGGTCGAATCAGGTCGGCTGCACCTGGTCAAGGTCAATGCCGACGCCGAAGTGGAAGCATTGTTTGGCGACGATACCCGCCTGTCTGTGGCACCTGACGTGAAGCGGCGCGTCGCCACGCGGCTGAGCTGGCAAGGCCAGCCGCACTCCCTGGCGCTGGCCAATGGCGACGATGCGGAGGCATTGCACCGCCTGATCGGCGGCTACGAACTGTTCGCGCTCGACCCCGACCTGCTGCCCGACGATGTGCAGACCGCGGACACTGACCGCTTTGCCAAGAAGGTTGGGCGCGTCACGCTGCTGCCCGCGTCCATGCGTGGCCTGGCACCGGCCGAATTCGGCGACCTCTCCCGCATCGAAACCAGCTACCCGAGCGAGGCAAGGCGCGTGGCGCGGGCACAGGTCCTGGCGGCGGAACACAAAGTGGGCAAGGACCGCGCGAGCCGACAGGCGCCCTGGTTCTCGCCCGCCGAGAGCACGGCCATCCTGCCCCAGCCCTTGCTGCGCAACTCGCTCATCTGCGTGCCGGACGATGGCGTGGTCGACGCCTTGTTCGCCTGCGGCGGACCGGACCGCATCGTCGTGGTGCTCGAGAATTGGCCAGCCGAGCTGCCGCGCACCGAGATCCACCACGAGTTCGACAAACCGCTCGAGCACAGCGGCGACTTCGAGGTCGGCCAATCGGGCATCAAACGCGTGGCCACGGCGCAGGCCAATTCCATCATCGCGACATTCACGCGCGAAGACGGTGGTCCATTCAGCGTGCCGCAAGCACGTCAGCTCCTGCAGGCCCTGCACCTCGATGTCGGCAAGGATCAGACCTGGCCCGATGCGCTCCTGACCACGCCCGACCTTTGCGGAAAAGTCGCCCTGCGCGTTGAAGCCTGGCGCGTGCCGACCGATGGCGATCCTGCCACGAGGGTCGCCAATGAGCCCGTCGCATTCGATCCTGTCGGATCACTGCATCCCGTGCTCGCCGACACGCTGGACCTCGTCACCTTTGCGCCGCTGAAAGAAGGCATGACCCTCAAGCAGGCGGCAGGCAGGATCTTCCGACGCTACGCCATCGTTCGCGACGCCGGCCCGCAGACCTCGGCCAAGAACTTCGAGGCCTATGTCGACGAGGTGCCGGCGCAACGCGATCCCTATGGCTGGGCCATGCTGCGCACACTTGGGCTGGCGGCTGGATTCCGCCTCTATGACACCGAGCGGGGCGAGTATGTGCGCGGTCAGGACCTGCTCAGAAAACTGCATGCCGCGTTCGCGCGCGCGCTCAGCCGCTACCCAGATTGCGACCTTGGCCAGCCCTTCATCGACCTCGTGACGCGCCCTTGGGGAAACACCCAGCTCTTCTGGTTCGATGGAGGGCAACGTGATCTGACGCCCACGGAATCGCAGCACTTGCTCAACGAAGAACTGCTGGCGACCATCCAGATCTCGCTGCGTCCGGCGCCCGATCGCCTGCATGGACAAGGCCTGCAGATCGGCCAAGAAATGCCGGTTCAGTATTTCGCCCTTGCTTTCCCCAACGGCGGAAAAACAGAGAACAAGGTGTTCCATGTCGAGTTCAAGGATGGCGATAACCCACCTCGCTACGACATCGTGGAAGCGGGCGGCCGCTTCACCCAAGCCCATCCCGTCCGCATGAGCACGGCCGAGGCAAGCACCAGGTCCCTGAAGATCGAGATTCCCCATGCCGCCCTCGAGGAAGTGGCGATCTATGTGCGCGTGATCCTGCCCGCAGGCGAAGGCGGCGGCGATCCCTTCTCGGGCCTCACGTTCAAGGACCCCAGCGTGCAGGCCGCTAACCTGGTACCGGTCGCAGGGCCCGCTGCGCTATTCGGCGGTGGCACGCACGAAGCCTACGGCCTCTTCCATGAACTGGACAGCCAGGACTGGGCGTTCGCACTGTTCGCCAATCAGGCAGAAAGCTCCGTCAAGGCCCTCAAGCACCTGGCCTACCACGCCGGTCGGCGCTTCGGCCGCCTCGCCATCCCGAAGGCGGTGGCGCAGCGTGAAGCACTGGCCGGCCGCATCGTCGGCGTCTGGAAAACCTTCCTGACGCATGGCGCCGCGGACCGCGACGCGGTCCATCGCCTGCCTTACTCGCTGGGCACCGTGGCCGATCCTGGCGAATGGCAACTGCCGGTCGATGCGGATGGTCGCATGTCGGTGCTCCATGTCGAATCGGACCGCTTCGGCGCACGGCGCCGCTACACCGTGCGCCCCTATGGCCGCTTCGATGCCCTGGCCAAGGCGACACCGACCAAGTTGGTCGGCAAGACGATCCAGAAAATTCCCCTGTCCACCGACCTGAAGGGGGCCTTGCCGCCCGACCCGGCGCTGTGGAACGAATGCTGGGTCGATGCCACCCTGCCACGCACCGAGCCGGTCGCCAAGCCGGTCATCCTGTCGGCCACGCGCCTGGCCCAGGAAAGGGCACTGGAACTGGTCGTGGCCCATGCACCCGACCAGACCCTGGCCTCGGCGAACCGCGCCACACAGGCCGGGCTGGCGCAGCACGGCATCGGCATCGGCTTCTGGCGCGAGTTCGCCCACCCGGAGTGGGCGCACAGCCTGCTTGAAAAAATCGGCATGTCACCCGACCGCACCCGGGCCGCTTTCGGCAGCCTGGACGGCGAGGTCGACACCTTGGTCGAGCCCGTGAATCTGACATTGACCGCGCCAGGCCTGCAGGATCTGCAAGCGCGTGTGCCCGATGCCTGGATGGGCGCCCGCGTCATCCGCGCACGCTGCATGCCCTACTTCTTCCGTGTGCATGCATTGGTGCACGCGAGCGCGGGCGTCATGGTGTCCGAGCAGGCAGGAACGACCTTCGAGGAAGGCTTCTACGAACTCAACTTCCCTTGGGACGGCAAGCACTATGGTGGCAAGGCTGCCACGACGTCCCCCCGCTACAGCGTCTCGCGCGATGAAGTTGAACGTGACGTCCTGCTGCGGTTCGCCATCCCGACCTTGCGCTTCATCGACTGCATGAGCACGGCGGACGCCAAGCTCTGGTTTGGCGCAGACGGCGCCAAGATGGCCGACTTCCGACCGGTGGCCCACCTGCCCGATCCCGGCGTCGGCTACCGCATCGTGCGCGAACTGGCACGGCCGACCGGCGAGGCCGTGTCCTGGGAACCCGAGATCGACCTGCTGCCACAACCCCAGCCCGTGGATGGCAAGCCATACATCGTGCAATCGCTCGGCACGCGGCTGTCACCCGTCGAAGCGCCACCTGCCGGTGACAAGGTGCGCACGACCTCGCCGGTGCCGCCCAACGAGTTGGACCCGGACAGCTTCTGGCACCTGCGCCTGGACACCAGGCTGGGGGCGTCCCCGCTCGTGGAACCTGTGGCACTGCCCTTGCCCGCCCGTCCCTGGAAAGACAACTGGCGAGACTACTTCCACAGCTTCCGGCTCGACCCACTTCAGACTGAGCACCACCAGGCCTGGTCCACCGTTGCCCCACGGTGCACATTGCAGCTGGAACTGAGCAAGCCACTTCCGGACGCGGCAGGCCAGCGTGACTGGGCCACGCTCAAGCAAAGGGCCATGCAGCAGCACGCGGCATTGAAGAAGGATTGGGACACGCTCGACTCAAGAGCCTTGCGGGAAGCGCTTGCACGGCTGAACGACATCGTCCGGATCGCCAGCGACCCAGACACGGCGGACGCGGTTTGGAAAGAGGTGTTCGACACGGACCAGGATGCCAAAACCCTCGTCATCCAGGATTGGACCGCGGGTCTGCCGACCGAGTGGGGAAGCCAGATCGGCAAAGTCACGTTCGTCGACTGGACATCTGCAGAGGCCCCCATCCGCGGCCAGGCCCGCCAACGGCAGTCCGTCATGCGGGTGTTGTTGAACGCGCCCGAGCCCATGCGGAGCGCTTTCCACCAGGCCATGCGGCAAGGGGAGATCGCGCATGGCTGGAATGAGCTGGAGCGACCTTATCGGCACTGCCCAGCCCTGACCAAGACACTGGCCATCGGCGCCGACGCGGACCTGATCCAGTCCGTGTCCGCCTTCGGCAAGGACGAGATCGTCGCGCTCCTGTCGCCTCCGGAAACCTTGCGCTTGATCGACATGCCAGCGCCGGCGCAACGACGGGAACTCGGCGATCTGGTGATGCGCCATCTGGAAGGCCGCGCAGGCGGCACGGCGGCATTGCAGGCGCTGTCGGACTGGATCGACACAGGGCAGGCGAAGAGTGTCTCCGTCGCCCTGCCCCAAGTCATCGCATCGGATCCCGCTTTCCGCGAGGACCTGGCCGGTGTCACCCAGGGGTTCGATCCCGCGCCCCCGGCGACGCTCTTCCTGGTGCTGTGGAAACCGCCGACGGACGACGAACTGCGTGACTGGATCACCGCCGCTCACGAACCCGCACGGACGCGCATCGCCAGCCTCGTGGCAGAACAACTGTTCGGCGCGAACCGCCGCGCGACGCTGATCGTCTCCAAGGGTTCGGCCTTCCCGGAAACCGTCGTCTTCGAACGTCAACCCTGAACAGCCTGGAGAGCCGCATGAGCACCATTCCCGACAATGTCCTCAGCCAGATCACGATGGTCGGCCCGGAAACCGCCATGGGCAACAAGGACACCGGGCCTTTGTGGATCGCCGAACTCGCCACACCGTACTCGGGCGCAGGCCAACGGCCAACCGTCGCCAAACGCCCGGCATTGAGCACCTTGTTCGAGCGCCATGCCCCCGACGAAGTCAATCGGCAGTTCGGTGGTCCCCTCAACAACCCCAAGACGGAGAAAATGCTGCTGCGCCAGCCCGTGTTGATGCGCGCGCAAGTCGTGGCCAAGAGCGACCGCCATGTGCTCAAGCTGTGGTCCTCCAGGCTCAATCAATACCGCGAAGGCAGCCTGCTGTCACTGGCCGAGACGGAGGAACGCGTCGCCGTTCTGGCCCCGCGTGCACAACGCTGGGCGGACCAGCCGGCTTTCAAGGAAGACCATGCGTGGGTGCCCGAGATCGGCGTGCCGCCTTTGCGGCTGGTCGAGGGCCGGATCGCCTTGGGCCTGGTGGTCGATGCGCAGCCTTTGCCCAGGTTTCTGCAACTGGTCGCGGACCCCGCTGGCAAGGGCTTCGTCCTGGGCGGCTTGAACGTCGAGCTGTTGAGCCTTGGCACGAAAAAAGTGCTGCCCATCGAATTGACACCGCAGGGCATCGAGTTCGAGGCCCTGTTGCCCGACCCGACCTTCGACTTCAATGACCCGCCGCAGGGAGACGGCACCATCAAGGTGATCGTGCGGCTGGAGGACAACGGCCAATGTGGCTTCTGGCTGCGGCTGGTGGGCTGCCAGGAACAATCGACCCTCGACGGGCTTGAGAGGCGCCTGGCGTCCGCGCTGTCCCAGCTCGGCGAAGGCCATTCGCCCCTGGCCGTGCGCTTCGATGTTCGTCCCACCGTGCCATCGATCAGATGGCGGCTCAACACGGCGACCACGCTTGCTTTCGATGGCGGCTTGGCGAGCGGCGGCGAAGCGGCTGGTCTGCGTTGGCTTGGCTGGCATGCCCTGCTCGACCCGGCCGGCCTGGACCTGCGCGTCGTGACCAGACAGAGGGGCACCGAGGTCGCGCGTGACGTGGCGCAGATCGGCGTCCTTGATGTGGCGCTCTCTCGGATTCCGACAGGACGGAATGGCGATGCGACCCTGTCTCTGCGCATCAACTCGGCGCCCAGCGACGATCTGAGCACGCATGGGCCACAGGCCGAACTGGCCTTCACGCGCTTTAACAAGGACAAGGCGTGGACACCCAGCAGCACCTTCAACGGCGGCCTGCCCGCCGCGGTCAGCATCGACCTGGACCTGCCCCTGCAAGGGCTTGATCCTCTGAACCGCGCAGCCAGGGTCATCGAAGCGCAGGAGCACACCCCCGCCATGTTCCTGCTGATGCGGCATGGCTGGCTGCAGGCCGAGGTCCCGGCCGAAGCGAAGGAATCCGCGGTCCCTTCGCAAGAAGGGACCGCCGGCCCGGCGCCCGCCTCTGCTCGGCGCGGCAGCCTGACTGGCCACCTGGTGGTCGGCCCCTCGACGGGCCGCTCGATCGCTATCGAGTCGGCGGTGCACGCCACGGTCACCGTGGAATGGAAAATCGACTTCGATGCTCCGGGCGTTCCCGAAGCCTCCCAAGTGCAAGTGAGCACCTGGGGCACGCAAGGTCGGCTGTCGGGCTACCTGTTCTACTCCGAAGCCGCGCCGAGTGAAGAAGAGATGTTGCCGACCTTGCAAGGCGGCTCCGCGACGCTTCGTGACCTGCGCGTCGACTTCGGTGCGCCGCGCCGCTGGGGCCGCTGGTGGTCGGGCCGCATGGCCATCGCGCAGGCCAAGGCGGACAGTGCCTGGCGGTTGGAACTCGATCTGCCCACGCTGCCAACAGGCCCTCGCTGGATCGCCTGGCTGCACGAAGCGCGGCTGCCCGTGATCTCGAACGTCGCGCTCACGCGCGCGGCCCAGTCCTCGGGTCGACCTTCGGTGTCGCGCGACCTGCTGCCAGTCGAACTGGGGCCCACGGATGGCCAGCCCGGCAAGCTGGTGCTGCAGACCGATGGCCAGTCGTCGCTGCCGCTCGTCGGATGCGATGGCGAAACACATTGGTTCGATCCCACGCTTGGCAAGGACAAGCAGAAGCGGTCCCTCAAACCGACATTGCTCATGCCAACGCTCCTCGGCATCGAACTGCAACCATCGGATGCTACGCCCCTTCCCCCGCTGGCTGGCAC
>Ga0209066_10004430_pt1 | contig 15315 bp, 12 predicted proteins | sample All_14_2_FD_187198 | JGI IMG/M metagenome (GOLD analysis project Ga0209066, IMG submission 187198) | Freshwater microbial communities in response to fracking from Pennsylvania, USA - Allegheny Zone_MetaG_DW_15 (SPAdes) (version 2) ...
TGATTTGAGACTATCACAGACTCGCCGGGTGCGCAGGCTGCGACCTCCATAAGGCGCAACTGCGGGACAGTAAAGCGCCAAGCCGCAAGATCTGGCGCGGTTGTAGCACAGGGGTTCGCCATCCACCCAGGTGTCCCAATTTCTGTTAAAAATGGCAGCTGGAAAGGAGCGATTGCAGAGTTCGACTCACTGCGGTGATCGCCATGGTTTCAGATGCCGTTCCCCTCATCCGTCACAGGCACCTCAACCCGCTGGGGTTGGCATCGGCTTGGGGCCGCCGTGCTGATGCTGGGGGTGAGCCTGCTGTCGGGTCTGCTCGCGACGCCGACACACGCGGCCAGCCCAACGGCCGCAGCCGCCTCACAGCCGCCGCATGAGCCTGGGGTGTTGATTGTGGCCGGCAACCAGCATGGCTTGCCGGTGCCCGAGGCCTTGATCAATGGCGCCGTGTCCGTCCTCAAGGCCAAAGGGGTCTCCCCCAGCAACATTTACGTCGAGCACATGGATCTCGACCGCTTCAACCAGGCGGGCTACGATCTCCTGCCCCCGGGTCAGCCGGTGGTGGCGACCCTCATCGTGAAGCCGGAGGTGACCTGGCGCGGTGCGCCCCATCGGATCCTGAATGTGAGCGAGCTGCGCGACCTTGCCGGCACGCTGCGCCATGGGCTCGACCTCTTTCCCCAGACCCGTCGGCTGGTGCTGGTGGCCGGGGTGGAGCGCACGCAGACCACCTTGCCTGCGCAACTGGCCCAGGTCCTGTCGACGCAGCAACGCCCACTGGACATCGAGGACACCTCCGCGCTGCCTTACGAGGCCATGTTGCGGCGCATTGCCTAGCTGCCGCCCGACACCCTCGTCCTCCTGTCCACGTACTTTCAGGACAGCACCGGGCGCAACTTCATCCCCGCGGAGGAGGCCGCCGCGGTCGCGAAGTGGGCCGACGCGCGGGCGAAATCGGCTTCAAGCTGCTGAGCGGCGCACACCCACCCGATGCCGGGGACCCCAGCCTCACCGTAGCACCACAGCCGATGTTCAGCTGGGCCCAACTGGCGCGCTGGGGGGGGCGGACCCGGCCTGGCTGCCTGCCGACACGGTCTTTCTGGATCGTCCGCGCACGCTCTGGACCGAGTGCCGCAACTTCGTCCTGGCATCGGCATGTCCTACCTGGTGCTGAAAACCGACCTCGGCCAGCATCAACGCAACTACCTCAAGAAGATCCAGTCGGCGCGCCAGCACCTGCTGGGCATCATCAACGACATCCTGGACGACTCCAAGATCGAGGCCGGCAAGCTCAACCTCGAACAGGTCGAGTTCAGTTTCCAGCAGCTTCTGGACAATGTCACCACCCTGATCGCCGACAAGGCGGCAGACAAGGGGCTGGAGTTGATCATCCACATCGACCCGCGCATTCCCGAACGACTGGTGGGCGATCCGCTGCGGCTGGACCAGATGCTGGTGAACTATGCCAACAACGCCGTCAAGTTCACCAGCAGCGGAGAGATCGCCATCCAGGCGCAACGGCAGGAAGACACTGACCAGGACGTGCTGCTGCGTTTCACGGTGCGAGACACGGGCATCGGGCTGACGCCGGCACAGGTGGCCAAGCTGTTCGAAAGCTTTCAGCAGGCCGACAGCACCACCACCCGCCAGTACGGCGGCACCGGCCTGGGCTTGGCCATCACCAAACAGCTGGCCAGCCGGATGGGCGGCACGGTCGGGGTCGAGAGCACCCTGGGCCAGGGCAGCACCTTCTGGTTCACCGTTCGACTGGTCAAGAGCACGAACGCCGCCGCCCCGACCCGGGTGCTGCGCACCGACCTGCACGGCAAGCGTGCCCTGGTGGTGGACGACAACGAAACGGCGCGCCAGGTGCTGGCGGATGTGCTGCGCAGCATGGGTCTGGCCGCCGAGGCCGTGGCCAGTGGGGCCGACGCCTTGAAAGCCCTGTCGCACAGCGAGGGGGGCAAGCCGCCCTACGACCTGCTGCTGGACTGGCAGATGCCGGAGATGGACGGCATCGCACTGGCCAAACGCATCCGGGTCGATCACCCCGCGCATCCGATGCCCATCCTGATGGTCACCGCGTATGGCCGGGAGGAATTGCTCAAGAGCGCCGAGGGGATCGGCATCCACGACGTGATGATCAAGCCGGTGAGTCCGTCCACGCTGTTCGAGTGCGTGTCACAGGCACTGGGCGAGGTCCGCGACGCGCCGGATCCGTGCGGGCCAGCACCGGGCAGACGTGCCCATCATCGCCATGACGGCCAACGCGATGGCCAGCGACCGCGATGCCTGCTTGCGTGCGGGCATGAACGACCATGTGGCCAAGCCGATCAATCCGGCCAAGTTGTTCGACACGCTCCGGCTGTGGATTCGCCCGCGCCCGGGGCTCGGCATGGCCGTGGGCGCACGCGCGCCTGAGCGGCCGACGCTGACGCCGACGGTGCTGGACCCTGAGCATCTGGCCTCGGTTTGCCAGCACATTGCGCAACTGCTGGCCGCCAGCGACTTCGAGGCCAGCACCGAATGGCTGGACCACGAAGCCTTGCTGCGCCAGGGGCTGGGCAGAGGCTACAGCCCCATCGCCAACGCCATCGAGAACTTCGAGTTCGAGTCGGCCTTGCAAAGCCTGCGCACCGCCGCGCAGGCCCACGGCATCCTGTTGGAAGAAAACAGCGGGCTCAGCGCGTGAGCGCAGGCGACGTGCGGCGTCGCCTAGCCCAATGCACAGGTTCTCTCCGTGCGCCAGCGCACACAAGAGGGCATCTTTTTTCTCTGTCGACCACGCAGCGCCCTGCAGCGTTAAGCTGGGACGCGCGCCCGTTTGCTGGCACGCAGAAAGCCCATCATGAACCTGCCTTCACGACCCCTGTCGGTGCTCCTTCTCGCGCTGGCGTCGGCCTTGCCGATGACTGTGGGCACGTCGGCCCACGCTCAGACAGCCGCCGCTGCGACCGTCACCGCCGACAGCTTCGGCGTCGAACAGGTGCGCGCACTGACACCCGGCACCGAACTGTCCTTCAGGCTGACGGCCACGCCGGGGTCCGATGTGACGCTGCAGATTGCCGGCGCCACCGCCGGCGTGCGCCTGAACGAGGTCCGCCCCGGCGTCTATGAAGGCGACTACACCATCCGAACGCGTGACCGACTGACGGCGACCAGCGTAGTGACCGCTCGCATCGTGCGCGATGGCCGTGAGATGAATGCCACGCTGGATCAGTCGCTGGTGCGCGGTGCGCCCAGCCCTGTGCAAACGGCCCGCATCGGGGCCTTCACGGTCAATGCGCCAGAGCGCATCCGTGCGGGCGACGAGCTGAAGTTCTCGCTCTCGGGTGTGTCCGGCGGCACGGCGCGGGTGAGCGTCGAGGGCATCACCCAGAGCATCCCCTTGACGGAGGTCAGCCGCGGTTTGTACGAGGGCAGCCACACCGTGGCCCGCAAGGAGCGCCTGCGTGGCAAGCTGGTCGCCACCGGCTTCCTGAAGGTCGGGCAGAGGGAGACGAGTCAGCGCTTCGTGCGTGATCAGGTGGCCGTCACCAACGCCTACGGCTGCGACCGCAGCGACGGCCGTGATGCCCGCCGCGCCGACATGGTCGGCGCCACCTGTGGTGTCGTGACCGCCGTCGCCAAGACCGAGATCGACGAGGGTGACTCCCGCAATGTGCTGGGCACCGTCGCCGGCGGTGTGATCGGTGCCGTGCTCGGCAACCAGGTGGGCAGCGGCTCGGGCCAGGACATCGCCCGCATCGTTGGCGCGCTCGGCGGCGCCTATGCCGGCAACCGCATCCAGAACGCCAGGGACAAGACCACGGTCTACCGCGTCAGCGTCCGGATGGACGATGGCAGCACCCAGCACTTTGACCACGCCGTGGACCCGGTCCTGCTGGTCGGAGCCCGTGTGAAGATCGTCGACGGGGCCATCGTGCGCCGCGCAACCGGAGTCTCGCAATGAACCTGCAACTCGGTTTGACGCCGCTGATTTCGCTGATTGCCGGCATCCTCATTCTGGCGGTGCCGCGCCTGCTCAACTACATCGTTGCGATCTACCTGATCGCCATCGGCCTGATCGGTCTGCTGGGGGCCGGCGGCGTGCGGCTCGGCTGAGTTCGGTCGAGTTCGGCTGAAGGCCGAGGCACCTGGCTCACTTGATGAGCCTGTGTGCCGCAGGCCTGACTCAGGTCGCGATGCGCTCGGGCAAGAGCCGGTCGTATTCGCGCTTGACCACGGCGTAGCACTCACAGGCGCGCTCTTCCAGGCCCGCACGGTCGAGCACCGTGATGTGGCCGCGCGCGTAGCGGATCAGCCCCTGTTTCTGCAATTTGAGCGCCGACTCGGTCACGCCCTCGCGGCGCACGCCCAGCATATTGGCGATCAGCTCCTGGGTCATCACCAGCTCGGGCCCCGGCAGGCGGTCGAGGCTGATCAACAGCCAGCGGCACAGCTGGGCATCGAGAACATGGTGGCGGTTGCAGACGGCCGTTTGCGCCATCTGCGTGATCAGGGCCTGGGTGTAGCGCAACAGCAGGCGCATCACCGGCCCACCCTGATTGAAATCGGCCATCAGCACGTCGGCACGCAAGCGCAGGCCATGCCCGGCACTTTGCACCACCGCCCGACTGGGGGTGGATGCGCCCCCCATGAACAGCGAGATGCCCACGACGCCGTCGCGACCGACCACGGCGATTTCGGCGGAAGATCCGTTTTCAGTCACCCCCAGCAAGGACACGATGGAGGTGACCGGGAAGTAGGCGTGGCTGAGCCCGCTGCCCGATTCACACACCACTTGGCCCAAGGGCATGTCTGTCCATTCCAGGTGCGGCTGCCAGCGGTGCCACACCTCCGCTGGCAACGACGCCAGCAGCCGGTTGCCCAGCCTGTCGAGCTCTACCACCATGAGGGTCCTTTCATCAGGACTGCAATGTATGTACGGCAGACAACGGAGTATGTGCGATATCGCACACACGTCAAGGGGTTCCCCCTAATTTGGGATGTACCCGCCCTTCAGCGGCATACTGAGGCATGGCCTCATCCCCGGACTCCCCCCCCCGCCCTGCGCCTACGCCTGTGCCTGTGCCTGATGCGGCCGAGGCTGCGCCGCGCATCGTCGGCCTGGGCGCCTCGGCAGGCGGCCTGGCCAGCCTGGAGCTGTTTTTCTCCAGCGTGCCGGCCAACAGCGACCTCGCCTACATCGTGGTTCAGCACCTGGACCCGACGCGCAAGACCCTGCTGGGCAGCCTGCTGCAGCGCGTGACCGCCCTGCCCGTGCAGGAGGCCACGCACGGCATGCCCATTGAGCGCAATGCCGTCTATGTGATCCCGCCCAACAGCGAGCTCACCGTCGTCAAGGGGCACCTGCATCTGTCCCACTCGCCGCACCCCCGTGGCCTGCGTTTGCCCATTGATGCGCTGTTGAGCTCGCTGGCGCGGGAGCAGGGTGAGCGCGCGGTGGGGGTGGTGCTGTCGGGCATGGGCGCAGACGGCACGCTGGGGCTGCAGTCCCTGCACACCCAGGGAGGCCTGACCCTGGCGCAACAGCCGGAGTCGGCCCAGTTTGACGCCATGCCACGCAGCGCCATCGCCGCCGGCTGTGTGGACATCGTGGTGCCGCCCGACGAGATGCCCCGGCGCATCCTGCAGTGGGTCCGCTCGCACCAGGCGGCGCCGGCCAGCGGCCCCCACCCACCGGTACGCGAGGATGTGGCGGCGGTGCTGGACACCATCCTGGGCCTGTTGCGCGCGCACTGCCGTCACGACCTGTCGCTGTACAAGACCAGCACCTTGTTGCGCCGCATCGAGCGGCGTGTGGCGGTGCACAACCTGGCGTCGATGTCGGCGTATGCCGAGTTGCTGGCAGGCAGCCCCCAGGAGTGCGATCTGCTGTTTGCCGAAATGCTGATCGGCGTGACCCGCTTTTTCCGCGACCCGGAGGTGTGGCGCGACCTGGCCGAGCAGATCCTGCCCGAGATGCTGGCCCGGCCGCCGCAGCCGGAGCCCTTGCGCGCCTGGATCGCAGGCTGCTCGACGGGGGAAGAGGCCTACTCGCTGGCCATGCTGTTCAAGGAGGTGCAGGCGGCCACCCCGAGCGCGGGCGCGCACCGGCTGCAGATCTTCGCCACCGACCTGAACGCCGAAGCCGTGGACGTGGGCCGCCGGGGCCGCTACCCGGCCAGCATCGCCGCAGACGTGGGCCCGGAACGTCTGGCCCGCTTTTTCACGCCGAATGCGGGCGGCTTTGTGATCAGCAAGGAAATCCGGGACATGGTGATGTTTGCGCAGCACGATGTGATCCTGGACCCGCCGTTCACCCGGCTGGACCTGCTGGCGTGTCGCAACGTGCTGATCTACTTCAACGCCGTGTTGCAACATCGGCTGATGCCGCTGTTTCACTACAGCCTGCGCCCCGGTGGGGTGCTGCTGCTGGGGGGCGCCGAAACCGTGGGCCGTTCGCAAAGGCTGTTCAAGTCCTTGAGCAGCAAGACCCGGCTGTACCGGCGCAACGAACACGCGGCCAACCCCGTCTACGTCGACTTCCCGATCAAACACCTGGCTGCCGCCCCCAAAGCGGCAGCCACCACCACCGTGACCACTGCCTCCACGCCCCCCTCCAATCTGCAGAGCCTGGCGGACCAGTTCTTGCTGCAGACCCACTCCCCCCCCGCCGTGCTCGTCAACGAGGCGGGCGACATCCTCTACATCAGCGGCCGCACGGGCCGCTATCTGGAGCCGGCCGCGGGCAAGGCAAACTGGAACGTCCACGCGATGGCCCGCCCGGGCATCCGCACGCAACTGGCCGTGGCGCTGCGCCAGGCGGTGCAGACCCACGCCACGGTGGAGCTGACCGGCCTGAAGGTGGAGGAGGATGACCAACGCACCCTGTGCATGACCGTGCAGCCCGTGCAGGCCCCCCGCGCCCTGGAGGGCATGGTGATGATCGTGTTCAAGGAAGGCCCGGCCTTGCCGCGCTCGCGCGCACGCAAAGGCACGGCCCTCAGCGTGGCCGAGAGCAACCTGATCGACGAGCGTAACCGCGCCCACGAAGAGATCATGGCCTTGCGCGAGGAGATGCAGGCATCACAGGATGCCCTGCAGGCGGCCAACGAGGCCCTGCAGTCGACCAATGAGGAGCTGCAATCGGCCAACGAGGAGCTGACCACGTCCAAGGAAGAGGCGCAGTCGATGAACGAGGAGCTGCAGACCATCAATGGCGAGCTGCAAACCAAGCTCGATGACCTGGCCATGGCGCAAAGCGACATGCAGAACCTGCTCAACAGCACCAACATTGCCACGCTGTTTCTGGACAATGAGCTCAATGTGCGGCGCTTCACCGAGCAGACCACCAGCATCTTTCACCTGCGCGAGGGCGACATCGGCCGACCGCTGAGCGACCTGGCCAGCACCCTGAACTACCCGACGCTGCACGCCGATGCCCAGGACACCCTGCGCACGCTGGCGACCAGCGAAAAGCAGATCTCGACCCAGGATGGGCGCTGGCTGTCGGTGCGCATCATGCCGTACCGCACCTTGACCAACATGATCCAGGGTGCCGTGATCACCTTCGTGGACATCACGGCCGCGAAAGAGCTGGAATCTCGGCTGCGCAAGGGGTAGAGTGTCAAACAGGCAGCTTCGCTGCACGGCAAAGGTCAGACCCCATGTCCCACACCATCCCCGGCTATCTCACCAGTGCAGAGCTGCGCAGCAAGGCCCAGTCCAAGCTGGGCCAGACCGCGCAGCCCGATGCCCGCGACGCCCACGCGACCGAGGCCATGGGCGTGCTGTACGAGATGGCCGCAGCGCCCGACACAGCAGCCGACGCGCTGGCGCTCTTGCACGAGTTGCAGGTGCACCAGGTGGAGCTGGAGTTGCTGGCCGAAGCCCAGGTGAACATCCGTGCGCAACTGGAAGCCGACCTGGCCCGCCAGAAGCAGCTCTATGACTGCGCCCCGGTGGGCTACTTCACGCTGGATGCACAAGGCCAGCTGATGGAGCTGAACCTGACGGGTGCCCAGCAACTGGGTGGCGACCGCGAGGCCCTGCTGGGGCAGCGGCTGGAGGGGCATTTGAGCCCGACCGATGGCGCCACCTTGCGGGCGATGCTGGATCGCATCGCACAGGGAGATGCCCTGCATGACGCCGCGCACCTCACGCTGGCGGGCGGTGCGCACGGCTCGCACAGGGTCTGTGCTTCGGCACAGGTGGACGTGCAGGCGGGGCAGATCCTGCTGACCTTCACCGACTGGCCCACGCCCTGATTCAGGCGCGTCAGGCGATTTCGCGCCCGCTGAGCAAGGGCGTGAGCTCCGAATCGTAGAAGGCCACCCGCGACTGGGTACGTTTGGCCGCATACATCGCGGCGTCGGCCCGGCGCAAGAGCATCTCGGCGCTGAGGTTCGGCGTATCCCGCACCGCGATGCCGATGCTGGCCTGCACCTGCACCAGCAACTCGCCCATGCGCACCGGGTCGGACACCGCCGTGAACACCTTGTCGGCCAGCCGGGTCAGTTGATCGCAACCGGGCACATCGCGCAGCAGGCAGGCGAACTCGTCGCCCCCCAGTCGGCCAACCATGTCCTGCGCACGCACGGTGCGCAACAGGCGCACGGCCACGATGCTGAGCAACTGGTCGCCGATCGCATGACCATGGGCGTCGTTGATGGCCTTGAAGCCATCCAGATCGAGAAACAGCACGGCCACCGAGGGTGCCGTGGGTGAAGGCTCGGCCAGCACCTCGTGCAGGCGCTGCAGAAAGTAGCCGCGATTGGGCAGCGCGGTCAGGCTGTCATGCAGGGCCAGATGCCGTGTGCGCCGCTCCACGTCCTGACTGCTGGACAGCTCGGCACGCAAGGCGGCCAATTGCTGCTGGGCGTCGGCCACTTCATGCTCCAGTTGCGTGCGCCGCGTCTGTTCCTGCTGGAGCATTTCGCGCAACTGCAAAAGCATGTGCTCGTCTTCGCCCCCTTCGCCCGGGCCAGGGACGGGGCGCCAGGGCGAAGCCATCTCCGCGCCTTCCTTGGCCTGCCGCGAAATCACGCGGGTCGCTTTACGCATGGTGGGCATGCCTCCAGATCCTTCTCACATCGCCCGACGAATGCGGGGCGCCCTGTCAGTCTGGCCGACGCACACCCGGCCTGACTGTCTGTTGCCGCACAGACGCTGGCACAAGAGGGGAATACAAACGATCCACCGGCCCTTCGCCTTGAAGGTGGCCGGCCTACACATAACAGGAGCACCCCATGACACACCGTTTCCTTGCTGGCGGCAGCCTGCTGATGCTGGCCTTGTCCTTGAGCGCCTGCAGTGGCATGTCTGGCCGAGACAAGAACACGGCGGCTGGTGCGGCCATCGGCGGCGCAGCCGGCGCGATCCTCTCGGGCGGCAGTGCAGCCGGCACCGTCGGCGGCGCAGCCGTCGGTGGCGTGATCGGCAATCAGATCGATCCGAACAAGAAGTAAGCCGTTCACGTTCGCATTTCAAATCAAACCCAAGGAGCACCCTTCATGATCTCTCGTCCCTCATCCACCTCCCGCCTGCTCGGCCTGAGCACCCTGGCCTTGCTGAGCACCGCCGCACTGGCCCAGACGCCCTTGCCGTCCTACTACTACGGCGGGGTGTCGGTCGGTCAGTCCCAGACACGCCTGGACGAGGGTGAGCTCACCCGACACCAGCTCGGCGCCGCCACCGAGGTGGCGGGCTTCGACTCCGACGAACGTGACACGGCCTACCGGCTCTTCCTGGGCTACCAGTTCAACCGCTTCATGGCGCTGGAAGGGGGCTACTTCGACCTGGGCGAAGCCCGCTTCACCGCCGACACGACGGTGCCCCTGGGCACCCTCAGCGGCAAGCTCAAGACCCGTGGCTGGCACCTTGATCTGGTGGGCTCCCTGCCCGTGACGCCGAGGTTCTCGGTGCTGGGCCGCATCGGCGCGCACCACGGCAAAACGAAGGCCGAGTACGTCGGCACCGGCCTGGCCGTCCCTGCCTTCCCTGAGGCCAGCAAGAGCAAGACCAATTACAAGTACGGCGCAGGCCTGCAGTACGAGATCACCCCAGCGATGCTGGTGCGCGGCGAGTGGGAGCGTTACCGCGTCAGCCATGTGGCAGACGGTCGCCACAACGTGGACGTGGCCTCGGTGAGCCTGGTGTTCCCGTTTGGCCGGGCCATGCAGCCTGCACCGCGCCAGGTGGCTGCAGCGCCTTACGTGGCCCCGCCGCCTGCGCCGATGCCGGCCCCGGTGGCCGCGCCCGCCGAGCCCGTGCCGCAACGGGTGAGCTTCTCGGCCGAGTCGCTGTTCGGCTTCGATCAGGAGCAGATCCGTCCCGAAGGCCGGCGTGATCTGGACGCCTTCACCCAGACCCTGCAGGGCACGCAGTACGAGACGATCCGGATCACCGGCCACACCGACCGACTCGGCTCGAGCGAGTACAACCAGCGCCTGTCGGAACGTCGCGCCATGGCGGTGAGGAACTACCTGGTCACCACGCGTGGCCTGGAAGCGAGCCGGATCACGGCCATCGGCATGGGTGAGACCCAACCGGTGACGCGCCCTGAGGTCTGTGTGGGTGAGCGCCGCACCGCGGCCCTCGTGGCCTGCTTGCAGCCCGACCGCCGCGTCGATGTCGATGTCACGGGTACACGTTGAAGCGAGAGGAGACCACCATGCTGCGCCACGACCATCACCCTGTCTGGAGCACCTCGTCCATGGGCCAGGAGGCTGACACCTCGCCGATGGAGCTGGCGGCACTGAGCCAGCACCTGGGGCGGTGCCAGCGCAACCAGGGGCGGCTGTTTGCCCTGCGGTGTCATGGTGAAACGGTGGGGCGCTTTGTGGCCTCACGCGTGGTCACCACGCTGGTGGTGGGCTCCGCCCTGGTGGGCGCCGGTGCGCTGTTGCTGTGAAGCCAGGCCCGACCGGCCTGCGGGCGCTGCTGCCTTCGGCACCGCCCGCGCTGTGCGCCATCCTCGACCCGCACCGGGGCCCGCTGGAGCCGCCCGTTCGCTCGGAGATCTTCGGCCCCCAGCGCTTCGCCCAGCACGGGCGCAGCCTGGGGGAGACGCACGCTACCGACCGGGCGCGGCGTGGCACGCCCAACTTCTTTCCGCGCCTGCAGGACAACATCCGCACGCTGCGCGAGGCCCAGCGCTACATCGGTGAGCAAGCGGCCTCGGGCTACGACATCAGCCCGGCGGCCGAATGGCTGATCGACAACTTTCACCTCATCGAGGCCCAGTTCAAGGCCATCCATGAGGGCCTGCCCCACCGCTACTTTCGCACCCTGCCCATGCTGGTGGCGCCCCCGCTGGCGGGCTTGCCGCGGGTCTACGGGGTGGCCTGGGCCTTTGTGGCCCACACCGATGGCGCCTTCGACACGGCGCTGCTGACGCACTTTCTGTCGGCGTATCAAGAGACGCGCCCCCTCAATCTGAACGAGATGTGGGCGCTGCCCACCACTTTGCGCGTGCTGCTGGTGGAAAACCTGCGGCGCCTGGCCGAACGCGTGGCCACACACAAGGCCGCCCGCGAGGCGGCCAACCTGGTGTGCGATGCCATCGACACCTACAGCCTGCATGGGCTCGACGCCCTGCGCGTGCTGATGGACCAGCGCGGCGCCGGCGTGGTCTTCCTGAGCCAGATGGCCCAGCGCCTGCAAGGCCCGGTGGGCACCGCATCGGCCAGCCACCTCGCGCGCTACCAGGCCTGGCTGCACCAGGCCCTGCCCGATCTGGCCGCCACGCTGACCCAGCACGATGCCGACGAGGCCGCCGACAACCTGAGCGTCAGCAACGCGGTGACGTCCTTGCGCGCCATTGGCGACGCCGACTGGTCGGAGCTCATTGCCGCCTGCAGCCCACTGATGCAGCAACTGCTGACGTCGCCGATTTTTCGGGCCGAGCACCCGCGCACCCGCGACCGGACGCTGTACGGCATCGAGGCCCTGGCCCGCCGCAGCGGCCGCAGCGAGCGCGAGGTGGCCCAGACGCTGCTGGACCTGATGGCACAGGCCCCGCCCGACAGCCCCGCCCACGCCGTGGCCCGCCATTGGCTGCAAGGCAGCGGCCGCCCCGCGCTGATGCGCGCGCTGGGCCTGCCCGACCGCCTCAGCCGCGTCGGCCTGCTGTTCAAGCGGGAGCTGACCCTGCCGCTGTACCTGATGGCCCTGCTGGTGGGCACCGCGCTGGCCCTGTGGTGGCTGCAGACACACCATGCCGCAGCGGCCCCGCACGCCCTGTGGCTGCGGGTGGGCGCCTTCTTGCTGGTGGCCATTCCCGTCTCGGAGGCGGTGGTGGCCGTGGTCAACCGCCTCATCAGCGAATCGCTGCGCCCCGCGCACCTGCCCCGCCTGGCCCTGGCCCAAGGCATCCCGCCCGCGCACCGCGTGCTGGTCGTCATCCCCGCCATGCTGACCTCCCTCGCATCGGTGCGCGAACTGGTCCACCAGTTGCACCTGCACGCGCTGGCCAACCCCGAGCCGGAGGCGCAATTTGCCTTGCTGACCGACTGGGTCGATGCCGACGCGGCCACGCTGAGCAGCGATGCGCCCTTGCTGGAGGCGCTCCAGCAAGCCATCGCTGCGCTGAACGCGCGCCCGGACACGCCGGCCAGCCCCCATGGTGCGCCGCGCTTTGTCGCCCTGCACCGCCCGCGCCTGTTCAGCCAGAGCGAGCAGCGCTGGATCGGCTGGGAGCGCAAGCGCGGCAAGCTCGAGCAGCTGATCGCGGCGCTGGCCGAGCACCGCCTCGACGGCTTCATCGATCTGGGCGAGACCTCGCGCCTGGCCCCGGGCATCCAGTACGTCGTCACGCTCGACAGCGACACGCAATTGCCACCGGGCACGCTGCGCGAACTGGTGGGCGTGGCCGCACACCCGCACAACCATCCGCAACTGGACCCCAGCGGTCGCCAGGTCATTGCGGGCTACGCGATCTTGCAGCCGCACATGGCCACCCCGCTGCCCTCGCACGACGAGTTCACGCTGTTTCACTGGCTGTTTGCCGGCCAGTGCGGCGTGGACGCCTACAGCGCCAGCAGCTCCGAGATCTACCAGGACCTGTTCGCCGAAGGCTCCTTCAACGGCAAGGGCCTGCTGCATGTGCAAGCCATGCACACCGTGCTCAACGGCCGTCTGCCGGAAGGCCGCGTGCTGAGCCACGATCTGCTCGAAGGGGCCCTGGCCCGCTGCGCGGTGGTCACCGACATCACCGTGATCGAGGACGCGCCCTTTCATGCCGATGTGGCCGCCTCGCGGGTGCACCGCTGGATGCGTGGCGACTGGCAGTTGCTGCCCTTCATGCTGCAGCCCCGTCGCTACCGCCTCAAGGGCATCAACCTGTGGAAGATGGGTGACAACCTGCGCCGCACGCTGGTGGCCCCCAGTTGCCTGCTGCTGCTGTGTCTGGCCCTGGCCGGCCAGCTGCTGAGCCCCTGGGCCGCGCTGGGCGTGGTGCTCGCCGCTTATGGCGCCGGGCCCCTGCTGGGCGCGCTGGCCGCGCTGTGGCCCAGCCACTATGACGTAGCGTGGCGCCACTTCTACCGCCACGCCCTGACCGACCTGGGGCGTGTGCTGGCCGGCGCCCTGTGGCAACTGGTGCAGCTCATTCCGAACGCGGTGCAGGCGGTGGACGCCATCGTGCGGGCGCTGTTTCGGCTCACCATCAGCCACCGCCACCTGCTGCAATGGACCACGGCGGCAGCGGCCCGCGCCAGCAGCCGGGTGCGCCTGCACACCGTGCTGCGCCAGCACGCCTGGGAGCCCTGGGTCGCGCTGGCCCTGGCGGCCGGGCTGTGGGCGTGGGGCGCTCTGCCCGCGCCCTGGCTGACGCTGGGCCTGTGCCTGGCCTGGGCGCTCTCGCCGCTGTGGACCTGGTGGGTCAGCCACCCGCGCACCTACCATCCGGATGCACGCCTGCCGCCCAGCGACCGGCCCTACCTCACCGGCATCGCACGCGACACCTGGCGCTTTTTCGAGCACTGCGTGGGCCAGGCCGACCGCCATCTGCCGCCCGACAACCTGCAGATCCTGCCCCACGAGATCCTGGCCCACCGCACCTCGCCCACCAACATCGGCCTGTACCTGCTGAGCGTGGCCTGCGCGCGCCAGTTTGGTTGGATCGGCACCGAAGACCTGCTCGGCCGGCTGGAGGCCACACTGGCCAGCCTGCAAACGCTGGAGCGCCATCACGGGCACTTCCTGAACTGGTACGACACGCAAACCGGCCTGCCCTTGCTGCCGCGCTATGTGTCCAGCGTGGACAGCGGCAACCTGTGCGGCCACCTGCTGGCGGTGGGCGAAGCCTGTCGTGAGCTGGCGGTGCACCCTTACGACCCGACCGCCCTGCAAGCGTCCTTGCTGGCCTCCAAGTCGCGACTGACCCCCTTGCTGCTGCGCCGCTCGCAGCTCTCACAGGTCGAGCGCGATGCGCTGATCTGGCTGATGGCCGATCACCGCGCCACGCTGCGCTCGGCCGCACGCGATGACCTGGCCCGCGCCAGCGAGCCGACCGAGCGAGCGGCCGCCTACGCGGCGGCGCGGCTGCGGGCCGTGGCGCGGACCTGTGCGCAACTGGCCCAGGAGGCCGATTTCGCCACGCTGTACCACCCGCGTCGGCACCTGTTTCACCTGGGCTTGCGGGTCGATGAACAGCAGCTCGATGCCGGCTTTTATGACCTGCTCGCCTCGGAGTCCCGCCTCACCGGGCTGTGGGCCATTGCCAAGGGCGATGTCCCCGTGAGCCACTGGGCCAGCCTGGGGCGCCCGTTCTACGCGCTGGGCGCCGAAGTCGGCGTGCGCTCGTGGTCCGGCTCGATGTTCGAGTACCTGATGCCCATGCTGGTGCTCAACGCCCCGCATGGCAGCGTGCTGCGCAGCGCCAGCGAAGTGGCCCTGCTGGAGCAAGTGGCCTTTGCCCGCGACAAGGGGGTGCCCTGGGGCATCTCCGAATCGGCTCATGCCGAACAGGACCACACCCTGGCCTACCAGTACGCCCCCCACGGCGTGCCCCGCCTGGCGCTGCGTCGCACGCCCCCCGATGAGCTGGTCATCGCGCCCTACGCCACCGCCCTGGCGGCCCAGTTGGCCCCGCACCTGGCCACGCTCAACTTCCTGGCGCTGGAGCCCCTGGGCGCCCGGGGCCGCTACGGTTTCATCGAGGCGCTGGACTACACGCCAGCCCAGCAGCCCACCGGGGTGAGGATGACCCCCGTGGCCACCTACATGGCCCACCACCAGGGCATGAGCATCGTGGCGCTGGCCAATGTCCTGCTGGGGCAGGTGGCGCAGCGCTGGGGCATGGCCCCCGTGCACCTCGAAGCCGTGGGC
>Ga0209066_10004431_pt1 | contig 15312 bp, 16 predicted proteins | sample All_14_2_FD_187198 | JGI IMG/M metagenome (GOLD analysis project Ga0209066, IMG submission 187198) | Freshwater microbial communities in response to fracking from Pennsylvania, USA - Allegheny Zone_MetaG_DW_15 (SPAdes) (version 2) ...
ACATCGGGGTCTTTCACAATAATGGCAAAAGACTTCGTGCCTTCCGGCGCGCCGCTCCAGCGCAGAGTCGGACGTTGATTCATGCCGCCGGTGCTTTTACCATCGGCCGTGGGTTTGCAAAGCGCAAAGGTGGCGGGAATCGCCTTATCCTGCTGAATCCCTTCGACCTCGACCGTCAAGGAGGCGGGGGCTGCGATGGCCATACCAGTGGTTGCACAGAGCATGGTAAGGGTGAACAAAGCAGTGCGCATATCGATTTCTCCATTGATTGGATGCGATCTTATCCAGCCATGGATAAAAAGCCAGTGCGGAGCAAGTCCTATCGTGCACCTGCAGATAAGGCTTGCCAGTGCGCTGCAATTGGGTTAATTAGCCGCCTCCCGCTAAGTGCGGGTGCGGGCAGCAGATGCTCGCATGATTGGTGACGCGGGGTGGAGCAGCCCGGTAGCTCGTTAGGCTCATAACCTAAAGGTCGTCGGTTCAAATCCGGCCCCCGCAACCACCACTCAGAGCCAATCTCCGGCTTTCAGCTAAATCATCATCCAGCTCTCATTGCCGCACCATTGCCGCAATTATCTATTCGTCTTTCAAATCGGCTGGCAGAAATTGCCAATCGCCCCTGCGTTTGGCGACACGACGCTCCATGGTAAGCATGTCAAGATTTTCGCGGTCGTAATCCGCGAGTCGTACTGGCTTGCGTAACGGTTTCCTAGCTGCTGTTTCCATTGCTTTCATCTGCTGCATAATTTCTGCGTGCAGTTTCGGGTTATCGTTGATGGCTTCTGGCGGCACTTCAATTTGCCGTGTCCGCCATCGAGGAAGGTATGTGTCATAAAGTTGAGCGATTAGGCCAGTGTCATCATTCGGAGGCATACTGGCCACCTTGGCCAAGCCAAGGCGTTCGATGTCGGGATGCGCTTTGAAAACATCCACCAAGCGCCGTAAATCAGCCTTTAAATCCGGCCCCCACACGAATTTTTGTTTTCCTTGAAGGAACTGCGGTGTCATCCGCTCATGAAGATTGTCACCTGAAATAAATATTTGTGTGAACGGCAAGTAGTATAGGTATGCAGAATCAATCTTATTCGACGCGCGTTCCGCAGAAATGTGTCCCGTCGAAACAGCCGCCGCGAAAAACAAATCAACTTGTGCAACATAGTCCAGGTAAGGCGCATGGAGGGCGATGGGTGGGAACCCACGGTCGAACCATAGCCTAACGGCTCGCCACATTTCTTCTTGGCTGAAATCAACGGCTTCGATGCCGCCGTTAAATACCATCCATCTCGAATCAGCATGAGCGATTACTCCTTGGGTGAAGGTGCGAACTTCCGCCAAGTCTCTGAAACGGATGCCCCCTTTCACCGGTTCGGCCTTCGGCGCTTTTAGAACGACCTCGCGCCATTCCTTTGCCATGGAACGCTCGACATCATGGAATCGACCATCTTGCCAACGTGCGAATGCCACCTGCTCTCTGGAAGGCTTAAAATAAAGTCCTTTCTTACCATTGACCTCAACAGGTCGTCCGCCAGCAATTGCCGGGATTTGTTTCATCCCTACATGGTGTCCCATCAATTCACCTGCGCACATCGTAACGTGCGAAGCGTTAACGCATGAACCCCAAGAAGGCGTTTTTGAAGCGATGATTCCAACTTCTGCTTCGGGAGTACGGCGGCTGTTCTCTTTGTGCAAGTCTGCCAGCGTTTCCAGGTAGAACACTGGCGTTATATTGGTTCGGAACAGAACATCAAATAATGCTGCCTCGTTCGCGTTAAGCGATTGAAGGAAGGATTTATCGAAAATAGCTAACGGCCCCATCAACGCTTCCCGACTACAAACCAATGGTGATTGATTGTAAGCTGGATTTAAGCTAGTTCAATCTAATGCGTCGTGTTTTTATTATACTTACTATGCTCTTTGCTTTCACCGCTAATCAAGTGGCGGTGGCGTATGAGCAATGCGATGACCCGTCTTGCTCGCTCTACTCCGGCGACATAACGAAGAAGACCGAGCAAGGCAAAAAGGATTCCAACCTCCCGGTTCATTGCGCCTTGGGTGGTCATCATGTCGCCGACCTGCCGCAGAACACTTTGGCTGCCGTGGGCACCGAAGTAAGCGCCAGCCCTTATTGGGGCACGGCCTTGATGCCGGAGTCCACCATCCCCGAAGGTCTCATCGAACCACCCTCACTCGCGTAATGCCCCACGCGCCACTGGCGCTGTTTTCGAGCCATTTACTGCGAGTTTCTCATGACATCCGTATGCCGCCTACTCGCGGTGCCCCTTGCCGGGGTGCTGCTGTTTATCCAACCCGCTCTCGCACAAGATGGCGCAGGGCCGACACCGCTCACCTTAGTGCAGGCGGTCGATGAGGCCATGGCCAACTCGCCGCGCGTGGCTTCTGCCGATGCGGCGGTAAAAGCAGCCCGTGGGCTTACCGACCAGGCGGACACTTCGCCGAACCCGACACTCGACCTGCAAGGCTCGAACCTGGCGGGCGATGGTATTTACAAGCAGGTGGACAATAGCGACCAGTATTTCTACGGGCTATCGCAGCAAATCGAACTTGGCGGCAAGCGCACGGCGCGGCGTGAAGCGGCGCAGATGCAGCAGCGCGTGGCGGTGCTGGATGCGACCATTGCGCGTCTTGATGTGCAGCGGGATGTGAAGCAGGCGTTCGCGGCTGCCGTAGCATCGCAAGAATCAGAGCGGCTGGCGGAAGATGCGCTGAACATCGCTCAGCAAGAATTGAAAAGCGTATCGCGTCGCGTAGCCGAGGCGGCTTCCCCGCTCATTCAGAAAAGCAAAGCCGAGGTCACACTCGCCACGGCCAAGTTCAACGTAGAGCAGGCTCGGCAGGATGCCGCAGCGGCGCGTACACAACTGGCGACACTGCTGGGTCGTAGTTCCTTGGGCGAGACGCTGGATGCCTCGTCTTTCTTTGAGGTGGACGATACCACAACCGACGACGCGGACGCCATCGAGCGCACGCCCGACATGCTGCGGCTGCGGCTGATGGAAGACCATGCCCAGGCCCTGCTGGACATCGAGAAGGCCGGGGCCATTCCTGACCCCACCATCAATGCCGGAGTGAGCCGTTTGCAGGAAACCGGCGACCAAGCCTTCGTCGTCGGCCTGTCCATTCCCCTGCCGGTGATGAACAGCAACCGTGGAAACATCACGGCGGCACGGGCACAAGTCACCCGCACCGCCAGCGACCAGCAAGCAGCACGGCTGGAATTGTTACAGCGGTATCAGATGGCAAAGACCGGCTTGCGCACAGCCCACCTGAAAGCGACCAGCTACAACAGCACCGTGCTTCCGGCAGCGGAAGATGCGTTCAAACTCTCGCGGCAGGGCTATGGCGCGGGCAAGTTCCAGTACCTAGAAGTGCTGGATGCGCAGCGCACCCTGTTCGGCGCGCGGGCGGAATACATGGCAGCCCTGCGCGACTACCATATGCGCAAGGCTGAGTTGGAGCGGTTGACCACGCCGCACACTACCAAGAACACCAAGGGAGAATCCAATGCGAACCAATAAAAAGCCAGCACTGGCGATACTACTGCTAGTCCTGCTGGTCGCAGGCGCGGCATTCTTCTTCACCGGTGAAGGCAAGCCCACCGAGCGCGAAGCGGCGGAAGAGCATGAGGGCGAAGAAGCCCACGGCGATGTCGCCACCATCAGCGACGCATCGGCAGCTTCCATGGGCATCGAAACAGCGACTGCTGGCCCGGCGACCATCCGTGAAACAGTGCGGCTCTCTGGCCGTATTGTCCTCAACCAGAACCGCTCTGCCGAAGTGAAAGCCCGGTTCCCTGGTATCGTGCGCGGGGTGTTTAAGCAAGTCGGCGATGCGGTGAAGCGCGGCGATAAGCTGGCAACGGTCGAAAGCAACGAGAGCCTGCAAGTCTATGTTGTGCCTTCGCCACTCGATGGCGTGGTGCTGGAACGTGACATTAGCGTGGGCGATACGGCAGGTGATGCACCCATCTTCACCGTCGCCGATTTGTCGAGCCTTTGGGCGGAGTTCTTCGTCTTCGCCGCCGATATGGAAACGGTACGCCAGGGGCAGCCCATCATTCTGCGTTCGCTCGATGGCAAGATGAATGCAACGAGCGTGCTGCAAACCATCCAGCCTACGGCGGAGGCATCGAGCCAGACCGTGTTGGCGCGGGCAGAACTCGACAACAGCACCGGTACATGGCGTTCGGGTATGCCCGTGCAAGGCTTCGCGGTTGTCAGTGAACAGCCCGTGGCGCTGGCGGTGCCCACTGCGGCCATTCAACAGATGGAAGGCAATAGCGTGGTGTTCGTAAAAGAAGGCGAACGCTACACGGCAATGCCCGTCACCACGGGCCACGCCGATGCGGATATGACCGAGATTACCGAAGGCATCGCTGCCGGGGTGGAGGTGGTAGGCACCAACAGCTTCATCATCAAGGCCGATATTGGCAAAGCCAGCGCCGAGCATGAGGACTAAGCCATGATTAACGCAGTCCTTTCATTCTCGCTCCGTCACCGCGTACTGGTTGCATTGCTGACGCTCAGCATCGCCGTCTTGGGCATGTTCGCGCTCACGCGCCTGCCGATTGATGCAGTGCCCGACATCACCAACAATCAAGTACAGATTACCACCCGCGTTCCGGCTTTCTCGCCGCTCGAAATCGAGCAACAGGTGACGTACCCTATCGAAACGGCGCTGGCAGGCATACCGGGGCTGGAAAGCACCCGCTCGCTTTCGCGTAATGGGTTCTCACAAATCACGGCGGTATTTACCGAGGACACGGATATTTACTTCGCACGGCAACAGGTCGGCGAGCGCATTACCGAAGCCCGCGAAACCCTTTCCGATGGCGTGGAACCGCGCTTGGGCGCTATTTCGACCGGACTGGGCGAAATCTATATGTGGACGGTCGAGTTCACGCATCCCATGGGCAAGGGTGCCAAGCCCGCTAATGGCCAACCAGGTTGGCAAAGCGATGGCAGCTACCGCACGCCCGAAGGCCAAGTCTTGCGTGAAGAACATGAGTTCGCCACCTACCTGCGCACTGTTCAGGACTGGATGATTCGCCCGCAGTTGAAAGGGGTCGAGGGAGTAGCCGGAGTGGATGCTATCGGCGGTTATGCCAAGCAATACCTGGTGGCACCGAATGCAGACAAGCTGGTGGCTTACGGTCTTTCGCTGGCAGAGCTGGTGCAGGTGCTGGAAGCGAACAATACCAGCATCGGGGCGGGATTCATTGAGCGCAATGGTGAAGCCTTCATCACGCGGGCGAACGGTCGTATTGGCTCGATGCAGGACATCGGCAACATGGTCATCGCTAACCGCAACGGTATTCCCATCTACCTTCGCAACGTCGCCGACATCTCCATCGGCAAGGAACTGCGCACCGGCAGCGCCTCTGAGAACGGCAACGAAGTCGTGGTCGGCACCGCGCTCATGCTGATCGGCGAGAACAGCCGAACCGTATCAGAGGCAGTCGATGCGAAGCTGCGCAACATCAACAAGACCCTGCCGCCGGACATCAAGGCGAAGCCGGTGCTGAATCGCACCAAGCTGGTCGATTCAACCATTGGCACGGTGCAGAAAAACCTGACCGAAGGTGCCTTGTTGGTCATTGCGGTGCTGTTCCTATTGCTCGGCAATATTCGTGCGGCGCTGATTACAGCTTTGGTCATTCCCCTGGCCATGCTGATGACCGCCATGGGTATGCTGAAAGCAGGTATCAGCGGCAACCTGATGAGCCTTGGTGCGCTGGATTTCGGCCTGATTGTCGATGGCGCGGTCATCATCACCGAGAACTGCCTGCGCCGCTTGGCCGAGCGTCAGCACCAAGTTGGGCGCACGCTGAACCTTGATGAACGGTTGCAGGAAGTGATGCTCGCTGCCCGTGAAATGATTGAACCGACCGTGTTCGGTCAGGCCATCATCATCATGGTTTATATCCCGCTGCTTACCTTCTCCGGCGTGGAAGGAAAGATGTTCGAGCCAATGGCGATGACCGTCATTCTGGCGCTGGTCGCAGCATTTATTCTTTCGCTGACCTTCGTGCCCGCCATGATTGCCCTGTTCGTAACCGGGCGGGTGGAGGAAAAGGAAAGCCGGGCCATCACCAAAGCGAAAGCATGGTACGCGCCACGCCTGGACTACGCCACCCGCAAACCGGCGACGGTCATCGCAGGAGCCGTGGGTGCCTTTATCGTGGCCCTCATTATCTTCGCCAGCATGGGACGTGAGTTCATCCCTACGCTCGATGAGAAGGATGTGCTGGTGCAGGCCATTCGCATCCCCTCGACTTCGCTGACCCAATCGCAGGCGATGCAGTTCAAGGTCGAGCAAGCCATCCAGCGCGTACCGGAAGTGAAGTTCGTGTTCTCGAAAACGGGAACCGCCGATGCCGCTGCCGACCCTATGCCACCGAGCATTTCCGATACGTTCGTCATCTTGAAGTCCACTGACGAATGGGCGAGCGGGCGCAGCAAAGCGGACATCATGGAGCAGTTGGAGGCCGAAATCGCCAAGGTGCCCGGTAATAACTACGAAATCACCCAGCCCATTCAGATGCGGTTCAACGAGTTGATTTCCGGTGTGCGAAGCGATGTCGCTGTGAAAGTGTTTGGCGAGGAGTTCCCCGTCATGGAACGCAGCGCCAACCAAATCGCCAGGGTGTTGCGTGGCATTGAAGGTGCAGAAGGCGTTAAGGTAGAGCAAACCTCTGGCCTGCCGATGCTGGAAGTGAAACTCAACAAGGAAGCCATCGCCCGCTACGGCATGAATACCGGCGATGTGCTGGACGTGGTGGCGATTGCCATGGGCGGTAAGCCTGCCGGGCTGATATTCGAGGGCGACAAGCGGTTCGCCTTGGTGGTGCGCCTGCCCGATGCAGTACGTGCTGACATGGATACGCTGAACAACCTGCCCATCCTTCTGCCGGTCGATGACTTTGATGCCAAGGTAGGCGAAGTCCATGCCCGCCCGCGCTATGTGCCGTTGAAGGAGGTCGCCAGCCTCACCATCAGCGAAGGCCCAAACCAAATCAGCCGCGAGAATGGCAAGCGCCGGGTCGTCGTGCAAGCGAACGTGCGCGGGCGCGACATCGGCTCTTTTGTCGAGGAGGCCCGCGCCAAGCTGGACGAGCAGGTGAAGATACCGCCCGGCTACTGGCTGGAATGGGGTGGCCAGTTCGAGAACCTACAAAAAGCAACGGCCCGACTCATGCTCGTGGTGCCTGGCTGCTTCTTCATGATTTTCCTACTGCTGTTTACGGCGCTGCATTCCGCTCGCCAAGCATTGCTTGTATTCAGCGGTGTTCCGTTGGCGCTGACCGGCGGCATCCTCGCCCTTTGGTTGCGCGGCATGCCATTCTCCATCTCGGCAGCGGTCGGCTTCATAGCACTTTCCGGCGTCGCTGTGCTGAACGGGTTGGTGCTTATCAACCGCATCAACCAGCTGGTGCTCGAAGGCCACCTGCCAGAGCATGCTGTGCGTGAAGGTGCATTGTCGCGCTTGCGCCCGGTGCTGATGACCGCCTTGGTCGCTTCGCTGGGCTTCGTACCGATGGCGATTGCGATGGGTGCCGGTGCCGAAGTGCAGAAGCCGCTGGCGACAGTTGTTATCGGTGGCCTGCTTACGGCGACGGCGCTGACATTGCTGGTACTGCCAGCCCTTTATTCCCGTTTTCATCTAGCCCGCGAGGTCAAGCCATGAGCGCCAGTTGCAAGGACGATAGCTGCGAAACATCCATCAATAGTCCCGCCTACCGTAGGGTGTTATGGGTCTGCTTGGTCGCCAATGCGGTGATGTTCCTGGTGCAGATTATCGCCAGCCATTTTGCCAACTCCGTCGCCTTACTGGCAAACTCCCTCGACTTCCTATCGGACGCGGCCAATTACGGCATCAGCATCTATGTGCTGGGTCATACGCTGGCCGTGAAGGCCAAAGCCTCTATTTTTAAGGGGCTTTCGCTCGGAGCGGTTGGCCTTTGGGCCGCATGGGAAACCATCGACCAGGCATTCGAGCCGGTGGTGCCGGAGCCGCTCATCATGACCGTGGTCAGCCTGGTGGCGTTGGCAGTGAATGTCGGTTGTGCGTTTCTGCTGTATCGCTATCGGGGTGGCGACAGCAATGCCAAGTCGGTCTGGCTATGCAGCCGTAACGACGCCGTAGGCAATATCGCGGTATTGTTCGCTGCGGGTGGAGTGTTTGCCTTCGCGACTGTCTGGCCGGATGTCATCGTAGCTACCATACTCGCCTGGCTGGCTGTATCTGCTGCATGGCAAATTTTAATTACGGCAAGGGCTGAGATTAAAAAATAACTTAGAACATTAATCGGAGACCCACGGCACCGATGAACTCGTCCTTCGATTCGTCATCAGCTTCCGCTAAACGGCCTGTTTCGCCGAACTTCCGCTCATAGCTAATGTCGATATAAGGCGCGAACTTGCGGGTGATTTCGTAGCGTGTCTGTAAACCGAACTGGGCGCTTGATAGACCCGCGCCTACTTCTTGTTCCGGCACATCCTGCGCGTACAGGTCGATTTCGGCGTAAGGCTGCGCAATCAGGCGCTGGGTGAGCAGCAGGTCGTTCTCCTCGCGGATGCGGGCGCTTAGGTCACCCTCATCGCTCAGGAAGAGATGTGCCTGCGTCTCGAACCAGTAGGGGGCGAGGCCCTCGAAGCCTGCGACTAGGTAAGCGGTCGAGACCGGCTCCCAATCGTAACGCACGCCGACCTGCGCATCCCAATAAGTGGCGATGTTGCGGCTATACATGGCCCAGGCTTCTGCTTCCTCGGTTTCGCCACCGACCACTTCACCTTCGCTGCGCAACCACAGCTTTTCGGTATCGCCGCCTATCCAGCCATCCAAGTCCCAAGTAGCTACCGAACCATCGTTGCTATCTCCGATGTCGGTATCGAGGCGAATCATGTGAAAAGTCGTGTCCTCGTGCATTTCATCCATATCAGCCGCCAGTGACAGCGATGGGGCAGCGAGCAGCGCGGCAGCGACGATGCGTCTAATGGTGGCCATGGTGCATGCCCTCCATCCCTTTCATGTCCGGCATTTCGGTATCGATTGCGGCTTCCGGCTCCGGCGTTTTTTCGCCCGGCTTCGATACTTCCAAGGTGGTCATCATGCCACCGAGCATGTGGTAAAGAAGATGGCAGTGGAATGCCCATTCGCCTGCCTCATCGGCAGTCAGCAGCGCAGAGACTGTTTGGCCAGGTGGGATGATGAGCGTGTGCTTGTTCGGCAGCTTGTTCATCGGCTGCCCGTTTTCAAGTTGCACGAACATGCCATGCAAGTGCATCGGGTGCGCCATCATGGTTTCGTTAATGAAGTTCAGCCGCACGCGCTCGCCGTAAGCAACGGTTATGGGTTTTGCATCGGTGAACTTCTTGCCGTTAATCGTCCAGATGAACCGCTCCATGTTGCCGCCGAGTCGGAGTGTGATTTCTTTCGCTGGCTTGCGAGTGTCGGCCTGTATGCCCTTATAGCGCAGGTCGGTGTAGGCAAGCGCCTTATCGCCGCTCGGTGTGCCCGCCTTGTCCCAGCCGGTCTCCATATCCATGTCGGACATATCCATATCGGGGTCGTCTTCCATCATCATTTCCATGTTCATGTCAGCCATGGTCAGCAGGGTGCGCGGACGCGGGACAGGTGCCTCGCCTTGCATACCTTCGCGCGGTGCCAAGGTACCCAAGGCAAACCCTGTGCGGTCGATGGATTCGGCGGCAATGGTGTAAGCGCGGTCGTCTTCGGGTTCCACAATAACATCGTAGGTCTCGGCAACGCCGAATCGGAACTCATCAACCGTGACCGGCTCGACGGGCTGCCCATCGGCAGCGACAACGGTCATTTTCAAGCCGGGGATACGCACGTCATAAATGGTCATGGCCGAGGCATTGATGAAGCGCAGGCGCACGCGCTCGCCCTGCTTAAATAGCCCCGTCCAGTTTTGTTGTGGCGTGAGACCGTTCGTGAGGAATGTGTAGCCAGTTACGTCGGCAAGGTCGGTTGGCGACATCCGCATCGCACCCCACTCCTTGGCATACTTCCATGCCTTGTCGAAGCCCTTGGTCTGTGCATCTTGGAAGAAGTCGCCGACCGTGCGCTTGTTGTAGTTGTAGTAGCCTGAATCCATTTTGACATTAGCCATGATGTCTTCGGCGGATTCATTCTTAAAGTCCGAAAGCAGCACCACATAGTCGCGGTCGGACTTGATGGTGTCTGCACCCTTGGGGTGGATGACCAACGAACCGTAAAGACCATCTTGCTCCTGTCCTGCGGAATGGGCGTGATACCAGTACGTGCCCGACTGGCGGACGGGGAAATGATAAACGAACGTTTCGCCTGGCGAGATGCCGTGGAAGCCGTTGGTGCCGGGTACGCCATCCATTATGCCTGGCAGCAGCAAGCCGTGCCAGTGAATCGAGCTGGTCTCGTTCAAGTGGTTGGTCACGCGGATGGTGACATCCTCACCTTCGCGGAAGTGCAGGGTCGGGCCAGGTATGTCACCATTAACTGTGATTTTCTTGACCGGTGTGCCGGTGACATTTACCGTTTTGCGAGCGATGTCGAGTTGGTATTCGGCAGCATGCGCGCTGGTGAGGTAAACAGCGAAAGAAAGCACGGCGGCAGCAAGGGCGCGTAGCATTACAGGTACCTTTTCAAGACAGCGGTGACTTCTTGTAATTTTTCTTCCTTTTTGGTCGGGTCTTTCTGCCGTGCAGCATCCGCCACGCATGCACCCATGTGGGTTTGAAGCATGGCCAGTTCAATGGATTTCAGCGCCGCCCGCGCGGCCTGCACTTGGGTGATGATGTCCACGCAGTAGCGTCCATCGTCAATCATGCGACCGATGGCTTCGACTTGGCCCTTCACGCGATTCAGCTTTGGCAGTTGCGACTTATGGCATGGATGCGTCATTGGAATGGCCCTTGAATTATACCCTATGGGGGTATATACCATATCAGTAAGTTTCGTCAATCTGTAAGGAGACCTTATGAAGACCCTACGAACCATTGCCCTCGCTTCTTTACTTTCACTTGCCTCGACACTGCCTGCGCTTGCCGCAGAGCAGCCAGAGGATGCCCTCGTCGAAAAATGCAGCGCGATGATGAAGGACAAGGAACTGATGCGCACGATGATGAAGACCATGCCCCATGACGAAATGATGGAATGCCACCGGATGATGCAGAATAAAAATAAGGCCAAGACCGACACCGCCGAGCCTGAACACAGCGGACATGAGCACGACCATGGGGAGTAGTTGCTGCGACACTTCCAAGCCGTTGAAGCACGCGACCCTTTACCGCATGGTCATGCCGGAACATATCTGCCCGTTCGGGCTAAAAGCCAAAGACCTGTTGGAGCGCGAAGGATTCACCGTGGAAGACAACCTGCTCACTACGCGCGAACAGGTGGATGCATTCAAAGCCGAGTATCAGGTCAAAACCACCCCGCAAACTTTTATCGGCGGCACACGCATCGGGGGCTACGATGACATACGCAAGCATTTCGGCCAAGCAGTGCCGGATGCAGATGCTACCAGTTACAAGCCCGTCGTTGCTGTTTTTGCTATGGCCGGGCTTATGGCGCTCGCGGTCAACCTCGCAGCGTTCGGTGACGCGCTGACCATACGCGCCGCCGAGTGGTTCATCGGATTCAGTATGTGCCTACTGGCGATGCTCAAATTGCAGGACATCGAGAAGTTTTCGACCATGTTCTTGGGCTACGACCTGCTCGCTCGGCGCTGGGTTCGCTACGCCTACCTCTATCCCTTTGCGGAAGGGCTTGCCGGACTGCTCATGGTAGCAGGCATTCTGCCCTGGCTTTCCATCCCCCTCGCGCTGTTCATCGGTACGGTCGGCGCGGCTTCTGTTATCAAAGCGGTCTATATCGACAAGCGGCAGATAAAATGCGCCTGTGTCGGCGGCAGCAGCAAGGTGCCGCTTGGCTTCGTATCGCTGACCGAAAACCTGATGATGGTCGGCATGGCAGTGTGGATGCTGCGCACCGTTATCGCTTAACCGGGGCTTGTATGGGCTATTTGATTTTGAAGTTCTTCACGAGCGCGGCGGTCATCGTTGCAGTATCGGAAATCGCCAAGCGGTACAGCTTCGCGGCGGCGGTGCTGGCTTCGCTGCCGCTAACCTCCATACTGGCCTTCATCTGGCTTTACGTGGACACGAAAGACACCGCCAAGGTCGCTGCTCTGTCGCACGACATCGTGTGGCTAGTATTGCCGTCGATGGTACTGTTTATCGTGCTGCCCATCGCCTTAAAGCAAGGCATAAACTTCTGGCTGGCGCTGGCTGTTTCGGCGCTCGCCACAGCTGGCGCTTACGGGATTGTGACTGTTTTACTGCGGTTCATGCGCAGCTAACTTGACCTAATTACGTTTCACGCATACTGTCTGCCTTGGAACGTCCGATAGGCCGTTCCGGGGCGTAAGAACCCCTATCGTTGGCGGCTTGTGGCCGTCATCCCACTCCTCGACCGTATGGCCGGGGAGGCATGTGCGCATGTCCAAGGCCGAAAGGCCCAAAGGCACATGCGACCTTTCCAACGATAGGTTTCTTAACTCCCCGTCCGCCATCGAATCCCCGATGGCGTAACGTTGAGGAGTTTCTATGAAGAAGACTATTTCGCTTATCGCAGCCACGCTGATGACTGTACTAACCGCGCAAGCGGCATTGGCCGGCAACTGTGACCACGACTGGCAAACGGCATCGGATGGCTCGCGCTGCGGCGACCGCTCGGCCGATTCCCGTCCCGGTGGCAACTAGGTGCAAGGGGGGGGGGCGCTCCGGTGCCCCCTTTTTCTTATGAGATTCATCGTCATTGTGCTGATTGCGGGTTATCTCTCGCTCACCAGCGACCGCATCGCTCGTCCCATCGACGGGTGCTCCGAATCGCCATCGCCGACCGTCCCCAACTGCACTAAGACGCTGCCAGTGCGCGGGTAATCACATGGAACCAGCTGATACGATTTTTCATTTCCTGGGTTCGATGTGTTTCATAGTGGCCTGCGCGTTCGCCTTCATCATGCTGCGGGCACCGGCAGCCTACTACCGCTTCTGCGGTCTCGCGGGCGGCAGCCGTGAGTTCTACCCTGAACACACACTCATGATGCTCACCTACGAGCCGCCACCCTGGTACATACCGTCGCGCTTGTGGCGAACAGTCGCGTTGATTGTAGGGTTCGCTGGTGCCACCTACGGCTGCTATGGCATTCTGGTTCAGTTGCTATTCTGGATGCCCCGCGATTGGCGCAGCGAAGATGGCGCATGGATGGCTGTCAGGCTGGCAACAGCATCATCGTGGCTGATTGCGCTTGGTGTTGTCGTCCTCCTGCACCGTGTCTGGCAGCAGTTGCTTGACGCAGAGGAAGCCAAACACGTTGCCACCAACAAACCGCCCGTTTCCCCGTTGGCAGCCGCCAGCGAGTGTATTACCCAGCGAATGCGGGAAGCAGGATTGGAAGTTACCGAAGCACTACCCGCCGATGCCGGTCGCCAGACAGCTACATTCGTACCGGCGCGCAAGCAGCCACTCTCGAAAGAGCAGATTGAAGCGCAGGTGGCAGCCGCTCAGGAAGCACGGCGCAAAAATCCACCGCTGAAAGAAATCGAACTTTACCGCTCGCTGGGATTCGAGGTCGTCGAGCATCCAGTCGGCTCCGGCTATTGGTTCAAGAAGAATGGCGGATACATGGAAGCCCTTAACTAACGCGCCGCAGCTTTGCTTGACAGTCTAGATATGTCCATTATTCTGGACACATGGACATTTCATTGGCCCTTACTGCTTTTAACGCACTTTCGCAGGAAACACGCCTCGGCATCTTCCGCCTGTTGGTCGAGCATGGCCGCGAAGGTGCAGCGGCTGGCGTATTAAGCAATACGCTGGGAATACCTCACAACACGCTGTCATTTCATCTCTCCCACCTCAACCAAGCGGGGTTGGTAAGCAGCCAGCGCGACGGTCGGCGCATTATTTACAAAGCGAACCTCGACGCAGTGCAGTCGCTCGCCGGGTTCCTGATGGATAACTGTTGCTCCCGCGAAAGCAGCCCGTCCGCCTGCAAGCCACGAAAGAAAAAGAAGTGAGCCGCCTCCGCACATTGCCCGACCCCGACCACCTGCCAGCCCTCGATAAACGACTGTTCGCATGTATGCCCTCGTTTGGTCTGGATGACCCGCTCGGCCACCCGCCGCGCATCCTGCTACTGTATGGGTCGCTGCGTGAGCGTTCCTTCTCGCGTTTTGCTGTCGAGGAAGCAGCGCGCATCCTCCAATACTTCGGTGCGGAAACCCGAATCTTTGACCCATCCGACCTGCCATTCCCTGACCAAGTAAAGAACGATGACCACCCGGCGGTGAAGGAGCTGCGTGAATTGTCGATGTGGTCGGAAGGGCAAGTATGGTGCAGCCCGGAGCGGCATGGTGCCATCACCGGGCTGATGAAAGCACAAATCGACCATCTTCCGCTGAACATGGGCGGGATGCGTCCAACACAAGGCCGAACGCTAGCGGTCATGCAAGTTAGTGGCGGCTCGCAATCTTTCAACGCGGTCAACACCATGCGGCTGCTCGGTCGCTGGATGCGGATGATAACCATACCCAACCAGTCGAGCGTCGCCAAAGCCTTCGAGCAATTCGATGAAGAAGGCCGCATGAAGCCATCCGACTACTACGAACGCATTGTTGATGTGATGGAGGAGTTGGTACGCTTCACCATCCTCACCCGCTCGCATTCGACCTTGCTGGTTGACCGCTATTCCGAGCGCAGGGAGGCGTTCGACAAGAAGGAGCGCGATGCCGCGACCGACTTATCTGCCATCGCCACCGCTCATCAAAAGGGATAGCCATGTTCAACGTCCTATTTCTCTGTACTGGCAATTCGTGCCGCAGCATTCTTGCCGAGGCTTACCTCAACCACGTCAGCGGGGGGCGGTTCAAAGCGTACAGCGCGGGCAGCCACCCGACCGGAGAGGTGAACCCGCGCAGCCTGGAAACACTCCAACGCCACGGCATCAGCACCGAGGGGTTGCACAGCAAGTCATGGGACGAGTTGAAAGATACCAAGTTCGACCTAGTAGTAACGGTATGCGATAACGCGGCGGGCGAAGTCTGCCCGTTCTTCCCAGGTGCGCCCATGAAGGTGCATTGGGGTGTTCCCGACCCGGCACATTTTGAAGGTACGACTGAGCAAACGGAGCAGGAGTTCGAGCGCGTGTTCTCGATGCTAAAAGCGCCACTCGATGAACTAAGCCGCCTGCCGATTGAAGGGAAGGCAACGCTTACTGCAAAAATC
>Ga0209066_10004432_pt1 | contig 15309 bp, 16 predicted proteins | sample All_14_2_FD_187198 | JGI IMG/M metagenome (GOLD analysis project Ga0209066, IMG submission 187198) | Freshwater microbial communities in response to fracking from Pennsylvania, USA - Allegheny Zone_MetaG_DW_15 (SPAdes) (version 2) ...
GATACGTCCAGATCAGAAGACTCACCGCTGGCGTGCCCAAGGCAGTCAAGAGCGTCACTGCCAAAGTCCTGGTCGCTGAAACCATCAATAGCACAGCTATCAAGATTGAGAAACCCGAGATCCAGATCATTAGAGTCTCTGTGTTCATTTTGTTTACGCTCAGTGGTTGCCATGGTTCAGATCTCGGTCGGCATGTCGTCGCCAACAGCGGCGGCGATGTCTTCTGCGGTCGTTGCACCAGCTTCAGCTCGCGGCTGGCTCGTGCTTGCTTCGTTGTTGCGGTTGCCACCCTTGTCCTTCTTGGGCCGCAGGGCACGAAGCCGTTGGGCTTCCCTGATGTAGTCATCGACGCGAGCCATCGCGTTGAAGGTCTTGTCCTTGTGGATGGGACTAAAGCGATGGTTGATGCGCAAAGGCCCGATGGCCTGCTTGATGGCCGGATCAAGGTCGATCATGGGTACACGCACGTTCCACACGCGGGGCGAGCGCAAGATGATGCATTCGCCGGGCTCCAGTGCCTTGATCAAGTCGGGATGCACCAAGGGCTCTTCTTGCTCGCGCTCTCCGCTGGCCTTGGTGGAGGAGTCGGAGAGGTTCTTGTTGGGGCCGATGGTCATGGCCTGAGCTGAAGCCGAAGTGCCCTGGCTCGCAGTTTCGCTGCTCATAACTCGCTTGGTGACGCCAATACTAAGTGAGGCAGTTTCGGAAGTATCTTGCGAGGACAGCTTAAAATATACTTTGGTTTCAGTGTTGGACATTACCCGCTCTTTGAAATCCTCGCTGATATTAGATAGACCGGAATCAGTTTGTATCGCTGGCCAGAGGCTCACCCTCGCGCTGCGGGCCTGTTCAAACATAATTGTTAGGGTTTCAGTGGAGTATGACGCCATTTCGTCCATAAAGACCAGAAATGGTATCTTGGGACGATCTGACTTATTCATTTGAAGCCACGATATAGCGGTTCTCAAATCTGCAATCACGATTTTTCCGAGCGCCTGGGCAGCAACGTCTTTTCCCATGGTCGGCAAGGCCACGTACACGATTTTGTTATCCCGAATCGCGTCGTACATCTTGAGTTCAGGCGTGTAGCTGTTGAGCACAGGCCCGAATTTCCCGCTGCCAAATTGCTGCATGCGTGCGCCAATGCCGCCCAGGGTTTCTTTGAGACGCTTGAGGTCGATGCTCAGTGAACCGGCAGGAGCTTCGCCGCCGTTGAAAGGGTTATTTTCCTTGGCGTACTGTTCGAGAAAGATAGTCAGGTTCTTGCGCGTGAGGGAGTCTGGCGAGGCCAGTTGCACGCGTTGCAGCAGGCTGTTGAGCACTCCTTCGTTCATAGTCAGAAGCGCAAGGTCAAGGAAGTTGTAGGCCACGCCGGTGACGCGGTTGTTGTCCACGTAGCCCTTTGGCAAACCTTTGCCTTGGCACTCTCTGACCCACTCGTCGATCTGCTCTTGCGTGCTTTCCTGCAACGCGGAGATAAAGCACACCAGCGCCAGTGCAGAGGTGGATTTGTAGTAGTCAGATCCAGCCGATGTGGATGTATCTGGAATCAGGCTGATGATGCGGGCAGCAACTTCATCAGGATCGCCATACAAGATCGGGTTATAGGTATTTGACATCTCGGGGCGACCAGGATTGATCACCATGAAGTCACTAGCCCGACCACAGTATGCTGCATACTCGTAGAGGTCTTGGATATTGTCTTCATCCAACTTGCCATCGATAAAAAGCAACCCACCACTTCTGTCAATTTGTTGGAACATTAAGGTTTTGCCTAGAACGCTTTTACCCATACCCGTTTGGCCGGTTATCAGACCGTGGCGACATAAGTCGTCATCGCTGATAAAAATGGGAGAGCCATCGTCGGTTGAATACCCAAAGAGCAGACCCGATGTGCCAGGTTTGTAGTCGGGCGGGTCAGACGACTCGATCTGGCATGAGGAGGGCAACACAAACTCGCGTCGCTCTTTTCTCAGTGCGTTGAAGCCGATTTTGTAGCTCGCATAGCCAGCGGCGGCGAGCAGGGCCAGCCGCGCAGTATGGGCAGCCGCAGTGGGCCATCCTTCGATGGCACCTGCGATGGGCGGGAAGATCGACATCAGCCCTGCAGCGGCCATGAGCAAGTAAAGGGTTTCCTGCTTGCCGCCAATGGGCTCGTGCATCAGGGCTTCGAGGGTCTTGTTCATCGGAGCGTCCTCAGAAACTTGATGAGGTCTGTGCTGTTGCCTGCAACAACGTGGACACCACGTTGCTCGCGTGCTTGTTTTCGCTTGGACCCAGGCAGCCAGATCACCGGAATGCTCATGAGCGCCTCGCCAGCTTTTTGGGCTTGCTTGGCGTGGCCTGCTGTGACCTTGCGTGGGTTCTCAATCGACTTGATTTCGAGGTTGAAGCGCACCCCGTCCAAGATGACCACGGCATCCGCGTCGCCGCCATGTGGGAGCTTGACCCCAGTGGAGAGGGCTGTGCCTTCGATGCGGTCAAGCGCCTTGCGCAGCTCGTTGATCGCTCGAACCTCAACCCGCTGGCCCCACGTTCGTCTGGACAGTTGCCGCCATTGGTAGGCGATAAACACGCCGCACACAGCCAGGGCACCAGCGAACTCGATCAGGTGGCCCCTGGTGAAGAGGAAGTGGTAGGCCATCCATGCGCAGATCAACCCGTAGCAGAGGAGGACCAGATTCGAGATCCATGGCCGAAAGGTTGGCTGATCGGGCGATGCAGAGGCGGGCATGACGCACTTTGCGCACGCGGGCGCGTTGTTGCTGTTGCGGAGATCATACCAGTGAGGGTGCTGCCGTAGGGTTTTAGTCCCTTATTGTGGGGGTTGTGGTTTGAAGCTACGATATTTGCAACGACATACAATGAGATATGACAAAACGAACCAGCACAGCCGCCTTGCTCTTTGCGCTGCTTGGCTGCGTCGCTCCCACTGCACAAGCATTCGACATCGGGCAGGCCGCCCATCTGATGAAGATGCTCGACCGTGGACTGGAGAGCGGGCGCGAGCGGAGCACCAGGCAGACAGACGTGTCCCTCCCACGCGGGAACGGGACATTCGCTGCGTGCCTGGAGCACTTTGCCAATGGCGTGCCGCCACGCGTGCCCAATGCACATGCGCGTCGTGCCAGGCCGCTGTGCTTCGATGGCTTTGCCGTTTTGCACTCGGGCCAGACCAAGACGCCGATCTACGCTGCAGCGGTGCTGAATAGAGATCGCATCCTGGCCGCACGCAAGCAGGAGCGCACGAACCTCTTCTTTGCTGATGCCCGGTTGCCTGCGCGAGAGCGGGCCATCCTGGATGACTACCGGGGCTCTGGCTTTGACCGTGGACACAACGTGCCCGCCGCCGACTTGGCTACAGCTCAAGGGGTCGCACAGAGCTTCTCCCTGGCAAACATGATGCCCCAGGCATCCAAGAACAATCAGGGGCCGTGGGCTGAGGTCGAGCAGGCCACCCGCAAATACATCCTCCGGGCAAAGGGTGATGTATACGTCTTCACCGGCTCAGTCCTTCTGCCAGGTGAGTGCCTGTACGCATTGCCCAACTGCCAGATCGGCAGCGGTGTGACGGTTCCGAGCCACATCTTCAAGCTCGTCTACGACCCTTCAACCGAGCGGGCTTGGGCGCATTGGCTGCCCAACAGAGATGACGCAAGAGCGAGCAAGCCAATTCGCTACGAAGAGTTGGTCGCACGGACAGGAATCGAGTTTCTGCCTGGAAATCACCCGCGCAACTGAATAACAAATCACGAGGCCCGAATGAGGAACACTCTCAGACTTGCTGCCTTGAGCGCAGCTTTGTACTGCGCCAGTAGTGCAGCGTTGTCGATGACCAAAGAGGATGCCCAAGCCTTGGGCACCAGTGTGGGAAATTTGGCGCTTAGCAGCGGCCCATTGACGCCCAATGACCTGAACGTCAAGGGCTCGACTCCGAGCGCCACGGATAACGTGTGGGGCGCAGGGTTCACAGGGGGCACGGACCCTGCCCAGACAGCAAAGGTCACAGCCCCTTCCATGATCGGGGTCGGCAACGAGGCAAAGACGACCGCGCACGACAACTTCACGGCCTACACCAATGACCGAGCCCAGCAGGCGGAGCAGGCGACCTACTTCCTGACAACGCGCACCAATACAAAGCCGATTCTCAGCTCGGACGACCCGATCTTTCGCTCCGTCAATGTCCTGAAGAATGGGCCGACGTTCGCATCAGCAACGACGGCTGGCTGTACACAGCCTGAGTTCAGGACCACCTACGACGCAGATGCAATCTACACCTGCACACAGTCGTACACGACCTACACCACAAGCTGCAGGCGTGAGGCGGCACCAGACTGTGTTCCTGCGCCCGCGTCGGCGACATGCTCGGCGACAGGGATCGTGGCAGGCAGCGCAGCCATCAACAACGGGAGCTACTCGTTCACCTTCAACGGGTACGACCTGCTGATCCGAAACAACGTGACAGCGAAAAACAGCGTCACGACAGCCACCTTCTCATTCATGGTTGCCTCGGTTGAGTTGATCAAACAGTTCAACTTGACCGGAATCGAGTCAGATAACTGGGTGGGCCTGACGGTCAACGGTATTTACATCGGCACGCATACCCGGCTGTTTGGCGGCTTTGCCACATGGTCTGACCGATTGGTGATGGAGGGAGGCCAGGTCAGATATAGCGACACAGGCTATCACGGTCCAGAAACAGGGGGTGGCTTCTATTCGGCATTGGACATCGACATCAAGCCCCATCTCAAAGATGGGGAAAACACCATTGTCATGAACGTGGTCAACGGAGGAGGGCCAGGTATGGGGGCGGCCTATTTCAAGGCAACTCAAAAGTGTCCAGCCATTTGCGAGATGAAATGGTCTGACTTCTGCGGTAGCCACGAGGGGTTGGTGCAATGAGCAGCTTATTCAAGAAAATTATCGCCATCTTTGTTTGCGTGGCGCACCTGTTTCAGGTTTCATACGCGGCAGGGTTGTTGCCTGGCACTGAATCATGTGTGGCGGAGCCTTCCTTGCAATGCGTGGACGACAAGCCGTGCAAAACGCTTGGTGGCGTGACTGTTTGCCTGAATGGCGCTGCGGGTGCCCCTGTTGGCGCATCGTTTGTGCCGGACACATGCTGGGAGTATGAGAAGAGTTATACGTGCAAGCGTTATGTTGATACTTGCACACGTTATTCCAGCGATCCAAACTGCGAGCAACAAGGCGCACCTACTTGCGGCACGGATGCGATGGGCCAACCAATGGTTGATGCATCGGGAAACTGCATTTACTCAACAACATCATACAAATGCACAAACCCGGCAAATAACCCGGTAACAGAGCAGACATACACGACGAGCGCCTGCAATCAGGTCTACAACATTGAGGACCAGAGTTGCGTTCAGGAGTTGGTGACACAAGTTCTAACCCCAGGCACTGCTTGTACCCCTGGGACCTTATTGGCTGAAAAAACGGTTAGTTCCTCTGGTGGCCCTGTCAGTGGAAGTAACAGAATCAGGTTCCGTGCAATATGCGACATGAGCGGCTCTCTGACCTTTAAGGTTCATGCATGGGGTGGCAGCGGATCTTGCACGAGCGAGCAGACATTCACGACAGCAAAAAATATAACAGCCAATGAAGTAAAGGCTACCGTTCGACCGCACTGGGGTGGGAGTTGCGTTACTAAGAACGTCAATGTGCTGGCTGGTTCTACATGCAATGGCACGAACTGTAGTTTCAACTTCACTGTTGGCACAAGTTCAGCTATCAACTTGACATTCACCGAGCCTCTTGGACCTACAACTGTGACCGAGAATTGGGCAGATGGGTGTGGAGGATTGTCTGCAGAGCCTACCTGTAATCTGCAAGATACGGTCTGTGTGGAAGGCGTGAATGAAACCCGCATCATTGGCGGCGTCCCTATCACAAAAGCATGCTGGAAGTATCAGAAAAACTTCTCTTGCGAGCAGTACACGGATGGTTGCACCCCGTACTCAACAAACCCTGCATGTGTTCAATCATCGTCAGTGTGCCAAACTGACGCAATGGGAAATCCTATTCTCAATGTGGCGGGTTCTTGCGGCTCTTTGGCAAACGAGTACACGTGCGCTGACGTGATGCCGACTTATGCAGAACTTGAATCGCAGTCAAACTGCAATTTGGGTGATATTTCCAACCTGGATTGGACGATTCCTTCAAACTCCGCTGCCGGTGATTTTGTAGAGGCTGTGACCACTCAGGAGTTTGCAAGGCAGATCGTTGAGTATGGAACGAACGACGAAAACGGCTTTACCAATATTTTCGCAGGTGAGCCCTATGGTTGTCGTGAGGGATCGGTGGGTCTTCGCAATTGCTGTGATGCAGATACGGAGGGCGGCGCACAGTCCAACAACGATGTGATGACCAGCATTGCTGGGTCTGCGGCAATGTCTGCCTTTACCAGCGAAGCGGGTCTGGCCATCGCAAAAGGCTCGACCTACGTTTATGACACTCTGGTCATGGCAGACGCGGCTGTACCAGAGTTTATTAACACTGCTTTGGCATCCGGCATGGAAAACTCGATGCAGTTTTCATCAGGTATCGGTGCGTTTGGTATCGGAACCTCTGCATCGGCTGCTGGGGGTGTTTTCGGGGCAGGTGCATCTACGGCTATCGGCCAAACCGGCTTGTATTTCAACCCGTATGCGCTCGCACTGGCTGTTGCAATTCAGGTTATCATGCAGGCGATGTCGTGCAACGAGGAGGAAATGAACCTCGCCAAGCTGCAGTCAAAGAACCTCTGCCATTACGTTGGTCAGTATTGCTCCAGCAAGATCATGGTCTTGGGCACGCAGGTTGGATGTAACGAAACGACTGACTCATACTGCTGTTATAACGGTCTCCTGGCTAAAGCCATTCAGGAAGGCGCGCACCAACAATTAGGGTTGAGTTGGGGTTCTCCTGAAAACCCGGATTGCCGGGGCCTGTCGATTGATCAAATCACCCAGTTGGATTTCTCCTCTACCGAGATGAAAGATGCATTGACTCCGTTCAAGCAAGAGATCATGAGCACGTTCCAAAATCGGACGGCTCCGTACCTCCAAAACGGAACGGTGACAGGTTACGTTCAGCAAGGTGCGGCTGATAACTCGCTTGATCTGTGTCTACAGCGTCAGAAATTGGACCCAACTACTGTTTGTAATTGAAAGTGAATAAATATGAAGCAAACCATTGCTACGGGTCTTTTCTTGGCCCTGTCTTGTCAAGCTGTTCTTGCTGTTGACTTCATGAATAAGGACAACTTGATTGGCTGCGGAGAGATCACGTCCGTGCGCAAGGTCAACCAGGCTCCTCTGTACGACAAAGATTACGATTTGCTTCACGGCAATGTAGGCAGCACGTCAGGTATTGCAGGGATGCTCACAGCCGGTGGTGTCGTCAAATTCGCAGCCGCTGCCGTGACTTCAATGGTGGCCGACAAGGTGATTGCAGACAACACAACCCCTGAAGCTGCTGTGAAGGCCCAGGATAGCTGGGATAACGTGCTGGCCGTCAGGATCGCCATGGACAACGGCAGTGTGCTCAATCTGCCTCTGACTGCACCTCCTGCAGACCAAGAACGTCGTGCGTATACGCAGGGCAAACGGGTTCGCGTGTTCTATGTTCCTGAGTTGAACAGCGTTCAGGTCAGCACCCTGATTGCGAAGCTGCCCGGCCTGGAGGAGAAGGAAACGAAGCGGTATCAGTCGTTTTGCGGGGGAAAGCTCGATGAAAGCACTGTCGCCAAGGTGCTCAATGAGAAAGGCAACTTGGTGATTGAGCAACAGATCGTTCAGTAAGGCTCCGTGGTCAGGCAGTCCCACCTTACTGGGGGGGGCTGCTTTTTTTTCTTTATGCCTTATGATGTTTGCAACACGACACCCAAAGCGCCATGGATCACATCCTTATCATTGTTGCAGCCGTCGCAGCTCTAGCCTTTTCCTCCAAGGTGCATGCGATCACTCCGCAGGAACTCATGACCAAGGCGATGCGTGATGGCAAAGCTCAAGGTGAGTTGACAGGCAGCATGGCGGATCAGCTCAAGGCTGCAACCCACTCAGCCGCAGCAACCCTCGGAAAGATCGAGCGGATTGAAACGATGGCCAATCGCTGTGAGGTCTACACCTTCACCGTCACGCAGCCTCAGATTCCAGATCGGAGCGGAAAGATTGTGGGCGACTACGTGACCGTGACGCGCTCCAAGTTCTGCCATAACGATAGCAAGGACCAGTACAAGCCAGAAGTCATCGCCTGTTCGGTTGGTGGTGTCTCCTGCATGCCTGGTGCCCAAGTTGCAGCCCCACGATAACCGTAACTTGATGATGTCCAAGACTTACCCACTTATCGCCTGCATGGTGGCCACTGCGTTGGCTGGCTGTGCGACCAACAAGGCTGAGCCGCAGCAGGGCGGCTCTGCGCCGCAGATCCAGGTCGTCAAAGAAGACAACGGGATCGAGTCGGCTCAGCGGGCCTTGCCCACGCGTGTCGCCAACGTCAAGCAGCCTGCCCACTACCAGCACGTCTACATCGACAGCATGGACGAGAACGCCGGATCGCTGCAAACGATCCCTCTGGAAGATGCTGTGGCCAACAACGTCCTCGCATCTTCGCCACTTCAGGTCAAGAAGCTGGACCCGGTTGAGGGAAGCGGCCAGCGTTGGGTCGTTATGGATACCGGCTTCGCGAGGCCCAGTCACATCGAAGGTGTCGGCGGCGCTGACGTTAACTCGAAATTGTTTTCGAGCGTTCACTTCAACTTGAACGAGACCGAGATCCTGGACAAGTCGCGCCTTGAAGAGCTACTGAAGCTCGCATCGCGTGTCAGCGGGATTTTCTATGTCGTCGGGTACGCGGATGAGACCGGAATTGAATCCAAGAACCTGACGCTCTCAAAGGACCGCGCACAAGCCGTGGCCAATGCGCTGGTTGCCGGAGGCGTGAACGAAACACGCGTCAAGGTAAGTGGCGCAGGTGTCTCCCGCCTTTACCCCACCTTGGCAGAAAACAGGCACGCATCCATCACTTTCCGAGTCCTCGAATGAAGAACGTCAAGATTCCTCGTTACATCGATGCCGCACCCCAGATTTTCTTTTGGGAGATCGACGAGTTCATGATTCTCGCGGCTTGTTTAGGCGGCGGGATCATGCTCGGTGGGCTCAATACCCTACTCGGCATGGTCGCTGGATTTTTCCTTGTAGGGCAATTCAAAAAGTACAAGCAAGACGGACTCCCCGGCCAGCTTAACCATTTTTTCCACTGGAAAAACATACTCAACCTCAACCCCACGTTCCCCCGGAGCGGTGTTCGGAGAATGATGAAGTGAACCTGAATATTCATGCAACAACCCTAGCCAGCCTTCAACGGCAGGTATCTGTCCTGGGTTTTATCTGCATCGGGATGGCAGTGGCCCTGGTCTTCGCGGTCGGCTCGCTCGTTTCGACGCATGACCGGATCGTTGTGGTGCCTCCAGGCTTGTCGGGTCCAGCCGCAATCGATTGGGGTAGGGCAGACACGGAATACCTCAAGGCATTTGGCGTCTTCTACTCGACGTTGCTCGGGACGATCACGCCACGCAACGCAGAGTACGTCGCCGACAGGCTCACCGCCATGACCGAGCCTTCGGCCTATGCCGAAATCCGCAAGTCCATCTTGGCGCTGGCAAAAGACCCATCCTTCTCCGCCTCCGGCGCGACGGCCAATTTCGTCAGCAACCAAGTGGTCTACGAAAACGAAACCGGCAAGGTATTTGTGTTGGGTGAAAACCAAGTCTATGCAGGCTCCGGTCAACCTAAGAAGACACCCGTGGTCTACGAAATGGTGATCCGCATTGTCGAAGGCCGTCCGGTGGTCAAGTCGGTCATCAACTACAACGGCACACAAGCTCGTACCCTTGAGTGGAAAACGAACAACCCCGGCTGGGATAAGCCGAAGCAGCAGGGTTAAGCCTGAACAGCAGAACTGACCATGAAAAAGCACCTCCTATTCGCATCGCTGGCTGTCATCCAAGTTTGCTCGGGCATCGCTCAGGCCACGGTAAATCCGACTCTTCCTGTCAATGCAGCATCGGGACAGGCATCTGCACCTGCACCTGTGGCAGCGGTCAAAGCTCCCACAGTCTTGACCCTCAAGCGGGTCAAGCGGACCCCTCCCGTTGCACCGGCACCGACTGTAGCGTCCAAGGGTGACGCAGACACGTCCACCGCAGCATTGCGACTGCCTTTGCCACGTCCACGCGCACAACACTTGCCCGGCCTGGGGAACATGCCCGGCGAGAAGAGCGATATGCGCGTTGTGACAGTGCGTGTGGGCAGTGACCGCAACGAAGCCGTCTACGTGTCGCTCAACCAGCTCAACAAGATCTCGACCCCGTTCGCAGATCCGCAGATTATTGATGCCACGGGCGCGACCCTCAAGGCTGTTGGTCAGGATCTCTTCTTGAAGCCTGCAAGCGATAGCCCGTTCACGGTTTACGTGACGGATGGCGGCAAGGGACAGTCGACGGGCATCACCCTGGTGCCTCGCGCCAATATGCCAGCTCAGAGCATCGTGCTGGAGTTGGACAACCCGAGCGCAACAGCACGTTCGAGCGTCTCCCCTGAGGGCGATGAGGCAGTGGCGAGCGATTATGTCTCGCGCATCAACGGCATCATCAAGACCTTAGCTCTGGGCAACGTGCCAGCAGGGTTCACCAAAGGTCGTTTGCCGAACTCTGTGGTAACGGGGAAAGAACTGGTGATCCAGCCGCAGCACAAGTACGCAGGCTCGACCTATGACGTGTACGCCTACAAGGTGCGCTCTGTCTCGACCGTACCACTCGAAATGAAGGAAGACGCGTTCTACGCAGACACGGTTCGGGCCGTGGCCTTCTACCCCTCGGCCATGCTCCAGACTGGTGAAGAAACGATGGTGTTCGTCGTTGCCGACCGTCCCGCATCGGAGGCTGCACGATGAGCCAAACCAATCAATCTCTGGCTGACAAGTTCAAGGCACTTCCAGCGGGCACGCGCACGGCCATCATTGGCGGCGGTGTCGTTGTGGGGCTGTTCACGCTGGGCACGATTTTTACTGACTCGCCAAAAGGCCCGGCAGCAAAGAAGCAAGGTGCCGAGACAAGCACGCTGACCGTGTTCAACCCTGGCCACGATAGCAAGAGCACTGAAGCTGTAGCGGCTGATCTGGTGGTGGCTCGCCGTCAGATGGAAGAACAAAACCAAAAGCTGCGCTTGCTTGAGGAGCAGACACGTCTAGCGCAAGAGAGAGGGCAAAGCGGTGATGGCCAGTGGAGCGAGGTCGCAAACCTGACTGCACAGATCCAGGCGCTCAAAGAAGAAGTCAATGGGATGCGTGAGCGTGGTGCCGCAGGGCTGCCTGAAGTTGCAGGAAGCAACACTCAGCCAAGGGTGCAAAACGGCAACATCCTGAACGCACCTCTGCCGCAGCCGGGTCAAGAGGCACTGCCACAAGAAGGTGGAGCACCGACTGGCGCATCAGCAACCCCTCTTCCTGCACAGGTGGGCATCCAGGTTGTTGGTGGCGAAAAGAAGGAACAAGCCAAGGCGGCAGATCGCAAGGTAAAGCCTATTGCGACGATTCCATCTGGCTCAAACTTTGAGGCGGTGCTGCTGACGGGTATGGATGCCTCGACCTCCGTTGGGGCCAACAAGAATCCGACGCCAGCTCTTCTGCGCGTGAAAACGGATGCGATCTTGCCAAACCTTCATTCGTACAACGTGCGTGAGTGCTTCGTGCTTGTTGGGGGCTTCGGCAACATGAGTAGCGAACGCGTTGAAATGCGTACCGAGACGATGAGCTGCGTGTCGGAGAACGGCGAGGTCTACGAAGGCAAGATCGAAGGCTACGTGGTCGGCGAAGACGGCAAGGCCGGTGCTCGTGGCCGACTTGTGAGCAAGCAAGGCTCGATGCTGGCCAAGAGCTTCATGGCGGGCTTCCTGGGTGGGATTGGACAAGCCTTTGCACCCCAGCCGGTTCAAGCTCTCAACATTGGTGGTGGCAGCACGCAGCAATACCAGTACCCCGATGCAGATTCTCTGGTCGGCAATGGTGTAGCTGGCGGTTTCAGCAAATCGGCAAATGCCCTGGCGCAATACTATATTTCGCTGGCTCAGCAGATGCACCCGGTCTTGGAGCTTGATGCCTCACGCAAGATGACGATCATCTTGATCAAAGGCGTCGAGTTGACGATGGAAAAGAAGCGGTAACGCGACCCCTAAGTTGAGGGTCCGGCGTTAAAAAACGCTCTTTTTTAACTCGTTTCGCTACAATGTTTGCAACGCCGCTTTTTATGCGGCCAGTGGAGACCAACCTTGTTTAATCGTGCAACGGCACTTGTGCTGGCAACCTCAGTGATCGGCACGTTGTCAGGCTGCTCAACGGTACTCAATACGGCTGACAACGCAGAGTATGGGTGTCCGGGGATGCCAATGGGCGTGACCTGCAAGACGCCTGCGGCTGTGTACAAATCGACCAATGGTGAAGTAGCTGCAACGCCATTCGATCAGCCCATTGGCGTGACAGCGGAAACCAAAAACGAAGCCCCCTTGGCGCAAGGTGGTGCTCAGCCAGCTCAACGCGCAGCATCGACCGTCAAACCCGGCCCGCGTCCCGTACGCGAGCCAGCCCGCGTGGCTCGTATCTGGATTGCCCCGTGGGTGGACAAGGAAGACAACCTGCACCTGGCGCAGACCCTTTACACAGAAGTCAAGCCGCGCACCTGGACGGTGGGCAAGCCCGAAGTGGCAGCTTCTTCTGGCTATGTGATCCCTCACATGGCATTCGATTCCATCGAGAGTCCTGTTGAGTCGAATGTGCGCGATGAGAAGCGCCCATCGGTTGGCACTGCGCCAACTGTCAGTTCTCAGACAAGCAGAGAGGCTGCCAGCTTGATTGCCCCTCCAGGCAATTGATGCGAGCGCATATTACGATATTTGCAACACACACCCCAAACTATGTTTAAGAACAAGCTGACACTTTTCGCAGGCGTAGCAGTGGCTACCGCTATTGCATCCGGCGCTGCTCTGGCAGGCACAGACACCACTTTTGGCACGACCGCCGCTGGCTCAGGCCCGGTAGGAACCATGACCGGCTGGCTGGAAGGCTCGATGGGTCGCATGTTCGCCATCGGTGCTCTGGCTGTTGGCCTGGGCGTCGGCATCGTCAAGCAATCGGTGATGGCCGTGGCCGTCGGCGTCGGCATCGCTCTGGCTGCTTCTGCTGGCCCGTCCGTGCTGTCCACCATCTTCTCCGCCGCCATCTAAGGCTTTTTTAACCGCCTTCTTGCAAGGCTTTCATTCCCCAAAAGGAAATCCAATGTTCAAGTCCATCACGAAGAAGGCTGCCCTGCTTGCCCTCGCTACCGCTGTTGTCTCTGGTGTCGCCATCGCTGGTACTGACACCACCTTCGGCACGACCGCCGCTGGTTCCGGCCCGGTCGGCACCCTGACCGGCTGGCTGGAAGGCTCGATGGGTCGCATGTTCGCCATCGGTGCTCTGGCTGTTGGCCTGGGCGTCGGCATCGTCAAGCAATCGGTGATGGCCGTGGCCATCGGCGTCGGCATCGCTCTGGCTGCTTCTGCTGGCCCGTCCGTGCTGTCCACCATCTTCTCCGCCGCCATCTAATCGGCTTCGGTTAAGTCCCGCAATGGCCCCCCCGTGGGGTTGTTGCGGGATTTGCTTATGTGGCTTGCCCAATGCTCTACAGCCACTCGTGAGCATTGGATTGGTCTCTAGGCCAATGTGAAACGTACCCAGCACTAACGCTGATCGATTGGCATTACACAGCTACACACACCATGATCACAGGCAACTACGACTCCCTTGATGCGATGTTTCGCATTCAAGCCTTCGACGCAGGAACCAACACCTTCAGTGGGCCGATCCCAGGTGACAAGAAGAACCGGATCTACCTCGGTGCGCTGTGGATTGGTGAGCCCATGATCGGGCTGGATGAAGGCACGCTGATTTCATTTCAATCTGTCTTGAGCGGCAACTTTCCATCGAACGCTGTGGTCCAGTTCGGGATTCTGTCCTCACCGGACATCGACCAGACCATTGCTGAGTATCTCTACAAGAAAAAAGACGCAGGCCATCCTCTTCTGACCGAGTTGGCCAAGCGACAAGCCGCGTTGATCGAGAATGGGATCAAAGACCCAGTGGTGAAGTCGTCGGGCGTTTTGCTGTGCAAGAAACGCATCATCATTTCGATCAAGTGCGAGTTCGACAAACCGGCTCAAAGTAACCTGATCAAGTTCAACGATCTGGCAACCAGCTTCGAGTCGAGCCTAAAAGCGAACGCATTAAACCTGCACAAAGCCACACCGCACGAGTACCTCGGCCTGGTGCGTTTGATGACCCACATCTACGACAAGGTGGACACCCGCTACGACGAAAACTGTCCGATCAATGAACAGGTCTTCTACACGGGCGACGATGTTGTGGTTCACAAGGACCACATCGAGTTCAACACAGGCTCCTCGGACGACAAGCACTTCTGTGTGGGGGCCATTTCACCGAAATTCTTCCCAAAGGATTTTTCGATGGGGATGATGAACTACGTGATGGGCGACCCGCGTGGCATCTCCAATCAGCTCAAGCTGCCGTACTTCATGGTGCTGACTCTGTACTACCCGGAGCAGATGGCCAAGAAGGCAGATATTGACAAGAAGGCAGGCTGGATCAATCACCAACTCTTTGGTGGCAACGCAGCAAAGTTTCTGCACGGCCTGACGCTCAAGAAAGAAGGGTTCGACACACTGCTGCACGAGATCGAATCGAACAGCGCCATCCTAGTTGAAGCCTCCTTCACGATGTGGGTGTATGGCCGTAAGCTGCCGGAAATCAAGGCGATGCAAGAGGACATCCGCACCTACTGGGCAACGCTTGGTTTCGATGTTCGACCAGACAAGATCATCCTGGATGTCTTGTTGGGCGAGTCCCTGCCTTTGAACGCATCGTATCCATCAGCCAAGGGGCTCAACCGGACACACACGATGACCTCCTCTCAGGCAAGTCAATTCTTGCCGATGACGGCTGAGTGGCGTGGATCGCCAAACCCCAGCGTCCTGCTGACCACTCGCCGTGGGGAAGTCGGTGGATTCGACCTCTATGCGTCATCAACCAATTTCAATGCCGTTCTTGTGGCCCAGGCGGGCTCGGGCAAAAGTTTCTGGACACCCCCGGCGGCCACCCAAATTCCCCCACTCATGGCCACCTCAAACTCCCCCACCTGAGTTGATCGGGGACAGGGGGTCAACGCTGGCGTAGCCGGCACCTGCGGCAGGACATAGAAGT
>Ga0209066_10004433_pt1 | contig 15305 bp, 14 predicted proteins | sample All_14_2_FD_187198 | JGI IMG/M metagenome (GOLD analysis project Ga0209066, IMG submission 187198) | Freshwater microbial communities in response to fracking from Pennsylvania, USA - Allegheny Zone_MetaG_DW_15 (SPAdes) (version 2) ...
CGCAGCGGGCTCAGGGCACCTTCGCCAATCCTGACCATTTCGCCAATTACATGGCCATGTGCATGTCACTGGCCCTGGGCCTGATGTTGGCCACAGCGCCCAACGCCCAGCGAGCCCTGCCTGGCTGGCGCGGCAAAGTGCTGGGTTTTTTGCACTTTGTGATGTCCCGCCGCATGCTCGTGCGCCTGGCTGTCGTCATCATGGTGATTGGCTTGGTATTGAGCCGCTCACGCATGGGCAATGCCTCGTTTTTCATCGGGCTGTTTTTTTTGCTTGGCGCGGTGGCCTGGGCCTGGCCCAGCAAGCGCCAGGGCACCATCTGGCTGGGCATCAGCCTGCTGGTGATTGACCTGGTCGTGATCGGCCAATGGGTCGGCCTTGAGCACGTGATGGCCCGCCTGCAAAACACCGAACTGGCGCTGGCCGAGCAGCCTGAAGACGCCCCCCCCCAGCTTGGGGGACGCCCGCCCAAGCAAGAAGAATCGGTGGCTGAACGGCTTGCCATCGGGCAAGACGCCTTCAAGATGGCGCTCTTATCACCCTGGGTGGGCCATGGCCCTGCGACATTTTTCACGCTTTTCCCGCAAAGCAAGCGAGCAGACATCTACTTCTGGGTAGAACACGCCCACAACGACTATGCTGAACTGGCGGCTGACCTGGGCTTGCCCGCCCTCCTCACTCTGGGGGGGGCTGTGCTCATCAGCCTGCTGCAATGGGCACAATTGATGCATTCTTCTGATTCAGGTTTTGTCAAAGGCCTGGCCAGCGGGGCCGGCATGGTTGTGGTGTGCTTGCTGATGCACGCACTGGTTGATTTCAACCTCCATATCCATGCCAACGCCTTGCTGTTCACGGCGGCGCTGTCCCTGCCTTTGGCCTTGTCCCGATTCACCCGCACACACCACGCCAGGCAAACGGCACACTGAAACGATTGTTCATGTCGCAATACCTCCCCATCCAGCCGCCGGTGAACGTGCCCCCGCCCCAGTTCGAGCCCATTTCACTGAGCATCTCTGAAGACAGCAAATTGGCCCTGCTGGACCAATGGCGCGCCGTGACGCGCCACAAGCTGCCCATCCTGGCACTGGCGGCCATGGTCATGGTGGTGGCCGCCGTCATCGCCTTTGCGCTCACCCCCATCTACAAGGCCACGGCCACCTTGATGATCGAGCCCAGCAAGGGCAAGGTGGTGTCGATTGACGATGTGTACACCTCCGGCATCCAGGCCAAGGAGTTTTATCAAAGCCAGGTTGAAATCCTGAAGTCGCGCGAAGTGGCGGTGCGCACGGCAGCCCACCTCAAACTGTGGGAGCTGCCTGATTACGACCCGCGCATCGAACCCAGCGGGCTGGGGCCCCTGCTCAAACGGGCCGTGGGCCTGAGAGACGAGCCCATTGTCTGGACGCCTGAAACACTGGCCCAAGCGGCTGGCGAGAAGCTCATGGAAGACATCTCGGTTGAGCCCGTTCGGCTGAGCCAGTTGGTCAAGGTCAGTGTCGAGTCGCCCAACAAGGTGCTGGCCATGAAGCTGACCAACGCAGTGGCGCTGAACTACATCGATGCCGACCGGGACGCCCGCTACAAGGTCACCCAGCAGGCCAATGTGTGGCTCACCAGCCGCATGGGCGAGCTGCTGAAAAAACTGAGCGATTCAGAAGCCAACCTGCAGGCCTACCGCGAGCAGCAGGGCCTGGTCAACCTGGGTGGCTCCACCCAGACGCTGGTGAGCCAGCAGGCGTCAGACATCAACGCGCGTTTGATTGAAGCCCGCACCCGGCGGCTGCAGCTTGAAAGCTCCTACCAGCAGATCGCGCGCATCACCAATGGCGACTATGGCAGGGTGCCCGCCGTGGTGGCCAACTTTGGGGTCGCCAACGCTACGCAAAGAGAAATTGAAGCCGAACAAAGGGTGGCCACGCTGGCCTCCAGCATGGGCGCCGAGCACAGCACCTACAAAGATGCCCTGGCCAACCTCAAGAGCGTGCGCGAAGCCGCCCGCCTGCAACGCGAAGCGGTGGCCAAGAGCACACTGAACGAATACCAGGCAGCGCGCAACACCGAGCGCGAACTGGAGGCCGCGCTTGGCACCCTGCGTGGCAATGTGCAGGCCAACAACCGGCAAGAATTTCAGTTGAGCGTGCTTGAGCGCGAAGTGGCCTCGAACCGGCAGCTTTACGACATGTTCATGGGCCGCGCCAAAGAAACCGACCTCACGGCCGACCTCCAAACCGCCGTGGCCCGTGTGGTGGATGCCGCGCCCGTGCCCGACAAGCCTGTTCGCCCCAAGAAGGCCCAGATCGTGGTGGTGGCCGGTGTGCTCTCGCTGCTGCTGGGGGCCATGGTGGCCATGCTCATGGCCAAGCTGGACAACACCGTCAAAACCAGCGAAGAGGTAGAAGAACGCCTGCGGCTGCCCGTGCTCACCACGCTGCCCCTGCTCAAACAGGTGGGGCAAGCGGCCTCGAGGCTCTTTCTGGAGCAGCCCCACTCACAGCATGCCGAGGCCATCCGCACAGCCCGCACGGGTGTGCTGCTGTCCAGCATTGACCGCAGCAGCCGGGTCATTCTGGTGACGTCCAGCCTGCCTGGCGAGGGCAAAACCACGCTGGCCACCAACCTGGCCCTGGCCCACGCCCAAACCCGGCGCACCATTTTGGTGGATGCCGACATGCGCAAGCCCCAGGTGGCGGCTCGCCTGGGCATCCCTGCCGGGGCCAAGGGGCTTTCCAACCTGATCGCGGGCACCGCCACCCTGGCGGAGTGCCTGCACGCCGTCGAAGGCAGTGCCCTGATGGTGATTCCTTCGGGAGACATCCCGCCCAGCACACTTGAGTTGCTGCACTCCAAACGCTTTGAAGAAACCTTGGCCCAATTGCGCACTGCGGCAGAAATCGTGCTGATCGACTCGCCCCCTGTGGAGGTGGTCAGCGACTCGCTGGTCATCGGCCCGCACGCCGACGGCACCATTTACGTGGTCAAGGCCCTGGACACGGCCTACCCCATGGCCCGTAAGGGCATCAGCCACCTGCAGCGCGTGGGCGCGAAAATTCTGGGCGTGGTGGTGAACAGCCTTGATTTTGAGCATGCCAAACGTTACTACGGCCTGGCCAAAGGTTATGGCGGCGACGACTATTACGGCGCACCGGTCAAGCGCCTTGGCGAGCAGGGCAAAAAGGTGTGATTGATTTTCACAGCCACCTGCTGCCCGGCATAGACGATGGCGCCCGCGACATGGCCGAGGCGCTCGACATGGCACGGGCCCATGTGGCTGATGGAACACGCTGTGTGGTGGCCACCCCCCACATCTACCCAGGCGTGTTTGACAACACCGCCCAGCGCATTGCAGCCGTGCATGCCACTTTCGTGGCCGCCTTGAATGCGGCGGGCATCCCGCTCACGGTGCAATGGGCGGCCGAAGTCAGGGCCAGCGGCGAGGTGCTGGACATGCTGGCCCAAGGCCAGTTGCCCTTGCTGGGGCAAGATGGGCCTTGGCGGCACCTGCTGCTGGAGTTGCCCGATGGCCAGGTGCCGCTGGGCACCGACAAGCTGGTAGCCCAGTTGCTGCGTGCTCATGTCAAGCCTGTGATAGCCCACCCTGAGCGCAACAGGGGTGTGATGGCCGACATCAACAAGATCAGGCCTTTGGTGGAACAAGGTTGCTTGTTGCAGGTCACAGCCGGGTCGCTGCTGGGTGAGTTTGGCAGCGCCGCACTGCGCACTGCCCAAAGCCTGATTGATCAAGGGTGGGTGCAGGCCATCGCCAGCGATGCCCACCGCACCACCGGGCGTGTGCCCAGAATCAAGCCCGCCCGTGCCTGGCTGAGCTTGCACTACGGTGAAAAGGCCGCCCAGGCGCTCACGCTGAAAGGCCCTGCCCGCATCTGCCAACCCAAGGCCCAGACCACCGGGCTGGCGGCCTGATGGGCATGGTTTGGCGGGGCATGTCGGGGCGATTGGGTTGGCTGGTCGCCTGCGTGCTTGCCGGCGGGGTGTTGGTGGGTGCCACTGACCGCAGCATCACGCTGTGGTCTGCCGACCACTTTGCGGGCCCTTACCGAGACCGCATCCCACAATGGTCGTCGGGCGCCAAGCGCTACACACCCGAGAACGTCCAAACCGCAGAAGCCGACTTGCGCGCCGCGCTGCGCATCAGGCCCACCGACGGCGGCACACACGAGTTGCTGGCGGCCTTGTACACCCTGCAAGCCCAGGCCAACTGGGATGACACGGCACAGCGCCAACGCGCCCTGGCACTGGCTGCGCAACACCTTGGTGAATCGGTACGCTTGAGGCCGTATTTGGCGCAACCCCGGGCCAACCTGGCACTGGTGGCCTACATGCAAGACGCCCCTGCAGATGTGGTGTTCGCCCACTGGCAGGCCGCTTTGGACTTGGGGCCCCATGAACAAAGCACGCGCATCACCTTGTTGAACGTGTCCTTGGGCCTGTGGGCCGAGTCACCCCTGTCTTCGAAAAACTGGGTCAAGTCACTGAAGACTGCACCACGCCCTTTCAGCGAAGCCGCCTGGGCTCGATGGGAAGCCTACTTTGGGGTTGAACTGGAGTGAGCGCGGGGGGCGGGCAGCTGAAAGAAGACCCTCAGACAACGTTAGGTATGTTAAGGTAATACCTTCCAATACTGGAGGCTGTCATGACATCTGCCACCGTGCGACCCGTTGCGGTCAAGATCGATCCCGACATCAAGGCCCGCGTCAAACGCCTGGCCGACGCTCGCCATCGCACCCCGCACTGGCTGATGCGCGAGGCCATCGAGCAATACGTGGAGCGCGAGGAAAAGCGCGAATCGTTCCGCCAAGACGGCATCAAGGCCTGGGAGGCATACCAGCGCACAGGGCTGCATGCCACAGCTGATGAGGCCAATGCCTGGCTGGCTCAGCTCGAACAAGGACAGGACGCTGAGCCTCCTGAATGTCACGTTTGATCTGGTCACCCCAGGCGCTGCGCGATGTCCAGCGCCTTTATCGTTTCTTGGCAGTGCATAACCTCGATGCGGCTAAGCGTGCCGTCAAGGCCATTCGCCAGGAAGTTCAGGTGATGGAACACCATCCCACCATCGGACGGCCTATGCCGGACATGGAGCCGGCGTACCGCGAATGGCTGATTGCCTTCGGCGACAGCGGATATGTCGCGCTGTATCGCCTGGTGAACGATGAAGTCGTCATCCTGGCCGTGCGCCATCAGCGCGAAGTCGGCTACTGATAAACATCGGTATAGATGCACGCCGTTGCCAAAGCTCAAGGTGTTTTGCTGTGACAGCCGCCAAGCTTGAGAGGACACACCTCAGCCACACCGATGGCCGCCTTTTTTTGCTGCCCATGACGGCTGAGCTGCCCTCACGCTGCAAACCGATTAAGATCTGGCTGAGCGCGTTGATGCCCTCGTGGCCCGCTTTGGACGCCTGCAGACACCCTGGGCGACAAACTCTTGCCTGAATTGCTCAAAGCCTTAGGCGAATCCGGGGGCATGCGATCGACAACCTGATGAGTCCGCCCAGAACAACCCCCAAGCCATTGATCTGCGATGCAATTTTGGCTGAAGTGTGGTGCGATATTTGCATGGAAACTAATATCGGCCCAGCGCTTTCTTGCAAATTCTGCAGCCATGAAGCCCCATACCCGCACCGCCCAGACCGCCGAGATGTTCCGTCCTCGCTTGGACGAGCAGCTCAACATGAAGCACTCGCTGATCCGCCTGGCTGGGCTGATGGACTGGGAGTTGATCGAGCATCACTTCGCCGGCCACTTCACTTCAGGCCGTGGTCGGCCTGCATTGCCACCTCGGCTGGTGGCCGGTCTGCTGTACTTGCAGCACGCCAACGATGCCTCTGACGAGATGGTGGTCAACACCTGGCTGGAGAACCCCTATTGGCAGTTCTTCACTGGCGAGACCTACCTGCAAACCGAACTGCCCGTCGACCCCTCGAGCCTGACGCGCTGGCGCCAGCGCATTGGTGAGGAGGGCGTGGAGTTGCTGTTGGCCGTGACCATTGAGGCGGCCCGCGCCGCTGGGCTGATCAAGCGCAACAGCCTGGACAAGGTGATCGTGGACACCACGGTGATGCCCAAGGCCATTGCCCACCCCACGGACAGCCGCTTGCTGGAGCGCAGCCGCCAGCACATGGTCAAGTTCGCGCAAGACCACGGCTTGAGCTTGCGCCAGAACTACAACCGCGAGGCGCCGCGCCTGGCCACGCAGGTGGGCAGCTATGCGCATGCCAAACAGTACAAGCGCATGCGCGCCGCTATCAAGACGCTGCGCACGCGGGTGGGCCGCGTTCAGCGCGATGTGCAACGCCAATTGGCCAAGCTGCCTGAGCAGGTGCAGGCCAGGGGCCAGGACCTGCTGCATCGTGTGGGCCGCATCCTCACGCAAAAGACCAAAGACAAGAACAAGCTGTATGCCCTGCACGCGCCCGAAGTTGAGTGCATCTCGAAAGGCAAGGCGCGCAACCCCTACGAGTTCGGCGTGAAGGTCACGCTGGCCACCACGCTCAAAGAAGGTCTGGTAGTGGGCATGCGCTCCATGCCCGGCAACCCGTATGACGGGCACACGCTGGACGAAACCATTGAGCAGGTGAGCATCCTTGCCAACCAGCGGCCGCGCACGGTGATGGTGGACAAGGGCTACAAGGGCGCCGCGGTCGATGGCGTGCAGATACTCAGATCAGGCCAGCGGCGAGGCGTGACGCGCACGATGAAGGCAATGATCAAACGGCGCAGCGCGATTGAGCCGACCATCGGGCACATGAAGAGCGACGGCAGGCTGGATCGCAACCCACTCAAGGGCGCGCTGGGTGATGCCCTGCACGCCGTGCTGTGCTGCGCCGGGCACAACATCCGCCTGTTGCTGAGCCTGCTGAGGCTTTTTGCTGCCCATTTGCGGGCTGTACTTCCGGCCATGCAGCACCAGGCTATGAGCGATCAAGCCTGCTAACGGGCATCAATGCCAGCCTGAGCAATTGTTCAGGGCAGACTCCTTAGTTCCATATCAATCATGATTTTTCAGTGCACCCCAAAATGCAATCAGCATGTTTCAGATTGGCACCGGAGTGCTCTATTTAAGGTGCTTGTGTTTTTTTGCGCGGCAATATTATCGACCTCTTCACAAGCTCAGCCATCTAAATCTCTAATAATTAGAGTCCATTCAGACGAGCAAATTTCATATCTGGATTGCAAGGATTTTGATATTCAATCATGCCCTCAGGGCGTTAGGCTGAAAGCGGCAATTGATTTTTTAAATTCATGGCAACCCTTAAAAGAAAAATACTCTTCGATAGTTATTCGGCTTGACCCCGCAACATACAGAATAACGTCACCTATTATCATTAACAGGGGAATAGCGAAGGTGACTCCAGTGACACTTACAACAGATCTGGGCGCACGAGCGGAAATCAATGGCAGTCAAAACTTAACGTTAGTAAACGAGCCGCCCCCCACCCCAAATATATCAATTTACACTGCCGATAAAATGTCGACAGGATTTGATCTTAAGCTGCACCCGAATAGCCAAAGATTGCTTCGAGACGACCACAACCCATATGGATTTGGTTTTGCCACGCCTGAACGTATACGCGCAGTTCTTCTAGGAAAGAAATTTCTTCCGATTTCAACGTATCCAAACAATGGATACATGGACGCACCAATGGCGCGACTGACCGATGGAAATATATCACTATCGATCCCGTGGGGCGACGACTCCCCCGTAAAGCTTGGTGACCATATACGTGTGTCAGGATATTATGGAAATACTTGGGCATATGAGTCTCACTCACTCCGGGTCACTTCGATAGAAGACAAACGGCTAACCTTAGCGTCGCGCTCACCGCCCAAATATACCGGGCGTAATTTCGCTCAAATCCGCATTGAGGGGGTAAGTGGAGAAAGTGAACAAGCCCTTCGGTGGCTAACTCGGGGACCAGAAACTCTAGAATTAAGAGCAGCCCAGCCATTTAGCCAAGCAGATTTGTCAGTGCCTATCTCCGCGGGCCTACTCCATATTGATGGCGTGAATAACCTCACAATAACGAATATCGACTTCCTCGGAAGCCAAGGTACAGCAGTGAGCATTAAGAACACGATGAATACCATCATTTCGAATATATCAATTTCTGGAGCTACTGGAACATGCCTTCTCGCTCAAAAGGTGTCCGGCCTTAAACTGAGCAAAGGAACAATTTCTAATTGTGGCGGCTCAGGTGTTGAGTTAGAAGGGGGAGACATATCCACTCTTAGGCCAGGAGCGAACACATTGAGTGATTCTGAAATATATGATGGGGGAATTTTCCTTAGGTCATACTACCCGCTCGTGCGAATCGACGGCGTAGGCAATGCAATTAGTCGTTGCAAACTACACGACACCCCGCACTCCGCAATAATGTTTCAAGGCGTAGGGCACGTCATTTCCGAAAATGAGATCTACAACACCTTGAGTGAAACCGATGACTCAGGAAGTATTTATACAGGAAGAGATTGGACGGCGAGAGGCACCCGAATTTTGGGCAACTTCCTTCATAACAACGGAAAGCCGCTAGGCGGCCGTCGTTGGCTTGTGGGAATATACCTAGATGACCAGGCTAGCGGAACGACGATTCAGGGAAATGTTTTTTCCGGCGGCATTTATGGCGTATTTATTGGCGGAGGGAGGAATAATTCAATTGAAGGGAATTTATTCGTTGACACAAAAACTGCACTCTATTTAGATGCAAGAGGTATCGGGGAGCAACACGCCAAGACTTTCGATCCAAACTGGGATCTACTTTCCAGGCTGCGACGAGTACCATATTCATCGACACCTTATACTTGGCATTTCCCAGAGCTGGCAGACATTTTGACAGATCGGCCCGGAGCGCCCATTGGAAATGTTTTTAGACACAACATGCTTGTTGGTACACAGTCAACAACCCATATTGCCTATCTTGCAACAGGTTATCTTACGGATTATTCAAATATACAAGCGCCACCGCTTAGAACGGAGGATGCAAATTTAATTACTATGCCCGAATCAAAAAGTACCATATCAATTTATTGCAAAAGATTTAGTGTCTGTTACTGATCTTACTGCGCAGAAATAATCGAACCATTATGCGCATCCATTCATTTTATGTGTTAGTCAGACTGAATAAAATCGAACAGCTTGACAACTAAGACCTCCTTATTGCCTCGTAGAGAGAAGTCCCGCGAGCAACTGGCTAGCCGCTACTCTCCAATTGTACGTTTCCAGAAGATAGCGTTTTTGAGCCTGAATTTGAGCCTCATTTTTCTCGGCAGTCACAAGCGAAGCCATTGCTCCCGCAATTACCTGAACATTTAGACAATCTATCGACTTCGCAAAGTCACCACAGACCTCCTCTAAAACTGTTCCCCTTGAAACCAAAACTCTTGCCCCAAGGAGCATTGCCTCAACAGCAGGGAATCCAAAACCCTCATATTCTGATAGAAATAGCACCGCAACCGCACCGCTCACGAGCTCCTTAAGGTCGGAATCCGAGACGTGCCCCAAATATCGAACCCCCGGCTCATCAAATTGGGGCCGAATTTCTTTATACAAATTGCCAGGTGCCCCAACAACAACGAACTCTATGGGGTAATGTGGTTGCAGGTTGCGCCGCAGTTCATGGAATGCAGCAAGAGCTTTATCCAGTCCTTTTGTCTTTTCTATAACACCAAAGTAGAGAAAATATGGGGCGCTCGGTTTATATGGTAAATCACTTGCGTGAACGACCCTCTGGTCCTCCCCACTTAATACGCTGGGAGACTCATGCGAGAAATGATTCACCCCGTTATATATAACACTCGGTGTGACCCCCCCCCCAGATATCTGACTATCTCCCTCTGCGAGAAATGACTAACAGTAAACACCTTATTTGCAACACGTATCATTCGCCGCACGATAATTCGTCTATAAAAAGACTGCCACGCAGAATATTTTTGCGGCACAGCAAATTCCGCGACATCATGGATGAGCACACTAACTAGGCCTGATTTTGGAAAAAAAATGGGCATCGTGTTCATGTAGTGCACGCATGAATATTCTTTTATTAATTTACGGATCTTCCACCACATATAAGCGTGGCGAGCAAACCCTGACTTGCTGCAATCTGCGACAATTATATCCAAGCCGCACCCCCTAAGTTCATCATAATATTTTTGCCACTCACCAGCCAAAAGCGACACCTGAATATTTTGTGCCAGCGCTAGCGGAGCCAGTTCCTTCATTGTCTCAATTACAACTCGCTCCACACCTCGAATCTTATCGTTTGAGGTTATTCCTACAATAAGGATTTTCATTTTTTACCTTGGCCTCCTACCTGACCAAAACAATAAGTCCCAAAAGAACATCGGGTACTCTATAAAATATCTATACCACAACCTACCCGGCTCTGAGGCAAGCCTAAACGCCCATCTAATATTAAGTCTATTTACCCATTCTGGGTAATAGTATAGCCCCCGCGCAACGGTTTGATCCATAAATCCACCACAGGTGAAGGCCCGTCCCTCAAAGCCCTCCCTCAGCAACGCAAGCAGCATTTTTTCCTGAACCACAGCACCCATGCCGACTATTACAAGATTCGCTTGAGAATTTACAATTTCACGTGCGGCTTGGGCCATTTCTGCCTCGGAGGAGAAATATCCGTTTCTTGTGTACGCTATCGTCAACCTTTTACTCCAATTTCTAATATAGGCAGCAAAATCCATTGCGATAGAGGAGTTGCCTCCAACAACCGCCACTCGAGCACAACTGTCACTTGCTTCTTTTAATATCTGCCCACCAATAGAGGTTCCATCAAAGCTCTGACGGTAAAGTCTTGTCCCTTTCAACAAGAAGGCTAGCCAACACAGCATGATACCATCTGAGAGAAAGACTATATTTGACAACTCGCGGTCCGAAATTGTGCTTCTCGCTAGTTGCCGTAGTGAGTATGGGTTCACAAAGCTCACAATTTTCGCACCTTGCGGCAACTTTGGTGATATTGCAATGCCTAACATCTTCATGCCAACACCTCTAAAAGGTTCCATTTCTATACTTAAACCTTCTATACTGAGCCATAAACCCCCATGACTCAAATAGATTGATCAATAACAACTTTGACCACTGAAAGGGGAATATTAAAATAATCGAACCTCTTTCAAATCCCCCCCCATTTACCAGCAATGAGTGAGTCCGGTCATACAGTGACCTCAGACGGCGAACGGAGCTGACCCCGCCCAACTCACACTTCGAGATAACAACGTTTACTTTAACCGCACCGAATCTCTTAGCATATCTGAAGGTCAGATCAAAATCTGAACTCACCTGGTAATTCAAGTTATACCCACACAACAACCTTAAACACTTAGTGTTATAGACAATTGACTGGTGACAAAAGCAATTATGAGAAAGAAAACTGCGCGACCCTAATATTTCGGCATTGAATTTGTATCGAATATCTCGATGCTCAAAAATAGAATCCCCATACAACATCTCTAGTCCAACTCTGTGCTGAAAAAGCTGATCAAGCACAGTAAATTCATTGAACTCATCACCGGCATTTAGGAAAATAACCCAATCCATTTTTGCCAAGGCGATACCCTTATTCATTGCGTCGTATATGCCCTGATCGGACTCAGAAAATAGGCGAAGACTAATATTTTCGACGGAACTAGAAAACTGAGCGGAGCCATCGGTGGATCCGCCATCAATGACGAGCCATTCAACACGACTCCATTTATCAAAGACTTGACGACAAATTGAGTCGTATGTTTTGGTTAACCCCACGACATTATTGTACGTTACGGTAACAATTGACAAGCCACTCAAATTAGTCATACGCAAATTACTCAGTAATATTTAACAAAACATGCTCAAGCCGCCTGCGCGTCAACCAGAATATATACCCAACGAAAGCAGTATAGAGAATATTACAAAGTATTCTAGAAAGTATCCTTCAAATGGGACAGAGGTACTCGCAACCATTAATGTTGCAGCAAAAATTATATGGGCTCGCCATCCGCCGGCTAATAACCTACCTAATATAAGAGCACCCACCACAATAGCCAACGCCAACATCCCTACATAGCCAGCAGTTCTATACGAATCCAGCCATATATTATGGAACCAAAATGAGATGAACGGTACGCGAAGCCCTCCTCCAGGGTAGAGGCCCTTCAGTATCGCATCCCATGCATAGTCCTGCATTTCTGCGCGCCCATTAGAACTCACACCCAACTCATCAAAACGGGCGATTGTATAGTCGATATAATCCAAAAAAATGTCGAGATAATTTAGCGCAAACCATACCACAACACTCAAAATAGCCCCGACAGAGAATATCTGCCAAACTGAGTTAATGCGAACATATTTGACAATGTCATGAGCATTTAGAGCAATGAAGCCACCGCAAAGCATTAGTCCTGTTCTATTCTGCGCCAGCAGGGAAATGAGCAAAGATACAGCCACATAGGCAAAGCTCATTCTGCTTCTTTGAATAAGGTATAAGTAGCCGGCGCTCAGCGCGGCAGCATTAATCAAGCCCGGAGAATACACCTCCTCCTTAGAAAAAGGATTCATCACCATTCTATCCTGCATTAATTCAGGAAAATTCACCAGGGTATATAATACAATTATTGAAACCCAGGGCACGCAAAGCATGCAAATTGCCTTCACCGCACCACTCACAGGTGTGGGATGCAAAAAAATAAAGGGCAAAGCGCCCGAAAGTGCATACAAAAATATTCGCCCCCCGCGAAGCAGGTCACTCGACTCCGGCATATGCTCCGCTCGCCCATAAACGTAGTACAAGAGCAAAAATATAGCAAAGAGAACAAAAAAATAGACCCTGAAAGGGGTAATCCTCTTCTGTTGCCGACTCATCAATAACATAACGAAAATGACACAGAAAATGGGATGCAAAATCCCCAACGAGAAAGCCCAAAAATAGAATCTATCTCGAACTCTTATCATTTTTCAACTCTATGCTGTTTTGCAAAGCAAAAATGAATGTATCGACATCGCTGCTACGTATAAACGGAGCCAGGCGAGCGAGCCCTTCACTAGGCACATCCCACCAGCAACTACGCTGTAGCGCAGATGAATCGGAGTCAGTCAACCTCATTCGTATTAAGCGTGCGGGAACTCCGCCGACAATGGCATAAGGCACAACGTCCTTGGTAACAACAGACCCGGCAGCAATAATTGCCCCATCACCAACATTTACACCATCTAAGACAATAACACCCGTACCAATCCATACATCGTTTCCAATTTTCGTACGCTTCCACTGATCGAAATAGTCTTTGTCACAAATTTGCTTGGATACCTGCTGCCCCGCTGAATAGAACAATGGATGTGTAGATAGCCACGAAGTTGGATGCACCCCCAATCCACCCACCCGTGTGCCAGCCCCTATTGAGCAAAAAGCACCTACATCGGTTTTTGATATCTCCGCTGACGTGACATAAGTAAATCGCCCCAACGAAGACGACTTGACACGGGTGGACCCATGCAAGCTCACATACTCCTCGAATGAGCAATCACGATCAACTGACGTGAAGAACGACGCTCTAAATCCGCGCACCTTCACCCTAGTAATCACCCTTCGCCACAATAGCCAACTCAGCCTATCGAACATATTTCTGTAAAATCCTTCTTAAGTTGCGATAGTTACGCCTTGCCCAACTTGGTCTCGTATTTTTGAAAAATTTCACATGCGCCCTATAAGCAGCCGCGCTTTCCATAACATCGAGTCGTTTGGTAAAGTCATAGTCCAGCTTTGAGTGTTCAGATATATACTCCTGCTCGGTTCCACAGTTTGCACCCGTGCCATCAAATCCCACATTAACGACGAGCGAATTCCGAGGAAAAAGCGCTAAGCCACGATTAATTAGTAACGTTGCGTACCAGTATATAAACCATGTTTTTATTTTCCCAGTTGCGTTTTCATCCAACTGACTCGAGAACGGGTGCATGCCATCAAAGTCCATCTTTCTTTTTAGCTTGCCTTTGAGGTTTTTATTTAAGTGCAAATCCCTTTTAAAATACTGCCATGATCTATCCCAAGTTGCCCATCCCCAGCACAACGGAATGCTTAAGAAGTAGCTGCTTTCAAACCCATCCGAAAGAACGGGATAAGTTGCCCCAGATACGTGGAATACTGCGTGATCGTGCTTATATGTGTTGAGTGCATTATTCATGAAAGTCAAAAAGTCTTCGGATGTAATTAAGTCATCCTCCAGAACTATTACCCGCCCATAGATCTCGCTTAGCGAGGTTACGCCTTCAATTATTGAGTCTGCTAAACCTGCGTTAACTTCTCTTAGATATACGGTGACTGATTTAAATCCTACGATTGAATTTGCTATATCACGCACTTCTTGTACTTTTGCCTCGCTTCCAGACTTGGGTCCATCGCAGAACACGTATAGGTCTGACTGGGCAGCAAGCTTATTATTCTTAAGCGCATCTATTGTTTGACGGGCGTGGATCGGCCGATTGTATAAAAATAGTGCAATCGGGGCCAGTTCATGTTCACAACTTTTCACTTACTACTCCGTTGTTACGTCGCCCCCAAAGAACGCCGCGCCCTAGGATGCCTAGCACTTGCATTTTGAATAGAGTTGAAGAGAAGGCTGCACTTAGAGCCACAGATGATATGAATTGCGCTGCTAATGCTGACATGCTTCCGCCTAGCGCGCCATACTCCTTAACAAGAAGGAAATTAAGCGCAATACTGGAAAAAGCACCTACAAATGATTTTATCAATGCTAAATGCTGACGCCCTTCAAGCACTATCCATTGTGATTGTGCAACGCCTAAGAACATTGGAATACATGCGATTGAATATAGGCGCATAGCGGGTATAGCGTCGACATATTCCGTTCCAAGCAGACTAGTAACAAAGAAATCCGCACCCACCACGTACAAGGCAGCGATTACAAGCGAAATCGCTGCCATTACACCCATCAACCGTTGAAAGTGCAGCAAGTACACTTCCTCACCATTCTCTTTTGCTTTTGCAAGAGAAGGCATCGTATTGGCTGCGATCGCCATTGGAATAAATCCCAACGAAAGGGTGAAAGGTACTATCGCTGCATACAATCCGGCTTCCCGAGGCCCAGCCAATGAAATCAGCAGCAACTGGTCAAATCTTGTATAAATTCCCACAAATATCGCAGAGAGTGCTAATGCCCAAGTCTCGCTTAACAGCAATAATGCCACCTGCTTGTCAAACTGTAAGATGGGCCTTTCCTTGGTCTTAAGAAAGAAGATAGCCACTAATGAGGCCCCGAAAGCCACCTCTACTGCGTATG
>Ga0209066_10004434_pt1 | contig 15300 bp, 14 predicted proteins | sample All_14_2_FD_187198 | JGI IMG/M metagenome (GOLD analysis project Ga0209066, IMG submission 187198) | Freshwater microbial communities in response to fracking from Pennsylvania, USA - Allegheny Zone_MetaG_DW_15 (SPAdes) (version 2) ...
GCATTTCGTGGCGGTTTCAACCAATGCGGAGAAGGTGTCAGCATTCGGGATTGACCCGGCCAACATGTTCGGGTTCTGGGAGTGGGTGGGCGGACGTTATTCTCTGCCTTCGTCGGTCGGACTGCCTCTGATGCTTTCGATCGGTCCACGAAACTTCCAAAAAATGCTGAAGGGATATTTTAAAATGGACCGGCACTTTGCTACTGCGCCGTTCAGTCGCAACTTGCCAGTTATTATGGGACTGCTGGGGATCCTTTACTCCAATGGTTACGGAGCAGAGAGCTACGCGGTGTTGCCATATGATCAGTACTTGTCAAGACTGGCGGCCTATCTGCAACAACTCGACATGGAGAGCAACGGCAAGTCTGCAGATCGTCAAGGTCGGCGAGTGGATTATTCCACTGGCCCGATTGTTTGGGGCGAGCCGGGCACAAACGGCCAGCACGCGTTCTACCAGCTCATTCATCAAGGAACGCGTATGATCCCTTGCGATTTTATCGGGTTTTGTACGTCGCACAACGCAATCGGCGATCACCACGACAAACTGATGGCAAACTTTTTTGCGCAAACAGAGGCGTTAGCCTTTGGTAAGACGGCAGAGCAGTGCCGCGAGGAAGGGGTTCCTGCGGCGCTTGTTCCCCACAAGACATTCGAGGGCAATCATCCGACAAATACTCTTCTTGCGAATACGTTGACACCCGAAACTTTCGGAGCATTGATTGCGCTTTATGAGCACAAGGTTTTCACCCAGGGCATCATTTGGAACATCTTTTCGTTCGACCAGTGGGGCGTGGAACTGGGTAAGGTGTTGGCCTCGAAAGTTCTACTCGAGCTGACAGCAAGCGAGACGCCGGTTTTGCGACATGACGCTTCAACCAATGCCCTGATTGCCAAGTATCGTGAGGCGCGGGGGCGAGCAAAATAGTGTCCTGTGCTAGAATAGAGGATTGATATGCCGTTACATTTTGAGCCGACTGAGTTGGACGAGGTGTTGCTGTGTGTCCCTGAAGTGTTTTGCGATGCGCGTGGTTTCTTCGTGGAGTGTTACCACGCCGCCAAATACGTTAATGGGGGCGTTCAGACGGTGTTTGTCCAAGACAACCGTTCCCGCTCCTCCAAAGGAGTTCTGCGAGGGCTCCATTACCAGATCCATAAGCCGCAAGCTAAATTGGTGACTTGCATTCAGGGCGAGATCTACGACGTGGCGGTCGATATCCGCAAAGGGTCTCCGACCTTCGGAAAATGGTCGGCTGCGATGCTAACAGAAAGCAATCACCATCAGCTCTTTATTCCGGGTGGTTTCGCGCATGGGTTCTGTGTCGTTTCGGAAAGTGCGGAAATCATGTACAAGTGCTCCGAGTTCTACGACCCACGTGATGACCGTGGCATCCGTTGGAATGATCCAGATTTGCGTATCAACTGGCCTACAACGACGCCCGTGCTCTCTGCAAAAGATGCGGCACTGCCATTTTTAAAAGAAGCCGAGTTGCCCCTCTACCGGCACAAGAGAGCTTGATGTATTGTGGGGGTCCGAAAGCGATGAGGAAAACGATGACAAGTCTGGCAGGAATCATAGGGCTTACTGCGGCCGTATGTGCCGAACAGCAACTGATTCCTCTTTGGCCTGATGGAAAGGTTCCGCTCACGACGAGTGCTGCGCCAGAAAAATTGGCCCCTTCTGCCGACGACATTGTCCGCTTGACGGACGTGAATGTGCCCAGCCTTACTGTAAGCCTCGCTCCCGACACCGGAAACCCAAATCCCGCTGTACTGATCTGCCCTGGGGGTGGATACAGAATCTTGGCATGGAATCTTGAGGGAACGGAATTGGCAACTTGGTTCAACAGGTTGGGCTTTTCCGCTTTCATCCTTAAGTACCGTGTTCCGGGAAACCGCGATGGGGCTTTTTGCGACGCCCAGCGGGCAATGGGTCTCATTCGTTCCCGTGCCCAAATTTTCAACGTTGACCCGAAACGGTTGGGAGTCATGGGCTTTTCTGCGGGTGCCCATCTTGCAGTGCGCGCTTGCACAGATTTTGCGAGACGATTTTACGAGCCAATCGATGGCGCAGATGGCCTGTCGAGCCGCCCGGACTTTGCACTCATCATCTATCCGGCATACCTTTTTCGTAATGGGTACACGCTGGCCCCAGAGCTAACCGTTACACCTCATGCTCCGCCGACCTTTCTGGTTCAGGCCGAAGACGACGACCCGCACGTTGACAGCAGCTTGGCGTATTGCATCGCACTTAAGGCGGCCAAAGTCCCGGTCGAGTTGCATTTGTTCCCAAGCGGCGGGCATGGGTACGGGTTAAGGAAAAAAGGCAAGGCAACCGATGTGTGGCCGGAGTTGGCGGCTGCCTGGCTTGCTCGTGTTGTTCTTTGATTCTAAAAAAGGAAATGAGATGGGTGAAGATATCGAGCGGAATTTAGGCGAGCAACCGATTGCGCGCATCTTAGCCGAGACAGGTCTTAAGCCGAATGACTTGGTGACGGCCTCGGGCGTACAAATGACACATAAGATGGTAACCCGGGCATGCAAAGGGCGGTGGTTAACGCCAAACACCCGTAAGATCGTCCTTGACGCGCTTAATGCTGCTTCTGGAAAAGAATATACGCAGGCAGATCTCTTCACCTACGAGTGATTATGCACTCGACAGAACACGCTGAACACCTGCTAAACGTTCTGCGTTAAAGACGAGCTTCAACGAAATCGCGCAATGCTGCAACAGAGATAAAGTTGCGCACGTCAAAATCGCCGTCCTCGATGACGATGCCGAAAACCTCTTCAAGGCCTACTACGAGTTCTAGGAGGCAGACGGAATCAACCCCATATGAATCGATTAGCGATGCCTGCGTTTCCATGTCCGTGGGCGCAACGCTCAAAAACAGGCGCTCGACGATCATTTCTTTGAGTTTGGCTTCAATTGTTACCGTGTCCATTGCTTTTTTCCTAGAATTAAAAAAAAGGGCAGGCGGACAGCCTGCCCTATGAATACCTTTACTCTATTTAATCGACTGCATTTTTACTTCAATACGGCTCAGTCGAGTGGCAAGGTCGGCGTAATGTTTTTCCGCAGCTTTTTTGCCCATAACCTGCAGGATGATCGTGAGAATCAGCAACCCTATAATGACCATGACATGTAAGAAAGAGATGCCGCTGTGATGTGCAATTGGCTCCTGTGCGGTAGACAGCTCCGGTGTGGCAGGCTTAGGTGCCGCAGGCTTGGATACAGGTTTCTTGAGCGAGACTTCTTTGAGTTCTGGTGCGGAGGATAATTGCGACGTGACGGCAGGGGCGGGAATAACCGGAACAGGTGCTGTCGCCTCTGGAACAGTCGGAAGGGACATCTTGGCGGGTTCAGCATCAGATGTTGCTTGCGGATGTGCTGAAACATCTTTGGAAGCAGGTGTTGTGGTAACAACCACAGGTGACGATGCTGTTGGAGTGGCGGCTATTGTAGATGTTTCTGCAGGCATTGCTGCTGGCGCTGTGGACCCAGTCTTGTTTTGCTCGGTATCCACAATAAACGCGTTACCACACTTCGGACACTTTTGGTTGATGGGCTTACCAAGATCGAAGACAGCCAATTTCGATTCACATTTTGGGCACTGCACAATGCGTTTCATAAATCGTTTCCTTTGCTATTGCTGGTGTATAGTAATAAAAAATATGGGGGCAGGGCAAGTCGTAGATGGGTGTTGGTGTTTCAGGATGAACCGCTGGACTTGACGCTAGCGGATAGGGTCGGCTGGGAGGGTCTTGAGGCGAGGAGGTGAAGGATATATCCCTTTGAGAGCGTTTTCACACAATAGACGTGTGTCTTGAGGAAAATCATTTTTTATGATCCATTTCAGAAAGCCTGGGTCATCCATGGCAAGGTCTTTGAGCTTGGCCCCCTTTTTCTTCCCGAAATTGACAACGATCTCACCCTCTGCCCAACGCAATCGGCCAGAGCGGTCAGCGTTAAAAGGGTCGACAGGGTTAAAGGTCCGGTCAAGCGTCTCCATATCTTGAGGGAGGTCACTGTATCGTTTGAACTGGCCGAGGAGCACGTCAAGTGTTGCGCGCACATCAGCTTCCGCGCCATGCGCATCGGAGTGGGGCCGGTCGCAATAAAACTTAAGTGCAGCGGACAGATCTCGTGGTTCGCGGCTATGAAAGATACGCTGTGCATCAAGAAGTCGATGGCGGTCAGGGTCAAAAGGGATTCCAACACGTGCGAACTCTTCGGCCAGCATGGGGATGTCGAAGCGTCCTGCGTTGAAGCCGGCGAGATCAGATTCACCGAAAAAAGTCAGAATTTCCAGGGCTTTGTCTTTAAAGGTTGGCTGATCACGGACGATATCGTCCGTGATGCCGTGAATAGCGGTGGTTTCAACAGGAATCGGCACTCCCGGATTGAGCAACCAGTAGCCTTTTGTTTCGGCTCCCTCTAATTCGATGCGAATGGCTGCTAATTCGATAATGCGATCTGCGCGAGGGCTTGTGCCAGTGGCCTCGATATCAAAAACAATCAGGGGGCGGTCAAGTTTAATTGGGAACATGGGGCTCTTTCGGGAGTGTGGGTTATTGGCAAATAGTTACGTGCGTCTTCTGCGTTTCTAAGGCTGAAAAACGGTGTCAAAATTCACGAGAACTGGTTGTTGGGGAAGGACGTCGCCATTTGAAATGGCAGACTTGAGTTCAGCGGCAGAGTCAACGTCAAACCACCAGTATCCAATCAGAGAGCGTTCATCGCCAAACTTTGAGAGAACGGTTTCAGGCATGCCGAAGGTGTTCCAGTAAAGCAGGCGCGTGGTGTCGATGTTCCAGAGTAGAACATAGGGGACGGCTGACACGATCAGCGCATCGAGTTCGCGGTTGATTGAATTGCGTTCGGTGATGCTGAAAATGGTTTTTTGTTGCTCTATGAGTCGATCCGCGCGCATGTCTTTGAAACCTGTGAGATTGTTTCCTGATGGCCGTTCGGCCTCTTTTGAGAGCCACATGCTTTCGGGATCGCGAAATAGAGATCCACCCCACGAAGCCCAAGTTACATCGAAGTTATAAGCATCCATGTCGCGCATCCATGCAGCAAAGTCTTTTCGCTCAATCTTCATTTGGATGCCCACCTCTTTGAACGCATTGGCGCAAACAGCGAGAAATTTGTCGGCACCGCCATCGCGAGTCAGAAAACTGAACCGGAGTGGTTTTCCCGCTTTTTCGAGAAGTCCAGTTTGCGGGTTAGGAACATATCCGGCTTCACGCAACAATGCCTTGGCGCGAGGTATGTCGAAAGCAAAGGTCTCGTGGTTACAGGGATTTTGCGTATCGTACAGGTCTTCAAAATAGGATCGATGTAGGAAATAGGCATTGAACATCATGGTCCGATTCATGGTCTCGCGATCAACCAGATGTGCAAGGGCTTTGCGCACACGCAGATCGTCAAAGGGTGGCCTGCGCATATTCATGGCGAATCCTTGGAAACCGATCGGATTATGATTTCGTATGCGTTTTTTAACAATCCAATTTTTGTCGAATTTTTCTCCAATGGTTTCGTTCGCCCAGATCCGTGCGGTATAGATGGCGTAAACATCCACCATTCCTTTTTTGAACGCCTCGAAAGCATTCTCATTGTCGGCATAATATCGAAAGACGAGCTTGTCGAAGTTCATGGTATGCCGCATGGCAGGACGCTTGTCTGCCCACCAGTCCCGGCGACGGCGCATACGGATCTCAATCTGCTCTTTAACTGCATCAAGAACGTAGGGGCCCGAAACTACCGGATTGTCAAAATTAAGCCGGTTGAAATCCTGACCTTCGAAGGCATGTTTGGGCATGATCTCAAAGAGGCCCAACGCGAGTAGATTCCGCCAATGTGATTCTTTGGCTCGGAAACGCACGGTGAGAGGTCCGAGAAGTTCTGGAGAACTGAAAACTCCGAGGGCCACTTTCGAGGCGCCGGTGGTGTGGCGTGGATCCATGATCTGATCAAACGTCCACTTGACATCTTGTGCGGTTATGGGTTTACCGTCGCTCCACCTGGCTGCCGGGTCGATGTCGAACGTGTAGGTTAACTTGTCGTCCGAGATAGTCCAGCGGTTAGCGAGCAACGGGGTGAACTCCATTGTAACAGAATCAGAACTCAGCAGAGTCTCGTACATGAGGCCGAAGACTTGGCGTGTGTAAGTGTTGGAATCGATGTACGCATTGAGGCTTTTTGGTGGCTGGAAGGCGGCGAACCGCAAAGTGCCCCCCGGCACCGCAAAGGGGCTGGCCAAAGGATCCGGCCGCTCTTGCCACCCTGGTTTCGGATAAACTTCGTCAGCGTGCGCAAGCGCACACAACAGTACCAAGAAGACAAGGCACCTCAGAAAGACTTGTGGCATTTTATTGTTCACGCTCATTTGAGCACTTTTCGGAGGCGCTTCATTGCTTCTTCCACATTCTCCCGGCTGTTGAAAGCGCTGATACGGATAAAGCCTTGGCCACATCGTCCAAAGCCTGCGCCTGGGGTAGTAACCACCTGTGCTCGCTTGAGCAGTTTGTCAAAGAACTTCCACGAATCTTTGCCGATATTGACCCATATATAGGGGCTGTTTTCGCCACCGGTCATGGAGTAACCAAGCTCTGCAAGCGTGGTGCGGATCAGTGCGGCATTGCCGAGATAGAAATCAGTAAGCATGCGGGTCTGTGACTTTCCGGCAACTGAATACACGGCCTCGGCGGCACGCTGGATGGGGTAAGACACGCCGTTGAACTTAGTGGTATGTCGGCGGTTCCACAACGGGTGCAGAGGCACAGCGTCGCCCTTTTTTGTGTAGGCCATGACAGAAGTGGGGACAACGGTGAAGGCGCAGCGCGTGCCAGTGAAACCGGCGGTTTTTGAAAAACTTCGGAACTCGATCGCCACATCGCGTGCTCCCGGGATTTCGTAAATGCTGTGAGGCAATGCAGGATCGCGAATAAAGGCTTCATACGCGGCGTCGAAAAGGATCAACGCTCTATTTTCGCGCGCATAACGCACCCAGGCGGCGAGTTGTTCGCGGGTTGCCGTTGCGCCGGTCGGATTGTTGGGAAAACAGAGGTAAATAAGGTCCACCGGTTGACTTGGCAGGGCGGGCACAAATCCATTGGTCTCTGTGCTGTCAAGATAGATTAACCCTTTGTAACGGCCTTTACTACTTTTGCCAGTGCGTCCCGCCATGACGTTGGTGTCAACGTAAACCGGGTATACCGGATCGGGGATGGCAATGGTGAGTTTCTCGGCAAACAGTTCTTGGATATTTGCGGTATCACATTTTGAGCCGTCGCTCACGAAAACCTCACAGGCATCAATGTCTGCTCCTCGGGACTGATAATCATTCAACGCGATCGCTTCCCGCAAGAAATCATATCCCTGCTCCGGACCGTATCCGCGGAAAGTAGAGCGTGCGGCCATCTCATCCACGGCTTTGTGCATGGCCTCTATGCAAGCGGGCGGCAGGGGTTCTGTAACGTCGCCGATGCCGAGCCGGAGGACCTTTTTATCGGGATGTTCCGACTGATATACTTTTACGCGCTTGGCTATTTCAGAAAAAAGGTAGGACGACTGGAGTTTGCTGTAATTCTCGTTGACACGGATCATTGTTTTCTTTTCCTTTCTATCAATTAGCACATTCAGATTGCGGCTTAGCCAGTAGATCGGAGGAGGGTTTTTCCATACAAATGGGAGTGAGCACCCAGCGTTTATTGTACCAGAACCACTGCTCTGGAGTGCGACGGATGGCCGATTCAACAATGGCAATGACAATCTCTGTAATGCGCTTCGCGTCAGACTCTTTGTCTAAAGAGGGATCGGGAAAAATGGCGGGAAACAGGTCAAAACCATGCCGGGTCCATCCTTCGCGCCGCAAGATTGCAGGGATGACAGGAACCTTGGCTGCTATGGCGAATACGGCCATGCCACGGCCGAAATTTGCGCTTGCTCCAAGAAAGGGAATCTTGAGATCAGGCGTATAGACGCGCACATCCGGAAGGATCGCCAGTGCATTGCCGTCGCGCAGTAGGCGGATGATCTGTTTGAGGGTGCCGCCTCCGCGCTCGAGAATGGTCATACCCGATTCGCGGTGGCGGTTGATCCAACTGTTTACTAATGGGTTCTTTTGTTTGCCTGCAATGCTGAACATGCGGATACCGTAACGGTGACAGGCCCACCCGGCAAGATCCCAGTTGCCCATATGAGGCACGCTGATGACTGCACCACCATGCTGTTGGATAAGCGCCTGCACTTGAGGAACAGCCATCGAGAAAGCGGGAATATGACGGTCAATCCAAGCGCGGTCAATGGAAGACGCTCGCATCATTTCAGTCATGTTGAAGGCCATGTTGCGCAGGGAAAGCCAAGCTATCCGGCGGGCATCCCGGGCAGACAACTCCTCTCCGAACACCTCATGAATTCGGCGAAGAGTTTCTCGCCGACGGAAACGAACCACATGGAAGACAAAAGCCGCGACCCCCCAAGCCAGTGTCAAAGCGAGGCGATATGGCAGTGTCTTCAAGAGTGCGGCAGACACGCACAAGGCGGCATATTCGAGCCTATACTGGAATCGGTGGCGCATATTGAAGCGTCAGAACCTTCTGGAGGTGGCAACACATGTGGGGTCAATCACAGCCATCTGTCCGCACAGGATCAGACACGACTTCGGTGACAGTGACAGGACTGTCAATATGGTTGCCGTGACTCTGCGTCTTTGGACTTGAAGATGATCCGCCCGGGTACGGTTTCCGGCGGCGGCGGCGGCGACTCCGAGGAGGAGGCTGATCATCTTCGCTATCGCGAGGCTCGTTGGCTTCCTCTTCCGCTCGTAAAGCCTCTTGCTTAGTGGAGGCTGCATGGCTGACGATTTCCTCATTGTAGAGCGACTGCCATTCGTTAAGGAAAGTGGTGTCGCCGCCTTCGGCGGTGAGCAAGATTCGTTGAAAGGCCAACGCTTCCGGAAAGGCGGGATGATACAAGAAGCGGTGCCCGCGGCCTTTTTTCGGCGACTCCGCGAAACGCCGTTGCACGTCCATAAGGGCGATCGCTGTAAAAAGGGTGGCTTTGGGAATATGAAGGCTCTGCGCAAGCGAGTGCAGGACCAAACGGGCGACGTGCTGTTTATTGACGCGCCCGTGCGGGGACTGAGCCTCTTCTTTACGGAGTTGTTCGAGAAAAAGAGGATAGTAGAGACAGGCAGTGCGCACACCATTGGTTAGTTCGGCATTCTGCGGATCGATGTCGAGCGCGGCAAGATATTTCCACAGCGGTGACTTATACCCCCCGGTCGCATCAATATAGGCACTGACATCCGGTAGAAGATCCCCGAGCAGTTTAAACTCCCAAAACAGTTTAAAGGCGGGGCAGGACGCGTTATAGGTGAAAAGGCGGTAGACTTCCTCACAGACACGAGGAACAGACGCATTAAGGATGTCGGCGTGGTGTTTGAGCAGGGCTTTGCGACAAGCCCTGTCGAGTGTAAACCCAAGGCGGGCTGCGAACTTGACCGCGCGCATCATGCGGACCGGGTCTTCGCGAAAGCGTATGCAAGGGTCGCCAATGCTGCGAAGGACTTTCTTTTCGAGGTCTTTCAGTCCGCCCACATAGTCAATGACGGAGAAGGTTTTAATATCGTAGAAAAGTCCGTTGACTGTGAAATCACGCCGCTTGGCGTCTTCCTCGGGTGAACCGAAAGTGTTGTCTTCCGTCTGGTAGATGCTGTTCTCGCTCTCGCGGACATCAGGTTGACGACGGAAGGTTGAGGTCTCTATAACCTTACGCCCAAAGACGATGTGGGCAAGTCGGAAACGGCGTCCTATCAGGAAACAGTTTCGGAAAAGTCTCCTAATCTCGTTAGGGCGCGCATCTGTCCCGATATCGAAATCCTTGGGTTGCCTTCCGAGCAATAAGTCACGAACGCTGCCACCTACGAGATAAGCCGTAAAGCCGCTATTCGCGAGACGATAAAGAACTCGTAGAGCATCGGGATCGATATTCGAGCGCGAAATACAGTGCGCATTACGCTCGCGGACAACAGATTTATCTCTTTTAAAAAACATGGTGTTCGATCAATTCATCGTTTAAAGGCAAAACAATGTTTATTATTATGCCAAATAGGTGACCGATAAACAAGGCAGGATGCACGTTCCCCGGTATTTAATCGAAGCAAAAAACGAAAAACGATTGTTGACGAGGCACAACCGAACCGTTAACATCAAAAATAACTTTGAGTGTATTGCATCGTTGTATTTTGAACAAAGGTGTTTAGGAGGAGAATCTGACATGATTCGCACAACTCGGCCACCGATCCGGGTAGGTATAGTAGGCTTAGGACGTGCCGGACTTGAAATGCATTTTCCCGAACTGGCTCAGTATACGGATCTTTTCAAGATCATGGCTGTATGTGACCCGATAAAAGAGCGTCGCGATATGGCTGTGGAGCGTTTGCCGGAGTGCCGAACATACCGGCGTTATGAAGATTTGTTGGCGGACCCTGATGTTGAGCTTATTGATATCGCTACGCGCTCGGATGAACATGCTGCGCACGTTATGCAGGCACTCAAGACGAACAAGTGGGTGAATGTCGAGCGGCCGTTTTGTCGCGACTATGACGAGGCGATGGTTTTACGTGCTGCCGCAATCAAAGCGGGGAATCGATTACTGGTCCGGCACAATTACCGTTTTGAACCATCGTTTCTGCAAGTGCGGGAAGTGATAGAGTCAGGGGTTTTAGGCGAACTGTACGACATCAAGATCAGACGGGGAAACTTTGAGCGCCGCGATGACTGGCAGACGGTTAAGCGGTGCGGGGGCGGAACTGCTCTGGCATGGGGAACCGCGTTTCTCGATCAGGCGCTAGAATTGTTGAGGACGCCACCGGTTAAAGTCTGGTCGGATTTCAAGCGTGTGGCATCGGTGGGTGACGCCGAAGACTACATGCGTGTAATCCTCCGCAATCTGGCTGGTCTTACGGTCGATCTCGAAATTTCCGGAGGTCGCATCGGAACGTTGCCCCAATTTATTGTTACAGGAACCAAAGGCTCGTTTACGCTCTACCCTCATGCGATGGAAGGCACGTTGCGCTACTTGGATCCTAAGCAGAAGTTGGCTCGTCGCCGTTCTAGTGTACGTACGCCGCCTCTTGGAAGCTTTGGGACGGCGGAGACCGTGAGATGGCTGGAGACGCAGATTCCGGTTAAACCCAAGGCAGAGTCTGGCATGTCGCTAATTTGGGAACATGTTTTTGCGACGATTCGCGAAAACAAACCTTATCCAGTATCGCTAGATACCGCAATTGAGACCATGCGCATTTTGACGTTGGTCAAAAAAGAGAGCCCGTTCGCGTAGGACGAACCTGCATCACACGTTAGTGCTGGGTGTTGCCTGAACGGGCCTCTTAATATTTAAACGGTCACTTTGCGATTCTCGGCGCAGTTGATCACGCGTTTGTCAGTCACAATCCAGTCCATTGGAATGTCGTGCGACTCTTGCGGCAGAGGGGTGTCAAGTACTTGCCAGTCATAGCCAATCGCGATCTTTAACGACCGTCCTGTGGATTTAGCAAGGATGTGGTCGTAATGTCCAGCTCCATACCCGAGTCTTCCCCCAAGCGTATCGAACGCTAAGCCGGGGACAATGAAAGCACCGATGTCCCAGGGCATGACCGGCATGCGTACCGCGGGTTCCCTGATGCCGTGGTGTCCAGAGACAAGGCGCATGTGTGGGTCCAAGTGGAATATTTTGTAGGACTCCTCTGTTTGGCTCCAGGCAGGAACACACACGTCGCGTCCGGCATCCCACATCGCACGGGCAATATAGCGCGTGGGGATTTCATTTTTTGTGCTAAGGTAGAGGCACACTCGCCACGCGTGAAGGGGCAGGCGTATGACATCGCCTACGATTTTATCGCACACGGTTTTTCCGGCCGCTTTGCGGGCCTCTGCGCTGACCGCATGACGCGCTTCGCGCATGTGCTGGCGGATGTCTGCTTTGGAAGGGGAGTCGGACATATGTGGACTCGACGGACCGGGGGCGCGTGAAATTAAAAAAGGCCCTTCACTTGGCCGGTTGAGGTGTCGACGTCGATGCGGCGGAAAGCGGCGTTGGAGGCGGTTCCCGGCATTAGCTTGATGTCGCCTGCCACCGGCACCACAAAACCGGCGCCTTGGTAAAGCAGGAAATCGCGTATCGGCAAGGTCCAGTCTTTGGGGCGGCCGACCTGCTTCGGGTCATGTGAAAGGCTGTATTGGGTTTTCGCCATGCAGACCGGCAGACGCGCCACAGCGGGGTCGGCCTCGAACGCGGCAAGCTTGGCGGCAGCTTCGGCGGAATAGGTCACACCCTTGCCGCCGTAGACCTCTTTGACAATGGCTTCGACGCGCTGCGAGATCGGGTCGGCGAGATCCGAGAGAAAACCGAACCGGGACGGTTCGTTACACGCTTCGATGACGGTCTCGGCAAGTTGCGTTGCGCCCTCTCCGCCTTTAAGCCAGTGCGAAGAAACTGCGAACCGCGCACCGGCGGCTTCGGCGATGCGTCGCACAAGCGCATGTTCGAGGGACGTGTCTGTGTGGAAACTATTGAGACAGACTACTGGGCAAATACCTGCTCGTTTGACGATATCAATATGAGCCAGCAAGTTTTCACACCCCTTCTCAAGCAGGTCAAGATTCTCGCTTGTATAGACCGGATCGAGCGCACGTCCTGCAAGGACAGCGGGGCCGCCGCCATGTAGTTTGAGGGCTCGAACAGTAGCGACAATAACCACGGCATCGGGCTTCAGTCCAGAGCATCGGCATTTGATATTCCAGAACTTCTCAAAGCCGATGTCTGAGGCGAAGCCACTTTCGGTGACAAGGTAGTCGCAAAGCTTCGAGGCTAGTCGGTCGGCAATAACCGAACTTTGTCCGATGGCGATGTTCGCAAAGGGTCCTGCGTGAACCAGCATGGGCTGGCCTTCAAGCGTTTGCATGAGGGTTGGGTTGACCGCACGCGTCAGCCAGGCGGCCATTGCCCCGTCCACCTCAAGGTCGGCGGTTGTCACGGGGTTTCCGGATTTGGAGTAGGCCACGATGATTTTTCCAAGGCGCGCACGCAGGTCGGCGAGGTCCGAGGCCATGGCAAGGATGGCCATAACCTCGGAGGCCACGGTGATATAAAAGCCGGACGGCATCTGGAACCCGTCCATGGTGCTGCCGCGGCCGATTTCGATGTTGCGGAGCGCCTGCGCGCAAAAGTCTATCGCCCAGCGCATCTGGATGCGGGCTGGGTCGATGTCGAGCCGCGCGAGGTGGCTCTGCGCGAGCCGGGCGTCGTCATAGTTGCGCTCGTGCTGCATCCGTGCGGTCAGGGCGACCATCGCGAGATTGTTGGCGTTGGTGATGGCGTCGATGTCGCCGGTAAGGCCGAGCGAAAGCGGCGAGAGCGGAACAACCTGGGCGAGACCGCCACCTGCGGCGGAACCTTTGATGTTGAACGTCGGGCCTCCGCTGGGCTGCCGGACGGTGCCTAGGGCACGCTTGCCGAGTTTCCCGAGGCCTTGCACGAGTCCGAGGGTGGTGGTCGTTTTACCTTCGCCGAGGGGGGTCGGAGTGATCGCGGTCACGTCGATGTACTTCGCGCGATGTCTGCTGGACTCCAAGCGTCTCTGTACGGCGGAGGCGTCGACTTTCGCGAGCAAACGTCCGTAGGGGATGAGTTCCTCGGGCAAGAGCCCGAGGTCGGCGGCGATATCGGTGATGGGCCGCAGAAAGGGTTCAGCGGCTTCCGCGATTTCCCAGTCGGCGAGTTGAGTGGGGTCGAGTTTCGGCATCATAAGAGGTTACAGGTTAGAGGTTACACGTTACGCGGTTGAGAGGAATGAGCGGTTCAGCGCCAGGCGTCGGGAATGGGGGGGCGCTTCCGTGGCGCGTCGGCGTTGGCGGGCGGTTCCACTTTTGTGAAAACCATCTCCTCGCGGAAGAGATGAACGTTCTCTTTGTTGGCCTCGATGGCAATGGCGAGGGCGGCCGGCGACGCGGCTTCCCTGTCGACCACGTCGGCATTCAGCAGCCGGCCTTTCAGCGTGTCGCCGGTGACGGTGCAGGAGGCGAACTGGTAAACGCACGTGTCGTCGAAGGTCGTTCCTTCGGCGGTGCCGAACCAAGTGAACTGCACGAGCGGCAACCCGGCGGCTTTGCAGAGGCAGGCACGGGCGAACATGGCATGTGGGGAGCCAGCCGGGTAGGAGACCATATACTCATTCTTGCCGAGCGGCAAGACCAGCAGACGCTCTTCCGTCTTGCCTTCTGGCTTCGTCCGTGCCCATGCGCCTACGAGCGCCGTATCGATGGCCTGTTCGGGCTTTTCTGCAAGCGGCACGGCATAGTCACACCCGGCCAGAGCGGCCGCACATGCGAGTGCAAGCAGTGCGTTTGTTTGCATGGCTTTAATCCTTTTAGGGAAGTATAGCCGTTGGACGGTCCGTGAGCCAGTGTATCTTGTCCTCTTCGTCCCGGCGGATGACTTCCACGAAATATTTTTTGCCGCGCACAAAGAGGCCGTGGACCGCGTCTGCGCCTTCGGTGTCGGCGACGGCCTGGACAATGTCGATCATGGGGCGTGTGATGGTGAGCCCTGGCAGGAAGACCGGGATGCCGGGGGGATAGGGCACCAGCAGCTGGCTGCTGACGCGGCCCTCGGTCTGCGACAGCTCCATCAACTCGCCGTCGCAGAGCGCGGCATCACGCGGCAGGACGGTGGCTTGGCCATTGACGGCATCTGCGACACTGTTATCGAAGGCGTCGCATTCGGGGCGTCCGATGGTCTCTTTCATCTGCATGATGGCGCGGTAGAGGTACTCGAAGTGGTCCTCGACGGTGCCGACGGAGACGAGGAAGAGGATGGTGACAGGCGTGGATTTCTCCCACTGGATTTTTGCGTGTCGCAACAGGTTCTTGAACGTCTTGCAGGCTTCGGGCGTCTTGAACGAGAGAACCAGCTTGAGAGGGTCGTGCATGTAGCCTTCGCGGGCGTACGCGTCGGCCTCTAAAGCGCCGACGATCTCAGGCAAGCCCACGAAACAGGCCTCTTCGGGCAGTTCGCAGAGCTCCGCAACGCGCCGCTTGAAGGCTCTAACCCAGCGCAGCCGCTCCTCGATCAGCTTGAGACCTTCGAGGCGCATCTGCACGCCGGCACAGTCGAGCGTGGCCATCATGGGGTAATGGGGCGAGGTGGAGTGCCAATAGCGCAAGACCTCGTGAAGGTCATGGCTGAACTTCTCGTAGGAGCCATGGCCGTTCAGCGCGAAGCGGGTCCGCAAC
>Ga0209066_10004435_pt1 | contig 15300 bp, 11 predicted proteins | sample All_14_2_FD_187198 | JGI IMG/M metagenome (GOLD analysis project Ga0209066, IMG submission 187198) | Freshwater microbial communities in response to fracking from Pennsylvania, USA - Allegheny Zone_MetaG_DW_15 (SPAdes) (version 2) ...
ATTCGAATAAGGCTTTTGCCGAACTTCAGCTGTGAGAGAGAGGCAGCTCCGCGATGAAGCCAAGTCATGCGGTAACCAACCCGCGCATATCAGAGTGATCAAACGTCGCCACAGGATCCCGTCTCTGTCTTTGCCCTGGGATACATACGCAACAACAAAACCTTATTATCAAGGCAAGGGACTCTTTTCCCTTATTGACTTTGACAGCCATATCAGATTTTTTTATTACAGATGATGGTGTGGCTAACCGGCGCGCGAAAGGAGACGCATCCGACTGAAGCGTGTCGGTTGAGTTGCGTGTCAGGCCAGACTGAGGTAGATGTCGTGCAACAGCCTACTCTTGTCTGACGATATCGACCGAGATCTCCACTGCCGGAGTCGTCCCTCTGTTCTCAAGCCAGTGTGTGGTGTTCCTGTCCTCGGGCCAGCCCACTCCCGGCCCATAGTCCGTAGCAACTCTATTTCGATGGTCAGTGATTGTTCCCTGCAATATGTAGACGGTGCCTGGTCTGTCTTTATGGTCGTGAATCGGACCGAAGACGCCTCCAGGCTCGATGGTCACCATACGCATTCGAAGTTGGCGCCCAGCCATGCCCTCGATCTCAGGGCCGAGGTCAACCGTTGCAAGTAACTTCACCGTAACACCTTTCGTCTCAGGGACCACCTGTTCGTTACTCATCGTGTCCTCCTCTCTGTATTTCCAGGGCCTGACGGCGGACATAAGGCGCGGCCGTTTTTGCCGCAGCCCTTAAAACCCTGGTTATCTCATATTATTTAACGCTTCATTGGTAGTAATTACTTGTGCGTAAGGTACAGACAATGCTGCCATAAATGATGCGTGTACATCTGCTGCCTGTATAGTTCTGCCTTTGAAAACCAAATCCTTTGTTGCACAGGCATCTTCCACAACAACACAGTTGAAGCCATGATCAAACGCAGCGCGAGTTGTCGCATCAATACACATGTGGCTCATGGCTCCACAAATCACCACGTTATCTTTTTCAGTCTTCTTCAATATTTCTAAAAGCGCGGTTTCTCGAAAGCTGTTTGGATAGCGTTTGTCGACAACTTTTTCACCCATGACAGGAGATACCATTTCATTTATCTCTACGCCTTTTGTATCGGGCAAAAAGAACGTGGCACCTGGCCGGGTTGATATATGTTGAATATGGATTATCGGCAAATTCCTGCTTCGAAATTTCTCCAATAGCTGTTGTGCATTTACAGCAGCTTGTTCGATCTGGACAAGCTCCATATTACCACCAACGAAATAGTCGTTTTGAAGGTCAATCAAGATTAGGCATGCATTCATTTTTTTCTCCAGTTCATGATCATAACGCCAAGGTCACCGTGGCCCAGCAGTGCGTCCGGTGAACCGCCTTGTCTGGGTACCTATATTTTTCTTTCCCTGACGTAGAAGGGCAAGGAAGTCAGTAGCTTCGGGTATGATTTTCTATTGATAACCCACCTGCCTTATCAAAAATCAAAATTACCTTTTTTTTTCAGAATGCACAGTTCGTGCTTGGTCTAGCCACTAAGTGATCGAGTACGATTAATGTTATCGTCAACTTCATCAAAAGGTAAATCAAAACTTTATTGCTGAATTCAGATTGGCGCTTCAGTCCTTCCACGATCTGGCGGCGAGAACCAGAATCACGGCCTGCATGGACAGGATGAGGGCGACGCAGCCGACCCATCCGGCTTGCGACCAGAAAAAGCCGGGCAGGATCGAGCCGAAAAATCCGCCGCAATAATAAAACGCCACATACAGTCCCGCCGCCGAGGAACGGGCTCTGCCGGCAACCTTGCCCACAAAGCTGGACGCCGCGGCCTGGCAGGCGAAGACGCCGGTCGAGACCAGGGTCAGACCGGCAATAATCACGGACAGCGACCTCATCAAGGTGAGGAGCATGCCGGCGATGATTATTCCAACAGCGATTCGTAATGTCCGGCGGTAGCCGATACGGTCGAGGATTACTCCCGAGACCGGCGTTATTACCGCGCCGATCAGATACACGGTGAAGATGGCCCCGAGGGCGGCCGGGCCGAGCCCGAAGGGTTTGTCCGCCAGATAGAAATTGATATAGGTGAACGCGCCGACCTGGCAGAACAGGACATTGAAACCGATGGCATAGGTTGCCAGGAGTTGCGGGTTTTTCAGGTGCAGGCGCAGAGAGCCGAGGGATGCCGTCGTGCCGATCTGCCGGACGAATTTCATGGAGCGCGGCAGGAGCCACCAAGTGGCGAGGCTGCCGGCAAGGGTGATGGCGCCGATTACGGTGAAGGCGACGCGCCAGTCGTAATGGGTTGCACAGAGGCCGGCGATAAAGCGTCCGGAAAACCCGCCGACCACATTGCCGGTGACGAAGGCGGCCATGGTGGAGCCGACGGTTCCAATCGGGGATTCTTCGCTGATATAGGCCATCGCCACGGCGATAATGCCCGGAATGAAGAGCCCCTGGAGAAAACGCCAGAAGACCAGCTGGTTCAGATCGGTCGCGGTCGCCGCCAGAAGCGTGGGCAGAAAAAGGCCGATCATTGCGGCAACGATCACCCGTTTTCTCCCCAGGGCGTCGGCCAGCAGCCCCACCAGTGGTGCCGCCAGTGCCACCGCCAGCACGGGAGCGCTCACCGTAAGGCTGACCATGAGTTCGGAGGCGTGAAAAATCTCGCGAAACTGGGGCAGCAGGGGCTGGGTGACATAGAGATTGACGAAGGTGGCGAAACCGGTGACGAATAAGGCAATGAAGACGCCCACCCGGCTGCCGGCGGAGTTCTTCCCGACCCCCGATTCGGCCGTACCCACTGCCGGCCGTCCTGATCCTGAAATTCCCAACATGTGTTTCGTCCTGGCAATAGGGGCCTGGTCCATTCGAAGTGGTGCAGCTTTGGCGTTCGAGGATATGGGTACGATTCTCGCCTGTTTTGCAGAGGGAGAAAACCGGCATGAAAGGAACACGGTTGTCCACATCGCCTGAAACAAGAAAAGCGCCTAGAGTCTTGAAACTCTAAGCGCTTGCATCTGCTGGTGCCGGGACCAGGAATTGAACCAGGGACACACGGATTTTCAGTCCGTTGCTCTACCGACTGAGCTATCCCGGCACCTTGTAGGTGGGCTTTTTACACGAATTGCAAAACCATGTCAACCATTTTCTCCCCCAACCAGGGCTGCGGGATCAATCCTTGTCAAGGGTGAGTTCGCCGAGATCAAGGTCGAAATCCAGCTCCGGTTCGGAGTCATCGGCAACGGTCTTTCGTCCCTGGCCCTTCGGTTTGCCGGGTGCAGGGAGATCGAAACCGGGAAGAACAATGTCACCGGCGGGAGATGTCTTCCTGCCGGTCGAACCGAGGCTGTCGTCGAGGTCATCCAGCCCCAGATCAAGGCTGAAATCGAAAGCGTCATCGGACGGCATCGCCGCCGATGACGCTACTTTCGAGGGACTGCCTGGCGGGGTGGGGCCGATCCCGAGATCATCCAGATCCAGATCGAGACTGAAGTCAAGATCGTCATCGGCTTTGGCCGCTGCCGGCGGTCGGGTTGCCCTGGACGGCGGAGCCAGGTCGGAAATATCCGACAGCTCCTCCGGCAGTCCCCGGCCGATCTTTCCCTCACCGGCGGCAGCCGCAACTGCACCGCTGAGATCCGGTCCCTCCAGATCGTTGTGAAATTGCGACAGATCGATCGCAATCTCTCCTTCTTCTTCATCCCTGCCGGACTCAAGCGAAACTTCGATCTCGTCCTTCATCGCGGCATCATCAACGGCATCCATCTGCAGCGATGGCTGTTCCACGGCGGATCCGGCTGCTTCATCCTCGAAGAGAATTTCGAGATCGGGGTCCTGTACTTCAAACCCCTCGATCACTTCGTCGCTTATCTTGATATCTTCGCCGAACGCCTTGGTCTCCGCGACTTCCTGAATCTTGAGATAGAGAGGGGCCGTGACGCTGAATGCCGTCCCATGTACCAATTCGGTTATGCCACTGAAATTTTTACCGCATTTGACACATTTCGGCAGTTGATCAAACGAAATGAATCCACATTTTGGGCAGCGCATGAGTGTTCCTCTATGGAGATTTTCCCCGGTCCATGGTTGCAGATCCTGGCGACCGCGATCGCACCTGACATGTATTGTGCCGCATTATCACACGTTTTCTCAGGAATAATCAAGAATTTTTCCATGGCCGCAGATACTTACACGAACCAATCCATACCAATGTCGCAGGCGGGAGCCGAATGGGTCAAGGCGCCGATGGAGATGATATCGACCCCGGTAGCGGCGATTGCCGCCACCGTCGCGAGATTGACCCCGCCCGAAGCCTCGACCAGGGCCCGACCGCCGATGCAGGCCACCGCCTCCTGCATCGCCTCGATCCCCATATTGTCGAGCATGATGATATCGACCCGGCAGGCCAGGCACTCCCTGACCTGTTCGATGTTCTCGGTCTCCACCTCGATGCGGATGGTGTGCGGCACCTTGGCCCTGACCCGGGCCACGGCCTCGGTGATGCTGCCGCAGGCGGCAATATGGTTGTCCTTGATCAGCACCCCGTCGGTGAGATTGAACCGGTGGTTGCTGCCGCCGCCGGCCATAACGGCGTATTTCTCCAGCATCCGCAGGCCCGGCGTGGTCTTGCGGGTGTCAGTGATCCGCGCCCGATGGCCCCTGACCTGCTCGACGAAGCGGGCGGTCTGGGTGGCGATGCCGGAGAGGCGCTGCAGCAGGTTGAGCGCCACCCGCTCGGCCTTGAGCAGGTCGACCACCGGCCCGCGCACGGTCAGCAGGACCGCGCCGGGACCCACCGCCGTGCCGTCGGCAACCGGGTCGATGGTTTCGATGGCCGGGTTCTGGACCCGGAAGACTTCGGCCGCCACCGTCCCGGCCCCGGCGACCACACATTGCTGCCTGGCCACCAGGCGGGCACCGCCGGCATCGGTATCGGTAAAGATTGATTCGCTGGTCAGATCGCCCCGGCCGATATCCTCGGCGAGAAAGGACCTGATCATCCCCTGCAGCAGATTCCTGTCCATGGTTTTATCTCAGCCAATATTTTTCAACCGTTGCTCGGCCTCGGCGATCGCCGCCAACCTGGCCTCGAGGGCCGCCTTCTTCTCCTGTTCCCCGGCAACGACCTCGGCCGGGGCGTTGGCAAGGAACTTGTCGTTACCGAGTTTGCCGCTGACCTGGCGCAGCTTGGCCTCGGTCTTTTCCCGCTCCCGCCCCAGTTTCTGCAACTCGGCCGCCACGTCGACCAGGCCCTTGAGCGGGACATAGATCTCGATATTGTTGTAGATATAGGTGGCGGCATCGGCCGGCTTGTCGCCCAGGACCTGGACGGCGAGGCCGCTGAGCCGGGTCATGTCGGCGAGCGCGGCGGCATAGGAATCGATCAGATGTTTGGTTGCCGCATCGGCGCAGACCACGCAGGCCTCGATGCGGGCGGAGGGATGGATATCGTTTTCCGCACGGATGTTGCGGATGCCGGTGATGATCCCCATCAGGGTCGCCATCTCCCCTTCCGCCGTCGGATCCGACCACCGCCCCTGCCGCTCCGGAAACGGCTCCAGCATCAGGGTCCGGCGCTCTCCCGGCAGCACGCTCCAGATCTCCTCGGTGACGAAGGGGGTGATCGGATGCATCAGCTTCAGCACGATCTCGAGCACCGTCAGCAGGACGCCGCGGGCATCGCTGCCGGCACGCTCGTCGTTGCTGAACAGGTCGGCCTTGATCCACTCCAGGTACCAGTCGCAGAACTCGTGCCAGATGAACTGGTAGTTGGCTGAGGCCACCTCGTTGAATTGGTAGCCGTCAAGCCCGTCCCGCACCGCCGCAATCGTCGCCGCGGTCCGGCTGAGGATCCAGCGATGGACCAGCGACAGCCCCTGCGGCCGGTCGCAGACCACCCGCACCTCCGGGCCGCAGTCGCTGACGTGCATCAGGGCGAAGCGGGCGGCGTTCCAGATCTTGTTGATGAAGAAGCGATAGCCCTCGATCCGGTCCTCGTCGAGGCGGATCTCGCGGCCCTGGGCGGCGAAGGCGGTGAGGGTGAAGCGCATCGCGTCAGTGCCGTAGCGGTCCATGACCTCGAGGGGATCGATGACGTTGCCGGTCGATTTCGACATCTTCTTGCCGTGCTTGTCGCGGACCAGGGCGTGGAGGTAGACGTCCTTGAACGGCACCTCGTCCATGAAGTGCAGCCCCATCATCATCATCCGCGCCACCCAGAAGAAGAGGATGTCGAAGCTGGTGATCAAGACCGAGGTCGGATAGAAGGTCGCCAGTTCCCGGGTCCGCTCCGGCCAGCCCAGGGTCGAAAAGGGCCACAGGGCCGAGGAGAACCAGGTGTCGAGGACGTCGTGCTCCTGCTCCAGGCGGGAGGAGGCGCACTTCGGGCAACGCCCGGGATCGCTCGACTCGACGATCAGCTCGCCGCAGTCGCGGCAGTTCCAGGCCGGGATGCGGTGCCCCCACCAGATCTGGCGGGAGATGCACCAGTCGCGGATGTTGTCCATCCAGCTGTAAAAGGTGTTGTACCAGGTCCTGGGATAGATCCTGATCCGTCCCTCGCGCACCGCCGCCACCGCCTTGTCGGCCAGCGGCCGGACCGCGACGAACCACTGCATCGAGGTCGTCGGCTCGATGACCGTCTTGCAGCGGTAGCAGAGGCCGATCGCATGGTCGTAATCCTCGACCTTGTCGAGCAGGCCCAGTTCCTCGAGATCGGCCACCACCTGTTTGCGGCAGGCGAAGCGGTCCAGGCCCTGATATTTGCCGGCCGCCTCGTTCATGACTCCCATGTCGTCCATGACCTTGAGCAGCTCGAGGCCGTGCCGGCGGCCGATCTCGTAATCGTCGCGATCGTGGGACGGGGTGACCTTGAGGGCGCCGGTGCCGAAATCCATCTGCACATGATGATCGTAGACCACCGGGATGGTGCGGCCGGTGAGTGGCAGGCTGATGCCGATGCCGGCCAGGTGGCGGTAGCGTTCGTCGTCGGGATGGACGGCGACGCCGGTATCGCCGAGCATGGTCTCGGGCCGGGTGGTGGCCACCACGACGTAGCCGGAGCCGTCGGCGTAAGGGTAGCGGATATGGTAGAGCTTGCCCTTTTTGTCCTCGTGTTCGACCTCGTCATCGGCGAGGGCGGTATGGCAGCGCGGGCACCAGTTGACGATATAGTCGCCCTTGTAGATCAGGCCTTCCTTGTACAGGCGGACGAAGACCTCGCGCACCGCCGTCGACAGCCCCTCGTCCATCGTGAACCGCTCGCGCTGCCAGTCGCAGGAGGAGCCGAGCCGCTTCAGCTGGTTGATGATGGTCCCGCCCTTGTCCTCACGCCAGCCCCAGACCTTGTCGATGAAGGCCTCGCGACCGAGGTCGTGCCGGGTCTTGCCCTCTTTCGCCAGCTGGCGCTCGACGACGTTCTGGGTGGCGATACCGGCGTGATCGGTACCGGGCAGCCACAGGGTGTTGTCGCCGCACATGCGGTGATAGCGGGTAAGGATGTCCTGCAGGGTGTTGTTGAGGGCGTGGCCGACATGGAGGACGCCGGTGACGTTGGGCGGGGGGATGACGATCGAGAACGCGGGCCGTCCATCCTCCATCTTCGCCGCGAAGCAGTCGTGCTCCAGCCAGTGCCGCAGCCATTTTTCTTCGACGAGGGAGAACTCGTACCCCTTGCTCAACAGGTTTTCTTCTTTGCTTGCCATGACCAGTATGATGAAAGTTTGAGATAGTCGGCCCGTCCCGCTGGATTCACTGCCGTAAAATCGGCGGGACGACGCCGACGATGGAAAAGGCCGGTGGGAGATATGCAGAAGGGATACGGGAAAATCGAATCTGCCCAGACACTACCGAGGAAGGATCTTTAATTCAACAGTTTTTGCGTGACAAAGGGGGAAAACGCGGCCGTTCCAGGCCAAGGGGACAGCGATCGGGGCGGCGGCGGCAACCGGCGCCTACCTGGCGCCCCAGGGTTTGGGCAGGAAGATCTGTTCGTAGAGATTGAGCGCATATCGGTCGGTCATGCCGGCGATATAGTCGCAGACCTGGCGGTGGGCGATCTTTTCGTTCGGCCAGTCGCTCTCCTCCTCGCCCGGCTCCCAGCCCTCGCCGATCCGCCCGGTGATGCCGTTCTCGAAAAAATAGCCGTAGAGTTCGCGGATGATCTTCTGGGCCTTCTCGAATTCGTTGTGGACCTTGTAGTAGCGGTAGACGTTGTCGTAGAGGAAGGCGCGGAGGTCGGTGATCGCCTCGAGCATCGCCTGGCTGACATGGAGTCGGCCGTCATCCGCCCCCAGGGTCTCGACGATCAGGTCGCGGACCATGGCCCCGATCCGTTTCGAATGCCGCTCGCCCACCACGTCCTTGATCTTCTGCGGCAGGTCCTTGCCCTTCAGCACCCCTGAGCGCAGGGCGTCGTCCATGTCGTGGTTGACATAGGCGATGATGTCCGAGAGCCGGACCAGCTGGCCCTCGAGGGTCACCGGGATCACCGCCGGGTCCTTCGGCAGGATGTCGCTGTTGCCCTTGGAATGCTTGACGATGCCGTTACGGACCTCGTAGGTCAGGTTGAGCCCCTGGCCGCCGTTCTCGAGGGTGTCGACCACCCGCAGGCTGTGGATGTAATGGCGGAAGCCGCCGGGGTGGAGCTCGTTGAGGGTGGCCTCGCCGGCATGGCCGAAGGGGGTGTGGCCGAGATCGTGGCCGAGGGCGATGGCCTCGGTCAGGCATTCGTTGAGACACAGGGCGGTGGCCATGCTGCGGGCGATCTGGGACACCTCGAGGACGTGGGTCAGCCGCGTCCGGTAGTGGTCGCCGGTCGGGGCCAGGAAGACCTGGGTCTTGTGCTTGAGGCGGCGGAAGGTCTTCGAGTGGGTGATGCGGTCGCGGTCACGCTGGAAGGGCAGGCGGATGTCGCGGAGATCGTCATCCTCCGGCTTGACTCGCCCCCTCGACCGCTTGTTGAGGGTGGCGTAGGGCGAAAGGATCTGCTCCTCCCGTTCCTCGAGTTGTCTTCGGATCGACGTTCCGACCACAGGAATAAATGTCATGCCGCTTCTCTGCCTGTCCAGGAGTAGAGATTCTTGACCTACCGGCTTTGTTTACACAGCCGAGGCGGCAAACGCAAGCGGGAATGGCGGGCCGGATCGAAAGCAGGGCTGTTTATCCTGCCTACTCGTAGCGGGCTACCGGCAGTCCGTCCTCAAACGACAAAATGACCGTCGAGATTTCGGTGAGGTCCACCTCCGGCCATTCTATCGCATCGCCGTCACCGTCGACGACCCTGATGCTCCAGTAATCGGCCTCTTCCTCCAGATCGAAACTGATTTCGATTTCCTGCCCATCCGGCAGCGTATCCACCGACAGCACGTCCTCCTGCCAGTCGTCGGTCGCGGCCGGCCGGATATACAGTTCATAGATCTCCACTCCGGTCCGGTTGACCAGGGTGAAATCCTGCTCGCCCGCCGTTGCGAGGCCGATGCCCAGCACAACCAGCAGCACCGTCGGCAACACAATGTTCATGGCTCATGTCCCTCGTTGGAATTGGCCCCGCCGCACCGGCCCCGACAACATCGAACCATGGCATTGTCGGCGGAACGGCAGGATATGTCAATCCACGGCTATCTGGTTTCGGGGCGGCCCGCACCTGCTCTCCCGGCTGCCGCCGCCTGGCTGGAGCGATTACAGGGCGTCGAGAGCGAGCGTGGCGGCGGGCGGCGCTTTGCCGGTGAGCGGTGCCGCGGCTTTGACGTCGACCCTGGCCTTTTCGATCCCGCCCTCGCCTTCCAGCCTGGCGACGATCGACTGCGCCCGGTCCTCGGCGAGCCGCCGGAGGTCAGCATCCGCCACCGCTTCACTGTCGACAAGGCGGCCGTAAAGTTCCTCGGCCCACCGAACCGCCTGGTCATGGTTCATGCCGCCCGGCACCAGCGCGTACAGTTTCAGATCGTCCACCATCTTCGCCAAGCCCCTCGCCTCCGTCACCTTCCCCCGGTCCCTGGCGGCAGTTGTTCGGGGTTGTATCGCTCCCGCTGCGAAGGCCTCTTCGAGCTCCTTCAGCGCTTGCCCCCCGAACCGCTCCTGGTAAACTTTTTCCAGGATATCGAGGACATCGGAGTCACCGAAATCGAGCGGCCCGACCCTTTCCTCCGGCTCGACCTCCTCTCCCAGGCGGGTGACAACGGTCCGGCGGACGCCTTGGGTCTGCAACTCGCGGCCGTCGGCCTCGGGGCTGTACCGTCCCTGGATGACCAGTTTGAGCTGCGGCCGGCTGTTCAGGGCGGCGGCGAGCTGCATCAGTTTTTCCTTTTCCGGGGGCAGGAGCTCGGCACTGCCCGGGTCAAAGGCCAGCTTGTCCAACGTATCGGCCTTGCCGCCAAACATCTTCGCCAGGACCTGAAAGGGGGCGGTTGCCGTCCGGGTGATCACGTTGGCCAGCATCTTCCGGATCAGCCCGCCGAAACTGAAGTGGGGGTCGTTGAGATCGCCGGTCACCGGCAGGCCGATATCGATCCGGCCGCTCGAATCCCGCAGCAGCGCCAGGGCCAGATCCAATGGGAGGTTGGCGGCATCGGGGTTGTCGACCTGCTCGCCCAGGATCAGATTGTCGATGACGATCTTGTTGTCGCCCGTCATCCGGTAGTCCTGCAGCTTGTACTTGAGGTTGGCGGAAATCTTGCCTGCCTTGATCAGACGGCCGGCGAATTTGCCGGTATACGGCGACAGGCTTTTCATCTCGAGGTTGCGGAAGTCCATGTTGATGTCGGATGAACGGCGGAAATCCTCGGGCCGGATCACCCCGTTGATCCTGGCAATCCCGTAGCGATCGACATGGCCGTCAAGTTGGACCCTGGCCTGGGCGTCGGACTTCGACGACAGTCCGGTGACCGAGCCCTTGAGGTCATGGATGCGGGTCTTGAACTGCGGTTGCAGGCTGAGGTCGGCAAACACCATATCGCCCTTGTCGACCTGGATGCGGGAGATATCGAAGGCGAAGGCGTCGCGGTCGCGGTCGGGCCGATCGCCAGCCCCCGCCGCCGCCGGCTGGGAGGGCGGCGGCGGGCCGGCCGGCCGGGGCTTCAGGACCCGGGCGAAATTGAGGGTCTTGTCCTCGCCGATGATCACTTCCCCGACCGGCTTGAAGATCCTGATCTCCTGGGCCTTGAACCCGTTCGGCTGCAGCGTCAGACTGAACCTGGGCAGCCGGACGGCGTCGATGCTGAGGTAGGGCTCGTTGGCGGCGGGCTCGATCAGCCGCAGCTTGTTGAGGCTGAAATTGCCGGCAAAGGAGGCCTTCGCCGCTTCACCCGGCAGGCCATACCGCAGGTTGCCCTTGGCCGAGGCCAGCGCCGACTCCAGTTTCAAGGTGACGTAGGGCTCGAGATAGGGCTGCAGCGAGGTCAGTGACACATCGGCGGCCTCGATCTCGGCCTCCACCGACGGCCCCGCGGGGTCGACGGTGCCGCGCACGGTCGCCGTCCCCCCTGGCAGCACCTGAAATCCGGCGGTGAATCCCATCGGCGATCTGCCGTCGATCCCGGTCAGCCTGGCCGTGATATCCTGGAAATTGAGCACGGGCGTTGCCGCCGGCGTCGTCAGGTCGGTGAATCTGGCCGTGAACGCTTCAACCTCGAAGGATTTGAGCAGATACTTCCATGCCGGGCCGGGATCAGGGGGCGAGGCGGCCTTGCCTGATTTCGCGACTTTGGCGTTCGGCTCGAGCAGCTGCCGCCAATCGATGGTTCCTGCGGCATCCCGGGCGACGTCCACCCCGCCGCGCCGCAACGCCAGCCGCCCCAGGGAGAAGGACCGGGCGGTAAGATCGCATTCACCGCCTTCCGCCGTCACCGTTGCCGCGGCAAACAGCGGCTGCGGCGATCGGCCGCGGTCGACCCGGATGCCCCGCCATTCGCCGGCGATCCGGCGCAGCACGGCGCCGGTGTGGCCGGCACCGGCAGCAAACTCCGCCTGCAGATGGAGATCGGCGCCGGCGATCGCCGCCCTGACCGGGACCTGGCGGCTCCTGTCGTCGAAGGCGATGGCCACCTCTTCGATATCGACGGCGTCGGCCTTGACCGTGAACGGCCGGTCGCCGACAGCAGGGGGAGGCGGCGTGCGCGGCTCTTTTTTTTGCGGTGATGCCTGGTGGAGGATCTGCTGCAGATTGAGGCCGCCGGCATCGTCGATCCGGACATCGATGGCCCCGTCCGCTACCAGCAGGCGCGCCACATGCAATTCCCGGCTCGCCAGATCGAATCGAGGCGCCGTCAGATCGATCTTTTTGGCCTGCAGCAAGGCCTTCTCGGCCTTGGGCAGCTTGAGCGTCAGTCCGGCGACGGAACAACGCAACCCTTCCAGGGTCAGCTGGACCGGCGAGGACTCGGCATTCAGCCGGTAGGCGGTGGCGAGATCGATCCGCCCCTCGGGTTGCTCCAGGTTGACGCGGTCGCGGACAAACTGCCACAGGCTGGCGGCCTGGACGGCGTTGAGGGTGAGTTTGCCGGTTGAACGGAGCGGGGCCAGGGCGACCTCGCCCTCCCAGCGGATCGACTCGCCGGCGTCGGTGGCGGCGGCAAGATGGCAGGTGCCGTTATGTTCCCGGACCGTGGCGAGGCCCTGCAGGTCGAGGTCGAGGTTGTGCAGCGCGAAGCCGACCGGGAGGCTGCGGCGCTTGTCGACCACGGTCAGCCGCCCGTCGCGGACGGTAGCGTTGCGAAGGATGAACGGCAGGGGGCCGGCTTCGGATTTCTCCGCCGCGGCAGGCGGCGACGAGGCGGCCAGGCGCGCCAGATTGAGTGAGCCATCGGCCTCGGTGACCACATGCACCTCCGGCCGGCCGAGATCGACCTCCCGCAGCACCACTGCCCGATGGAACAGACTGCTCGCCTCGAGGTCGACGAACAGCCGTTCAAAACCCACCAGCGGCGATCCGTCCGCCTGCCGCAGGCTGAAGCCGTTGACTTCGATGGTCAGCAGGAAGGGGTTGATGGCGATTCTGTCGACCGCGGCCTGACAGTCGAGGTGACGCTCCGCATAGCCGGGCGCATACCAGCGCAGGATCTTCGGCGCCGCGACAAAGCCGAAAACGGCATACAGCAGCACGGCGACCGCCGCACCCGTCAGGTATCTGTTGGCCAGCGCCTTTCGAATCACGGGATGCATGTCTCGGAAAGGTGGATGTCTCCGGCCTTCGCCTTCAGACCACCGCCGGACCCGGCGTGGAATTCAGGAATGCCATTTTCTGGTGTTGTCGTCATCGGCTGGGTGAGAATCGTCATCGGCGGTGGGCGTGAACGGTTTATCCCGGCGGAAATCGGGGATCAGCAGGTCCTGGCTGGCCAGTTCCTGGATGAAGGCGTTGTCGAGCCCGAGGTCGAGGGCATAGCCCATGATGTCGTCATACTCCTCTTCCGTCAGGGTGCGATCGATCCCGGGATACTGGCAGGCCCGGTACTGGGGCGAATACTGCGACATGATGCTGACGGCGATATCGGGCGACAGTTCAGCCAGGTATTTAAGGCACCGGCGGCTGTTGTCGAGGTAGCTGGGCAGGACGAGATGGCGCACCAGCAGCCCCCGGGTGGCGACCCCGGCATCGTCGAGCTGCAGGTGGCCGACCTGGTCGAGCATCTCCTCCAGAACCCCGGGCACGATGTCGGCGTAGTCGCCGGCCTCCGACAGTCTGCCGGCCAGGGCATTGTCGAGGTACTTGAGGTCCGGCAGGTAGATGTCGACCAGCCCCCGGATCAGCCGGAGGGTCTCGACCTCGTCGTAGCCGTTCGAGTTGTAGACCACCGGGATGATCAGCCCCTTGTCCCTGGCCTGGACGATGGCGTCGGCCATCTGCAGGACCATGTGCGAGGGGGAGACGAAGTTGATGTTGTGGGCGCCTTCGCCCTGGAGTTGCAGCATGATCGAGGCCAGTTCGTCGGCGGTCAGCAGCCAGGTCGGGTTGTTCTCGAATTCCTGACTGATCTGGTAATTCTGGCAGAAGACGCAGCGGAGGTTGCAGCCGGCAAAAAAGACCGTTCCCGATCCACGGCTGCCGGACAACGGCGGTTCCTCGCCGAAATGCAGCCCGGCATGGGAGATCAGGATGCCGGACGGCACCCGGCAGAATCCGGCCTCGCCGGCCAGACGGTCGACCCCGCAGTGCCGCGGGCAGCATTCACAATGGCTGAGTCGCGCCGCAAAGGTCATCTTCGCCTCCCCCTTGCCGATCCCTACCTTCCGCCCCAGGTCCGCCGGCTCCGGGCCGCCTTCTTGGCCACCAGATTCCAGGTGTCGGTCATCAGGAAGGATTCGCGATAGCGCTCGAGCATCGAGACGAACATGGCGCCGGGTACGGTGAACGACAGCTCGTCGGGCTGGAAGAATTTCCGCGCCGACGGGTCCCAGCCGCCGAGCACCGCCTTCATCGCCCCACGGCTGAGGTAATGGAGGGGCCAGGCGGCGATCGACCCGCAGGCGGCGGCCCAGGGCGACATCACCACTTCCGGGTCGTTGGTAACGAAGGTCGCCAGCTGGTGCAGGCCGCACAGCGGTTCCGGGCGGGTGAAGAAGATCACCAGGGCCGGTTCCTCTTCGCCCTCGAATTGGCGGATCGGCTTGACGATGCAATATTTTTTTGGGGCCGGACAGGGATCCAGCGTGGCGAAGATGGCCCGCAGGGCCTCCGGCGACTCGCAGTAGCGTTCACCCTCCGACCAGCCGGGGATCCCCGAGGTGACGTAACGGAGGAGGGTCTCCGTCTGCGGTTTGTGAAAGCCGAGGAAAAACGACCCGCCCGGGCAGCCGGGCTGATCGGCGGCGAACGCGGCCACGATCTGGCGCTGCCGCGCCCGCCAGATCAGGCCCATGACGCAGGCAAAGGAGGCGAAGACCGCCTGCCAGTCGACCTCGCCCCGCCGCTCCCGCTCCGGGGTCGGCGGCTCCATGACCGGCGGCGACAGCGCCGCCTCGGGCATCTCGTCGCTGTAGGCCAGGCCCAGCGGTTCCTCGGCCAGCCCGAGCCGGTCGATAAACGACGTCAGCTCCCGTTCGACTATGTCCTGCATTGCGGCCCCTCCTGGTGCTGATGTCGTGTTGCTGATGGCATCGACGGCGACGATCCTACGTCCGCTCGAAGGCGATCTGGCCGGCGGCCGTGTCCTGCCGCAGGGTTTCCAAGAGCGATGCGGCCTTGTCCCAGGGATAGCCGGGATACAGGTCCTTCGCCTCGTCGATCTTGCGGCCGAAAATCTGTTGCAGCCCGCTGCAGACGGCGCGGGCGTGGGGGCCGATGCCCTCGTGGTCGATG
>Ga0209066_10004436_pt1 | contig 15299 bp, 13 predicted proteins | sample All_14_2_FD_187198 | JGI IMG/M metagenome (GOLD analysis project Ga0209066, IMG submission 187198) | Freshwater microbial communities in response to fracking from Pennsylvania, USA - Allegheny Zone_MetaG_DW_15 (SPAdes) (version 2) ...
CTTTGAACCTGTTTTGCGCCATGCTGGGCTCGGTAGCCGGCAACCTGGCGTTGACGCTGGGTGCTCGCGGTGGTGTTTATGTGGGCGGCGGCATTGTTCCGCGTTTGGGCACATGGTTTGACACGTCGCCATTTCGCGAGCGGTTTGAAACCAAGGGTCGGTTTCAGCGGTATTTGAGCGAGTTGCCTGTCTGGGTGATCACGTCGGCCCAGTCGCCCGCCTTGATGGGGGCTGCCCGCGCACTGGGTTGAAATTTAGTAACGGATTTCCGGGTTTTCCCTGATGGTTGTTTTCATTAATTAATGAAAAATTAACAAACCCGACGCGTTGTGCGTGGGGCCAACCAACAACGGGCCGCAGGCCCCTCTCGGAGACAGCCATGAAGTTCAATTACACCCTGGGCGCTGCCTTGGTGGCGGCCCTGTTGGCCACCGCTTGCGGCAAAAAAGAAGAAGTTGCTGCCACTCCGGCACCTGCGCCAGCGGCAGCGCCCGCACCCGCCAAAACCTCGGTCGAGGTGCTGCACTACTGGACCTCCGGTGGCGAAGCCGCCTCGGCCGCCGAGCTGAAGAAAATGCTCGAAGCCAAAGGCCACGAGTGGAAAGACTTTGCCGTGGCCGGTGGCGGTGGCGACAACGCCATGACCGTGCTCAAGAGCCGCGCCGTGTCGGGCAACCCGCCGACCGCCGCGCAGGTCAAGGGCCCAGCCATTCAGGAGTGGGCGAGCGAAGGCATGCTGGCCAGCATCGACAGCGTGGCCCAGGCTGAAAAATGGGACGAGCTGCTGCCCAAGGTGGTGGCCGACGTGATGAAGGCCAACGGCAGCTATGTGGCCGCTCCGGTCAACGTGCACCGCGTCAACTGGATGTGGGCCAACCCCGAAGTGCTGAAGACGGCCGGTGTGACCGGCATGCCCAAGACCTGGGACGAGTTCTTTGTCGCTGCCGACAAGATCAAGAAGTCGGGCAACGTGGCACTGGCCCACGGTGGCCAGAACTGGCAGGACTTCACCGTGTTCGAGTCGGTGGTGCTGGGCGTGGGTGGCGCTGAGTTCTACGACAAGGCGCTGGTCAAGCTGGACCCCGCCGCCATTGCCAGCCCCACCATGACCAAGGCGCTGAACACCTTCCGCAAGCTCAAGGGCTACACCGACGCCGCCTCTACGGGCCGCGACTGGAACATGACCACCGCCATGGTGATCGGTGGCAAGGCCGGTTTCCAGTTCATGGGTGACTGGGCCAAAGGCGAATTCACCGCCGCGGGTCAGAAGCCGGGCGAAGGTTTCCTGTGCGCCGCCGCCCCGGGCACGGCCAACGCGTACACCTTCAACGTGGACTCGTTCATCATGTTCAAGCTGAAGGATGAAGGTGCCCAGAAAGCCCAAGCCGATTTGGCCTCGGCCATTCTGAGCACCGAGTTCCAGGAAGTGTTCAACCAGAACAAGGGCTCTATTCCCGTGCGTCTGGGCCACGACATGAGCAAGTTTGACGACTGCGCCAAGCTCTCGGCCACCGACTTCGTGGCCAGCGCCCAGTCCGGCGGTCTGGTGCCTTCCATTGCCCACGGCATGGCGGTGGACCCAGCCAAAGCCGGCGCCATTCAGGACGCGGTCACGCAGTTCTGGAACGACGACAAGTTGAGCGTGGCCGACGCGCAGAAGCGCATCGCACAAGCCGCCACCAACTAAGCGGCTTTAGCCCCATCAGCGAGCTAGGCACAGGTGCCACCGGGCGCCTGTGCCAGAACCTCCCATGCCCAAAACATTCGACAACCTCCTGCCCAAGCTGGTACTGGCGCCCGCCTTCGTACTCGGCCTGGCCTTCATCTACGGCTTCATGGTCTGGAACGGGCTGCTGTCCGTGACGGCATCGCGCATGTTGCCCAACTACGAACTGGTGGGACTGGCCCAGTACGAGCGTCTGTGGGAAATGGACCGCTGGTGGGTGGCCCTGAAAAACCTGGCCATTTTTGGCGTTCTGTACGTGGGCGTGTCGATGGCGCTGGGCGTGTTTCTGGCCGTGCTGCTGGACCAAAAAGTGCGCGGCGAAGGTTTCATCCGCACCGTGTACCTCTACCCCATGGCCTTGTCGTTCGTGGTGACCGGCACCGCCTGGAAATGGATTTTGAACCCCAGCGAAGGCCTGCAGAAAATGATGCAGGACATGGGCTGGACAAGTTTTACGTTTGACTGGCTGGTCCAGTCGGACATGGCGATTTACTGCGTGGTGATTGCCGGTGTGTGGCAGTCGGCGGGCTTTGCCATGGCGCTGTTTCTGGCCGGTTTGCGCGGTGTGGACGACAGCATCATCAAGGCCGCACAGATCGACGGCGCGTCGTTGCCCCGCATCTACCTGCGCATCGTGCTGCCCGCCTTGAGGCCGGTGTTTTTTTCCACCCTGATGGTGCTCGCTCACCTGGCCATCAAGAGTTTTGACCTGGTGATGGCGCTCACCTCGGGCGGCCCCGGCTACGCCACCGACGTGCCCGCCACCTTCATGTTTGCCATGAGCTTCACCCGCGGCCAGATCGGTCTGGGTGCCGCCAGCGCCACCATCATGCTGGCCACGGTGGCGGCCATTGTGGTGCCTTATCTGTACAGCGAGCTCAGGAGCAAGCCCCATGACCGCTAAACCGTTTTCTCACCACGCGGTCCGCTGGCTGCTCATGACCACGCTGCTGGTGGGCGCCGCCTTCTTCCTGGCACCGCTGTATGTGATGGTGGTCACGTCGCTCAAAGACGCGGACGAAATCCGCAACGGCAATTTGTTGAGCCTGCCCGGCAGCCTGAACTTTTCAGCGTGGGGACAGGCCTGGTCCACCGCCTGCACCGGCGTGGAATGCAAGGGCTTGGAACCGTTCTTCTGGAACTCGGTGTGGATGGCGATTCCCGCCGTGCTGATCTCCACTGTGTGGGGCGCACTCAACGGTTATGTGTTGAGCCTGTGGAAATTTCGCGGCAGCGAAACCTTCTTTGGCCTGCTGCTGTTTGGCGTGTTCATGCCGTTTCAGGTGGTGCTGTTGCCCATGAGCCAGGTGCTGGGCTGGATGGGTTTGTCCAGCACCATCGGCGGTTTGATCTTTGTGCACTGCCTCGCCGGTTTGCCCAGCACCACGCTGTTTTTCCGCAACTACTACGCCGCTGTGCCCGGCGAATTGCTGAACGCCGCGCGGCTGGACGGCGCGGGTTTCTGGCAAATCTTTCTGCGCATCATCGTGCCCATGTCCACCCCGATCGTCATGGTTACGCTGATCTGGCAGTTCACCCAGATCTGGAACGACTTTTTGTTCGGCGTGGCCTTCAGCGGCGCCGACTCCAAACCCGTCACCGTGGGCCTGAACAACCTGGCCAACACCACCAGCAGCGTCAAGGCCTACAACGTGGACATGGCGGCGGCCCTCATTGCGGCGCTGCCCACGGTGGCGGTGTATGTGCTCGCCGGTCGGTATTTTGTGCGCGGCCTCACCGCCGGCGCCGTCAAAGGTTAAGGAAAAACATCATGGCATCGTCACTCGACATTCAAGGCGTTCGCAAGTGTTTCGGCAAGGGCGACAAAGCGGTGGAGGTGTTGAAAAAAATCGACATCGCCGTCGCACCCGGTGAATTTCTCATCCTCGTCGGCCCCTCGGGCTGCGGCAAATCCACCCTGCTCAGCATCATTGCCGGGCTGGAAGAACCCACCGAAGGCGCCATCAAAATCGCCGGGCGCAACGTGGTGGGCGTGGCCCCGGCGCAGCGCGACATCGCCATGGTGTTCCAGAGCTACGCGCTCTACCCCACCATGAGCGTGGCCGACAACATCGGCTTTGCGCTGGAAATGCGCAAAGTGCCCAAGCCCGAGCGCAAAAAACGCATCGACGAAGTGGCTGCCATGTTGCAGATTGAGCATTTGCTGGACCGCCGGCCCAGCCAGCTCTCGGGCGGCCAACGCCAGCGCGTGGCCATGGGCCGAGCGCTCGCGCGCCAGCCGCAGCTGTTTTTGTTTGACGAACCGTTGTCCAACCTGGACGCCAAGTTGCGCGTGGAAATGCGCGCCGAAATCAAGCGCCTGCACCAAGCCAGCGGCATCACCAGCGTGTACGTGACCCACGACCAGATCGAGGCCATGACGCTGGGCAGCCGCATCGCGGTCATGAAAGACGGCATTCTGCAGCAGCTGGGCACGCCGGACGACATCTACAACCGCCCGGCCAACACCTACGTGGCCACCTTCATCGGTTCGCCCACCATGAACCTCATCACCGGCCAAGCATCCGCGTCGGCCAACGGCGCGGGCTTTGCCATTCAGGGCACCCATCTGCCGGTGTCCAGCCCCGTGGCTCAAGGCCAGCCAGCCGTGCTGGGTTTGCGCCCTGAGCACATGGTGTTCAACGACGCAGCGCCGTGGCGCGGCGAAGTCAGCGTGGTGGAGCCCACCGGCGCCGACACCTACGTGGTGGTGAAAACCGCCGCCGGCGACGTGACCGTGCGGACCGCTCCGCAAGTGCGCGTGAACCCGGGCGACCGCGTGGGTCTGGACATCCAGATGGCGCACGCCAGCTGGTTCGACACGCAGTCGGGTGTGCGGCTGGCTTGATGGCAAGTTTGTGCTGGACTGCTTGAACTTGCGGCCTAAGGTAGGGCAATTGGACAACTGCGTCTGTCCTGAGAACGTGTTCACGATCTGCGAAGCAGCAAACCCAGGAATGCCAAGTGAACGAACTGCAAGCGTCAGCACGCTTTTCACTTGGTGCAGACTGGACTTGCACCGCTTGAATGCCTGCAAGGCTCCTTGGCGATCTGTCACATCCGCCGTCGTCACCGTCACGGCATGCGTCGGCGTATTCAGCGATGACACGACCGCTTCCGTGATGAACGGCCGTTACCACCGCCCGCGCAGCCGTTGGCAACGCCATCACGCAGGGTGTGGGCGTGATCACTGGACTACAAGAGAAGTTCGACTGGAGAGGCGTGGCGGCCAGTGCAGTCGGGGCCGGTGTGGGCCGGGGATTGGACGTGGCCATGGGTTACAACCCTGCGGTCGACGGGTTTGACTTCAGCAAGAGCTTTGCTTCGAGCCTGGGCGCAGGTACTGCAGCCGCAGTGATGCGTGGCGGCAAGGTCGCGGTTCAACAAGTGGCCATCGACGCGTTTGGCAATGCACTAGGTTCCAGCCTGGCCAGCCAGAGCAACAGTTCCATGTCCTCCGTCACCGAACACGTGGACAACGATGCCGGCTATCGGCTGCCCGGGCAGTACGTCGAGCGGGACAACTCGGACGTCGTGTTTCATGGTCAGGGCCTGCAGCCGGGTCGAGGTGGTTTCGGCGTGAAGCTATCTGCCAGCAGCGTGGGCGCATGGAGCGATCAGATCGACGCAGGCATTGCTCAGCGAGCACAACGCGAGGCACAGATCGATGCGAACCGGGCCGCCGAGGCGGCGCGTCTGCGCCAGACGCAGCTCACAGCCGCCGCCACAGCGGAAGCGGACCAGAAGCGCTATGACGCCATGCGCACAGGCGCGTGGAGCGGCCGGACAAACTAGGGGGCGGGTTCTTCGTTGCCTGCGGGCTGGAACATGCGCGATGCCAGCGCCGCGAGCATGGCCGCAGCCTCACAACGCAGCATCGCCACACACATCCTCAGCCAGGGCACATATGCGCCATCGCCTGACACGCTCAATGTGCTGGGGGCCTCGGTCCTACTCACGGCCAAGGGCGTTGTGAACACTGGCACCATGGCGGTGGCCGGTCTGGCCGGCATCGGCTCAGCCGTGTTCAACGGAAGTGCGGCAGATGGCGCGCGCATGAGCGAGGACATACTGAATCGCTTCAGTTTTGCACCACAAAGCGCGGCCGAACGGCAAGTGGCCAACGCGGCCGCCGCGCTGATCGGCAGCAAGGTGGAAGCCGCGCGCGGCTATCTGGGCGATACGGTTTACGATCTCACAGACAGTTCGGCCGCAGCGGCGCTCGCTTATGCAGGGCCGGAATCGTTCATGGCCCTGACCGGGGCGACCCGTGGTGTCAACGGCGGGCTTGCGGTATGCGGAGAGCACAGATTGGCTGGGCAATCTCTCGGGCCCCAGGCTCAATCCGCAGTTCGGTGGGGTGTTGGTTGATTCGGGGGTAGCGAGCAGCCAAATTACAAGGGAGAGCATCGTTGGAAATCTCGGTGAGGTTGTTCAGCCTCACTTGGGAACAATTTCGAAGCTTGATGCGGATTCGTTGGTTGGCTTCCGAGGAAGCTTGGCTCGTGGCTTTAAGGGTGAGCATAAAGGTGGGGTGCCGTTCGATACCAGTAACTTTGACGTTGACGCTTTCATCGTCAGTGACAAGTTGGCTGGTCAGTTCGGCAGCAAGGTGCGCTTCCGCAGTGGTGCGGAAATTGACGGAATTGCGGGCGTTCAAAATTCGATCGACGCTGCACTTCGACAAAACCCCGCGATGGGCGGTCTCCGCCAAGACTCATTTACATTCCGTATTTACACTCAACGAGAAATCACGCGTCTCCAGGCGAAGCCTGACGCGCAGTATTTCTTTCTAAAATCACCACAGCCTTGAGTAGGATGCAATGAAGCAATTTGCGCATGTGGGTATTGAACCCATTGGTGACTTGGCCAGTACGGCTGAAGTTCTCAATAGCATCTTTGGTGGCCTGACTTTTGTCGAAGACTCTCGACGGCGGTATGGCGAATTTCCTGCCTATGTCACGGAGCATCAGGGCCTTCGTTATGCGCTGCTCGGAGTCCCTGCGCCTGAGGATGATTTAAGGGAAGAGAGAACGCATGATTTTGAGCTGATGGTTGAGCCCGCGTTGCCCCAAGGCGATGGACCCAAAGCTGACATTTCGGATGACTTAATCGCAATGATCATGGCTGACGGCCGCGTGAAGTGCTGGTCATTGCGATAAGCAACACGTTCGTCGCTGGTTGTAGGAAGTAGCCAGCAACCGCTGTAAAACGACGTGGCCGTCATCAATACGCTTATGACCTGTCGCTTCCACTGCTGTGCCGCACAGCTTGTCAACGCATCGGCAGACGCGTTGAGCGGCTGATTGGCTGAACACGAAGATTCCGCGTCCAATCCGCCGCCGACTCGCGGATGACCCGGAGCTGCGGCCGGCAAGCTCTGGCCGCGGCCGATCAATCTCGGTACTTCAGGCTTCCCTCACTCCGGGGCTTCACCGGAGATCCACGATGGACCCTTATTCCGTTTTCCCACTACCTGCTCGAACGACAGATCCCTGAGTCTGGCGGAGGCCAGGCTTCGCTACCTTGAGCATCGCTCCATGCTGGGCAGCACCGCCCAGAGCCTTTATGCCATGCAGCGATACACGGGCGATTTCATTGCCTGGTGCACGCCGAGGCAGATCACTCAAGTTCACGAACTGACGCGCGAAGTGCTCGAGGATTACCCGCGCTGGCTGCATCGCTACCGGCAGAAGAACGGCAGACCACTTGGGGTTCGCAGCCGCTTGGCCAAGCTGGTCCCGCTGCGCGGTTGGTTCAAATGGCTTGCACGCGATGGCCAGATGCGGTTTGACCTCATTGAACGGCTCGGGCTTCCCGCCTACGTGCGCTATCGCCTGGTCCCGATGGGTAGCGCGCCACGCACTGGGTGCGGCAGTACGTCGAACAGGCCCGTCCGTTGATGAAGCCCAAAGCGGGAGAACTGACCGTGTTCCTGGGCACAAGCGGAAAGCCGCTGTCTTTGGCCTGGCTATCCACCATAGTGTCTCGCCATGTGCGCGCGGCACTGGCAGGGCGCGCTGGCAGTTGCCACCTGCTCAGACATGCCATGGCCACGATGATGCTGGAGGGAGGCGCCGACATTCGCTACATCCAGCTCATGTTGGGTCATGCGCAACTGGTCACGACGCAGATCTACACGCACGTGGCCATTGGCCGACTGCAGGATGTGCATGCGCGGTGCCATCCCTCGGCTCGCATGAAGTCAGTCACAGAGGAACGAAGCGACTGATCTGAAGAGTGGCTGCCGGTCCCATGTTGGCAGGGATTGGCGGCTTGCGGGAACGACATGTCGTGCGAACTTGAACGGGCATCCTGAACACATCATGTCATTGGATGTGTCCAGGAAACTGGGGGAAGCCCAATCTGACCCTTGGGCTTCTTTTTGGGCTCTTTGAGCCTGACCCTTGGGCTCCTGAGCCTACCGGACCGACTTTGTGCAACAAAGCCAGATTGAGGGATAAGCTTCACGTCCTGTTTCTCGCTCCGCGCCAGAACTTTTCTCCATGCGTGCTTGCATACGTAGTAAGGAACGTTTCAAGGCTTGCGGCGGCGACATCCCACACATCTCGCGCATCTAAAGGCAGTGCAACGAGCACGCTTCCATAATCGGGAAGGGTGCGGTCACAGCGAATTATCAGTTGATCCGAGTCGCCTAAAAATTCACCAATGACAAGATCACCAGACCTGCATTCGGCGGGTCGTTCGGTCATGAAGTTTGCGGTTTTTGAAATCGAATCAAGTGTGGTGAATATTCGCAGCCCCCATTGGCCATATTCATGATCCTCGAATAGCGATGCCCCATCGTTTGAGCGCCAAAAGTCGAGCAATGACTGTGGCAACGAAACTATATTCATAACGGCCTTAAGCCGCTCCTCGGTCGAGGGGCACTCAAATGAGCACCCAAGAGGCACGGCCACTGGCTTACCCGCATGGTTTGCCATTTTTGGTGTAGACCACTCAGACTTGAGTCGCTCCAAGATAAACTGAACTTCGCTCATTCTCAATACCCTCTCCAGAACTTATTAAACAATTCAAGGTGTGTTTGTCGCTGTACAGGAACCAAGTTCCAGAAGCTATTGCTTCCCCCATACTCAAGCGGCTGGATATGGTGAATGTCGTACTCCTTCCATCCGCCTACTGGGGCTTCATACCCTCGGTCGTTCCACTCCTTGATGTACGCATAGCGATTTGCAGAGCTATCCCATGTGGTTCGATTTGCCTTGTCCACCTTTGCAAATTCACCGACAGGAAACTGAATCGGGCGACCGGTACGAAGATCAGGAACTTCAGGGTAGAACATCCCTTCATTGTTGGCTACAAGTAACCGACCAGCCGCCGAATTCGGCGTGACCAAACTGATCTTGACAGCCCCCATCTGCGATGCACCAGGACCCGATGCCCCGATGTCATCGAAAGTGAGCCCATAGCCGCCGTACTTCGACACGCCCTTGCCGATGGCTAGGCCGCCAACAAGTCCGCCGCCCATTTCAGCGACTGTCCCCCAGTCTCGGTTCATCGCCGCTGTGGTCAAGTCGTAGCTGACAACACCGATGCCCGTCAACTGATTGGACTGCAACACCAATCGGGTTTGCGATGCGCCGTTGGCATACGCGTCGGCCATGCCACTCTTCATCTCGGGCAACCACATCGCATCATCGTTACTGCGGAGCAACTCGTTGTAGGCCACGGACGCACCAGCGAGCCCAAGGTCGCGAACCTGAAGCAGCGGCTCGACTGTCACACTCTTGACTGCCCCAAGGAGTCCTTTGCCAAAGCGGCCTGCCAACTCAGCGCCGGACAGGCTGCCATCCATGGCCAACTCGGGATTCGCATATGCGGCCGGGTCTGTAATCGTCGAGCGCCCCGCAAAGGGAGCCGGTGCGACCGAGCCTCGTCCCTCATGCCCGTAGTTGGCATTGTTGTTGCGCGCCCTTGCATTTGAACGGGCCAGCGCCTGGGCATTGCGAGCTTGTGCCAGCTCAGCAGCCTGCGCCGCATCAATATCGGCATCGCGCTGCGCCGTCAGTAAAATACCGCCATCAATTTCATTGCTCCAGTCATCGATCGCGCTGCCGTAGAAACGCAGCCCTTGACCGCCTCCCAAGCGCAGACCACTGCCCAAGCTCGACGCTGCCGCTGCTGCAGCGCTGTCACGCTGCTGTTGCGCTGCCTCTTGCTTGTTTATGAAATCGCCCAGCGGGTCTCTGGTCATGGAGTCGACCAGCGAGGTAGCCAACGCATTGCCAAATGCATCCACCGCGACCTGCTGAATCGCGACCCGGCCACCACGCATCACCGCCGCCGCCGTGCCGGCCACCAGACCGGTGGTCATCCGTGTCGCGAACTGCCCCATAGGGTCAGAGCCGAAGGCACGCGCTAGCCCTGGCGCCACCGCCTCACCCACACCGGCGCCCACCGCACTTGCTGCCACGCCCCGCCAGTCAAACCGCTCCTGCAAGCCGGTGATCACGCCAAGCGCGAGCGTCGCACAGCCAAGGCGCTGTTCGCCGAGAAGCTGTGCGCCAGTCGGGCCTTCTGGCTGGTGGCCTGGGTCGACCTGGTCGAGCAAGGCTGTGGTGAGGCTGGCGGTGCGGGCATCGAGTCCTCGCTCGGTCACTGCTGACCTTCTTCCCATCCCAGGCCTAAGAACGTGTTCACGATCTGCGAAGCAGCATAGCCAGGAATGCCAAGTGAACGAACTGCAAGCGTCAGCACGCTTTTCACTTGGTGCAGACTGGACTTGCACCGCTTGAATGCCTGCAAGGCTCCTTGGCGATCTGTCACATCTGCCGCCGTCACCACCACGGCATGCGGGAACCCCTGCGTGTCTACATCAATGTGGCGCTTGATCCCCGAGACCTTCTTTCCCGCGTCATAGCCCTTGAGCCCCGCCGTGTCCGTGTTCTTGACGCTCTGCGCGTCGATTTTCTTAAAGCCTGCTCCAGCAGGCTCCCCCCATCCTTGTCCACTTCGCTCCACTTGGCAAAGTACGAATGCACTGTGCGCCACTTGGGAAAGTCGCTGGGCAACGCCCGCTACTGGCAGCCGTGCGCAGCAGATACAGCACAGCGCAAAACACCTCGTACAAATCGACCGTTCGTGGCTTGGTCTTGCGCCTTGCCTGCTCCAGTAGCGGCGCGATGAGGTCGAACCGCTATTTGCTGATGTCGCTGGGATAGATTTTGGTGCACATCCCACAATTTTCCCCTACTCGTACAGGGATCGTGCACACGTTCTGAGTTTGCAGCACCACAGTGATTTCGTCCTTAAAACCCGTGCGATACTCCGTTTCATGTGGTTACATTTCTCATCTGCCCTGCCCGCCAGGGCATTCCGGCTCTTCTTATTTGTCCTCGTCACCAGCCTGCTGAGCGCCTGCGGCGGTGGGGCCGATGGAGGCGGTGATGATGGAGAGACGCTCTCCGTGACGTTCGCTTATACGGGATCCCTGCAGTTGCTGCGCCCTTCCGCCATGGCCCCTCAGACCAGCGGGTTCAACGGCAGGGCACCCAACTGCGTCCTGGTGTCCGGTCGCATGCCCACCGGATTGGCCATGGGCGGCGACTGCACGATTTCGGGTGCTGCACTCGAATCGGGAGCGTTCCCGTTCGTGGTGAGTGTGGGCGCCAGTGGTATATCCAACCGGCTCGAATTTCAGGGCAGCGCCCTGGTTTTCGGGCCATCCGTCACCTATGTGCTGCCCGACGCCGACAACAGCCTGTTCCGCCAGTATGTGATGGGCGACCAGATCGACATCGCGCCTGTCAATGCGATTTTCTGGTCACCTGGCCCGGCGACCCGGATCACCTATTCGATCGAGTCCGGCCAACTGCCGCCCGGTCTGTCGATCAACACGGTCACCGGTCACATCACCGGCCACATCCAGGGGGTGGGCACCTACACGTTCACGGTCGCGGCCCGCGTCGAAGAGGGCGGTCATGTCGCGACGGCCAGCCATGCCGGTTACTACATGCCTGTTGCGCTTGGCAATCAACAGATCTACCCATCGGACGTGCAAACCATGATGACCACGGCGCTGTCACAGCCGGCCAATCTGCCAGCCATTGCCGGTGCCACGTACACGTTCACGGCGATCAATCTGACCACGCCAGGCAAAGGCCTGCCCGCCGGGCTGAGCCTCGACCCCGCCACGGGCACCCTCTCTGGCAACGCCACCGAAGGGCCAGGGCGCGAGCAGTTCAACATCCGCACCACGGTGCTCATCGCCGGGATATCGAGCCAGATCGACACCCCCGTCTGGATCGAGACCGTGTCGCCGGTCGACTTCATCTACGTGTTCGGGCAGCGGCTGGCGAATCAGCCGGCGATGTGGCCACTTGAGATTCGGCCAAACGTGACGCGGCCCGACCTGGTGCTGAACTACAGTTTCCGCATCGATCCTGCGACGCCGCTTCCTGCCGGGCTCAGCATCGACCCGGCCACCGGTACCGTCAGCGGCACGGCTACGCAGACCTTTATCGGCGACATCGGTGTCATTGCAAGCGTCAGTGGCGACCAAGGCGCGACATTCGAACGGACCATCGTCCTGTCGATGCTGATCAACTGAGCGGCCCGAAGGTTTTTGCAGAATGCCCGGCGCTGCGAGCATGCCCGGGTGGGCTGAGTACATTTCCCTGCACACGATCGCCATGACCATCACAAGACTCGCTGCCGTCAGGCGGCTGTTCATTCGGCTGGGCCTGGTGGCCGCAGCCATATTGGCAACCGGTTGCGCCACGACCACGCAGGCGCCCGACCCTCTCGCGACCTCGCCCAGGCCGGGTGAAAGCAACGTGGTGATCAGCATCACCACCAACACGGCGCAGGTGGGCGCATTCGACACCCTGGTGCTCAGCCGCATCCAGCCGGCCGGGCAGACCATCACCGAGAACCATGTGCTGAACCAGATTCTGCCCGGGCTGGCGCGCGATACCTCGGTATTCATCGGCGTTTTGCCCGAAGGTGAATACGAATTCAGCACGCTGCGCCACAACGCGTCGCAGCAGTTCCTGGCACTCGGCGCCGAGCAGCGCAAGCGGCTGGGTCGCGTGGAGGTGCGTGGCGGGCAGCCGATCGACCTTGGACGGCTCATTGTGACGCCGGTGAACACCCGCGTGCTGGTGGGGCGCAGCGCACGCATCACGTCCAACACGGCCTTGCTTCGCCGCTTCGCTCCTGAATACGCACGCCTGTTCGACGGTCTGGTCGCCCCTGGCTGGACGCTCCCCAGGCCCGACGACGATCGCACCGAGGAGTACGCACTGCAGCGCCCGGTCGGCGCAGCCTCGCCCCACGAACTGCCCGACGGTCAGGTGGTGGCCGCCAGCCGGCTGGGCACCGTGCTGCAGCGCTCCAGCAGCGGCGCATGGCGGATGCTCAGCAGCGACGACCTGAACGCGCTGATGTACGTGATGCCGGTCAACCGGCCGGACGCCAGCCTGATCGCGGTCGGCGAGTTCAGTACGCTGCTGCGCTTGCCCCCGGGCGGCACGAAGCTCGTGCCCATCGACACGGGGGATCTGCCACCGGGCAACCTGCTGTTCATCAGCGGCAGCGACCAGACCGGCTGGTACGTGGCTCAGCAAAGAGGTGTGCACGTGACGCTGTTGCGCTCCGACAAGCTCGAAGCCGGGCGCTGGCAACCGGTGCGCCAGGAAAGCGTGGCCGCCAGTTTCTGGAGCGGCGCCAACTCGTTCTGGATCTGGCAGACCGAGCGGGGGTTGGCCTATGCTGTCTCTGAAGGCCGCATCCACGACCTTGACACCGCGACCGGCACCTGGACCGTGCGCAAGGCACCGAGCGACCACCGCTTGCTCAACGTGGCGCCCGATCCGGGCGGCAAGTTCGGCATCCTCACCTCGCCCGGCGGCGGCTTCGGTGGTGTGTTCGCCGGCACGTGGATCTGGAACAACGCGCAGGGTGCCTGGGCCGAGATCAAGACCGACTTCAAGGTCAAGGTCGCGCCACCCCGGCAGACGCCCGGCGGCGACATGCTCATGATCGGCGGCGTCTTCAGCAGTCCCGAACTGCACGCCAGCAAAGACGGGGGCAAGACCTGGCAGAAGGTGGCCGACTTCGCGCTTGACCAGTCCCTGGTCATCCTGCCCTCGGGCAACATGCTCGGCGTGGCGTTCGGCCAGCACGGCCTGTTCCGCATCCGCCATTCGTCCGACCAGGGCAAGACCTGGCAGACTGAATATTCCAACTTCGACCGCACCGCCTACGAGACGCAGGAGTCGAGAAAGAAAAAATAGCCGGGCACATCATCGACGTTGGTTGCGTCGACACGGGTCATGGTCACCGGGGTGTCAGGCCGCAACCGGGTCGCCTGTGGCCACGAGGAGGCTTGGCCTGCCGGGGCCAACGGTGTGGGCAGGGCGCTGCTGAGCGCCTCCCAAACCCGTCGCCTTGTTGATAGCCTTTGCGCTACAGGCGTTGCCTGATGTGCTGGTTGTGTCTGGCCGCTTGCCTGTGCAGCAGGTCGGCCGCCTGGTCTGCGGGGACGGGTTTGCTAAACAGGTAGCCCTGGAGAATGTCGCAGCCGTGGCTGACGAGAAAATCCCGCTGGTGTTCGGTTTCGACGCCTTCTGCCACAACCTTCAGTCCGAGGCTGTGCGCCAGGGCGATGGTAGCGCTGCTGATGGTGGCATCGTTTTCGTCGATCGCGATGTCCTTGACAAAGGTGCGATCGAGTTTGAGCGTCTGAATCGGCAGGAGCTTGAGGTAAGCCAGCGACGAGTAGCCGGTGCCGAAGTCATCAATCGCCAGTTCTGTGCCCAGGTCCCGCAGATGGCCGAGCTGGGCGATGGCCATTGGCGGATCGTCCATGGCGACCGATTCGGTCACCTCCAGTTCCAGTTCGCCAGCACAGATGCCGTGCTCGCTCATACGCGTGCGCACCAACTCCAGCAACCGGGGGCTGCGCAGTTGGTGCGCCGACAGGTTCACCGCGATGCGACCAGGGTGCATGCCGACCGCCTTCCAGGTCGCGAGTTGGCGGCAGGCTTCGTCAATGACCCATGCGCCGAGCGCTTCGATCAGACCTGTTTCTTCTGCAATGGGGATGAATTTCACGGGCGGCACCAAGCCTTTGTGCGGGTGCTGCCAGCGAATGAGGGCTTCGAACCCGCAAATGCGGCCGTTGGTGGTTTCGATTTGCGGCTGGTAGTGAAGCACGAACTCCTGCTGCTGCAGTGCCACACCCAAGTCCTGCTCGATTTGCATGCGCTCGATCAGTTCATTGTTCATGGAGTGGCTGAAAAATCGGAAGGTGTTTTTGCCCTGTTCCTTGGCCGCAGACATGGCCACGTCAGCATACTGAATCAATGCTTCGCTGTCGGACCCGTCCGATGGGAAGAGACTCAAGCCCATGCTGGGCGTGGTGCGCAGTTGGTTGCCTTGGTAGGCGAACGGGCGTTCCAGTTGCTGAGCGATGATGGCAGCGATGGTGGCGCCTGCGGTCATGGCCGACTCCACACCGGTCAGTACCACGACGAACTCATCGCCACCGATGCGGGCGACGATATCGCTCTCGCGCACCGTCCTGCGCAGGCGGTTGCCCACTTCAATC
>Ga0209066_10004438_pt1 | contig 15290 bp, 11 predicted proteins | sample All_14_2_FD_187198 | JGI IMG/M metagenome (GOLD analysis project Ga0209066, IMG submission 187198) | Freshwater microbial communities in response to fracking from Pennsylvania, USA - Allegheny Zone_MetaG_DW_15 (SPAdes) (version 2) ...
CTGCGTCAGACCGAAACCCGGCTGCTGCTGGACAGCCAGCGGCAAAGCCAGCTTCAGGGCCAGATCGGCGCCATTCAGGACGTGCTGCAACAGGAAAGCGACCTGCGCAATGGGCTGGAGCAGCGGCTGCACCAGTTCGAAACCCGCGAACCGGATCTTCTGGCCCAGATCGCCGCCCTGAAAGCCGGGCTGGCAGAAGCGCAGGATCTGGCCGACGTGCTGCAGCTTGATCTTCTGCACCTGCGTGCCGTCCTGTCCGACCGCGACCAGAGCGTTGTCGCCCTGTCCGAAGAGCGCCGGTTCCTGGAAATGGATCTGGCCGAACGCATGGGCCAGCTTCAGGATTACCGCAACTCGACCTCATGGAAAGTAACGGCCCCGCTGCGCGCGACCCGCCGGATCTTCAGCCGGAGCCAGCATGACTGATCAGACCCAGAACGGCGTTCTTCTTCACATCGGATGCGGTGAGCCGGACAATCTGCCGTCAGGGGGACATATCGTTCTGGTCGAGCCGAACCCGGCCTGTCTGCCCGCGCTGAACCGGCTTGCGGCCCAGGACGGCGCGCGCTGCCAGGTGATTTCTGCCGCTGTCGCGGGCGAGGCGGGCCCGGCCCCCTTCCATCTTCTGACGCTCGAGGCCCTGTCGGGCCTGCATGGCCCGGAGGCCCTGTCAGCCCTGATGCCAGGCCTGCGCACCGTCGAGACGATCGAGGTGACGCGGATCACCATCGACAGCCTGCTGGCCGAGATCGGGCTGCAGGGCGATGGCCATCGCCTGATCCTTGAAGCCCTGGGCGAAGAAGGCGCGATCCTGACGGCGCTGGCCAAGGCCGATGCTCTGGCGCGTTTTGCCGAAATCACGGTTCTGACCACGCGCGAGCCACTTTATGCCGGGGGCCCCGATGCGGCACAGATTGCCGCGCTGCTGACCCGGGCGGGGTTCCGTCCCTGCAGCGACCTGCCGCCCGAAGACCCGGATCTGCCGGTGCTGGCATTCCGGCTGGATCACACGCTGCGCGCGGTGCTGGAAACTGCCCGCCGCGACAGCCTGCGCGCCGCAGCCCGGCAGCAGGAACTCGATCACGCCGTCGCCCATCTGACCGAACTGCATGCCGCCGCCGTGGCACGGGCCGACAATCTGCAGGCCAGCAGCCAGTCCCGCATCGCCGCCCTGGAGACCCAGCTTTCGGATGCACAGGGCACTGCCCGCCGGTTGGCCGACGAGCTTGCCTCTGTCCATGCAGAGCTTGCCGCTGCCCATGCCGATATCGAAACCGGCGGCGCGCAGCGTGGCGAGCAGGCGCAGATCATTGCCGGGCTGCATGAACATGTCGCAGTGCTGGAACGCGAGCGCGATGCTGCCCAGGCCAATGCAGACCGCGAACATGCCGAGGCCGTGTCCAGGGCGGCGCGGATCGTCGATCAGGATCGCCGGCTGGCCGAGCTGATGGCCGCGCAGGGCGATCTTCACCAGAGCGCGACAGCCGCCCAAGCCGAAGTCAAGCGTCTGCAGGCACGGATCGCCCAGCTTGAAGCCGCACTGGCCCAATCGCGCGAGGGCCGGCAGGGGGCCGATGCGGCGCTGGCCGATCTCGAGGCGAAACTGGCCGCGATTACCCATGCCTGGCGCGAGGAAACCACCACACTGGGTGCCCAGATCGACATGCTGACCAATGCGGCCAATGCTGCAGGCAGCCGGATCAAGACCCTGGAAGCCACGCTTGCCGAACAGACCACCGCTGCAGGCAGCCAGATCAAGGCCCTGGAAACCACGCTTGCCGAACGGACCACCGCGGCAGGCAGCCGGATCAAGACCCTGGAAACCACGCTTGCCGAACGGACCAGGCGGGTTGCGGATCTTGAGGCCGGGTTGACCGCCAGCCGGGCCGACACCAACCGCTTCAAGAGCGAGGCTGCGGCGGTCTCGCGGCGTCTGGCCGATGCCGAAAGTGTCCTGGAAACCCAGCGCGGCGAACAGGCACGCCAGCGCGGCGAAATGCAGCGCCTGCACGATGATCTGAGCCAGCAGCGCGCCCGGGTCGAAGCCGGGCGGGTCCGTCAGACCGAGCTGGAGGCCGCCCTGGCTGCCGCGCGCCAGTCCGTGGTCGATCAATCCGAAACGGTGCAGCGCGCCCGGCAGGACATGGCGGTCGCCCTGCGGCTTCAGGCGATGGCCGGGGCCGATCTGAAAGACCTTCAGGCCCGCTATGCCGAAGTGCTGCGTCAGAAGGATGCGCAGGAAACCCTGATCGGCCAGCTTGCCCAGCGTCTGGGCGAAGCCTCGGACTATCTGCGCCAGCTCAGCCTGAACGCGCCCGCGCCCGCCGCTGTTCCTGTCGCGGCGGCCCTGCCCCCGGCTGCAGAACCCGCCGCAGACCCGGCCCCCCAGCCGGTCGTCGAGGCGGTCACCGGGGCGATTTCAGGGCCGGGCGCGGCCCCGGCCCGCAAGGGGCGCGGCAAATCCGCGTCGCGGAAGATGGTACCATGACCATGGCAGACAAGGCCCCGCTGCTGGATGCCATCCAGGCCGCGCTCGATCTGCTGGAACAGCACGGGGCGCGGCCGGGCAACGCGGCCCTGCTGGGCAATTCCGATCCGCTGCCCAGCCTGCTTGATCAGGCCCGTGCCCTGCACGAGGCCGCCCGCCAGCAGCGCCCTGCCCCCGTGCGCCTGTTTCACCACATGGCCTGCACCGGCGGCACGCTGATGTCGCGCTGTCTGGCCGCGCAGGCCAATACGCTGCTGCTGAGCGAGATCGAGCCGCTCAGCACCCTGGGATTTTCCGGGCAGCCGCCGCGCTTTGCCCCCACCGACATGATCCTGGGCCTGCGCACCAGTGCCCGCCCCGTGGCCGAGGATACCTTGGCCCGCGTCTTCCTGGCCGGTCTGGGCGCCCTGCTGGAAGACTGCCGGTTGCAGGGCAAGAATCTGGTGCTGCGCAGCCATCCGCATTCGCGCTATTGCCATGGACCGGCGATTCACGACTGGCCGGGCCTTCAGCAACTGGTGGCCGGTGCCTTCCCGGTGCGCGCCGCGATCAGCGTGCGCCACCCCCGTGCCTCTTTCCTGTCGCTGCTCAGCAACAAATGGGAACATTACACGCCCAGCGGCCCCGAGGAATATGCGCGCCGCTATCTGGCCTTTCTCGACGATCATGCCGGGCTGCCGGTCTTTCGCTATGAGGATTTCGTCGCCGACCCGGATGCCACGCTCTCGGCGATCTGCGCCGCGCTGGATCTGCCCTTCACGCCGGGCGCCGGCGATCTTGTGGATGTGATCCGGCTGTCCGGCGACAGCGGGCGCAAAGGCACGGTCATCGCGGCCCGGCCCGAGCGCGCCGTTCCGCCGGAAATTGCCCGCGCAATGGCCGACAGCGCTGCTTTCACAGCACTGTGCGAAAGGCTTGGCTATTGAATACTGCGCTGCAGCATGACACTCTGTCCCTGTGCAAGAGAACCGGTGGATACGGGCAAAGCCGGTGCAAGTTGGCGAACCGCCCGACCGCAGACAGCCATGGCACAGGGATGGTGCGGGTGCGGGCAAGATGCCGAAGCTGCGCCCTGCCCTGAGGACCTGGCCATGCAGTATTTGATACGTTCTGCCGGTTGTTTCGGCGCTGAGATTTCTTGAGACGATAGAAGGCGAGTTGGCAATGCAATTCACCCCGGTCGTGGTGACCTCGATCAATCCGTTCGGACGGATCGCCCATCAGCTGCGCTGCTTTCAGGCGTGGAAGGATCTTGGGGTCCGGGTCTACAGCGTGAATATCTCGGAAGAGGCCGCGAAACTGCGCGAGGTCGGGCTGTCGGACGCGGATCTGATCGAACTGGCCCCCGGCGAAACCGGCAAGAACATGTACCGCATTCCCGTGCCGCGCATTCTGCCGGTGCTGTACCGCGTCCGGCATGCGGCGGCGGGCGGACCGGCGATGCTGGTCAATTCCGACCTGTTTCCCGCCATCCGCTCGGCGGCGGCATTGCAGCACTGGGCCAACCGGGCCGGGGCGCTGGCGCTGACGCGCGAGGAATGCGCAAGCCCCGAAACCCATGATTTCCTCGTGAACCGCCCGTATCGCGGCGGTCTCGATGCCTTTCTCTTCTCGGCCGAGAAGCTCGATCTGATCATTCCCGCGCTGCATGACTGCGCGGCGGCCGAGCGGATGGCCTTCGGCATTCCGGGGTGGGACTATCTGATGGGGATGCTGGTGCGCAGCCCGCAGATCGGCGGCATGATCGCCGACAGCGGGATGTTGCTGCATGAAAGCCACGCCGCCACCTACAACACCATGGACGAATTCGCCCATTACCTGCCCGACATGGCCCGCCTGACCGGCCTGACCCTTGCCGATCCGACCAGCGCCGCCGCGCAGATCGCCGAGCTGATCATGCGCGACTGCCAGAAGAATACGGGGATCAGTGCGATTGCCAAGGCGCTCTACTATCAGCCGCCGCAGGATCAGGCAGCCCCCGGCCCGCGGGCCACAACCATTGCCCAGACGCTGCTCGACCTGTCGCCTGCGCTGTCCTGGCTGCTGAAGGGCCCGGCCATCGCAAGGCTGGCCGAACGTGAAATGGCAAGCCCCCGCCCCAGCTTTTCCCGCGCATCGGCCCTGTTCGAGGTCAATCCCGATCCGCAGTACCGTTTCACGCAGCGGCTTTGCGCGACCCTGTTCTGCCTGATGTGCCGCAATCCCGGTTCCTGGACCCTGACGACCCGCTACCCGGAGGGCAACCTGCATGGCAAGGTGATCCGCATCATCCTGGAAAACTGCCCTGAGGGCTCGCCCATGCGGCGGCTGGAATTTGCCCAGATCTTCGGGTCCGAGATGATCGACCATGGCATCTTCAACCCCCGCCTTTACAATTATCTGGTCGAGAGCTGCGAAACCGATGAGGAGCGCGCCCTCCTGGCCGCAATTTGGACCAACATCCGGAGTTTTTCTGATGCTGCGTGATCCGCTTTCCCCCGATTCCATCCTGCCCTGGGAAAAGGACCTGATGATCGATCCGGCCGAGCCCGGCCTGCCCGGCGTGTCGATCGTGATCCCGATCTACAATTCCGGCGCCTTTCTGGAAAAGACCCTGCGCAGTCTGATGTGCAACGATCTGACCGGGGTCGAACTGATCCTGATGGATGGCGGCTCGACCGACAACACCCATGCGATCATCCATCACTACAAGGACATCTTCGCCGTCATCGTCTCGGAACGAGACAAGGGGCAGTCCGATGCGATCAACAAGGGCTATGAGCGCGCGACCCAGCCGATCCTGTACTGGCTCAATGGCGATGACCTGATCCTGCCCAATGCCCTTGTGGCCGTGCGCCGGGCTTTCCGCGACAATCCCGGCACCGAGGTCGTGGTGGGCAATGCCTATATGACCGAGAAAGATCTGAGCCCGATCCGTCATTTCGTCTTCTCGCCCGAAAAGCTGGAATTCACCTATCTGCTCGACTACGCCTCGCATCACCTTGTGCAACCCAGCGTGTTCTTCACCCGCACCGCCTGGAATGCCGCCGGCCCCTGCAAGATCGAACAGCATTACGCGATGGATGCCGATCTGTTCCTGGGCATGGCCTCGCGGTTCCGGTTCCATTATCTGCCGGTCGATATCGGCTACAGCGTCTATCATGAAGAGTGCAAGACGCGGGGCAAGCGCGGGGAATCGATCACCGAACTGGCGCTGGTGCAGGCCGCCCATGGCGGCATGGCCGAGGCGCGGCGCACGCTCGACATTCTGGTCAGCATGTTCAACGAGGCCGAGAACCGCGTGGTGACCCCGCCGGCCCCGGCCCTGCCCGAAGGCGCCGATCCGGTGATCCGCCAGCAATTGCTGACCCTGAAGGCCAATCAGGAAAAGAACCGCCAGGCGCTTCTGGACCTGGATCTGGAGACGGTGTGATGCTGGATCAGACCTCCCGCCCGCTGCGCGTCGCCGTTCTGTCCAGCGCGGGCGGCGGCGGCGGCGGCATCGCGGCCAAACGCATGGCCGATGCGCTGGACAGCCAGCCCGACATGCAGGCCGATTTCCTCAGCGGCGAATTCTTCGGCGGCTTCCTGCCGCCCGAGGTGGCGCCGATGATAAGCTTCAGCAACCGCAAGCTGACAGACACCCATTACACGCTGGAATATCCCGGCTACAGCCGCGCCTGGCTGGTGGATTTTCTGGCGGGCTATGATGTGGTGAACATCCACTGGGCCTCTTATCTGCTGGGGTTGGCCGAGCTTGACCAGCTCAGCCGCCGGGGCACGCGGATGCTGTTCATGCTGCATGATTTCCATTATCTGACCGGCGGCTGCCATTATCCGGCGGGCTGCACGCGCATGACGATGGGCTGCACCAATTGCCCGCAATTCGATGACACGCTGGGCGACATCAATTTCGTGCCGATCAACCTGCGCATCAAGCAGGGTCTGTTCGCCCGCCCGAACGTGCATCTGGCAGCGCCCAGCAAATATCTGCGCGATCAGGCCGTGACCACCGGCATGGTGCCCGAAAGCCGCGCCCATGTGCTGCGCAATGCCTATGTGCCCGTCGAAACCGACCTGCCCTGGCCCGATGACGGCACCATCCGCATTCTGGTCATCGCGGATTCGCTGACCGAACGGCGCAAGGGGATGCCGCTGGCGCTGGAAAGCCTGAACCAGCTGGCCGCGCGGCTCGAGTCCGAACAGCCGGGGCGCCCCGTGGTGGCGCATTTCGTCGGCGCCGCGGATGAGGCGCTCAAGACGGCGCTGGCGCAATCGCGTCTGGCCTATCATCTGCATGGCCGCATCACCGATCATGCGAAACTGGTCGAGATCTTCACGCTGTGCGACATCGTGCTGAGCTGCTCGTTTGAAGACAACTGGCCCAATATCCTGGTCGAGGCGGGCGCCTATGGCTGTGTGCCGGTGGTCGGCCCCGGCCATGGCTGCGAGGAGTTTGCCCGCGGCTATGCGATCGGCGCGGTGACGCCCGATTACGAGGCCCGATCTTTCGCCACCGCCCTGCTGGGCGTGATGGCCGCCGTCCCGGACCGCGCCACCCGCGAGGCCAATGCCCGCCGCATCCGCGCCGATCACCAGCCCGACCTGATCGCCAGCACCTTCCGCAGCATCGCCGATCAGATGCATCAACTGGTGCCCAGCGGCTGAGACCGGCCTGCGGCCCGCCCCTCGGCGGGCTGCACCCTGACGTCATGTAAGAGTGAGATCCCGATGTCCGATGCCGTCTTTGCCTTGGGAAGCTGCCGGGCCATGGTGCCGTTGCAGTATCTGCACCGCGCGGGGCGGATCACGCTGGCCAATCTCGGGCGCCATTGGTACGCGCATAACAGCAAGGATTTCTTGCAGCGCATTGCCCTGATGCAGGGCCACTTGCAGCTTCCGCCCGAGGCTCTGGACCTGGTTCTGGATCAGGACAGCTGTAGTGCCGGGGCCGAGGCCCTGACCGCGCCGATGGATTGGCCGGATCTGGCCGTGTTCGAGATCTCGACGCGCAATATCAAACGGCTGAACGGCCATGTGCTGCATTCCACCCTGATCGCCAAACGCGGGGTGAAGGACTATGAAGACAGCATCGACAGCTTTGACGCGCTCGAGGCCGATATCCGCAGCCTGCAAGCCGTCTTTCCGCGTCTGGTCATCGGCTGCAACATCACCCTCGATGCCGGTCTGGCCTCGCATAATATCCACCGTCAGAAACTGAACGTCTTTCTGGCGGATCTGGCCACAAGACTGCCCGGCCTCGCCGTTGTCGATCCCAACAGCCTTATCGACATGGCGAACCCGCGGGCCGTGCTGGAAGACAACAACCATTTCCTGTCCTCCGCCACCCCGCAACTTGCCGCGCTCTATCTCAAGGCCATTCAGGGCCTGTCGAAACCGCAGAGCGTTTGACAGCTCCCCGGCCGCGCGCTTACATCCGGCAAGCCCCGAAGAGGTCGGCATCCCGGTGCCGCAAAGCGAGCAGACCAGATGAAAATAGCGATGATTGGCACCGGATATGTCGGCCTGGTGTCGGGTGTGTGCTTCTCCGATTTCGGCCATGATGTGATCTGCGTGGACAAGGATCCCGCCAAGATCGCCAAACTTCAGGCCGGCGAGGTGCCGATCTACGAGCCGGGGCTCGATCAGCTCATGGCGAAAAGCATGGCGGCGGGGCGGTTGTCCTTCACGCTTGATCTGGCTGCGGCGGTGGCCGGGGCCGAGGCGATCTTCATCGCCGTCGGCACGCCCACCCGGCGCGGCGATGGCCATGCCGACCTGCGCTATGTGATGGCCGCCGCCGAAGAGATCGGCGCGGCGCTTACCGGCTATGCGGTGATCGTCACCAAATCCACCGTGCCGGTGGGCACCAACCGCAAGGTGGCCGAGGCGGTGGTGAAAACCGCGGGCGCCACCCCCTTCGATGTGGCCTCGAACCCGGAATTCCTGCGCGAGGGGGCGGCGATCGACGATTTCATGCGCCCCGACCGGGTTGTGGTCGGGGTGGAAAGCGCCCGGGCCCGCAAGGTGATGCAGGAAATCTACCGCCCGCTCAGCCTGCGGGAATTCCCGGTGGTCTATACCAATCTCGAATCCGCCGAGATGATCAAATACGCGGCCAATGCGTTTCTGGCGACCAAGATCACCTTCATCAACGAGATCGCCGCCCTGTGCGAGCGGGTGGGCGCGGATGTGAAGGCGGTCAGCAAGGGCATCGGGATGGACGGGCGGATCGGCGCCAAGTTCCTGCATGCCGGGCCCGGCTATGGCGGGTCGTGCTTCCCCAAGGACACCAAGGCGCTGGCCCGGATCGGCCAGGATCATGCCGTGCCGATGCAGATCACCGAAACGGTGATCAAGGTGAACGAAGAGGTGAAGCGGCGCATGATCGAAAAGATCGAGGATGCCTGCGACGGCCATCTGCGCGACAAGACGATCGCCATTCTGGGCGTGACCTTCAAACCGAATACCGACGACATGCGCGATGCCCCCTCGCTGACCATCGTGCCGGCGCTGGTGGGGGCCGGGGCGCGGGTGCGCGTGGTCGACCCCGAGGGCCATCGCGAGGGTGAGGCCCTGCTGCCGGGCGTGAAATGGATCGAGGATGCCTATGGCGCGGCCCAAGGCGCCGATCTTCTGGTGCTGCTGACCGAATGGAACGAATTCCGCGCGCTGGACCTGCCGAAGCTGGCCCGCAAGATGGCCCGGCCCCGGCTGGTGGATCTGCGCAATGTCTATGACCGCGATGAGGTGCTGGCCGCGGGCTTCGAGACCTATACCGGCGTCGGCCGCTAGCCCCCGATCCACGCCCCGCAGGATGCGGGAAAGACCTTGGCCTTTGCCCGGCCTGCCGTTAGCTTTTCGGAACAGTTTACCGGCACGCCCGGCCCAGACATGAGAAGAAAGACCTCCTGCGCATGACCAGCGATCATCAGACCGTCCTCCATCCCGAACCCAGCCCCTTCGCCGACCGCAATGCCGCTCTTGCCGCACTGGCCTGGCAGCCTGCCCTGCCGCCCGGCGAGGGGCATCTGCCGCTGGGCGACGGGATCTGGCTGTCGCTTGAACCCGGCCGCGGCGCCAGCTTCCGCTGTGATCCGGCCGAGGAGGGCGGTTTCCGGCTGGCGCTGCATGATGCGGGCCGGGCCCGCTGGGCCTCGCTGTCCTTCGATCTGCCGCTCGGGGGGCTGGCGCGGGGGCGCTATGTCGGTCTGCGGCTGCGCGCGCGCTCGGCCAAGTTCTTCTCCTACCGCCCCTGCCTGCGCTACCTGCCGCATGAGGGCCAGGCCGTCGACCGTTTCACCGAGGATTACATCGTGTCCTCTGGCGGGCTGCGCGAACAGCTGTCCCATATCCCCGTCGATCACGACCTGCTGTCGCGCTGCCGCGCCACCGAAATGCACCTGTTCTTTCAGGGGGCGGATTTCGAATCGGACATACTTGCCCTTGAGGCGCTGCTGATCCTGTAAAAGACACAGGGTCCGGTGCCGCGCACCGGACCCTGCTTTGGATCGGTTCTCTGGCCGGGGGCCCGGCGGCAGAAGATCAGTTCACCAGACGCATCAGCGAGGCATGCGGCGTCAGGCCGTTCTGCAGGATATAGCTGTGCATCAGCGCGGCCAGCTTGCGCCGGCCGGCGTCATAGGCAGACATCCGCTCGGCGATCTTGGTCAGCAGCGGCGCCGGGCCCTCGGTGGTGATGTCGATATATTCCTCGGGGCTGACCCACGGAATGCCCATCCGCTCGGCCAGGCCGATGGTGCGGCTGTCATGGGCAATCAGCGCCGAAGGCACGCCCGATTGCAGCGGCACCATGGTGCCGTGAATCCGCATCCCGAAGCTCAGGTCACAGGTCCGGGCGAAATCCATCCAGCCGTCCATGTGCGAGAAATGCAGCACCTTCGACTTCAGCACGCTGGTCAGGCGCCCGGACTGGTCTTTCCAGGGATTGTTCGCCTTGTATTCGTTCGGAATGGCGGCCCGGTCGCCCAGCACGAAGGCCAGCAGCGCGGGCGACTGGATCAGATAGAAGGCGGGCGAGGCCTCCATCAGCTCCAGCTGATGCTTGATGACCGCGCCGGAATGGCTGTGCCCGCCCGAGGCTTCCGAGATGCAGCTGCGCACATCGGCCCAGCTCTTGGCCCGCGCCGCCTGAGTGCGGGCACGCTCGGCCACCCGGGCGCCCAGATCGGGGTCGCTGTTGATGAAGTTCGACGGGCAGCCCGTCACGACGGTGTTCAGAATGCCCTCGGCCGCAAGGGTTTCCTGCGTCAGGGTATCGCGTACGCTGAGCTTGTTGCAGCGCTCGGCCAGTTCCTTGGCCAGACGCAGCGTATTCGGCCCGAGTTTGGGCAGCGTGGCCTGGATCTTGGCCTGAACCCCCAGACCGAAGGACACGACCGAACAATCGACCTTGGCAATGGCATTGGCACGGTTGAGGTTGGCCGCCTCATCATTGGGCGTCAGCCCCAGCCAGTTGGCGCAGGACACGACGACCTGATCCACCTTCTCATTGCTGGCGATCTGGTTGAACTCCGGCCAGCGGACGGTTTCATACCCGTCCAGCCCATCGACCAGAAACCGCAGTGCGTGACGGAAGGCGAAGTTCCCGAGATTGACCCCAGATGCGCTGGAAAGGTCCGCCGCAGGCATCCGATAGGCTTCGGGCACAACACTGGTGAATTTCAGGTCAAGATACAGCTTGCGCATGAACGGCCTTTATGAATGCTCCAGATGACCCCGTTTCTATACAGGCGAACCGTTTGCGATCACAAGGCGCTAATCGCGCCGCCAGATGGCGGGGCAGGCAGTGTGGCATGGCTGCGACCGCGCTTTTGCGGCCCTGCGATCAGATCGCGCCCGGAGGCGCGCCTGTGATGCGGCATTGCAGCAATCCCCCCGCCGCCGTCACATAGAGACTGGAAAATCCGGATCGAAGCCGCTACGCATCAGCGGGTAAACATCCTTTCCAGTACCCGGAAACTGACCCGTTCATTTAACCTCAGGGGTAAGAATGCGCATTTATATCGCGGGCCATCGCGGCATGGTGGGGGGGGCAATCCTCCGGCAATTGCAGGCGCGGGGCTCGGACGAGCTGATCACCCGCACCAGCGCCGAGCTGGATCTGACCGATCAGGCTGCCGTGCGCGATTTCATGCAGACCGAAAAGCCCGATGCGGTGATCCTGGCGGCGGCCAAGGTGGGTGGCATCATCGCCAACAACACCTATCCCGGCCAGTTCATCTATGAAAACCTGATGATCGAATGCAATGTGATCCATCAGGCCTATGCCGCCGGGGTGAAACGGCTGCTGCAGCTTGGGTCATCGTGCATCTATCCCAAGCTGGCCAGCCAGCCGATGCGCGAGGATGCGCTGCTGACCGGCACGCTGGAACCCACCAACGAACCCTATGCCGTGGCCAAGATCGCGGGCATCAAGCTGTGCGAAAGCTACAACCGGCAGTATGGCACCGATTACCGGTCGGTCATGCCGACCAACCTGTACGGGCCGGGCGACAACTTCCACCCGCAGAACAGCCATGTGCTGCCCGCGCTGATCCGCCGCTTTCACGAAGCCACGCAGGCGGGCGCCGAAGAGGTGGTGATCTGGGGCACCGGCACCCCGATGCGCGAGTTTCTGTATGTCGATGACATGGCGGCGGCTTCGCTCTTCGTGATGGATCTCGACCCCGAGATCTATCAGCGCGAAACCCAGCCGATGCTGAGCCATATCAACGTGGGTTCGGGCACCGATGTGACGATCCGCGAACTGGCCGAAACCGTGGCGCGGGTGACCGGCTATCAGGGGCGGCTGTCCTTCGATGCCACCAAGCCCGACGGCACGCCGCGCAAACTGATGGATGTCAGCCGCCTGGCCCGGCTGGGCTGGACCGCCAGCATGGAGCTCGAGGACGGAATTCGTTCGACCTATGCCTGGTTTCTCGCCCAGAACCCTGAAGCATTGCGCGCGAAATAGGCAAATGCCTGCCCGGCATACTGGCGGGGGCTGGTATCCGGGCAGCAGATATGCCGTTATCGACACAATCCATTTTCGGGACACACACGATGATTACGCCTGTTCTTCTCTGTGGTGGCTCTGGCACGCGGCTCTGGCCGCTGTCGCGCAAAAGCTATCCCAAGCAATTCGTGCCACTGACCGGCGACACCACGCTGTTCCAGGCCTCGGCGCAGCGGCTGGCGGGGCCGGGTTATGCCGCCCCCCTGGTGATCACCGGGTCGGATTTCCGCTTCATCGTCACCGAACAGCTTGCCGCGGTGGGCATCGATCCGGGCGCCATCCTGATCGAACCCTCGGGGCGCAACACCGCCCCCGCGGTGCTGGCCGCCGCCCTGTATCTGGAACAGACCGACCCCGAGGGGCTGATGCTGGTGGCCCCGTCGGACCATGTGGTGCCTGATGCCCCGGCCTTCCGCGCCGCCGTGCAGGCCGGGGTTGCGGCTGCGCAGGCAGGCCAGCTGGTCACCTTCGGCATCCTGCCCACCTATGCCGAAACCGGCTATGGCTATCTGGAGCTGGCCGAAGCCCCCGCCGCGGGGGATATTCGCGCGCTGCCGCTGACCCGCTTTGTCGAAAAGCCCGATGCCCCCCGCGCCGCCGAAATGCTGGCGGCCGGCAATTTCCTGTGGAATGCCGGGATCTTCCTGTTTTCGGTCAAGGCGATCCTGGCGGCCTTCCGCCGCCACGCCCCCGATCTGGTCGCCCCGGTGGCGGCGGCGGTGGCCGATGGTCAGCCAGATCTGGGCTTCCTGCGGCTGGCGGCAGGCCCCTGGGAGGGCGCGGCCGAGATCTCGATCGACTATGCCGTGATGGAAAAGGCCGACAATCTGGCCGTGGTGCCCTTTACCGCGGGCTGGTCGGATCTGGGCGGCTGGGATGCGGTGTGGCGCGAATCCGTCAGCGATGACCGCGGCGTGGTCACCTCGGGTCATGCCATCGCGCTGGATTGCAGCAACACCCTGCTGCGGTCGGAAGATGACCGGGTGGAACTGGTGGGCATCGGGCTGCAGAACATCATCGCCGTGGCCACGCCCGATGCGGTGCTGGTGGCCGATGCCAGCCGCGCCCAGGATGTGAAGCTGGCGGTCAATGCGCTGAAGGCGCGCGGCGCGCGGCAGGCCGAATCCTTCCCCAAGGATCACCGGCCCTGGGGCTGGTTCGAAACCCTGGCGCTGGACGGCCGGTTCCAGGTGAAGCGCATCGTGGTGCATCCGGGCGCCGCGCTGTCGCTGCAAAGCCATCATCACCGGTCGGAACACTGGATCGTCGTGCAGGGCACGGCGCGGGTGACGGTGGATGCCGAGGTGAAACTGGTGGGCGAAAACCAGTCGGTCTACATCCCGCTGGGCGCCATTCACCGGATGGAAAACCCCGGCAAGATCCCCATGGTGCTGATCGAGGTGCAGACCGGCAGCTATCTGGGCGAGGATGACATCATCCGCTACGAGGATGTCTATTCCCGCGGTCAGGGCGCCAAGGGCTGACCGCCCCCCGAAAGACCCGGCACAGACAAGCCCCGGCCCGCAGGCCGGGGCTTCTTGTTGGGCCTCAGCCGATCATCGCCCGCAAACAGACAAAGCCCTGATCCAGCATCTGCCCGGCGATTTCGGGGCTTTCGGCCTCGATATACAGCCGGAATTCGGGGGCATTGCCCGAAGGCCGCATGTGCAGGATGCGCCCCGAGGCCAGCGTGAAGCGCAGCCCGTCGGTGCGGTCGGTGGCCGTGACCGTTTCGCCCAGCGGGGCAAAGAACGCGGCCATCTGTGCCGGATCGGTTTCAAGCCGGGCCAGAAAGGCCTTTGACGCCTCGGGTTCGATGCCTTCCAGCCGGTCGGCGGCGGTAAAGCGCGCGGGCTCGGCGGCGACCAGCGCGGCCAGACCGCCCGCGGCCTTTGCCAGCGCCAGCGGCGCGATCAGCGGCAGCAGGCTGTCGCGGGTGGCCAGCGGCGGCAGCGGGCCGGCCGGCCCCTGCGCGTCAAAGCCCAGCAGAAAACCGCCGTTCGCCTCGTATCCTGCGACGCGGGTCTGGCCCTCCATCCCGGCGATCACGAAGGGCGATCCGATCTTCGTGCGGATCACCCGGGCGAATTTGCCGCCCGCCTCGACCCCGGTGTTGGAACTGACCGGGGTCACCACCACCGCGGCGCCAAGGCTGGCGGCGGTGATCTGGCCCAGCACATCGCCCACGATCACCCGGCCGGTGGCATCGGCCAGCAGCGGGCGGTCGCCGTCGCCATCGGTGGAAATCACCGCATCCAGCCCCAGATCGGCGGCCCAGCCGGCGATGGCGGCGCGCGCCTCGGGGGCGACGGCCTCGGTATCGACCGGAATGAAGATGTCAGACCGGCCCAGTTCGACCGCCTCGCCCCCCAGCGCGGCCACCGTGGCCACCAGCAGGTCGCGGCTGACCGCCGAATGGGCCCAGACCCCGATCTTCAGCCCCGCCAGCGCCGCAGGCCCATAGGCCGTGACATAGCGCGCCACCCAATCGGCGCCTGCCGTGGTGCAGACCGTGGTTTCCGGCCCGGTCAGCCCCGCAGGCGCCCGGCCAAGCGCGGCCAGAATCGCGGCCTCGTCGGCCTTGGAAATCTCGCCCGTGGGCAGGTAGAACTTCAGCCCGTTGCGATCGGCCGGAATATGGCTGCCGGTGATCATCACCGCGGCCGCGCCTGCGTTCATCGCCGCCAGCGCCAGCGCCGGGGTGGGCACATCGCCCGCATCCACCGTGGCCAGCCCCTCGGCCCGTGCCGCCGCCAGCACCACCGCCGCCAGATCGGGCGACGAGGGCCGCAGATCGCGCCCCAC
>Ga0209066_10004439_pt1 | contig 15289 bp, 18 predicted proteins | sample All_14_2_FD_187198 | JGI IMG/M metagenome (GOLD analysis project Ga0209066, IMG submission 187198) | Freshwater microbial communities in response to fracking from Pennsylvania, USA - Allegheny Zone_MetaG_DW_15 (SPAdes) (version 2) ...
GCCGAGCTGATTTGGGCAAGCTTCTATCTTTCAGATGGGCGTAGTGCACTCCTCTGTAATGCGTAGGTCGTAGGTTCGATTCCTATTTCCGGCACCAGATTTAAGCTAACAAGCTGTAAGAGGACACCTAGGTGGTCTGCGCTAACAACCATTCACGGTATTGCTCTGTCCTCTGAACATCCCCGCCACACAAGAGCGAAACCTGCGCGTAGTGCCCCTGCGCTTTCAAGGTTTCGGCAATCGGCCCCCACCATTCATTTGGCTGAGCCAGGGCGGCCTCATGATCCGCCTCGCCCACCCATGCGACAAAAAATTCCGACTGCCATTGCGCCGGTTTTTCAAGCGTATTCACCATCCATCTCCTCAACCATCAGCGGCAGGTCAGATCACTGCGCTGCGCCATCGCCGCAGTATCACCTGCTTGGATGACGACCACGCCGGGAATGGTCGTGCTCTCCACCATGATTCGGGTGGGCGCTGCCGCTTGCATGACCACACACTCATCCGGGTGGATCCACAGCTAGTTAATAGATCAGGCCGCCTCCGAACCCGCCGCCGCTCCATGCCCGCTTGTGGCCGAGAGCAGTCTCCGGCTGACATGCCTGCGACCGTCGGCTCTCGCTGCGTAGCAGTCATAGAGTCCTGGAGGTTGAACGGCAGCAATAGGTGGCCGAATTGAATGCAAATCGTTGATGAGTTTGGGATGGAAATCGGTGGAGGACTTGTTGTGCGAACGCCTAGTGGGTTTGCTCCAAAATACTCACCCGGGTGCCCACTTGGCTTCCGGGCAATGGTCGCCACTGCCAATGAAACGCAACAGCCCTACTCTGTTAATCGCAACACCAGTCAACGACTTCCTTCTCAAAGGAAACGCAACAGTAGCCTGGTGCACTTAAGTCGATGCTGTAGATCTCTTGGGTAGGCCCAAGCCCGGCAGCCAAGCTCATCATCCGGTCGCTCATGTCGCCGTAGAGCGTGAAGTTGGCTGACAGGGCGACCAGCCCGGCTTGCTCTTCCAGGTGGCGAATCTTGAACCAGGGTTCACCCATCTTGATACCGAGCGCCTTGGCCTCGTTGGAGCGTGCAATGGCACATCCGTCGTTGTTCGATAGCACCACCACCGGCCTGCCGTTCAAGCTGGGCCGGAACACTCTCTCGCAGCTCACGTAGAAGTTGTTTCCATCCACCAGTGCGTACATGGCGCGCCTCGTCAGGCTGGAAAGCGCTTGATGCTAGCCGTGACCACGCCCCACACTTCTAGCGTCTGACCGTCTTTCGGCGTGATGTCCGGGTAGGTCACATTGGCTGCTTTCAGCTTGACTCGTCCGGCGCGTTGGTAGAGGTACTTGACCGTGAACTCACCGTCCACCACCGCAACGACCACCTGGCCATGACGGGGCTTCAGCGCCTTGTTGACCACCAGCATGTCGCCATCGAAGATGCCCGCCTCGTGCATCGAGTCCCCGCTGACACGCAGCAGGAAAGTGGCCTGGGGATGGGTGACCAGCTCTTGTGTCAGGTCTATGCGATTGACAGCAAAGTCCTCTGCAGGCGAGGGGAACCCTGCGTACACCTTATCTCCGGCCAAGGGGAGCAGCAGCCCCGAATCGGCAAAGGGGACGGGACGGCTGAAATCACAAACACTGGACATCCGTACAGTATAAGGCGGGCTACCATTTTGCGTATGTGTGCCCACTACGAAGCCGTGAGCAAGCCTGAACGCCTCAAGGGCGCGTTCCAGGTGGACATGCCCGAAGGAGCCAAGGCCGACGTGTGGCCCGGCTATACAGGGCTGTTCATTCGACGCCCGAAAGAGGCCATGCAGGGCGAAGATGTCGCGCCGTGGAGAGAGGCAATGGTGGGGTCCTACGGCCTGATTCCGCACTGGGCAAAGGACACTAGTGTGGTCAGGCACACCTACAACGCTCGCAGCGAGACGGTGGCAACCAAGCCCAGTTACCGGGATGCCTGGCGACTGGGCAGGCGTTGCATCATCCCAGCGGAGGCGTTCTACGAACCGGACTGGCGCTCAGGGCGCACAGTACCCACGCGGATCGCTCGCGCCGATGGTCAACCGATGGGGATTGCTGGGATCTGGACAGGCTGGCGCGCAACTGATGGCTCGATCATCCGTAGCATGAGCATGTTGACGGTCAACGCCGACGACCATCCACTGATGAGGAACTTTCATCGGCCAGAGGATGAGAAACGGATGGTGGTGATACTGGATGAGGTGGGCTACGATGCCTGGCTGGACGAACGTAACGCTACACCAATCGCACTGCTGAAGCAGTTCAGCACGGCCAGGCTGACAGTTTCATTTTGAGATCTGGTGTCAGACAGAAGCGCAGGTTCCCTGAATTGGCAGCAGTGTCAGCTCAAGGCTGATCTGCGACATTCGCGGGTGGTTCCTGGACGGCAGCGACTGCCAATAGCGAACATTGAGGGCCGGTGGCCTCAACCGACTGCTTTGCAACTGACACCAGTCGCTCGACGGCACTGCAGGCAGCAAGCCGGTTTGAATGGTCGCTCTGCGCAGAGTGACCGGCTCAAGCCGATCCGTAGCGTAAGTTGGATCGCCCGCTATGAAATTGCGCTATGCACGGGCAAGCGGTCGTTCTAGTCACCCAGGCCAGTGAAGCAACGGAACAGCGGCATGTCATGCGACGCTTCTTCCATGGCCAGATCGTTCAACGTAAACCACTGCTGCATGAAGTGGATGCACGGCTGCTACTCCACCGGAATCCGCGGAAGGCCACGTTTGCCTTCTGACATGTAGGGAGCGATCAACTCTACCAATTCGGACCATCGAGGAACTTCGATGCCGCGTGCGTCTCGTCGAAGTTCCCCACCCAACGCTCGCCATGCTTCATGGGCTCAATGAGCTCAGGCAACCACGCGGGTGCCACGGACGTGTTCGGACGATTTATCCAGACCTTCCGCACCATTACGCGAATGTAATGCGCAGGTCATTCAAGGGAAAGGTCCGCCTCCGTAAGCTATTGCCTACTGCGCCAAGGTGGGTGCCCCAGGTGGCACCCAGGAGCAACACCCAAAATGGCATCTCTAGGAAACCCGACATGGCACCTCGAAACCCTCTTGTCTTCCCATCTGCCGGCTTGAGCCGTCGCCGCTTTGTCCAGGGCCTGACCGCTGGTGGTGTACTCAGCGGCCTGTCGCTACCGGCGATGAAGGCGCTCGCGCAGGCGGGTCAGCTCAGCCGTGGCACGGCGCCCGTTCTGCGCGGAAATACTTTTGACCTGGTGATCGCGGAGTCGCCAGTTAACTTCACCGGGCAGCCCGGCGTCGCCACGACGATCAACGGGTCCCTGCCTGCGCCGACCCTGCGCTGGCGCGAGGGCGAAGAGGTGACCATCCGGGTGACGAATCGGTTGCGCGAGGCGACCTCCATCCACTGGCATGGCATCATCCTTCCGTACCAGATGGACGGTGTGCCCGGTATCAGCTTCCCCGGTATCGCACCCGGGGCGACCTTCACCTACCGTTTCAGGGTTCAGCAAAGCGGCTCCTACTGGTACCACTCGCATTCCGGATTCCAGGAACTGACCGGCATGTACGGTGCCATCATCATCGACCCGGCTGGTCCGCAGACCATCCAGGCCGACCGAGACCATGTCCTGCTCTTCTCGGACTGGACCGACGAGGATCCGATGCGGGTCTTCGCCAAGCTGAAGGCTCAGGGCGACTACTACAACTACAACCAGCCGACCGCCATCGACTTCTTCCGCGATGTGTCCCGCGATGGACTGCAGGTTTCACTCGCCAAGCGCAAGATGTGGAACGAGATGCGCATGAATCCGACCGATCTGGCCGATCTATCTGCGCAGACCCTGACCTATCTTACCAACGGCGTCACGCCGGCCGGCAATTGGACGGCGTTGTTCAAGGCTGGTGAGCGGGTGCGTCTGCGCATGGTCAACGGCGCGGGCAACACCTTCTATGACGTGCGCATCCCCGGCCTGAAGCTCAAGGTTGTGCATGTCGACGGGGTGGACATTGAGCCCATTACTGTGGACGAATTCCGCTTCGGCCCTGGAGAAACGATCGACGTGATCGTAGAGCCCCGAGACGATGCTTACACGATCTTCGCGCAGGCGATGGACAGGACCGGCTATGCGCGCGCTACGCTGGCTGTGCGCGAGGGCCTGCAGGCACCTGTGCCCGCGCTCGATCCCGTCCAGTGGTTGACCATGGCCGACATGATGGGGAGCATGGACCATGGCTCAGCAGAAGGCGAGAGCATGGAGATGACCGCCATGGCGGGGATGCCCGAAATGACCGGGATGGCCGGAATGGATCACAGCGCCATGCAGGGCATGAACCACGGCGCGATGGCCATGGATCACAGCAAGCACGCGGCGGCCGCCGGCAGTCTGGCGATTCCGTCGACTCTGGCACGCCACGCGCGCACGGAATACGGCGCGAGCACGGACATGCGTGTCGACATGGCGCGCACCAACCTGGACGACCCTGGAATCGGCCTGCGAAACAATGGCCGTCGGGTGCTCACGCTCGCTGACCTGCACACGCCGTCAGGACCGATGGACAGCCGAGGCCCTGGGCGAGAGGTCGAGCTGCACCTGACCGGCAACATGGAGCGCTACACCTGGTCGCTTGACGGGCTCGAGTTCGGCAACTCCACGCCCGTGCACTTCCGCCACAACGAGCGCCTGCGGGTCATTCTGCACAACGACACGATGATGACGCACCCCATGCACCTGCACGGCATGTGGAGCGAGCTGGAGAGCCCTGACGGCAAGTTCCTCGCACGTCGGCACACCTTGCCTGTGCAACCCGCGCAGCGAATCAGCTTCCTTGTGACGGCCGACGCACTCGGACGTTGGGCTTGGCACTGCCACCTGATGTTCCACATGGACGCAGGCATGTTCCGCGAGGTCGTGGTGTCGTGAGTCCCAGCGAGAAAAGGAACCCCAAAATGTTCAAACCAGGATATCTCCCAACGCTGGCCATGCTGGTAGCAACGTTGACCACCGTGAACGCGCAGGCCCAGACTGCCGCGTCCGAGGACCACAGCGCGCACCACGGTGCAACCTCGGAGCAGGCGCAGCAGCCAGATACGGCGCCTGCACCGACTGCGGCAGACCCTCACGCCGGGCATAGCACTACGCAAGGCGATGCGCCCCCGGCCATGGACCACGGCGACATGAAGATGCAGGGGGGCTCGGCGCCGGCGGACGCGCGCGACCCGCATGCCTATTCCAATGGCCTGAAGCTCGGCGAAGGCGAATATGCAGTGCCTGGCGTTCCTCGCCTGATGCTGGCCGACGAGCACCGCTTCGGTTCGCTCCTCGGTGAAACCCTGGAGCGTCAATTCACCCGCAAGGGGGGCGACAGCACGGCCTACAACTTCCAGGGTTGGTACGGTACGACCTACAACCGCCTGGCCTTGAAAGCCGAAGGCGCCATCTCCAACGGTAAGCTTGAGGAGTCTCGTACCGAGCTGCTATGGGACCGCGCCATCGCCTCGTACTGGGACACCCAGGTTGGGGTGCGGCTGGACAGCGGTGAAGGCCCTAGTCGCCAATGGCTGGCCTTCGGCATGCAGGGGCTGGCGCCCTACTGGTTCGAATTGGACGCTACCGCCTATGTGGGCAATGGCGGAAGGACGGCCTTGAGGCTCGAAGCGAGCTATGAATTGCTAATCTCGCAACGACTGATCCTGGTGCCGAAGGTCGAGACGCAGTTCTACGGCAAGGACGATCCCGAGCGGCGCATCGGCAGCGGCCTAGCCGAGGCATCGGCCGGGCTGAGGTTGCGCTACGAGATCAGCCGCCAATTCGCGCCCTACATCGGCATCGAGCGTGCGGGCTCGTTCGGGAAGACGGCCGACTACGTCAGCGCCGAAGGCGGACGAGCAAAGCAAACACGCTTCGTGGCTGGCCTGCGGTTCTGGTTCTGACAGCGCCTCTGGCGCACCCATCCACTTGCCCCTAACCAAACTGGGAATCATGATGAAAACTCACCGTGACACCTCAGCCAGCAATTTGCTGCCTGACCGAGCGGCATGCCAATCATGATTTGGTGGATATCTCCCCCCTCGGTTTCCGATGTTGAAGAATTCGAAGGACCTTCAAGTCCCACGTTCTGCTTTTCCCTCCATCACTCCCACTGCATGGGATTATTCATGACGCTCTCAAACCTCTTCTCCAAAGCGACCCTCGCTGTCGCCTCCGCCTTGTTCGCTACAACGGCAGCATTTGCCCATCCGGCACTGTTGTCCAGCTCACCGGCGGACAAGTCCCAGGGCCCGGCTCCCGCGAAAATCGAATTGAAGTTTTCCGAAACGCTGACCACGCAGTTCTCGGGCGCGAATCTCATCATGACCGGCATGCCGGGGATGCCGAATCACGGCGCGATGAAGATCAATGCCAGCGTCGCTGGCGCCAGCGATGGCAAGACGATGATCATCACTCCCGCCAGTCCCTTGGCCGCCGGTGACTACCGTGTGGAATGGCGGGCCGTCTCTTCGGACACCCACCCAGTCAAGGGCAGCTTTACCTTCCAGGTGAAGTGAGCCATGGCGGACGAATGGATCAACATTGCGCTGCGCTTCGCGGTGTACATGGACCTGGGCACGACCTTTGGTGTATCCCTGTTCGGTGTGTACGCACTTCGTCTGGACAGTCGTTCGCCCCCCATCGCGCAGCGCTACGCACGCGTCGTCGCTGCCGGTGCGCTTGTGGGCATCATGTTATCGATTGGAGCCATGGCTGTACTCGCCAAGGCCATGTCCGGCGCTGACAGCTATGGAGAGTTGAACAGCAACACCTTCGAGATGATCATTTCGGAGACGGCTGTGGGCATTGCCTGGTCGGTTCGTCTGCTGGCTCTTGCTGCATGCGTTGGTCTCGCCATGTCGAAGTTGCGTATCGTGTACCGGCTGATCGGCTCGGCCGCCTTGAGCGCTCTGGCACTCGCAACGATGGCTTGGTCCGGACACGGTGCAATGAGTGAAGGGGCTCAGGGCTATGTGCACCTGGCGTCTGACATCACCCATTTGTTGGCGGCGGGAGCATGGGTTGGGGCGCTTTTTGCCTTCGTCATGCTGGCGATGCATCGGGCTGCAACGACAAACGAATCGGTCGAGATTCTGAGCCGGCTGTCGAATGGCTTTGCGCAGCTTGGCACCGTTATCGTGGCAACGCTGATCGTGACGGGCATCGTCAACTATCTGCTGATCGTGGATGCGTCAGTCAAGCCGATTTTCACGACGCTCTATGGCGGCCTGCTCGCACTGAAGATCGCATTGTTCATCGGCATGCTCGGATTGGCAGCTGCCAACCGCTTCCAGTTGAGTCCGCGACTCGAAGTGGCGCTGAGCATAGGAGATCATGCGCAAGCGGCCGTACTGTTGCGTCGCAGCCTGGTCATTGAGGCATGCATGGTGGTCCTTGTTATCGCATGTGTTGCATGGCTAGGCGTTCTTTCTCCAACCCAATGACGGTCGCATCGCGATGACGTGAACCCCAACCTGCCGACCAAAGCCACTGAGGTCTGACGCCTGTCAGTGTGGAAATGACAAGGTGAATTGCGTTTTACCGCCTCCTGATCGGGCCGAGGCATTGCCACCATGGGCTTCAACGATGGCCTTTGTAATCGACAGGCCAAGCCCAGTTCCATCAGAGTCAGGATGCGATCTTGCAGGATCTGCGCGATAGAAGCGGTCAAACAACCTTGGCAACACAAGAGGATCAATATCCTGGCCCGTGTTCTCAACTGTGATCTCGGTGGTTTTCGCTGACGCAACAATGGCAATTTGAACGACACCCTCTTTCGGCGTATGGCGGAGTGCGTTCGACAGCAGGTTGCTCACGGCGCGACGAAACATCAACCGGTCACCGTAAATCTGTCCATCGCCGTGAGTGCTCAAGCAGATGCGTTTGTCATCGGCAACAGCGTCATAGAACTCCAACAGTGCCTGTACTTCACGTGCCGCCGAGAAACGCTCCTTGTTGGGCAGGTCAACGCCTCGCTCGGTCTTGGCCAGGAACAACATGTCCGATACCATGCGAGCCAGGCGCTGCAACTCTTCGGCGTTGGATGCGAGGACGTCGCGGTAGGTAGGTGCATCCCGGTCGGCGGAGAGCGTCACCTGCGTCTGTGTGAGCAAGTTGCTGATGGGGGTGCGCAGTTCATGGGCCAGGTCCGATGAGAACTCTGACAGGCGCAGGAAGTCCTCCTGAAGCCTGCCTAACATCTGGTTCAACTCGCGTGCCAGGTCAGCCATCTCAATCGGTACGGCCTCAACAGGCATGCGCCTTTCCAGTTGTTGGCCCGTCACCCCAGCCGCTCGTGTCTTCATGTCGCGAAGCGGGGCCATGCCTTGATGCGCAGCGATCCAACCCAGAACACCACTGATGAGCGTTGCAATGACGGCGTAGATCACCAGTTTGCCTTGCAACTCGGTCAGAAACTTCTGATGGTGTGCTGTCTCAATCGCAACCGTGACATCTAATCGTTTGACCTGATCGTACCCGGGTGATGATTGAGAGTGGACTGCGTGAAAGTCACCTTCCCCGTGTTCCCTGGTGGGCTGCGCGTGGCCGCCTTGAATGCTGTCTGCGCTGAAGTCCTTGGCTAGATCGCCGAAACCATTGGTTTGGAAGATCACATCACCACCTGGTACCTTGACCAGCACATGGAGTCCATGATGATGATTCAGTGCCTCACTCAGCCGGGAGCGCGCGTCTCCAAGTGAATTGGACTTGGTCAAAATTTCGTCGATCAAGTGCTGCTTGTCTTCCAAGGTCGTACGGTCAAGCTCCTTGAAATGCTGATCCGTTGCCAGCAAGAGCAAGTAACCCAAACCGAGCACAACGGTGGCCGCCACGATCGTGAAAAACACAGTCAGGCGGCTGGTCAGCGAAAGATGGCGCAGCACTTACTGGTCCTCCGGCGCTTCCAGCACATAGCCCATGCCACGGACCGTCTGAATCAGCTTGGTATCGTGCCCCTCGTCGATCTTCACGCGCAGACGCCGCATGGCCACCTCGATCACATTGGTGTCGCTATCGAAATTCATGTCCCACACCTGCGACGCGATCAGCGAGCGAGGGAGGACTTCGCCCTGACGTCGCATCAGGAGTTCGAGGAGCCCGAATTCCTTGGCAGTCAGGTCGATGCGCTTGCCCGCGCGCGAGACACGCCGACGCAGCAAATCCAAATCCAGGTCAGCCACCTTCAGTCTTGTGGGCTCGTTCCCGCTGCGACCTCGCCGCAAGATGATGCGCACGCGTGCCAACAGCTCGGCAAATGAGAAGGGCTTGACCAGGTAGTCCTCGGCACCCAACTCCAGGCCTTTCACTCGGTCCTCGACCTGATCTCGCGCGGTCAGGAACATGACCGGCATCTGCAGCCCCCGTTCGCGCATGGCATGCAAAACCTGCCAACCGTTCAGGCCCGGAAGCATCACATCCAGAATCACCAAGTCAAACTCGCTGTGCTCCATCAAATGCAAGCCATCGGTCCCGTTCTGGGCGAGATCAACAACGAACCCGGCTTCACGCAAGCCTTGGCGCAGGTACTCACCGGTTTTGGGCTCGTCTTCGACGATCAAGATTCGCATGTTTGTCTCCCCTCTCTCTGGCGTGACGATAGTGTGACGAGCTTTAGCGCCCCTGACATGTAGATAACAAATTTGTAATTCGTTAGATGGCTTTTTGTCAGGAGAGACTCTTCAGAATGGTTCCTTGAAATCGAAGCGTCGCCGACGAGGAGTCCATGTCGATCCCATTCCATCACGCCAGAACGGTGCTCTTAGGCTTGTTGGCACGTTCTGCTGCGACAGCATCGGCACAGACAGCTACCTGTACTCATCAGAGGAAACCATGAACAAAATCAACCAAGTGCTGAGCATTTCTGCGTTGGCCCTGAGTGTGGTCATACCTGTGAGCAGCTTTGCTCAAACAGCCATGGATCACAGCAAGATGGGCATGTCGCATCCGGCAGCCATGACCGACGGAGAAATTAAGAAACTGGACGTCACCAACGGCAAGGTCACGATCAAACATGGTGACATCCTGCACATGGACATGCCAGGCATGACCATGGTGTTCACGGTGAAGGACAAGAGCTTGCTGTCCCAAGTCAAGCCGGGAGACAAGGTCAAGTTCATGGTAGTGAACGAGGGCGGAAAGCTGGTGGTCACCGATATCCAGCCTGCCCAATAAAAAAAACACGTTGACCCTGCGTGCTGTTGCCGCCATGCCTTATGAAACCGGACGGGCAGTGGCTGATCTCAAACCCTGACAGGAGAAAACCATGACCAACATTCGCAAGACTCTGATTGCACTCTGTGCCGCGACGGCATCGATGGGGGCCTTCGCACAAGCTGCTGAGGAACATCAAGCCCACCATCCAGCGGGCGCAGCGTCGGCGGCAGGGCCTGTCAAAAAAGCGCCTGTGAAAGCCATGGGGGCGGACAAGATGGCGGCGATGGACCAGCACATGAAGTCGATGCAAGCCATGCACGAAAAGATGATGTCAGCCCAAACCCCTGAAGCGCGTCAGGCACTGATGGCCGAGCACATGAAGACGATGCAGGAAGGCATGACCATGATGAAGCAGATGGGCGGCAATGGCATGAAGGGTGACATGGCCGGCCGTCAGCAAATGATGGAAAAACGCATGGACATGATGGAGTCCATGATGCAGATGATGATGGATCGCATGCCCCCGGCTCCGGCCAACTGATTCGCATCAATTGATCGGAGAGTCGCGATGAACCACCAACACCAGGGCAATGATTCGCCCCCGAGCTTCTGGACGACACGCTATGCCATCGGTTTGGTGGTGATTGGTGGGGTCGCAGCCTACTTTCTGCTGACGGAGCATTTGGCCCATGTGGTGGGCGTTTTGCCATATCTGCTTCTTTTGGCCTGTCCCCTGATGCACGTCTTCATGCATGGCGGGCATGGTCATCAGAATCAGCACCCGGGCCAGCCGGACAAACCGAGCAGCGCGAAGTCACGCAAGCCAGGAGAGCCAGGAGAGCCATCATGAATCATGCTGATCCTGCGTATGGCCTGTGGTCTCTGGTCATCTTCAATTCGGCGATCTTCATCATGTTCGCCTTCAGCTTCTTCAAGCCTGCGACAACGCGGGATTGGCGTTCATTCAGTGCCTTTTCCGCGTTCATCGTTGCCTTGTTTGTGGAGATGTATGGTTTCCCTCTGACGATTTACCTGTTGTCAGGATGGCTCCAGACTCGATTCCCTGGTCTTGACCTTCTCTCCCACAACTCCGGCCATTTATGGTCCACGCTCCTGGGCGAGAAGGGGGATCCGCATTTCGGCATCCTTCACATCGGTAGCTACATTTTTCTGGGCTATGGCTTCTATTTGTTATCCAAGTCCTGGAATGTGCTGTACCACGCACAGCGCCGCCACGGGTTGGCCACATCTGGGCCCTATGCACGCATTCGGCACCCCCAGTACGTCGCCTTCGTGATGATCCTGCTTGGCTTTTTGTTGCAGTGGCCCACCTTGCTGACGCTGATCATGTTCCCGATTCTGTTGGCCATGTATGGGCGTCTTGCCATCACAGAAGAGGCAGAGATGCGTGCAAGTTTTGGCGATGAGTACGAACGCTATGCACAGAAGACACCCAGGTTCATTCCTCGACTGAAGTTGAAATGACCGATTGGCGGGTGTGTCCCTCATGAAGGGGGCAAAACGAACGTTTGTCTGGTGGCCGCCAGCCAGATGATCTTGGCTGAATGGAGCAGAGCATGGAACAGATCGAACTGAAGGTGACGGGCATGACCTGCGGCGCGTGTGTCTCGCGTGTCAGCAAGGCCGCGTTGGGCGTGGCAGGGGTGCACAGCGCCGAGGTGGAGCTTGAAAGTGGCTTGGTGCGCGCCAGCGTCGATGCGGCTGACACGGTGCAGCCAGCGCTGTTGAAAGCCCTCGCGGCGGCAGGTTACCCAGTGGAGTCGGCTGCGGTGGCCTTGGACGGGCTGCACAGTGAACCCGAAGACGCCGCAACCAGCTGTGGCAGTGGCGCTCGTACAGGTCGAGGGTGCTGCTGCGGACACTGAGCCTGTCAGTTTGACAGGCTTACCGGCGGACGATGGTGGCGGCAAAGGGCCGACAAGGCAACCATGGCGCACCTGTTTGGGCGCCAATGCAGAAGAATGAATATGGAAAACGAGACCATGCACGAACACTCCCACCATAACCACCATCACGCAGGTTCTGACGGTGATGATCACCCGCCTGAAGGGGCGGAGGTCGCGCCGTCACTGAAGGATCCTGTCTGCGGCATGGCAGTGACCGAGCAGTCTGCTCACACGCTCGTCCACGAAGGACGACCCTACTATTTCTGCAGCGCTGGCTGCCAGAGTAAGTTCGCGACCAATCCGCTGCGCTATGTGCAGTCGCCCGATGCTGCGCCGGCGTCCACTGCGCCTGCGCCGTCGACGCCCGCGGCGATCTACACCTGCCCGATGCACCCCGAGATCAGGCAGGACCATCCAGGCAGCTGTCCCAAGTGCGGTATGACACTGGAGCCACTGATCCCTGAGCTGGAGGAGGACGAGAACCCCGAGCTGAGCGACTTTCGCCGCCGATTCTGGTGGACGCTGCCGCTCACAGTGGTGGTGACGATCCTTGCGATGGCCGGCCATCGGCTCAACTGGTTCGATATGGCAGTGCAGAGCTGGATTGAGTTGGTGTTGTCGCTGCCGATCGTGCTGTGGGCTGGCTGGCCTTTCTTCTCGCGGGGCTGGCAGTCGGTTGTTAACCGCAGCCCCAACATGTGGACCCTGATCGGCCTGGGCACCGGCGCCGCCTTTGTCTACAGCGTGGTCGCCACCGTGGCTCCACAGGTCTTTCCGGACTCGTTCATCTCCATGGGTCGGGTCGCGGTCTACTTCGAAGCGGCCGCCGTCATCATCTCGCTGACCTTGTTGGGGCAGGTGCTGGAACTGAAGGCCCGCTCGCAGACCTCGGCTGCGATCAAGTCGCTGCTGGGTCTGGCGCCCAAGACGGCGCGTCGCATCCGTCCCGACGGCACTGAGGAGGATGTGCCGCTGACCCATGTGCACGTGGGGGACCTGCTGCGCATCCGTCCCGGCGAGAAGGTGCCGGTCGATGGCGTGGTGATCGAGGGCAGCAGCGCGGTGGACGAGTCCATGCTGACGGGCGAGCCGGTGCCTGTGACCAAGCGCGTTGGCGACAATGTCATCGGCGCGACGCTGAACACGAACGGCGCGCTGGTGATGCGATCAGAGAAAGTCGGCTCGGCCACCATGCTGTCGCAGATCGTGCAGATGGTGGCACAGGCGCAGCGTTCCAAGGCGCCGATGCAGCGCATGGCCGACCTGGTCGCCGGCTACTTTGTGGTCGCCGTGGTTGCGATCGCACTGCTGACGTTCTTTGTCTGGGGCTTTTTCGGTCCACAGCCGAGCTGGGTCTATGCCCTGATCAACGCTGTGGCGGTTTTGATCATCGCCTGCCCCTGCGCGCTGGGGTTGGCCACGCCAATGTCCATCATGGTCGCCACCGGCCGCGGTGCCACGCATGGCGTGCTGTTCCGCGACGCCGCTGCGATCGAGAACCTGCGCAAGATCGACACGCTGATCATCGACAAGACCGGCACACTGACCGAGGGGCGCCCGGCGTTCGACCGCGCGGTGGCCGCACCGGGGTTCGACGAGGCCGAGGTGCTGCGCCTGGCGGCCAGCCTGGACCAAGGCAGCGAGCATCCGCTGGCCGACGCCATCGTGCGCGCGGCACGCGAGCGCGGCCTGTCCCTGGACAAGCCGGAGAACTTCGAGTCGGGCTCGGGGATCGGTGTGCGGGGCCTGGTAGGTGCCCGCGAACTGGCACTGGGCAACACGGCGTTGATGGACCAGCTCGGTGTGTCCGTTCAGGCTCTGGTTCCGCAGGCGGAGGCGCTGCGCTCGGAGGGCGCGAGCGTGATGCACCTGGCGGTCGACGGTCAGCTGGCGGGCTTGCTGGCAGTCTCCGATCCGGTCAAGGCGAGCACACCTGAGGCGCTCGCCACGCTGAAGGCGGCCGGACTGCGCATCGTGATGGCGACCGGGGATGGTCTGACCACGGCGCGCTCGGTCGGCGCACGGCTGGGCATTGACGAGGTGCATGGCGAGGTCAAGCCGGCAGACAAGCTAGAGCTGGTGGCTCGTTTACAGAAGGAAGGCCGAGTCGTGGCGATGGCCGGTGATGGCATCAACGATGCACCGGCGCTGGCCAAAGCCGACGTTGGGATTGCCATGGGCACTGGTACGGACGTGGCGATGAACAGCGCCCAGGTCACGCTGGTCAAGGGGGATCTGCGCGGCATCGCGGTCGCCCGCTCCCTGTCGGAGGACACCGTAGGCAACATGAAGCAAAACCTGATGTTTGCCTTCCTCTACAACGCCTTGGGCATTCCGATTGCGGCCGGTGTGCTGTACCCGCTGACAGGCTGGCTGCTGTCGCCGCTGATTGCTGCGTTGGCGATGAGCTTCAGCTCGGCCTCGGTGATCGGCAATGCCCTTCGCTTGCGTTCGTCAAAAGTGTGAGCTCCTCATGAAGACTATATTGAAACCTCGCAAGCTCCCAGCAACAGCGGGCACCTTGGTCGCCAGTGGTAAGGGACTGGTGGTTGGTGAAGATAGTGCCAAGGCCAGCGCCGCCAGTGAACCTGAAATTCAAATTACAGGCGGTCATCAAAGCGTGACTGAGCAGTTGTTTCGCTACCAAGTCGATGTGGTTCAGCGCTCGATCTTGTTCATGGATGTGTTGCGCCAGCGTGCCGACAACATGCTCTCCCACGAAGCGGCAGGGATGCCACCCTTGCTGGACTTCGCGCATGAGGTGGTGCTGGATGCAAGGCAGTTCGCTGTGCCGGTGAACTACGCCCTGTTGCGCATCCTGCCCGCCAAAGAAGATGGGCCGACTAAGGTTTCCCCCGACCACAGGCCTATCCTCGTAGTGGACCCGCGTGCCGGTCACGGCCCAGGCATCGGGGGATTCAAGCGCGACTCTGAAGTGGGCATGGCCTTGGCCGATGGCCGGGCGGTCTATTTCGTGGTGTTCTTCCCCGAACCTCGTCCTGAGCAGACGCTGGCCGACGTCCACCACACCTTGCGCCGCTTCGTAGCGAAGGTGTGCGAGATGCATGACGGTGTGGCGCCGGTTCTGTACGGCAACTGCCAGGGCGGCTGGGCGGTAGCCTTGCTGGCCGCTGACTGCGAAGGTACAGCCGGCCCGGTGGTGATGAACGGCTCGCCGCTGTCGTATTG
>Ga0209066_10004440_pt1 | contig 15286 bp, 15 predicted proteins | sample All_14_2_FD_187198 | JGI IMG/M metagenome (GOLD analysis project Ga0209066, IMG submission 187198) | Freshwater microbial communities in response to fracking from Pennsylvania, USA - Allegheny Zone_MetaG_DW_15 (SPAdes) (version 2) ...
GGTTTTGGTTTTAATTCCTTGATATGACACAGCACGATCATATCCTCATCCTCGATTTCGGTTCCCAAGTCACCCAGCTGATCGCACGGCGCATCCGCGAAAGCGGCGTTTACTGCGAAATCTGGCCCTTTAATCAAGCCGATGACGCTAAAATCAAGGCGTTCAACCCCAAGGGCATCGTCCTTTCCGGCGGGCCATGCTCCGTGACCGACGAAGGCTCCCCCCGCGCACCCGAACTGGTATTCAATATGGGCGTACCCCTGCTGGCAGTCTGCTACGGCCAGCAAACATTGTGCGAACAACTCGGCGGCAAGGTCGAAAGCGGCCACCACCGCGAATTCGGTAAATCCCAACTCCGTATCGACAGCGCCTGCCCGTTATATGACGGCGTATGGCAAGTCGGCTCCGAATATCAGGTATGGATGAGCCACGGCGACCGCGTGACCAAAATCCCCGAAGGCTTCAAAGTGGTCGCGACATCCGAAAACGCACCATTCGCTGCCATCGCCGACGAATCCAAAAAAATCTACGCCGTCCAGTTCCACCCCGAGGTGATGCACACCATCGACGGCGCGAAGCTTTACAAAAACTTCGTGCTCAATATTTGCGGCTGCAAGGGCGACTGGACGATGGCATCGTTTAAAGCCGAAGCTATTGCCCGCATCCGCGCCCAAGTTGGCACGTCCAAAGTTATCTGCGGTCTCTCAGGGGGCGTTGACTCGTCCGTTGCCGCTGTCTTGATCCACGAAGCCGTGGGTGACCAGCTGACATGCATTTACGTTGATACTGGCCTCATGCGCGCAAGCGAATCCGAACAGGTGGTGAAGCTGTTCCGTGACCATTACAACATCCCCCTCATCCATGAAGATGCCTCTGCCATTTTCCTGCGTGAACTCGATGGCGTGTCCGACCCCGAAACCAAACGCAAAACCATTGGCCGCCTGTTTATCGAAGTGTTTGATGACTGCGCGAAACGCGTCGGCGGCGCTGGGTTCCTCGCGCAAGGCACCCTGTACCCTGATGTCATTGAATCAGTTTCGTTCACCGGCGGCCCGTCCGTCACCATCAAGTCGCACCACAACGTGGGCGGCCTGCCCGAACGCATGAATTTGAAACTGGTTGAACCCTTGCGCGAACTCTTCAAAGACGAAGTGCGCGCATTGGGCGTTGAACTCGGTCTCCACCCTGATTTCGTGGGCCGCCACCCGTTCCCCGGCCCCGGCCTCGCCATTCGCCTGCCCGGCGAAATCACCGCCGAGAAACTCGAAATTCTGCGTAAGGCCGATGTGGTGTACCTCGATGAAATCCGCAAGGCAGGGTTGTACGATAAAATCTGGCAGGCTTTCGCCGTGCTCCTCCCAGTCAAGACCGTGGGCGTGATGGGCGATGGCCGTTCTTACGATTATGTTTGTGCCCTGCGTGCCGTGACAAGCACCGACGGCATGACAGCCGAAAGCTACCCCTTCGAACACGCCTTTTTGGCGCGCGTCTGCACCCGCATCATCAACGAAGTCCGCGGCATCAACCGCGTCGTCTATGACGTAACGTCCAAACCTCCGGGTACGATTGAGTGGGAATAAGAAATGCTTCAGATAAAAGATGTCCATAAAGAAACTTTATCTGAAGATCAGATCAAAATAATTATTGAAGCTAACGAAGCATATTTAGACCTAAAAAAAATAGCCGAATTAAAAACTCTGATAAAAGTACCTAGCCAAAAAGTCGGCGTTTTGCGCCTCTCTTATAATTATGAAATTTTATATACTGGGTTTGTTTATAGGTATGTAGCGCTCTTCGAGGGTTACATTACGACATGGAATAATTCCAATCTTTTGGCCAGTTCAGTTATTAGCCGAACCTTAATCGAAAGTACGGCCGCCATTCATTTTTTGAGCGAAAAACTTTCAAATTATATGGACAATAACGAGTTTGAAAAAGCCCATAAGTTAGTAGCTGATATGGCATTGCAGATGAAAAAGCCTGAAAAACCAGAACGATATGGATTACTCGAAATTAAAGAGGTCCATATCATGGACGCGTTGCGGAAAATCCAAAAAACTTATCCCTTCATTCTTGAAGAATACGATTGGTTATCCGAACTAGCCCATCCCAATAGCATGGGAGTTTTAGGAGCTTTTACTAAAATTTCTGAAGATAAAAACGAAATTCAATTCTTGAAAGAGTCTGAAACAAAAAAATGGATGAGCGCTTGTTTAACAGGCGCAATATTTATAGAGATTTTTATGGAGGAAGTAAGGAAGGCCGTTGAAATTGCCAAAAGATTAAAAGACGTTTTTGGTGGTGAGCCTGAGACCTTTTAATATTTCTAGTTCTCTCGCGTACGTTGCTAATTAGCTTAAAGCCTTTACGGCACAATAAGCCCAACATCCCCTACATACACATCAATCTCGTCCGGCTCGAAGCCGCTTTCGGCCAGCAGGGCTTCTATATGCCGTTTTAGATTCTCGATGGCAGCGTCCCTGATGCGGCCTGACGTGCTACTCAAAACCTGAGTTTACGCATCAAAACTAATGCGCGCTTTTGCCCATCGGGTGTTTTTTCCAGCCATAGACGGTTTCGCAGCCGCCGGGGTTGCCCTCGAAGGTGATGCGCTGGATGATGCCGTCCAGCGTCGTGGCCCTGATGACGCAGCTATCATATTGAATGCCCGATAACAGGAAGATATTGCCATTGGCGGCCATGTTGCCGATTTGTATGCCCGTGCCCGTCTGGTGGTAGGTGCTGCGGTCAAACACGCTTTCGCTATAACTGCCCTGCCATACATACACGGTGGCATCACCCTGTTTATATTCGCCCGTGTGCTTCTGGTTCAGCATAATGGCGGCATCGTTCACGGGGTGGCCCTCAAGCGATTTGATATGCTGGTCGAAGGTCTGTACGCCCGCGCAGGCGCTTAACAAAAGAACCGAGGCTAATATCAGCAGGCGTTTCATGGCGGTTACTCCTTATGTGGCATTACAGGTAGGCTAACGCCAGATTAGGGCAAAATGTTGCCCTTAACAGTCATTGTTTATGGCCAAATAGGGCCGCGCAGGCACTCGGTGGGCCTTCATAGGCAATGTTCTGGATGATGTTATTGGTTGTGGTGGCCCTTACAACGCAGCTGTCATAGGCCATGCCCGTCCATGGCACGCCGCCATCGTCAATGGTCGGCGTATTCATATAGGCTCGCCCTGCGGGGCCAACGCCGCTGAACAGGCTGTCACGGCGCTTGGCCTCCCATATATACGTAAGGGTGCCTGCCTTTATGTATTGCCCTTCAGGGGCCCCGAATTGGCGTATGGCGGCATCAACCGGCTGGCCGATCATGCTATCAAGGTCGGCCTGATAGCTTCGTCGCTCCGCACAGGCTGTGACCAAAAGGAGGAGGGATAAAAGAACGAATAGACGGGCCACGGAAACCTCAATAAATTCTTGGCATAAATTCCTGAGTGAAAAGCGATATATAACTGATTTGGGCCGATTGAAGATGCAATACATTTCAACCCGAGGCGGCGTCCCCGCAACTGATTTTACAGGCGTACTTATGGAAGGTCTGGCGCGGGATGGTGGCCTCTATGTACCCGCATCGTGGCCGCAAATTGCCCGCCCGCTGAAGCCCCAAACTTACATTGAAACGGCGATGCAGGTGCTGGGCGCCTTCACAAAAGGCAGCCTTGAAACAGCCGAACTTCAGCAAATTCTGGAAAATACATACATCCCCCGCGCCGATGGTTTTGCGATACCCGAAGTCACCCCTTTAGTGAGGCTGGATGATAACCTATCAGTGTTAGAACTTTTTCACGGCCCCACCATCGCGTTTAAGGATGTCGCCCTCCAGTTACTCGGCCGCCTGTTCGATAACCAGCTCAAAAAGACGGGCCAGAAAATCACCATCGTGGGGGCGACGTCGGGTGATACGGGCTCGGCCGCCATTGAAGGCTGCCGCCATGCGGCAGGGGCTAATATATACATATTATACCCGAACAACCGCCCGTCCGAAGTACAGCGCAGGCAGATGACGACCGTCGATGCCCCTAATGTGCACGCGCTGGCGGTCGATGGAAACTTCGATGATTGTCAGGCTATCGTGAAACAGCTTTTCAACGATCCGGACTTCCGGGTACGGCATAACCTGTCGGCCGTCAATTCCATCAACTGGGCACGCATCGCGGCACAGGTGGTTTATTACATACATGTCGCATACAGCTACGAGCAGCCGGTCAATTTCGTTGTACCTACGGGCAATTTTGGCAACGTGTATGCGGCGTACGTGGCTAAAAACATGGGTGCGCCGATCAAACGGCTTGTTGTCGCTTCCAACCGGAATGACATTCTCACGCGCTTCTTCGAGACAGGTACAATGCGTATGACAGACGTTGAGGCTACCCTTAGCCCGAGTATGGACATACAAGTATCCAGCAACTTCGAGCGCCTGCTGTTTGACGTACTAGGGCGTGATAGTGCCACGCTATCTTCAACCATGAGTAGTTTCAGAAGTACGGGTGAATTCAGCTTGGGTACGGATACGATGGCAAGCCTGCGCGGCCTGTTCACCGGTGTACGTTGTGATGACATAACAACGACCGAGACGATCGCCGCAACCCACAAAAAATTCGGCTACACGATCGACCCTCACACGGCGGTCGGCATGCATGCCTATAATGTTCTGAAAAATGAGCTGGAGGGGCCAGTGGTGACACTGGCTTGTGCCCACCCTGCCAAATTTCCCCATGCGGTTGAAAGTGCAACGGGGGTACGGCCTGCTTTGCCAGCCGCTTTGGCTGACCTGTATGAGAGGCAGGAACGCTTCACGATCCTGCCCAACAGCGCGGACGCTGTAAGACGTTTTATAGAAAAGGCTTAGGCTGCGGCCGACTTGTCGCCAAGGCGGATAAGGCAGGCCTGTGCGCCCGATAATTCGACATCGCTCGGCTTGGCTTCAACGTCCAAAGTTTTAACGACGCCGTTCTCGACCAGCATCGCAAACCGCACAAGGCGTTTGCCAAGGCCCGCGCCCGAACCGTCGAATGTCAGGCCCAAGGCATCGGCGAAGGCGCCGTTACCGTCTGGCCACATCTCGACCTTGCCGGTGGCACCTGCGGTCTGTTCCCACTGCGCCATGACGAAAGGGTCGTTCACGGCCACGCAGATAATATCGTCAATGCCCTGCGCTTTGATTTTGGAAGCCTCGTTCACATAGCCGGGCAGGTGCTTTTGCGCGCAGGAAGGGGTAAAGGCTCCTGGTACGCCAAACAGAATAACGCGCTTATTGGCCACGGCATCGGCCGTATTGAATTCCTCAAGGCCTGAAAGCCCCATTTTCTTAATGGTAACGCTGGGCAGTTTGTCGCCGATGGCAATGGTCATGGATAATCCCCTGTTGGACGTGGTGGTGAATGCCCCCTAGATATACCGTGCCTGTCGCTTGAATCAATAGAAGGGGCTGTGGCATAATATAAGTATGCAGCCAACAACGCCTGATAGTCCTCCCGGCGATATTGCCAGCCTTAAGGTTAAAGGCACTGGCGATGACCGTACATGGCTGTGTGGTAAATTGCTGCTGGCCATGCCTGCCATGCCCGATACGCGCTTCAAAAAATCGGTTGTTTTCGTTTGTGCGCACGATGTGGGCGGTGCCATGGGCATCATCATCAACCACGAAATGACCGAAGTGCCCGTTTCAATGCTGCTGACGCAACTGGCCCTGAAGCCTGTCGAAAGCTTTGCCGACTTCCCTGTATTGCAGGGCGGGCCGGTTGATACAGGGCGCGGCCTGCTGCTGCATTCAAGCGATGTACTTAAAACCGAATCCGTCCGTATTGATGCCGATTTTGCCGTAACCGGCACCATCGAGGCCTTGCGCGATGTGGTATCGGGCACCGGCCCGTCCGATAAACTATTTGCGCTGGGCTACGCAGGCTGGGGCCCCGGCCAGCTGGAAGACGAATTGGGCAAAAACGCGTGGCTTGTCGTCGATGCTGATGCCGAGCTGGTATTCCGTACCCCCGCCGCCCTGAAATGGGACCGTGCTTTGAAAAAACTGGGCGTTGACCCCAGCTTCCTGAGTGACGCAGTAGGCCACGCTTAAGGCTGCCCCCTTTACATTTGCCGCTACATTTTGCGCCTTTACATGGCCATACCAATCAGGCTCAATACATTTCATGTCTGAAATCGCCCCCACTGCCGCCCCCATCCTCCAAAAATCAGTCAGCGCCGTGCTCGATTTATGCGCCATGGTCGGCCATTCCATTATGCGGTTTTTTGGCTCGGTCGGGCGCCTGACCGAATTTGCCGCCAAAGCCATCGCGCATATCTTCATGCCGCCATGGTTTTTTAAACAGATCGGCCGCCAGTTCATCGATATCGGTTACTATTCGCTCGCGGTCGTCGGCCTTACCACCTTGTTCTCCGGTATGGTGCTGGCGCTGCAATCTTATACGGGCTTCGCGCGCTTTAATGCCGAGGGCGCGATTGCCAACGTGGTCGCCTTGTCCATGACGCGTGAACTCGGCCCCGTGTTGGCGGGCCTTATGGTGGCAGGCCGCATTGGTGCCTCCATCGCGGCTGAAATTGGCACCATGCGCGTGACCGAACAGGTCGATGCTTTAACAACGCTTTCGGTAAACCCGTACAAATACCTTGTTGTCCCGCGTGTGCTGGCTGGCACGCTCATCATGCCCGTACTGGTGCTGATCGGCGATATCATCGGTATTTTCGGCGGCTTTATTGTCGCTGTCTTCCGTCTTAAATTCAGCGCCTATTCCTACATTGAACAGACATGGAATTTCCTAGAGCCGATCGACGTTATCTCCGGCCTTATCAAGGCCGCCGTGTTCGGTTTTATTGTGACCATCATGGGCTGCTATAACGGTTATAATTCGGACCGCGGGGCGCAAGGCGTGGGGGCGGCTACCACCAATGCCGTTGTCTCGGCCTCCATCCTCATTCTTATTTTCAACTATCTGCTCACACAGGTGTTCTTCTCATGACCGATACATCTGTGCCGAAAATCGAACTGCGCGATGTCCGTAAATCTTTCGGGTCGAAACACGTCCTACGCGGGGTTGACCTGAAAGTGCCAAAAGGCTCGTCGCTCGTTATCATCGGTGGGTCGGGCACAGGCAAATCAGTCACCATCAAATGCGTTTTGGGTTTGCTGGCAGCCGATAGCGGCCAGATTTTGATTGACGGTGTCGACATCACGAAACTGGGCTCGCGTAAGCGCGATGAACAGATGAAAAAATTTGGCATGCTCTTTCAGGGCGGAGCCCTGTTCGACTCCCTGCCTATTTGGGAAAACGTATCCTTCGGCCTCATCCATGGGCACGACATGCCGCGTGAACAAGCGCGTGCGGCCGCCATTGAAAAACTCAAGGCTGTGGGCTTAGGCGCTAATGTGGCTGATCTTTTTCCGGCTGAACTGTCAGGCGGCATGCAAAAGCGCGTATCACTCGCACGCGCGATAGCTGTGAACCCTGAAATCATTTTCTTCGACGAACCGACAACCGGCCTCGACCCCATCATGGCTGACGTGATTAACGAGCTCATCGTCCAGTGCGTAAAAGACTTGGGCGCAACGGCCCTTACCATCACGCACGACATGGCATCAGTGCGCAAAATTGCCGATTATGTTGCGATGATTTACGAGGGTAAAATTATCTGGTCAGGCCCTGTGGCCGAACTCGATCATTCGGGCAATCCGTATGTCGACCAGTTTATCCATGGCCGTGCCGACGGGCCTATCAGCCGCGCAACGGCGGCGTAATCTAGGCACTCAAACGCCGGGCCGCGTGTATCGCACGCTGCTGGCTTCGCGCGCACAAGCGCGCGGGTCCTCACTGGCCCATAACTTTTGATTTTTGTTAGTTCACACCTGATTCAATCAGCTGCAGCGCATCGCCCGTATCGGGCAATGCTGACAGCACCGATGGTTCGCGGCGCAGTTGCGTGGCGTCATCCCAAACGATGGTGTTAAAGCTATTATGCGGCGGGGCGAATGGCATCCACGCGGCATAAATACGGCCTGACTCGCGGCATACCCATACGCGCTCGGGTGCTGCCGTCATTGCATTTTCACGGCACAATTCAGCTGCGTTGTGGTTGCCCAGTTTTTCTTCGATCGTGGCAAGCAGGCGGTAGGTACGCTGGCTTTTGCGCACGCTTAAGGCCGCTTCGCAATGCGCACGTGCCTCACCCGTGAGGCTTTGGGCTAATGCGGCTTCGGCCATGGCCAGATGCGATGCTTCATGGTCGGGGTTGTATTCAACCAGTTTTTCAACCCAGTGATAGGCTTTGGCGGGCGTGGCGGACGTGCCTTCCGGTGCCAGTTTCATCCATGCATCAAGCAGAGCCGGATGCGGCATCGTCTGCCATGCCTTTTCAATGACCTTGATGGCATCGCGGCGTTCCTGACGGCGCAATAAAAACGGAATATACGCAAGCACCGCTGGTAAAAATGCGGGTGCTACATCATAGGCTTCGCGCGTTAGAAAATACGCTTGGTCGGCTTGGCCACGGCCTTGTGCTTCAATCGCACGGGCCAGAAGCATGGCTGCACGGTCGTTAGATGCGTGGGCAGGTGCAATGGCACGGCGCTTCACAAGCTTGACCAGCAAATCCTGTGATTCAACCCAGTTGCGCTGGCGTACTTCAAGCCCATAAAGGGTTTTCAAAATCCATGACTGTTTCGGGTGCATGCGGTGGGCTTGCCGCGCAAGTACGAGAGCCTGATCGCTCTGGCGTCTATCAAGGGCCAGTTGCAGCAAACCGCGTACACCGATAAACGCCGTCTCGCGGGTATTCAGCAAATCGCGGAAGGCGGCTTCGGCTGCCAGCGGGTCGCCCTTCAGGCGTGCTGTCATGCCTGTAAGCAATGGCACAAGCCCATGGTCGTTTTTAATAAGTTTGCGCGCACGCTCGGCGTGTTTTTCTGCCTGTGCAATGTCACCGGCGGCAATAGCCGACAGCCCGTGGCTGACAGCCTGTAAAGCCTGATCTTGCGAACGGGCTTCGAGTTTACGGCCAATAACACGCGGCGCGCGCTTGATCGTCATCCAGAGCTGGTAGAGCCACGCGAACACGAATGCGAAAAGCACCGTGCAGAACAAAAGAACGCCTGTCTGCGCATCGATCTGATACCCCATCCAGTCCAGCTGCGTGCGGCCGGGCTGCATCACCAGCCAGACGCCAAGGGCGACCACCAGTGCGAACTTGATGAAGAACCACAGGGTGGCAAACATAAAGCGGAGCCTCTTGGTTATTGCTGGATGATAGCGTCAGGCGTTGAAGGCGTAACTACAGGAGCCGTATCGGCCGGCGCTGTATCTGATGGTGCAACCAGATGCGGCTGGCCATCCATCACGCCCGTGTCCATTGTGTCCATTTGTGTCTGTGGCCCTGCTTGCGGGGAAACTGACTGAATGGGTTGCTGTGGCGCCATATTGATAGGCCCGCTAGATGAAAGACCATTTTTGATTTTCATCATCAGATTGGTAACCAACTGGCCATCAAGCTGCTGGGCTGCAACGGTGGCCGTCGCTTTGTTTTGCCATGGCTGGACTGCCGCAGCCGATGGGCCTTGCAGTTGCTGCAAGGTTGCCATGGCACCGGCCACATCGTTGGCATCAAGTTGCGCGCTGGCTTTGGCAATAAGCGCTTGCTCGTCGCCACCGGCAACAGGCATACCATCTTTCTTGACCGAGAACAGGCTTTGCAGGCGGCCCCAGATTTTATCTTTGAACGAGACATCTTCGCCTTTGATTTTGGCGCTGACGATATCATTGGCCGAAGCCAGCAATTCACGTTTCAAGGCCGCTGGCGAAAGAATGCCGCTTTCCGCATAGGGTGCCAGTTTTTCAACTGAGGCCGCTAAAGCGGGGTCAGCACTTTGTGCTACCTGACGTAGCAACTCAAGGTCGCCCGTGAAAGGGGCTTGGCGGTCAGCGCTTTCGCGTAGTTGTGTCAAAGCCAGCAGCATGGCGGCGGCACCAAGGTCGCGGCCGGAAATATCGCTGAGTGTACGGCCTAACGCAGTATTCTCGGCTTTGGTTTCATTCAGCGCGCTTTCCAGCGTGTCGGTACGGCCCTGAAGACCGGCGACAAGCGTGCGCAATTCGGCAATCGCCGATTGCCATTCGGCTTTGCCTTGCGGTGTCTGGCTAAGGGTGCCCATGCGGTCAACCATACTGGCCAAAGGTGTGGCAACACCACTACCGGCCCCGCCGCTGAGTTGTTGTTCGATCATGCCGAGGCGTTGTGTAAGGGTCGCGCCGCCGCCAGCTGATACGCTGCGGGCCAAGGCCGATAATGTATCGCCCGATGAACCAAGTACGCTTGTGATGTCGCCAACCTGTTGTTGCAATTCACCAACTGATTTACGAAGCAGGCCGGTATCGAATGACGAGGCGTCGCTGGAGCGTTGCTCGACCACTTTCACGCGGCCTTCAAGCGCATCCATACGGCCGGTCGATTGGCCTGAGCCAAGCAGGAATGTACCGGCGCCTAAAATAAGAAGGGCAAGGACGGATGTTGTGACGAGGCTGGTTGTGCGTGCTGTGCGTTTGACAGCGCGCAGATCAACAGGCTCGAACAGTCCGTTTGACGGGGCGGATGCCTGAACACGCAGTTTGGGTTGTGCGGCTGCTTGCGCAGCTGAAGCCGATGGCGCGGCCTGTGCTTGTGGCTGGTTGCGCGCCATGCTCAAAGCTGGGTCGTCCGCGATACCACTGGCACCACGGGGGCTGCGGTTCTCGTTGGCGATGCCGGTATCAGCAATCAGACCTTTGAGGTTGATGTTATGAAGGGCTGCTGCGGATACGATTTCGTCGCGGCGGATCGCGGGAATAGCGTCGCGCTTTTTCCAGCCCTGTACGGTTGTAACAGGCACATTCAGTTTTGCCGCCATCGGACGGATGCCGCCAAAGCGTTCGACTATTTCCTCGCCGTTCGGGATGATTTCATCGGGCATCATGTGTTCGGGCATTTTAATCCTCCGTGATCCGTTATGCGAGCGTTGGTGGCCAAGCATTGCGCAAGGCATCGACCAAGGCGTTTTCATCTGGTGTCTTGGCAACGTACATATTGCCGCAGGCCACTGATGCAACAGACTTTAGCACGGCCTGCGAAAGACACAAAAGAAACATTTGGCGCGAGCCGTTGGTGGTCTCGTACACCCGTACGGCCTCGGCCAACAGGGCGCCGCCTTTTGGGGAATGGACGGTCACAATAAACGGGGCGTCGCCTTGCAGGTACGCCTGTAAAAGGTCTGTATCAAGCGGAGTTGGCACAGTGCGGTACACGGCCCAGCGGGTCATGGGCACACCAATACCCGATAATGCGTTATCTGTACCCGTGGCTACCTCATCGGCACCAATATGCAGCCACTGGCCTTGCGGGTCCATGGCGCGTACGCATGCGGCCAAAGTCGCAACATCGCCACCGCTATCTGTAATATTTTTAAAGCCCGCATCTTGGGCGGCCTTGGCTGTGGCATCGCCCACCGCATACACGGGTATATCTAAAAAAGCGGTGCTATCGAAAAAGCGCAAGGCTTGCGCGCTGGTGATGAGGATGCCTCGAACGGCGTTTGCAGGCACGGGGCATGGTGCGTTCGTGGCTTGGGCTTCCAGAATCGGCATGGATACAGAATCATAACCCATGCATTGAAGGCGAGTAGCCAGCACATCGGCCCCCGGCTGGGTACGGGTGATAATTACTTTCAGTTTCATGGGTTATTTATGAACAAGAAACAAAAAACACGCACGAGGTATTTGCCAAGGCATGATTTAGAATTACGATGCAATTACCAGCAGCACCGCTTCGGGTATCAGTGATTTTAAAGTACGGCCAACGCGCAGGCCCAAGGCATGGGCGTCTTGTTCCGTTGTCACAACAGCCGTTTCTTCGGCCTCAAACATTTCAGTACCGTCAGGGCTTGCGAATAGGCCGCGCAGGCGCATTGAGTGGACGTCATCAAATGTAGCGTATGAACCGATGGGCGTACCGCATGACCCGCATAGCACGGTCAGAATCATGCGCTCGGCAATCGTAGTCAGGCGTGTAGGCTGGTGATTGATGGCTTCAAGCAGCGCATGGGTTGCGGCATCGCCCGCGCGGGATTCTATGGCTAATACACCTTGGCCTACAGCAGGCAACATAGCCTCAGGCTCGATATACGATGCGATTACATGCTCAAGATTCAGGCGTTTGAGGCCCGATGCCGCAAGAATAATGGCATCGACCTGCCCGGCATTCAGTTTTTCAATGCGTGTGTCGATATTACCGCGGAAGGTAACAACCTTAAGGTCAGGGCGACGGTTTAGAATAACAGCCTGTCTGCGTACGCTGCTAGTACCAACAACCGAGCCTGCGGGCAGTTCATCAAGTGATTTAGCCTTGTTAGATATAAAAACATCGCGGGCATCGGCGCGCGGCATAAAATGGTTGATGATAAGGCCGTCCGGCATTTCGGTCGGCACGTCTTTAAGTGAATGAACGCCGATATCGATGTGGTTGTTGAGGATATATTCCTCAATATCTTTTACAAACTGGCCTTTGCCGCCTGCCTGTTCCGATAGACGGACCTCGCCTTGTGCTGGTTTCCAGTCACCGGCGGCCTTGATAACCACAACTTCCACTTCCAGCCCGGGATGCGCCGTGCGTAAAGCCGCGCAGATGGTTTCCGTCTGTGTGAGGGCGAGCTTGCTGCCGCGCGTACCTACACGCAGTTTTTTTAATTTGGTCATCATAAAAGCTGTTATTAGTGTTCTTTCGTGACTAAGAAAAGCAATTTTAAGAGGGACGCGCCTTGACCATTGTCATGCTGGGCATAGAAACGAGCTGTGACGAGACCGCCGCAAGCGTGGTCACGCAGGACAGGCGTATCCTCTCAAACGCCGTATTTTCGCAGTTTGACGACCATGCGGTTCATGGCGGCGTGGTCCCTGAAATTGCAGCCCGCGCGCATTTAAATGCAATTAACCGCGTTATTGATGCGGCTATAAAAGAAGCGGGGATAGTCTGGAACGACTTGTCTGGCATAGCGGCTACAGCAGGCCCGGGCCTTATTGGCGGGGTTATGGTCGGTCTGATGACGGGCAAAGCCCTGGCCGCATACCTCAATAAGCCGTTTATCGGCGTAAACCATCTTGAAGGCCATGCGCTGACCCCACGTCTGAGCCATAATGTCGCCTTTCCCTATATGCTTTTGCTGGTATCGGGCGGGCACACGCAAATTCTGCTGGCCGAAGATGTGGGGCAATATCGCTTGCTGGGTACAACCATAGATGATGCAGTCGGCGAATGTTTTGATAAATCAGCCAAACTACTTGGCCTGCCGCAACCAGGCGGCCCGGCACTTGAAGCACTGGCGCGCCAGTGCACCGATGTGCCAGCAGCCATCAAGCGCTTTGCCTTTACGCGCCCTCTTATTGGCCGGAAGGACTGCAATTTCTCGTTCTCCGGTCTCAAGACCGCCATGCGTGAACGCATTGAAACCCTGACAAGCGAAGGCAATATCAAGGCCGATGATGCAAGCCAGCTGGCAGCAGCCCTGCAGTCAATTATCGCGGCCCATCTCTCAGACCGATGCGCCCGTGCGCTTGAAAGCTGTAACGTAAAACCCACCGCGCTGGTGACGGCGGGCGGGGTTGCATCCAACACGGCGGTACGTTCGGCGCTCGAGGCCGTAGCCGCCAAGCATAAACTGCCCTTTATGGCGCCGCCTTCGGCCCTGTGTACAGATAATGGCGCGATGATTGCGTGGGCGGGCATTGAACGGTTACAAAAAGGTTGGGTGGATGGTCTGGACGTGCCCGCACGCCCGCGCTGGCCACTCGACCGGACAACGACAAGGATACCCGCATGACGATTGAAGTTGGCATTATTGGTGGTGGTGCGTGGGGTACGGCCTTGGCACAGGTGCAGGCGGTTGCAGGGCGCAAGCCGTTGTTGTGGGCGCGCGAGAGTGCCGTTGTGAGCGCCATTAATAATGAAGGCGAGAACACGCCCTTTTTACCCGATGTCGATTTGCATGCCAATGTCCGCGCAACGTCCGACCTTGATGAAGTGGCCGCCGCCAAAACATTACTGTTGGTAACGCCTGCGCAACATACGCGCAGTGTTTTGCAATCAATCGGCGCCGAAAAACTAGCCGGCAAAAATCTGGTGCTGTGCGCCAAGGGTATTGAAATTGAAACTGGTGAATTGTTGTCTGTCATTGTGCGTGAAGTGGCACCCGATGCGACCGTGGCTGTTTTAACTGGCCCTACCTTCGCGCGTGAAATTGCTAAAGGCCTGCCAAGCGCGGTCACGGTGGCTGCACCTGATATTGCAACCGCACGCGCCTTGGCCAATGACCTTGGCAGCAAGGCATTCCGCCCCTATGCAAGTGACGATGTGGCGGGGGCCGAAGTAGGCGGCGCCATTAAAAACGTACTGGCTATTGCCTGCGGTATTGTTGCCGGCAAACAATATGGCGACAGCGCGCGCGCGGCGTTGCTTACGCGCGGCATGTCAGAGATGATGCGCATGGCGCTGGCCCTTGGTGGCCGCCGCGAAACCTTGATGGGTATGTGCGGTATGGGCGACTTGGTGCTAACCGCCAATTCCATGCAGTCGCGTAACTTCTCTCTCGGTTACGCATTGGGTGAAGGCAAGACGCAGGCTGATGTATTAAGCACGCGCACCGCCGTCACCGAAGGTGTGCACACTGCCCGTGCCGCCAAAAACCTGATGCTGAAACTGAAGATAGACCTGCCGGTCATGTCGGCGGTCCACGCTATTCTTCATGAAGGGCAGGATGTGAACACCGTGATTGATGCGCTGCTGTCCCGCCCGTTTGGCGACGAAAAATAAAGGCTGTTATCTCAAAAGGGCAGATAAAGCCACAGGCAGGCCATTCCCAATCTGACCCACAATGTGTGGGCAGCAGAATGGGTAAGTTATAAGCCGTTGGCGTAATTTTCTTGATCTTTGGCGCTAATGGTGGTTAATTCCGCCCGTTTTCGTGGAAGGACCGCTCCGGCCCGTACCACGTCAACTTGGAAACCGGTTTTCGCCCGAGGCATTTGCAAAGGCAAAAACCAAACATATTAGGAGACTACAATGGCAGCACCTAAGGGCAAAAAGCCCGCAGGCTTCATCAAGCTGGAAGTTCCGGCTGGTGCAGCAAACCCCTCGCCACCAATCGGTCCTGCGCTGGGTCAGCGCGGCCTTCAGATTATGGCTTTCTGCAAAGACTTCAACGATCGCACCAAGGAACTTGAAAAAGGGATGCCTTGCCCGG
>Ga0209066_10004441_pt1 | contig 15282 bp, 4 predicted proteins | sample All_14_2_FD_187198 | JGI IMG/M metagenome (GOLD analysis project Ga0209066, IMG submission 187198) | Freshwater microbial communities in response to fracking from Pennsylvania, USA - Allegheny Zone_MetaG_DW_15 (SPAdes) (version 2) ...
CATCGAGCGGGGCGCAGTTGAAGCAGGGGTTTGACCGGTGGTTTGGCTACAACTGCCAGGGGGTGGCGCACAATTTTTATCCGACGTATTTGTGGGATGATGACAAGACGATCGACCTGAAGAATCCGCCGTTTTCCGCCCATGACACCTTGAAGCCGGAGGAAGACCCGACGAAGCCGGAGAGCTACAAGCGATTTCAAGGCACTGAGTACTCTGCCGATCTGATTGCGGAACAGGCGCTGAAATTTGCGAGGAACAACAAGGACAAGCCTTTCTTTTTGTACTGGCCCACCACGGTGCCGCACGTGGCGCTGCAGGTGCCGGATGATTCGCTGAAGGAGTACATCGGCAAATTCGACGACCCGCCCTACACCGGGGGGAAGGGGTACATCCCGCATTTCCGGCCCAAGGCGGCGTATGCGGCGATGATCACGCGCATGGACCGCGAGATCGGCCGCATGCAGGCGCTGATCACGGAGCTGGGCCTCGATCAAGACACGATCTTTGTGTTTGTGAGTGACAACGGACCTGTGAGCGGCACGCATCAGGGGCTGGCGGGTACTGATTGTGCGTTCTTCAATTCGAACGAAGGGCGTCGCGATGGGAAGGGCACGCTGTATGAGGGGGGGATTCGTTCACCGGGCATCGTGCGCTGGAAGGGCAAGATCAAGGCTGGGACGACGAGCGACCGCGTCACGGGATTCGAGGATTGGATGCCGACGCTGCTGGAGCTGGTGGGTGCGAAAGACAAGACGCCGATGACGGACGGCATCAGCTTTGCGCCGACGCTGCTGGGGGAGAAGCAGTCGGAGCGGGAATTTCTCTACCGTGAATTTCATGGTTATGGCGGCCAGCAGATGCTGAGGATGGGCGACTGGAAACTCGTGCGCCGTAATCTCACCCCGAAAGGCAAGGGCAAGGGCAAAGCCAAGGCCGCGGCACCGACGGAAGAGCTTTTTAACATCGCCACTGATCCTACGGAGACGAAGGATGTGGCTGCGGAGCATCCTGAGCTTGTTGCCAAGATGAAAACGATCATGGCAGGACAGCATGCGCCGAGTGCGGACTTTCCGATGACGGCGCTGGATCAGTGATGTGAGTGTACGGACTTCCGTAGGGGGAGGCGGCCTAAAAACGCCGATCTCCGGGGGAGGGAACCGTGCGATCAGGCGAAGCAGGAGATCCAATGCTTAGCAAGGCATGAGAATAACCTTTGGGTGAGAGGTTTTATCCTTGCCAGAAGGTAAGAGCATATCTTATTTTCGTATAAAATTAAATTCAATGCGAGTATTTTATATGATGCCGGTCAGGCTAAGAGGATTCGATAGACGTGGTGTTCCTTCAGGTAAAATCACTATCGGTACGAGGTGGGAGGAATAAATCAGCCAAGGGGAGTTGAGCTGATAGGCGCCAAAATTGTTTTCACGGCATGGGAAAAAATGACCCAAGACAATAATTTGGATTTTCTAGTAAAAGGATTAAAAAATATGTTTCAATTATATAAGTTTTTATTTCATGATTCCGGTGGTGTCAGACTTTGGGAGGAGACATGCACGGAACTCCGCAGATGCTGGATGCGTGTGCTGGCCCTGGCAATGGGTGCGGCGGGCTTCGTGCATTCGGGGAGCGAACTCAAAGCGGCGAGTTTGACGTGGGATACTGTGTCAGGAAACGGGAGCAGCATCACGGGCGGCAGCGGTACGTGGACCAATGGGCTGGGCAACTGGAACACGGGAAGTGGGGACACAACCTGGAACAATGCCACGCCGGATGACGCCGTGTTTATCGGCACCGCAGGGACGGTGACGCTGGGGGGAGATGTGACGGTCGGGAACATCACGCTCAATTCCGGTTACACTCTGGCGGACGGCGGAAACACGCTCACGCTTTTGAATTCCACGATCACGGCGAACACGACGACGACGATCAGCGCCACGCTTGGGGGCAGCACCGGTCTCATCAAGAGCGGTACTGGCTTTTTGACGCTCTCCGGCGCGAACACCTATACTGGTGTCACCTTGATCAACGGCGGAGTGCTGAGCGTGACCACACTGGCCAACGGGGGCAGCACCAGCAACATCGGAGCTTCCAGCAATGACGCAGCGAATCTGGTGCTCAACGGGGGAACATTGAGATATGCGTTTGGTGCTGCCGCGCCAGTCAGCACGGACCGGCTTTTCAGCGTGGGCACGAGCGGAGGGACGCTCGACGCCTCCGGGGGCTACAACATTATCTTTTCAAACACGGGAAGCATGGGATTCAACGGGCAGAGCGGTGCGCGCACGCTGACGCTGACGGGCAGCAATGCGAATGACAACACGCTGGCGGCGGTCATCGGGGACAATGGCGGCGCGACCTCGGTCACCAAGGCTGGGGGGGGGATATGGGTGCTGAGCGGGGCGAACACTTACACAGGGGTGACGACCGTGAGCGGCACGGCGGTGCTGAAGGTCAGCTCCCTGGCGGATGGAGGAGTGGCGAGCAACATCGGGGCATCGAGCAATGCGGCGAGCAACCTGGTGCTCAATGGCGGGACTTTTACTTACACGGGTGGTGCGGTGAGCACGGACCGGTTGTTCAGCCTGGGGACAGCGGGGATCACCTTGAATGTGTTTGGAACGGGCGGAGTGAACTTTACCAACACGGGGAACATGGGGTTCGTCGGGAGCGGGGCGCGTACGTTGACGCTGGCGAATTCCAATGGCGGCGCGAGCACGATCGCGGCGGTGATAGGTGACAATGGCGGGGCGACGTCAGTGACGCATACGGTGTCTTCCAGCACCTGGATTCTGACCGGGGCGAACACTTACACGGGGGCCACGACGATCAACGGAGGGGTGATCAGTGTGACCAGTCTGGCGGATGGAGGCAGCGCCAGCAATATCGGAGCCGCGAGCAATGCGGCGACCAATCTGGTGCTCAATGGTGGCAAGCTGCTTTACACAGGGGCCGGGTCTAGCACGGACCGTTTGTTCAGTGTGGGGAGCAGCGGCGGCACGCTGGACTCCTCCGGGACGGGCGCGGTGAACTTCACGAACACGGGCAGCATGGGGTTCAACAGCCAGACGGGTGCGCGCACTCTGACGCTGACGGGGACCAATACGGGAGACAACACGATCGCGGCGGCGATTGGTGACAATGGGGGAGCCACAGCCTTGACAAAAACCGGGACGGGCACCTGGGTGCTGACCGGGGCCAACACCTACACCGGAACGACGACCATCAGCGCCGGGGTGCTGCAGATTGGAAACGGCGGCACATCCGGCACGCTGGGCAGCGGCGCAGTGACCGACAACGCCAATCTCACCTTCAACCGCTCTGACACCGTCACCGTCTCCAACAACATCAGCGGCAGCGGCACGCTGACCCAAGCTGGCACGGGAACGACCATTCTTACGGGAACCAACAGCTATTCCGGGGTGACGACGATCAGCGCGGGCACACTGCAGATTGGCAATGGAGGCACCACGGGAACCCTTGGCAGCGGAGCGATCGTCAACAACGGCACGCTCATCATTGATCGATCCAACTCGATCACCATTTCCGGCGTCATGAGCGGAACTGGCGCGCTGATCCAAAACGGGACGGGAACCACCACGCTCAGCGGTCTCAGCAACAGCTGGGGAAGCGCCACTGTGAACGCGGGGGTTCTGGCCGCCGGGGTTGCGAGCGGGCTGGGCAATTCTTCGGCCATGATCGTCAACAGCGGCGGGACGCTGGCCACCAACGGGAACCCGCTGGGCGCGGCAGTGGGGTCAATTTCCGGCTCGGGGATCGTGCAAAATGGCAGCAGCAACAATTCGGGGCTGGTTGTCGCAGGAAACGTCAGCAGCACCTTCAGCGGCGTGCTGCAGAACGGCGGCACGGGCACGCTGTTCCTGACCAAAATGGGGGCGCTCAGCACACTGACGCTGTCTGGCAGCAGCACCTATACGGGGGCAACGACCATCACGGGCGGCACCCTGAGCATATCGACACTGGCCAACGGTGGCAGCGCCAGCAACATTGGTGCTTCGAGCAACGCGGCCAGCAACCTTATTCTCAACAATTCCACGGCTGTTTTGAAATACACCGGGGCAGCAGTCAGCACGGACAGGCTGTTCAGCGTGGGGACAAGCGGCGGCACGCTGGATGCCTCGGGGACGGGAGCGGTGAATTTCACCAACACCGGGAGCATGGGCTTCAACAGCCAGACTGGGGCGCGGACTTTGACGCTGACAGGAACGAACACCGGCAGCAACACACTCGCGGCGATGATCGGCGACAATTCGGGAGCGACCGCATTGACCAAGGCAGGCACAGGGACCTGGGTGCTGGCGGGGGCCAACACGTATACGGGGGTGACGACGATCAGCGGTGGTGTGCTTCAGGTGGGCAATGGCGGCACTGCCGGCACGCTGGGAAGCGGGGCTGTGACTGACAATGCCAATCTGACTTTCAACCGTTCAGACAGCGTGACAGTGTCCAACACGATCAGCGGCAGTGGGTCGGTGACCCAGGCCGGAACGGGCACGACGACACTCAGCGGCACGAACAGCTACAGCGGTGCGACAACCATCACAGCAGGCACGCTTTCAGTGACGAGCCTGGCCAATGGAGGCAGCAGCAGCAACATCGGGGCATCCAGCAATGCGGCGGGCAATTTGGTGCTCAATGGCGGGACCCTGCAATTCAACAGCGCCACAACCACGAGCACGGATCGCTTGTTCAGCGTCGGGGTTGCGGGCGGGACCATCAGTCTTCCCGTGGCTGGAACCCTCAATTTCACCAATACCGGAAACATCGGCTTCAATGGAGAGACCGGGGAGCGCACGCTGACCTTCGCATTCAGCAACAGTACGTTCGGCGGTGTTATCGTGCTTGCCAGCGGCATCGGGGACAACGGGGGGGCGACATCGCTGGTGAAGGCGAACACGCTTGGCACTGTCCGGCTGACGAGCGACAACAATACGTACACGGGGACGACAACGATCAGCGGCGCTTTGTCGATCGGAGCGGTTGGTGGCAGCACAGGAAGCATTGGCACGGGAGAGATCATCATCAATGCGGGAGGGACATTGTTTGTCTCGCGTTCCGGATCGGTGGATCTGGCGCAGACGATCAGTGGTGCAGGCGGTGTGACCAGCAATGGAAACACGATGCTGACGCTGAGCGGCACCAACACCTACACGGGGGTGACGCGCATCATCAGCAGCGGGGGCGTGGTGACGGTGAGTGATATTGAGAACGGCGGTGTGGCAAGCAGCATCGGGGCATCGAGCTCGGCGGCAGGGAATCTTTCGATTACCAATCTGGGGACCTTGCGATATGTCGGGACGGGAGCCTCGACGGACCGCCTTTTTGAGGTGCCCACGGGCACGGCAAACCCGGTGGCGACCATTGAATCTTCTGGCAGCGGGGCGCTGGTATTTACCAATACGGGGGCCATGGGATTTGGTTCGTCGATTGGAGCAAGAACGCTGGTCCTGGGTGGAACCAACACTCAGAACAACACGATGAATCCGATCATTGGAGACAATTCGGGGGCGACCGCATTGACCAAGGCCGGAACGGGGACCTGGGTGCTGGCGGGGGCCAACACGTATACGGGGGTGACGACGATCAGCGGCGGTGTGCTTCAGGTGGGCAATGGCGGCACTGCCGGCACGCTGGGAAGCGGGGCCGTGACTGACAATGCCAATCTGACTTTCAACCGTTCAGACAGCGTGACAGTGTCCAACACGATCAGCGGCATTGGATCGGTGACCCAGGCCGGAACGGGCACGACGGCACTCAGCGGTACGAACAGCTACAGCGGTGTGACAACCATCACAGCAGGCACGCTCTCAGTGACGAGCCTGGCCAATGGAGGAAGCGCAAGCAACATCGGCGCCGCCAGCAGTTTGGCGACCAATCTGGTGCTCAATGGAGGCACTCTGAAGTACAATGGGGCAGCGGGCAGCACCAACCGGCTTTTCAGCGTGGGGACGGACGGCGGGACGCTGGATTCTTCGGGCAGCGGGGGAATCACCTTCACCAGCGCACTGAGCATGGGCTTCAACGGGCAGAGCGGTGCGCGTACGCTGACGCTGACTGGCACCAGCGCGTTTACGACCAACCAGATCGCGGCAGGAATCGGAGACAGCGGGGGGGCGACGTCGCTGGTCAAAAATGGAAGCGGCACCTGGGCGATCACAGGCACCAACTCTTATACCGGCACGACCACCATCAATGCGGGGACTTTGATGGTGGGTGCCAACGGGACCGCTGGCAATCTGGGGACCGGCAACATCATCAACAACGGGCAGCTCATGCTCATGCGCTCGAATGCACTGACGATGGGGCAGAACATCAGCGGCAGCGGCAAGCTTATTCAGGGGGCGGCAGGCACTGTCACGCTCACGGGCACCAACACCTACACCGGAGTCACGATGATCGGCGGCGGGGGAACGCTGAGCATTTCAAGCCTGGGCAACGGTGGCAGCGCGAGCGGGATTGGCGCTGCGACGAATGATGCGGCCAACATTGAGTTTTTCAGCGTCAACGCGACACTCAAATACACAGGCGCGGCGACCAGCACGGACAGGCTCTTCAGCATCGATGTGGGGGCGGGGGCGGTGCTTGATGCGTCTGGCTCTGGCGCGATTAATTTTACCAACACGGGAGCCATGGGGCTGACTCCGGGAGGCGCCAGCGACCGCAGCCTGACTTTGACAGGCTCCAACACCGGCAACAATACGCTGGCCGCCGTGATCGGGGAGAGCGGAGTGACGACCTCTGTCACCAAGTCTGGCAACGGCACATGGCTGCTCACGGGGACTAACACCTATACGGGAGCGACGACGATTCGTGGCGGCAAGCTGGTGGTCTCAAGCCTGGCCGACGGAGGGAGCGCCAGCAACATCGGTGCATCCAGCAACGCGGCGAGCAATCTGGTGCTCAATGCCGCGACGCTTCAATACATCGGGGGAGCTGTCAGCACGGACCGACTCTTCAGCATTGGCACAGGGAGCGGTACGCTGGATGCCTCGGGCAGCGGGGCGTTGAATTTCACCAATACGGGAGCCATGGGGTTCAACGGGCAGAGCGGCACGCGCGGCCTGTCACTTGACGGGACGGGCACGGGTTCCATTGCCGCCGCGATTGGGGACAATGGCGGGGCCACCATTGTGCTCCTGACCGGCTCTGCCACCTGGACACTCAGCGGTGCCAGCACCTATACAGGTGGAACGAGGATATTTGGCGGCGTGCTGGTCGTCTCAACGCTGACTGACGGAGGAGTGACGAGTCCGATCGGTGCATCCAGCAATGCGGCTGGCAATTTGTGGCTGAGCGGTGGGACGTTGCAGTACATCGGAGGTGCTGTGAGCACTGACCGGTTGTTTACCGTTGGACCCACCAACAGCGCCCTGGATGCTTCGGGGACCGGCGCGGTGAATTTCACCAACACAGGCAGCCTGGACATGAACGGCTCCGGTGCGCGCATCATGACCCTGAAGGGCAGCAACACCGGAGACAACACCTTGTCCGCAGTCATTTCGAACAATGGCGGTGCTACGACGCTGACGAAATCCGGCACAGGCAAGTGGGTGATCGCAGGGAACAACACGTATACAGGGTCGACCAACATCAACGGGGGCACCCTGCAGGTGGGCAACGGCGGCACCACTGGAACCCTGGGCACAGGCACGGTAAACAACTCCGGTGCGCTCATCGTCAACCGCTCGGACTCCATGACGATTGCCAACACGATGGGGGGCACCGGCACCTTCACGCAGGCAGGGACTGGCACGACCACTTTCAGCACTGGAACCAAGAGCTATACGGGAGCCACCTTTGTGAATGCGGGCAAGTTGCAGGCTGGTGGAACCTATGCGTTCAGCACCGGGTCGGCGGTGACGATTGCCAGCGGGGCCTATCTGGAACTCAACGGTTTTACCGTTTTCATCGGCGGGCTCTCTGGCGCGGGCACGGTGCAAAACGGCACTGCCACGGGGGCCACGCTGAATGTCGGCGGCTCTGCGAACGCCACGTTTGACGGAATCATGCAGGATGGCGGCAGCGCATATCTGGCCTTCAACAAAGGCGGGGTGGGTGGCACGCTCACGCTGACCGGGGCGAACACATACACCGGCGGGACGGTTGTCAGCTCCGGCGTTCTCAGAGTGTCCTCCCTGGCAAACGGAGGCACGACCAGCAACATCGGTGCGTCCAGCAATGCGGCATTCAATCTCATTCTTACCGGTGGTACGCTTCAATACATGGGAGCAGCAGTGTCCACTGACCGACTGTTCACGGTCACGACATCCGGTGGCACTTTGGATGCGTCCGGAAGTGGAGCGGTGAATTTCACCAATACAGGAGCGATGGGCTTCAACGGCGAGAGCGGCTCACGGACGCTGACACTCACCGGAACTAACACTGGAAACAATACCGTTGCAGCAGCCATCGGGGACAATGGCGGGGCAACCTCGCTGATCAAATCTGGTGCCGGCACCTGGGTGCTCACGGGAACGAACACATATTCCGGCACCACGCTGATCAATGGCGGAGTGCTGCAGGTGGGCAATGGCAGCACCACAGGCACACTGGGCGGCGGTGCGGTGACCAACAATGCCAGCCTGGTGATCAACCGTTCGGACGCGATCACCCTGGCCAACACGATCAGCGGTTCGGGGAAGCTGACCCAGGCGGGCGCTGGAACGACCACGCTGAGCGGCAGCAATTCATACACCGGTGTGACGACGATCACTTCAGGGGTGCTCAACACGACAACCTTGGCCAACGGCGGGTCCGTCAGCAGCATCGGCGCGTCCAGCAATGCAGCCACCAATCTGGTGCTGAATGGCGGCACGCTGCAATACACGGGAAGCGCGAATGTCAGCACGGACCGCCTGTTCAGCGTGGGCATCGGCGGCGGGGTTATTGATGTATCGGGCACGGGCACCGTGAATTTTACCAACACAGGCAGCATGGGCTTCAACGGCCAAAGCGGTGCGCGCACGCTGGTCCTTTCCGGAACGAACACGACCGGGGTGAACATCATCGCGGCGGCCATCGGTGATTTTGGCGGCGCCACTTCGGTGAACATTGACGGCGATGCCACCTGGCTGCTGACGGGAGCCAATACCTACACGGGAGCCACGACTCTCAGCGCCGGGGTGCTGCAAATCGGCGGGAGCAACCTGGCCTCGGCCATCATTGTTGGGTCGCATGCCACGCTGGAGCTGAATGGAGCAGGCGCGACAATCGGCTCGCTGGCCGGTTCGGGAATTGTGCGGAACAACTCCGGCACTGCGGCAACGCTCACCACCGGCGGCAACGACACCAGCACCAACTTCAGTGGCGTCATCCAGGACGGAGGTGCGGGGGCCTTGTCTCTGGTCAAAGAAGGAACTGGAACGTTGACTCTCAGCGGCAGCAACAGCTACACGGGCACCACAACGATCAGCGGTGGAGAACTTCAGATCGGCTCAGGAGGCACGACCGGCACACTTGGAACCGGGGCGGTGATCAACAACGCGAGTCTGGTGATCAACCGGTCGGATGCGCTCACCGTGGCCAATGAGATCAGCGGCACCGGCAATTTCACCCAGGCGGGAGCAGGCACGACCACTCTCTCGGGTGACAACAGCTACAGCGGCAGCACGACCATCAACTCAGGGGTGCTGAGTGTGTCGGTGCTCGCGAACGGAGGTGTGAACAGCGACCTGGGTGCGTCTGGCAACGGGGCTGGAAACCTGGTGCTCAATGGCGGCACGCTGCAATACACTGGTGCGACCACCAGCACGGACCGGTTGTTCAGCGTTGGCAGCAGTGGCGGCACCCTGGATGCTTCCGGCAGCGGAGCGGTGAACTTTACCAACACCGGCAGCATGGACTTCAACAGTCAGAGCGGAATTCGCACACTGACGCTCACGGGAACAAACACGGGAGGCAACACTTTGGCGGCAGTGATCGGTGACAACGGTGGTGCGACGGTGCTGACCAAATCGGGAGCCGGCACCTGGGTGATCACGGCGGACAACACTTATACCGGAGCCACGACTATCAGCGGCGGGACACTGCAGATCGGCGACGGTGGCACGACGGGGGCTTTGTCCACGAGCAGTGTGATCAACAACAACGGAACGCTGGCGTTCAACCGTTCGGATTCAATGACGCAGGGAAGCGATTTTGCCAGTGTGATCGGCGGCAGCGGCGGCGTGACTCAGGCCGGGGGCGGGACGCTGACACTCAACGGGGACAACACATACACTGGCGGAACGAGCATCAAGAGCGGCACGCTGGAAGTCACGAGCAACAATGCGCTTGGCACGGGTGACGCAGGCACCACCGTGAGCAGCGGGGCGACGCTGCTGCTCAACAACGTGAACTACAGCACCTCCGAAGCGCTCACGCTCAACGGCAGCGGTGCGGGCGGCGGCGGAGCGCTGCGCAACGGCGGCACAAGCACCTACACGGGGCAGATCACCGCCGGGACGAATGCCAGCATCAATGCCGGTGGCGGTATTTTGAATCTCACCGGCGGGCTGGTGAAGGACGGCACCGTTCTCACCATCACCGGAGGCGGGGTGGTGAATGTAAGCGGCACGGGCATCAGCGGAGCCAGCGCGAGCTCCGACCTCGTGGTGGATGGAACGACGCTGGTGGTCAGCGCCGACAGCGATTACAACGGCCCCACCACGGTGCAGAACGCGGCGACGCTGGTGGCCAATGCGGCGGTGACAACGACGCGGCTCGACCTGAGCAGCGACAGCGTGCTGGCGGGAACGGGTGCCATCAGCACGGCCATGAACGAGTCCATCTTCATCAACGGCACCTTGAGCGTGGGAGATCCTGCGGTGCCGGCGACAGCCACGAGCTTTGCGCTCACCACGTCCGGTACGGGTGCGGTAATGCTGGGGGCGGACAGCGTGGTCCGGCTGGATTTGTTCAGCGGGGCAGGGCTGGGCAACAACCTCAGCAATGCAGCGGCGGCGGATTCCATCAACCTGCACGGGCGGCTGGACGGCAGCGCCGGCGTTATCGTGGTCATCGGCAATCCCAACGGCATGACCGGCTTTCATGGCGGGGACCAATGGCAGCTTGTGAAGCTCAACTCCGGCGATGCCAATGCCGGCCGCATCACCTCGGAGCTGGCGCTGAATGACAGCAGCCTGGGGCTGGCGAGTGGTGTCACCAGTTATCTGGACCCAAGCACGGGGATCTTCTCGATCATCGACACAAACGGCGGGCTGGCTCTTGCGGCGGTGGAGGGGCAGGCGCTGATCTCCGCCGGCAACACGGTCACTGCCGACCTGAACGGCCACCTTTTCAATCTGCGGAATGGCGGTGGCGAGGAAGAGAACCCCGGCACCATTGCCGCCTCGATGGATGAAGGTGTCATTGTCGGAGAGGGGGATGGAGATCCCACCAAGAAGGACTGTCCCATCGCCAAACGAGTGCCGCGTACCCGGCAGTGGGAGGTTTTTGCCACGGTGAACTATGGCAATGTCAGGCTCAGTCCCATCCGCACGCAGTCAGGGGTACAGGTTGACTCCTGGGCTTCAGGCGTGGGGGTGGAGCGTCATCTGACCCGAGGTCTGAAGCTGGGCTTTGCGGCGTCGTTTCTGCAAAGCACGCAGGGATACACCAGCAATCTGGGAAGCCTGTATCTCGAAGGCCCGGCGCTCTCCACGTACCTCTCCTACGTGGGGGGCGGCTTCTGGAACAGCCTGCTCTACAGCTTAGGCACCTACCAGATGGACACCACGCGCAATCCGGGGGCTCCATTCCCGACGGCCTATGGCTCGACCCGTACCTACACGCACTCGGTGCAGTACAACACGGGCTGGAACTTCCGCTTTCAAAACAAGACGCTGGTGACAGGCCCCTTCATCGGGGTGGATTACCTGCATGGATCGGTGAATGCCTACAGTGAAACCGGCGGCGGACTGGCGGCGCTGCATTACAGCGCACAGAGCTATCAATCTTTGGTGAGCCGGGTGGGCTGGTCCGCGTCCAAGCAGATCAAGACCCGCTTTGCGACGATCACGCCGCAGGTGCGACTGAGCTATGAGCGGCAGAACATCCGGAACAACAACGGCACCAGTGTGTCGCTGATCAATGTGCCGTTTACGGTCGTGGGCGGAGGGCAGACGCCGGGACAGGATTATCTGGTGGCGGGCCTGGGGGTGAGCCTGGCATTCAACGAGCGGTTCAGTCTGCTGCTGTCCTACCAAGGCCAGTTCTTCCGCCATGATCTGCAGGCGCACTTTGGCAGCATCCGCTTCAGCTATCAGTTTTAGCGAAAGGGGGCGGCTGCGTTACAGCAGCCGCTTTCTCTTGAAGTAAACGATGGGGAGGATCGCGGAGAGGACGATCATGATCATGACGAGGAAGAAGGCCCAGCCGTTGCTGGCGGCGGGGAGGCCGACGTTCATGCCGTAGATGCTGGCGATGAGGGTCGGGGGCATGAAGAGCACGCTGGCGACAGTGAAGATCTTGATGATCTGGTTCTGCTGGATGTTGATGAGGCCGAGGGTGGACTCCAGCAGGAAGGTCATCTCCTGGGTCTGCTGATTGGTGTAATCGTCCATGCTCTTGATGTCGCGCATGACGCTGCGGAACTGAGCGGCGAGGTCCGCACGCATCCAACTGGCGGCGTTGTTGAGGAAGTACTGCAGCATGCGGCTGATGCTGAGGAGGCTCTCACGGACATTGGCGACGAGGGCGCTGCGGCGGCCGAGGAGCTTGACGACATCACTGAGGTCTTTTTCCACTGCGGCGTGCGCTTTATGGGGATCGAGGGTGAAGATGTCGCGGCAGATTTTTTTCATGTCGCCCTCGACACCCTGAAGGGCATCGGCGATGCGGGCGACGATGAGCTCAAGCAGGAGGAGAAAGACGGCATCGCTGGTCAGCGGGGTGGTGCACTGGCGTTTGGCCTGATCCGCAAGGATGCGGAAGGAGAGAGGATCGGCGTAGCGCACAGTGGTGAGGCAGTCGGGCGCGATGACGAAGGAAATGGAGGTGTTGTCAGGATCCGGGCTGTCCAGTCCAACGGGCAGCCACGCGGTCATGTAGAGCGTGCCTTTTTCGGTGTAGAGTCGGCTGGATTCCTCGATCTCCTGCATTTCTTCACGCGTGGGGAGCTGGTATTCGAGCCACTTTTCTGCTTCGAGCTCCTCGGCACGGCCGGGATTCAGCAAATCGAGGAAGACAAGATTATCCGGGAAGGGATGGGTCTTTTCGTCATTCCAGTCGATGAGCTGTCCTTGCTGTGTGATGAGTCGTACCATGCGTGGGTGCGTGTGCGGGGGGAAGCGTGAAGGGTAGTCGCGCAGGCAGCATGTGCCACAGCAAACTCACCCGGATGTGTGTCAGTACCGTGGCGTGGAGGGATCGACCTCGTCCGACCAGGCATCGATGCCGCCGCGCATGCTCTGCGCGCGAGCGATTCCAAGCTGCCTGAGAAACTGAGTGGCGCGCATGCTGCGCATGCCATGATGGCAGTAGATGATGATGTGCTCCTGAGTGTCTGCAAACACCTGGGGGGCAAGTTCACCAAAGCGAGATAGGGGGACGAGCTGCGCGTGGGGCAGGCGGCAGAGCTGCCATTCGCTTTCTTCGCGGCAGTCGATGAGGCGGAAGGTACGCTCGCCAGGACTTTTCAGCAGGGCGCTGACGTCCGTGGGTTCGATTTCGAGCGGGGTTTCCGGTGTCATGATTTCAGCGGCGGCGAATCATCAAGGGCGCACCGTGACGGGAGTGCCTTTGGTGACGTTGTTGTAGAAAATGGCGGCCATGTGAGGTGGCATACGGACGCAGCCATGGGAAGCGGGGTAGCCGGGGAGGAAGCCTTCGTGCATGCCGATACCACCGACGAAACGCATGAAGTGGTGCATCTTGGAGCCTTCGAACCGCGTGCCGGGAGGGGCCTTGTCCTTGGTGACATCGACGTTGGCCTGGACGACATTGCCCGCGCTGTCCACAAAATCGCCGTAGAGGTTGGACTTGTGCCACTGGTCCTTCTCGAAGATTTTGAATTTGCCGGTGGTCGTCGCGTGGCGTTCGTCGCCGGTGGAGAGGGCGGAAACGCCGGCGAGGGCGCCGCCTTTGTAGAAGTAGGCCTTCTGGTCGCTGATGTCGATGATGATGCTGGGCGCGCCGGACATGCCATCGCCATCCCAATAGGAGTCCTGGTCGGCGTTGTACAACGCGGAATGCGGGACGCTAGTGGTTGAGAAGGCTTCGAGGTACTGCGTCTGCCCACGCGAAGACGGACTCTGGCAGGATGCCAGCAGAGCGAGGGCGGAAAGAAGGGCGAGGCGGACGGCTTGGGGGATCACCAATTGACTCATGCGTAGGGGTTACGTGTGCGTGGCCTGGAAAGCCGCGATCATATGCCCTGCCGAAGCGCGTCTGTCCAGTCAATCAATGCACACCGTGATCGGCGAGGTAGCGTTCCGCTTCGAGGGCGGCGGCGCAGCCCTGGCCGGCGGCGGTGATGGCCTGACGATAGACGTGGTCCGCGACGTCGCCGGCGGCAAAGAGGCCCTCGGTTTTGGTGCGTGTGCCCTGGGTCTGGAGGATGTAGCCGTTTTCGTCGGTATCGACGAGATCGCCGAGGAACTGGCCGTTCGGGACGTGGCCGATGGCGACGAAGACGCACTTGAGCTCCAGTTCGCTCTTTTCACCGGTGACGAGATTTTCGAGCGTGACGGCGCGCATTTCGCCTTTTTCGTCGGTGAGGTACTCGCTGATGGTGGAGTTCCAGACGGGCTTGATCTTGGGATTGGCCAGGGCGCGGTCGGCCATGATTTTGGAGGCGCGCAGCTCGTCGCGGCGGTGGATGAGATAAACGGTGCTGGCGAATTTGGTGAGGAATCCGGCTTCTTCGCAGGCGCTGTCGCCGCCGCCCACTACGCAGACGGGGACGTTGCGGTAGAAGGCGCCGTCACAGGTGGCGCAACTGGTCAGGCCCTTGCCGATGAGGCCTTTTTCATTGGGCAGGCCGAGGTGCTTGGGAGAGGCGCCGGTGGCAACGATGACCGTGTGTGCTTCGTACGTGGTGCCGCCGTCCGTGTGGACTTCGAAGTGGCCTGCCGGGGTCTTTTTGACGCTGCTAACGAGGGCGTACTCGATGCGTGCGCCGAATTTTTCCGCCTGAGTCTGCATGTTCATCATCAGTTCCGGGCCCATGATGCCATTGGGGAAGCCGGGGAAATTTTCGACCTCCGTGGTGGTGGTGAGCTGGCCGCCGGGCATGTTGCCGGAGAGGATGAGGGGCTTCAGATTGGCGCGGCCTGTGTAGATGGC
>Ga0209066_10004442_pt1 | contig 15281 bp, 17 predicted proteins | sample All_14_2_FD_187198 | JGI IMG/M metagenome (GOLD analysis project Ga0209066, IMG submission 187198) | Freshwater microbial communities in response to fracking from Pennsylvania, USA - Allegheny Zone_MetaG_DW_15 (SPAdes) (version 2) ...
CCCCGGTTGTCCAAGGGCAGCCACAAGGAGAGCGACATGCCCCATCAGAATGTTCAGTCCGGCACGGCCACGGCCCAGAATGCCGCCACCGACCCGCGCCAGCCCAATGACCGGGCGGTCGAGGAGCACGCCTCGGTTCGGCCTGCCCCGGACGCCTATGCCGCGCCTGATGTGAAGGACGCCACGGTCGCCCCGCCCGCCGCCGGCGAGATGGCGGACTATATGGACGAGGGCGATGCCCTGGACGGCGAGGAGGTCCACATGGGCCGAACCCGCACCAATGTCGCCGCCCACAGCCGCAACGAGGACCAGCAGGGGCCCAAGACGGTCCATGCCAACCGCCAGCAGCTGAAGGGTCAGGGCTAGACCTTGCCGTTCGAGATGTGACGCGCGTGGAAGTCGCGGCGGAAGGCCTGGAATCGGCCCGCCGCGATCGCCTCGCGCATGGCCGCGGTCAGGGCCTGATAGAAGGCCAGGTTGTGCCAGGTCAGCAGCACCTTGCCGAGGATCTCATCAGCCCGTATCAAATGATGCAGATAGGCCTTTGAATAGGTTGATGATGCCGGGCAATCCAGCGTCGCATCCAGCGGGTCCTGATCCTCGGCGAAGCGGGCGTTCTTGAGGTTCAGCGGCCCGTCCCAGGTCCAGGCCTGGCCGTGACGCCCGGCCCGGGTCGGCAGGACGCAGTCGAACATATCGACCCCGCGCGCCACCGCCTCGACCAGATCGACGGGCTTGCCCACCCCCATCAGATAGCGGGGCCGGTCGGCGGGCAGCATGTCGGGCGCATAGTCCAGCACCTCGCACATGGCCGCATGGCCCTCACCGACCGCGAGGCCGCCGATGGCATAGCCGTCAAAGCCGATCTTGAGCAGCTGCTCGGACGACTGACGGCGCAGGTCCTCGAAGGTGGAGCCCTGCTGGATGCCGAACAGCGCCTGGGTCTCGCGCGTCCCGAAGGCCGCCTTTGAGCGCGCGCCCCATCGGATCGACAGCTCCATGGCCGCCTGGGCGGCGGGCCGCTCGGCCGGCCAGCTGACGCACTGGTCCAGCTGCATGGAGATATCGGCGCCCAGCCGGTCGGCCTGGATCTCGATCGAGCGCTCGGGCGTCAGCACGTGCTTGGACCCGTCGATGTGGCTGGAGAAGGTCACGGCCTCCTCGGTCAGTTTCGAAATGCCCGACAGGGACATGACCTGAAACCCGCCGGAGTCGGTCAGGATTGGCCGGTCCCAGCGCATGAATTTGTGCAAGCCCCCCAGCCGCTCCATCCGCTCGGGCCCGGGGCGCAGCATCAGGTGATAGGTGTTGCCCAGCAGGATGTCGGCCCCGGTCTGGGCCACCTGATCGACCGTCAGCGCCTTGACCGTCGCCGCCGTGCCGACCGGCATGAAGGCCGGGGTGCGGATCTCGCCCCGCGCGGTCTTCAGCACCCCGGTGCGGGCGCGGCCATCGGTGGCGGCAATGTCGAAAGGAAAGGGCAAGGCGGATCACGGTCGCTGGCAAAAGGGGAGGGGCATTTAGGCGGAAATGGTCCGGATGGCCATGGCTGTCCGCCTCTCGCCGCATGCGGCAGAGGTGGAGGGCAGGCGGAGCGCCGGGCCTTCGCCCGGAGAAGATGAATAATACCGTTTCGACGAAGACAGACGCTCCGCGCGGGTGGTTTTCCGGAAGCTTGCGTCGGGTGGCCGTGTTCGGGCCTTACCGCAGCGCCCCCGGCGGGCGGGGGTGTCCTGCGACACCTCCCGGAACGACTGAGTATCCCCCTCAGCCCATGCCTCGATCACGCACCCGGAGGCGGTGATCGAGGTGCTCGGACCGTCAGGTCCGACCCCGCTCCATCCGCTCCCGATGCAGCAAGGTCGCAGGCCTTACGAGCCCTCCGTGCAACGGGACGGGAGGAGAGTCGCACACCGCCAGACCTGGTCGGGAAAAACGGTGCGAGAAACGGTGGAGGCGTTGAAGGGGCAGGGGAATTGGGGGGCGAGCTTCATAGCTGGGGGCGTCACCTCAGCATTCCTTCTCCCCCTGCGGGAGAAGGTGGGCCGCGCAAGCGGCTCGGATGAGGGGTCTCTCAGTCGGGTGACGGGGAGTCCGCTTCTTCCCGCACGATGAGGGCCGACCGCAACGCGACCCCTCATCCGTCAGGCTTCGCCTGCCACCTTCTCCCGCAAGGGGAGAAGGGACTCATGCTTGCATCCTTTGCGTGCAGAAGGGCAGGATGGCGTCCGGATTGATGAGGGACGTCGCCCATGTCGAAAGACTGGCTGAACGACCGGGCGAAGGCGATGCGGCGGGCGTCTGCCGTTCATGAGCGGCGGCTGTGGACCCTGCTGCGTGATCGACGGCTGGAAGGGCTGAAATTCCGGCGACAGATGGTGATCGGGCCGTACGTCGCGGACTTTGTCTGCCTGAGGCACCGGCTGATCGTCGAGGCGGATGGGCCGTTCCATGACGCGGTGCGTGATGCCGAACGGGACGCCTGGCTGGCCAGCCAGAACTTTCGGGTGCTGCGCTTTCCGAACGGAATGGTCGATCACGAAGGCTGGCGGGTGATTGCCGCCATCCTGGAGGCCGTGCGGGCGAACGGGGATGCCCCGCCGCCGCTGGCGTAGGTGAAAGCCCTTCTCCCCCTGCATCGGGTGTCCTTCTCCCCTTGCGGGAGAAGGTGGGCCGCGCAAGCGGCTCGGATGAGGGGTCACTCCGCCGGTTGACGAGGAGTCCGCTGCATCCCGCAGGATGATGGCCGACCGCAGCGCGACCCCTCATCCGCCCCCTTCTCAGGGGGCACCCGTCGGGCGTCGCCCTCCACCCGCAGGGGGAGAAGGGATTCTATCTGAGATGCACCCCCACCCTCGCCTTCAGCAACGCCACCAGTTCGGGCTGCATGAGGGTGTAGTCGTCGGGGATGTTGAGGCAGATGACGCGGGCGGTCTTCAGGTGGCGGCGGAAGCGGGTCTGGAGGCGGCGGCGGTGGACCGGCTCCATGACGAAGATCAGGTCGGCCCAGTCCAGATGCTCTGGCGTCACGGGCTCGTCCGCATCGGGGGCCAGGCCGGCGGAGCCCGTCTCGACGCCCGGCCAGTCGGCAAACACCCGCTCCGCCGTGGGGGAGCGCAGGCGGTTGCGGGAACAGAGGAAGAGGAGGTTGGTCATGTTTCCGCCGACCAATCCCTCTGTCAGTAACCTCTTAGTCTGCTGATCATCTCTTGCTGTTCCCGGACCGCACGCATCACAGGGCTATCCTGGTACTCTCGAATCGCCCGCATTGCAGGGCTGTTTGCAATATCGCGCACGGCCTGCATAGCGGGGCTATCTTGGAGATCGCGCATTGCCTGCATCTCAGGGCTCTCTTGAAGGTCACGCATCGCCTGCATTGCCGGACTGCTGTGGAGATCACGCATCGCCTGCATCGCCGGACTATTGTGAATTTCGCTGATCGCTTGCATCGCGGGGCTTCTGCTAAGCGCCGAGAGGCTTTGCGCAATCTCGGCAAAGCCCGACGCGCCTTTACTATACCGCACCCGTCTAAAACCCTCCACTTGCCTAGCTTGGGTTTGCGTCTCTCGCCTAGCCCGCGCTTGAGCCATCAGGTCGCCAGCGTTGGCTTTCCACTTCACCTGAAAACGGCGGATATCCGCGTCGCCGGCCGAGGCCTTGAGCCGCTTGTACGCCGTCGTAGGACGGAGGCCGGGCATAGCCAAAATGAGAGCGGCAACCGCCTCCAAGTCAGCTGCATCGTCCTTCCCGGATCCTAAGGGGCGTCCTCTTTTCGAATTAGTTGCCATGTCCAAATCTCCTTCCGCCGATGAAGTTTGGATGAACGAACATCGAATTCAAGCGAGAAGAAACGAACGCGTCAACAATTCGAGCGAGGAAAAGTCGGACTGAAACCAGATTCTCGCCTCTTTGTACTTAGAAAAAGCGAGGAAAAATCAGGCCAAGCCAGTAAACTTGTGCGAGGAAAATCCGGCTCCCCAGGGCTCACAACGGAATATTATCGTGCTTCTTCCACGGATTGCTTTGCTGTTTGTTCTTCAGCGTCCTTAGCGCCCGGATCAGCCGTCGCCGCGTGCCGTGGGGCATGATGACGTCGTCGATGTAGCCGCGTGACGCGGCGACGAAGGGGTTGGCGAACCGTTCCTTGTACTCCGCCTCGCGGGCCGCCAGCGCCTCCGGGTCGCCGGCTTCCTTGCGGAAGATGATTTCGACCGCGCCCTTGGCGCCCATGACGGCGATTTCGGCGCTGGGCCAGGCGTAGTTGACGTCGCCGCGCAGGTGTTTGGAGCTCATCACGTCATAGGCGCCGCCGTAGGCCTTGCGGGTGATGACGGTCAGCTTGGGCACGGTGGCCTCGGCATAGGCGAACAGCAGCTTCGCGCCGTGCTTGATCAGGCCGCCGTATTCCTGGCGGGTGCCGGGCATGAAGCCGGGGACGTCGACGAAGGTCACGATGGGGATGTCGAAGGCGTCGCAGAAGCGGACGAAGCGGGCGGCCTTGCGGCTGCTGTCGATGTCGAGCACCCCGGCCAGCACCTGGGGCTGGTTGGCGACGATGCCGATGGTCTGGCCGTCGAGGCGACCGAAGCCGGTGACGATGTTTTTGGCATAGTCGGGGGCGATCTCGAAGAATTCGGCCTCGTCGACCGTCTTCAGGATCAGCTCCTTGATGTCATAGGGCTGGTTCGGATTGGCCGGGACCAGGGTGTCGAGGCTGGCCTCGTCGCGGTCGGGGTCGTCGTAGGACTCGCGGACCGGGGGCTTTTCGCGGTTGGACAGGGGCAGGAAGCCGATCAGGCGCCGGACCTCGGCCAGCGCCTCCAGATCGTTTTCAAAGGCGCCGTCGGCCACGCCCGACTTGCCGGCGTGGACCCGGGCGCCGCCCAGCTCCTCGTGGGTCACGACCTCGTTCGTCACGGTCTTCACCACGTCGGGGCCGGTGACGTACATGTAGGAGGTGTCCTTCACCATGAAGATGAAGTCGGTCAGGGCCGGGGAATAGACGTCGCCCCCGGCGCAGGGGCCCATGATGACGCTGATCTGGGGGATGACGCCCGAGGCCAGGGTGTTCTGCAGGAAGATGTCGGCATAGCCGGCGAGGGATTCCACGCCTTCCTGGATGCGGGCGCCGCCGGCGTCAAAGATGCCGATGATGGGCGCGCCATTGGTCAGGGCCATGGTCTGCAGCTTGACGATCTTGGCCGCGTGGGCGCCCGACAGGCTGCCGCCGAACACGGTGAAGTCCTTGGAGAAGACATAGACCAGACGGCCGCCGATGGTGCCGCGGCCCGTGACCACGCCGTCGCCGGGGATGCGCTGGTCCTGCATGCCGAAGTCGTGCGAGCGGTGCTCGACGAACATGTCGGTTTCCTCGAAGGAGCCCTCGTCCAGCAGAACCTCGATGCGTTCGCGCGCGGTCAGCTTGCCCTTTTTGTGCTGGGCAGCGATGCGGGCTTCGCCCCCGCCGAGCTTGGCCCCGGCGCGGCGGGCTTCGAGCTGGTCGAGAATGTCTTGCATGCGGTGTCTCCTTGAGGGCGAGCCTTAAGGAGGGTGGGCCGGGGAGGCAAGACGGGGCGGCTCGGCGGGTGTCTTGCGGTACCCGTGGTCGAGGAACTGGACAGGCGAGGACGGGGTTGTCGATTCCATGAGGGATCAGCCCTCTTTTTGGAAAGAGCAAGTCGATGACTGACGATCACACTGACGACTCGATGACCCAACCCGACCAACCCGAACAGCCCGATTTCGAGGGCGCGCCCCAGGCCCCGCAACCCGAGCTGGAAGAGATCCCGGAACCGGAAGACGCCAACGACGAGATCGACGACCAGCAGCCGATCGAACGCTAGGCTTCAGGATTTGAGACGGAGGAAGGGTCGGCCCGGCGCCGGCCCTTTTTTCATGCGGGGCTCCTTGAAGGGGTTGAGCCTCAAGAAGGGTGGGCGGAGGTGGCAAGTATTGAGGGTCGGGCGCTATTCCAAGCACACCAGCTCGCGAACCATGGTCCGGCGATCCGCAGCCGCCCCAGGGAAGGCAGGTGGCTTGTGCCTCTGCACCGCGCACAAGCCTGCCCCGACCCAGAACAGTTGTCGCAGCATGTCGGCGACCCAACAGTGAGCATTCACCACCTGCGTCCAGAGCGGGCTCCGCTAAGGGGTGACCATGGGTGGCGTGCGGATGGTAGGTCTAGCCAAGCCCGGACTTCAGCAAACGATATCCATGCAGATGTCGCCGCAAACCTCAGGATTGTTCCACTTTCCACAGTTGAGCAGGCACAACTCGCGTTCGGCACAGTCTGCGCGAACCTTGTGGCAAACCTTGGACGGCGATGGAGCGGGCATAGTGCCAGCACCCAACAGCAAGCCCGACGCCAATAGAACAGCTACACTACGTAACATGGTACAGCCTCCCGGTTTCTAACGAGGAGAGCGTATCGGTAACGCTGAATTGTCACAACCGCTGATTTGGAGCCCCATGGTCACGACTGCGTCATTGACCTTGGCCGGTCAGGGCGGCGAGGCGGGTCAGCTCGGCGACGTGGGCGGCAAAGGCCGTTTTGCCGGCGGGGGTCAGGCTGGCCCAGGTGCGGGACCGGCCGTCCATGGGGGTCTTGGCCAGTTTGACGTAGCCGGCCTCCTCCAGTTGTTTCAGGTGTTTGGACAGGACCGAGTCCGAGACCTTGAGGCTGTCGCGGAGGAGGGCGAACTCGGCCTCGTCGACGCTGGAGAGGATGGCGCAGATCTGCAGCCGCCCGGGGGCGTGGATGACCGGGTCGAAGACGGGCGGGGTCATCACACGGAGGCCTTCAGGTCCCGGCGAAAGGCCCGCAACCACAGGCGTCCGCAGATCACGGCCACCAGATAGGCGAGGCCACCCGTGGCGAGCGGAATCCAGGCCATGTCGGTCGACTTGCTCCACAGGGAAACGGCCATCAGCAGAACCAGCGCTATCACCATGATCGTTGCCACCCCGCGGGTGCCTCTTGTCGTGTTGCTGACGGACAGGCCGTGGCGCTTCTTCCACCACCGGACGCAGGCGCCGAGACCCGCGAAGCCCACGAACAGGACGTAATACGACCAGGGGGTCTGCAGCCCTGCGCCCACGACCAGCAGGGCCCAGAACACCGCGCAGATCAGGTCGTAGCCGAGCGGATGCGACATCCGGTGGCCCAGGTCGTCTCGCGCGGTCTGGATCGAGGCCAGGGCGTCGCGGGGGTTGGGGGCTTGGCTCATGACCGCGCCTCCGCCAGCTCGCGCTTCCAGACGTGCATCCACAGGCGTCCGCCGAAGACGGCAGCGACGAAGCCCGCCGCGCCGGTGGCCAGGGGCATCCAGACGATGCCGGAGTCCTTGCCCCAGAGCGAGACGCCCATCAGGGCGATCAGAACGGTGGCGAGGCCGATGGCGACCCAGCGGGCGCGTTTGGGCGAATAGCCGCTGACCCACCAGCCGACCCGACTTTTCCACCAGTGGACGAGAAGGGCCAGACCGGCCAGCGCGACCACCAGGGCGATCATTGACCAGGGCATCGGCAGGCCCTGACCGGCGACCAGCAGGCCGCACACCAGCCCGTAGGCGAGGTCATAGGTGGGGGGATAGCGCATCTCGCCGGGCACACCGGCGCGGGCGGCCTGGATGGCGGCGAGGGCGTCCTTGGGGTTCGAAGGGTCTGTCATGCGGCTCTCACTTTCCGATGTGGAAAGTAGCATGACTTTCCAAGCCGGCAAGTGATAATTTTCCGAAGTGGAAAGTCAGGTCTTGCGGAAGGGGGACTCGGCCTCGGTCTGGGCCGCGATCTCGGCCAGAATGGCGGGGCGTTCGTGGTCCAGATAGCGGGCGATGGCGTCGCGAAAGCCGGGGTCGGGGATGTGGTGGGCCGAGCGGACCGGGGTGGGCAGATAGCCGCGCGCCAGCTTGTGATGGCCCTGCGCCCCCGCCTCGACACGGGACAGGCCGCGCGACAGGGCGAATTCGATGGCCTGATAATAGCAGAGCTCGAAATGCAGGAAGGGGATGTCCTCCAGCGTGCCCCACTGTCGGCCGTAAAGGGCGTCGCGGCCGATCAGGTTCAGGGCGCCGGCGATGGGGGTCTCGCCGCGATACGCCATGACCAGGGCGATGCGGTCGGCCATGGTCCGGCCGATACGCGCAAAGAAGTCTCGGGTCAGATAGGGGCGGCCCCATTTCCGGCTGCCGGTGTCGAGATAGAAGGCGAAGAAGGCGTCCCAGACATCCTCGGTCAGGTCGGTGCCGGTCAGGATGCGGATGTCCAGTCCGGCCTGTGCCTCGCGCCGCTCGCGCCGGATGGTCTTCCTGCGGTTGGAGGACAGGGCGGCGAGGAAGCCCTCGAAATCGCCATAGCCCTGATCGGTGAAGACGTACTGCAGGTCGAGGCGCGGCAGCCAGCCGGCGGCGGCCAGCTCGTGGCCCTCGACCTCGGTCGGGAAGTTGACGTGGATCGACGACAGGTCGAGGCGCGCGCACAGGGTCTCGGCGCCCTGGATCAGGGCCTGACGGACGGTTGAGGGGTCGGCATCGGGATGGATCAGGAAGCGCGGTCCGGTCACGGGGGTGAAGGGCACGGCGCCGAGCAGCTTGGGATAATAGCGCCCGCCCGCGCGCTCCCACGCCTCGGCCCAGGCGTGGTCAAAGACATACTCGCCGCTGCTGTGCCCCTTCAGCCAGAGGGGCATCAGGCCGAGGATGCGGCCGCTGTCGTCCTCGAGCGCGAGGTGGCGTCCGGCCCAGCCCTGATCGGGCGTGGCACTGCCCGAGGCCTCGCAGGCGTCGAGGAAGTCATAGCCGATGAAGGGATCGCCGGTGGGGGCGGCCAGGGCCTCCCACGCGTCCCGGCCGACATCGGCGACCGCGCCGTGGACGCGGAGGGTAAAGCCTTCGTCCGTCACTTCACCTCGACGATGGCGTCCACCTCGACGGCGAAGCCCAGCGGCAGGCGATAGACGCCGACGGCCGAGCGGGCGTGGCGACCGGCGTCACCGAACACCTCGACCATCAGGTCCGAGCAGCCGTTGATGACGGCGGGAATGGCGATGAAGTCAGGCCCGGCCTGGACGAAGCCGCCCAGCTTGACCACGCGGACGACGCGCTCGAGGTCACCGCCGAGGGCGTCCTTGATCTGGGCCAGCAGGTTGACGCCGCACATGCGGGCGGCGCGGGCCGCGTCTTCGGGCGAGACGTCGACGCCGACCGTGCCCTTGATCCCGCCCGAGGCGTCATTCGACAGCTGGCCCGAGATGTGGACCAGATTGCCGGTGCGCACCCAGGGCACATAGTTGGCGACGGCCTTGGCGGGCTCGGGCAGGTCGAGGCCCAGTTCGGCGATGCGGGCGGCGTAGGTCATGGTCGTCTCCTGATGTCTTTCGGGGCGTTTAGCCCGGCGCGGGCGAGGCGTCACCCCGTCCGCGATGTCGCGCTCAGCTTTTCAGCGAGCGGCCCGAGATGACGGCGCCGGGGCCGAAGCGGTCGCGCAGCCGGTCGATGGTGGTCTCGGTGTTAAGCTCGCGCGTGCGGTCGGCAGCGAACAGGCCGGGGGCGACGTCGGCCGCGTCGACCAGATCGGCCATGCCGATGCCGATCAGTCGATAGGGCGTGCCCAGCTCTGGCGTGAGCAGGGCGCGGCCCTCGGCAAACAGGGTGCGGGCGGTCTGGACCGGATCGGGCAGGGTGCGCCTGCGCGTCAGGATGCGGAAATCGGTGCGGCGTAGCTTCAGCGTGACGACCCGGCCGGCGATGCCGTCGCGCCGCGCCTTGGACGCCAGCTTTTCGCACAGGGGCCACAGCTCGGCCTCCAGGTCCGCCGCCTTGGACAGATCGACGTTGAAGGTGGTCTCGGCGCTCATGCCCTTGCGGTCGTGCTCGGGATCAACCGGGCGGCTGTCACGGCCATGGGCCAGGTCGGACAGCCGGAGGCCCCAGTCGCCATAGCGTTTGACCAGATCGCGGACATCGGCCTCGGCCAGCCGTCCTATGGTGTCGAAGCCGTCGGCGCGCAGGGTGCGCCCGAAGATTGGCCCGACGCCCGGCAGGATGGACACGGGCCGGGGGGCCAGCAGCTGTTGCGCTTCCGACCCGATGACGGAAAAGCCGCGCGGCTTGTCCAGTTCCGAGGCGACCTTGGCGAGGAAGCGGTTGGGGGCAAGGCCGATCGAGACGGTCAGGCCGACTTCGTCCTCGATCCATTTCTGCAGGCGGGCCAGCTGCCAGGCGGGTGAGCCGCCGTTCAGCCGCTCGGTGCCCGACAGATCGGCCCAGGCCTCGTCCAGCGACAGGGTCTGGATCAGGGGGGTGAGGTTGGCGAGAGCGCCCAGGATGCGGCGGCTCTCATGCTTGTATTTGGCGAAGTCGGGCTTGATGACCACGGCATCGGGACAGGCCTTGAGCGCCTTGAACATCGGCATGGCCGAGCCGACGCCATACTGACGGGCGACATAGCAGGCGGTCGCGACCACCCCGCGATGGCCGCCGCCGACGATCACCGGCACATCGCGCAGCTCGGGCCGGTCGCGCTTCTCCACCGAGGCATAGAAGGCGTCGCAGTCGAGGTGGGCGATGACCAGACGGTCCAGCTCGGCATGGGTGACCATACGCGGCGAGCCGCAGGCCGGGCAGCGGGTTTCCGGCCGGTCGAAACGCGACAGACAGTCTCGGCAGAGGGACGTCATCGGGGGCACCCGGGCCAAAGGCGGCCCTTCACGTCAACTTAAGACTGGGCGGGCAGAGTGGATAGGGAGAAGACGACCAACAGCCCCGCCGCCGGCAAGGGGCGGCAGGAACCGGTGATGATGTCCAAGAAAGTCCTCATCGTGGAGGATAACGAGCTGAACATGAAGCTCTTTCATGATCTGCTCGATTCCCAGGGCTATCAGACCTATCAGACCCGCGAGGGCCTGACGGCGATGGCCATGGCCCGTCAGCATCGCCCCGACCTGATCCTGATGGACATCCAGCTGCCCGAGATCAGCGGCCTGGAGGTCACCAAATGGCTGAAGGACGATGAGGAACTGTCGCACATTCCGGTGGTGGCCGTGACGGCCTTTGCCATGAAGGGCGACGAGGAACGGATCCGCCAGGGCGGGTGCGAGGCCTATATCTCCAAGCCGATCTCGGTGATGCATTTCCTGGACGTCGTCCGCAAGCACATGGGCTGAACCGATGCCCGCGCGTATCCTTGTTGTCGACGACATCGAAACCAACGTCCGGCTGCTCGAAGCCAAGCTGACGATGGAATATTACGACGTCCTGACCTGCAACAGTGGTCAGGCGGCGCTGGAACTGGCGGCGGCCCACCATCCCGACATCATACTGCTGGATGTGATGATGCCCGACATGGACGGGTTCGAGACCTGCCGCCGGTTGAAGGCCGATCCGGCGACCCGGCATATCCCGGTGGTGCTGGTGACCGCGCTGGACGGGCGCGAGGAGCGCATCAAGGGGCTGGAGGCCGGGGCCGACGACTTTGTCACCAAGCCGATCGACGATGTGGTGCTGCTGGCGCGGATGCGCTCGCTGACGCGTCTGAAGTCGATCATGGACGAACTGCGCTCGCGCGAGGAAAGCGGACGCCGGCTGGGGGTCGACACCGATGCTGCCGGGCGGCTGCGCGCCACGGGCGGTCGCATCCTGCTTATTGACGACGACCCGCGTCAGGTCGAACGCATCCGTAACCAGCTGTCGACGGAGCACCGCGTGACCGTCGAGACGGACATTGAAAAGGGACTGGCGGCGCTGCGCGGTCCGTTCGATCTGGTGATCGCCAACACGGCCTCGCGCGGGTTCGACGGCCTGAGGCTGGTGGCCCAGAGCCGCTCGCTGGAATCCACCCGGCCCCTGCCGGTGCTCGCGGTGGTCGATCCGCACGAGCGCGCCCGCATGATCAAGGCGCTGGAGCTGGGCGCCAACGACATTCTGGCCACGCCCATCGATGTCGAGGAGCTGGCCGCCCGGGCGCGCACCCAGGTGCGGCGCAAACGCTATGCCGACTTCCTCCGCCAGAAGCTGGACTACAGCCTGGAGATGGCGGTCACCGATGCCCTGACCGGCCTGCATAACCGCAGATATATGGCCGGCCAGCTGCAGGCGCTGGTGGGGCGTGCCAATCAGGGCGGCGAGCCGGTCGCCCTGCTGATGATGGACATCGACCACTTCAAGGCGGTCAACGACGGCTTTGGCCACGATGCGGGCGATGAGGTGCTGCGCGAGTTCGCCGTGCGTCTGGCGACCAAGGTGCGGGCCGTCGACCTGCCCTGCCGGATGGGCGGCGAGGAGTTTGTGGTGGTCATGCCGGGCACCCGGCTGGAAGACGCGGTTCGCATCGCCGACCGTATCCGCGCGGATATGGCCGGAGCCCCGTTCCCCGTCATGGGCGGCGATGCCCACCTGCAGATCACCATCTCGATCGGCGTGGCCGCGACCATGGGCGGCGACACCCCCGATGCCCTGCTGAAACGCGCCGACGAAGGGGTCTATGAGGCCAAGTCCGCCGGCCGCAACCGGGTGATCGCGCGCGCGGCCTAGTCACAAATTGACGTTATGTGATACGGTGGCTGGCAAGAGAGGGCTGCCATGGCGCACGTGATAGACAAGGACGTTCTACATTGTCGTTGCTGTGGTCTTGCAGCGGTCAAGTTGGAATGGAGCTGTGGTTGCGTCACAGTCAGCTACGACGAGGACGCAAGTTCATGTAGTGACTGCGATAATTTCCGCGACAAGCGAGAAAGCTGCGGAAAATCTGGTTGGCCTGGTGACGCTTAAGCACAAAAACGCCCGGCCTTTGCGGACCGGGCGTTCTGTTACTCGGATCGGCCTCGCTGCGCTCGTTGTCCGAGCATGACGAGGTTTTAAAGCAGGATCTTACTTGATCTTGCCTTCCTTGAATTCGACGTGCTTTTTCACGACCGGGTCGTACTTCTTGACGACCATTTTTTCGGTCATGGTGCGGGCGTTCTTCTTGGTGACGTAGAAGAAGCCGGTGTCCGCCGTGGAGTTGAGGCGGATCTTGATGGATGCCGGTTTGGCCATCGGACAATTACCTTTGCGACGGCGAAAGCCGTGGAATGAGAGGCGCGGAACATACTCAGGCGCGCGGCCAAGTCAACGCCGACATGGCCACAACCGGTTTTTCTTGTGCGGCGCGGGCGGCAGGGTCAGGGTGAGGGCCATGAAAACCCTGAAAATGGCCCTGAGCGCCCCCGCCGCCGCCCTGTCCCTGATGCTGCTGGCCGGCTGTGCCACGGGGCCGTATGCGAACGGCGGCGATGCCGCGCAGGACGCCTTCTTCGCCAATCTGACCGCGCTGTGTGGTCAGACGTTCGAGGGCAAGGTCGTCACGGATGATCCGGTCGATGCGGATTTCCGCAGCCAGCGGCTGGTGATGCATGTGCGCGACTGTTCCAAGGATGAAATCCGCATTCCCTTCCATGTGGGCGCCGACCACAGCCGCATCTGGGTGATCACCCGCACCTCGGGCGGTCTGACGCTGAAGCACGATCACCGGGACCCGGACGGCACGACCCACACCCTGCACTGGTATGGCGGGGACACGGAGACTGCGGGCACGGCGACGCGTCAGGAATTCCCGGTGGATGGCTTCTCCATCGCCCTGTTCAACGCCAACAATGCAGCGGTTTCGACCACCAATGTCTGGGCCGTCGAGGTCAATCCGGGCGAGACCTATGTCTATGAACTGGCCCGCGAAAACCGCCTGCTGCGGGTGGCGTTCGACCTGACGAAGCCGGTGGGGGAGTAGCGTCGGCCACACGAAGCGAGCACGTCCCCCTCTCTGCCGGGGGGCGTCGCTACGAGGCGTATGGAGGTTGCGGTCAGTAGCCGGCGGCCATGGCCTGAAAACGGACGCTGACGGTCCACAGGATGCCGCCGACAACCGTTGCGACGCACAGCATCGGCCCCAGGATCCGGGGCCCCTCAAGCGAGCCGTGTTCGACCACGAGGTCCTGAGCTTCATCCCACGGGGTGATGCCGTCTTCCTCCAGGCGGGAATAGGAACGAAAGAGGCAGTATAAGCTGACCACGGGCAGGCCGAGCCCATAGCCGCGGGTCCAGACGCCCAGCTCGCGCCGGAAAGCGCGACCCCAGCCGATCGCTTTGCCCTGTCTGTTTCTAACTGTGATGCCGCACAGCCACTTGCCCGGCGAATTCCCCCAGGCGCCGATCATCGCCGCCTGTATGGGGGCCATGACCATCAGGTTGATCACACTGTCGAGGAGACGGAAGGGCAGTGTGGAGGCCTGGGCGGCGAACGCATCGCCCATCTCCAGAGAGATTGCGTAAATCACCGTCGTCAGGCCGAACCAGAAGATCGTTCCGCCAATCCACAGGTCGAAGGCGCGCGCGATGAAGCGACGCCAGGGCGCGGGCCGGCGGTCGGCTTCTGCAGCCGCGTCGTCCGGACCGGGCGGTCCCGTGTCTTCCATGGTGCCCCCCGCTGCCCCTGCCCTGCGGAAACCGGATAAGATGACGGCTGGGCTAGCCCACCTTCACCCGCGTTGCCGCCTCGGGCAAGTCTTCCCCGAAGGCGCGCTGGTAGAACTCCGCAATCGTCGGCCGTTCCAGCTCGTCGCACTTGTTCAGGAAGGTCAGGCGGAAGGCGAGGCCGATGTCGCCGCCGAAGATGGTGGCGTTCTGGGCCCAGGTGATGACGGTGCGGGGGCTCATGACCGTCGAGATGTCGCCGTTCATGAAGGCGTTGCGGGTCATGTCGGCGACGCGGACCATGGCGGCGATGGTGCGGCGGCCCTCGGCGTCCTGCCACTCGGGCACCTTGGCGGCGACAATCTCGGCCTCGACGTCGTGGTCCAGATAGTTGAGCGTGGTGACGATGTTCCAGCGGTCCATCTGGCCCTGATTGATCTGCTGGGTGCCGTGATAGAGGCCCGAGGTGTCGCCCAGGCCGATGGTGTTGGTCGTCGCGAACAGGCGGAAATGCTTGTTGGGGCGGATGACGCGGTTCTGGTCCAGCAGGGTCAGGCGGCCTTGCGCCTCGAGCACGCGCTGGATGACGAACATCACATCGGGACGGCCGGCGTCGTATTCGTCGAACACCAGGGCGATGGGGCGCTGGATGGCCCAGGGCAGCATGCCCTCGCGGAATTCGGTGACCTGTTTGCCGTCTTTCAGGACGATGGCGTCCTTGCCGACCAGATCGATGCGGCTGACGTGGCTGTCGAGGTTGACGCGCACCAGCGGCCAGTTGAGGCGGGCCGCGACCTGCTCGATGTGGGTCGACTTGCCGGTGCCGTGATAGCCCTGAAC